>Ga0210024_1004434_pt1 | contig 11005 bp, 10 predicted proteins | sample CryGeymeta201525_FD_183988 | JGI IMG/M metagenome (GOLD analysis project Ga0210024, IMG submission 183988) | Groundwater microbial communities from Crystal Geyser aquifers in Utah, USA - Crystal Geyser metaG 2015-25 (SPAdes) (version 2) | ecosystem: Environmental > Aquatic > Deep subsurface >... | reverse complement strand
CTCCCATCACTATCCAACCCCAAGGTATAATAAACGAGGAGCCTATCATTACTGAAACCAGGTTACCAACCAAAATACCAAGCACTATTCCAAGTAATCCGCCAATTTGCCCTATAACTATAGCTTCAATTAAAAACTGTTGCTTAACGGTTTTATTTTTTGCACCAATCGCCTTTCTCACTCCGATTTCCCGGGTACGTTCTGTTACCGATACAAGCATAATATTCATCAAACCAACGGCTGCACCCAAAAGAGTAATAAAACCTATAATTGTTGCAACCAGGGTTATATTTTTGATGTTTTTCAAAAGCAAATTGACAATATTATCGCTCTTTTCAATATTAAAATCCGAATCGTCAAGGGGCGATAAATTTCTGACATTTCGAAAAACGGATTCCGCCTGACCAATGGCAGCATCAATTAATTCAGGCTGGTTCACCTTTAACTGAATATCGAAATTCATGTTTGGCCTTGAAAAATAAGTACGCGAATTTGAATATGGTATAAAACAGGCCAAATCGCTGCTTCCACCAAATCCACTTCCTTTTTCCCTAAGAACCCCAATTACCTCATACTTTCCATTTCCAATGCTTATTATCTTATTTAACGGATTTTCTCCTCCTTTGAATAATTTTTTTGCAAGTTCACTTCCAATCAAAGCCAAATTTCTCCCCGAGTTAATATCATCCTCACTAAAAGTTCTTCCCTGGTTCACTTCATATCCCGATGTAAACAAATAATCAGTATCGATACCGCGAACGTTAATGTTTGGATTGGTTTTCTCGGAGCCATATTTTAAAGTTGCTGTACCGGTTGAATTCACCGAGATTGATGCCGAAGCAGGAAAATTAAATTGCTTTTTAAATTCCTTTGCTTGGTAATATGAAATGTATGAATAGTTTTTTTTACGCCCCCTTTGGTTTCCCATAAAGACTCTCATTCCCCTGCTGGTTATCGAGAAGGTATTTGCACCAAGAACCGTAAATTCCTTTGTAATTGAAGTTTTTATTGATTCAATGGCAGTTAGAATGCCCACAAGCGCAGTAATCCCAATAGCAATAATCAAAACAGTTAAAATGGAACGAAGAATATTGTTTCTAATTGACTGTAGCGCAATTCTGATATTTTCTGCAAATAATGCCGTACTTCGCATATTTAATTTTTGACCTGATGTTAAAATTAAAATTAATTAATTACACAATCCATATTAGTTCCAAAAATCAAATTTCTATTACAGAAAATCTTGAAAATTGGGTGAAATCAATTTTTTTACCGAATAGCAGACGTATTTGTTCGATATTTTTTCATGCTAATTTTCTTTTAACATTTTTTAATGGAGCCATTTATTGTTGAATCTGCATAGATTAAATTAAAATTTATTTATTCAAAATAATTATCAATCAGTTTTTTGACAGTTATTACAATAGCTTTTTAAAACCCGTTTTCAATTTTACCAATAGCTTTTATCTAATGTTTAGCATTTTCTATTCTTGGATATTGAATAAAAACATTTAAAATTTGACGTGAATTCAAAAAATGTACTTTATGATTTTTCATTTTCAAATCACTTCACAAGAATGTAAAAACTTTCAACTCGAAGTTGAATTATCTAAAAGACATACCTTTTTCGATTTTCACTCTATCATTCAAAAAAGTTTAGGTTACGAATCGCACCAATTGGCTTCCTTTTTTATTCCCGACAAAAGAGGATTAAAAGAAAAGGAAATTTCGATGCTTGATCTTGGAATGAATGGAGCAGCATATTACATTATGCAAAAAACATCTATTTCAGATTTAATTCAATCGAAAGGGCAAAAACTGATATATACTTTTGATTTTTTAAACGACAGATCATTATTAATAGAATTAACAAATATCATTATGGAAAAAAATCTAAATGAACCATTAGTCACTCTAAAACGGGGTGAATCTCCCTTGCAGGTTTTAGGTGAAGATGTTGATGTAATTGATCAGGAATCATTAGACCACCAGGAAGAGAAAGTGTATATGCTTTTTGGTGAGCTTGAAGATTACACGGAGATTTTTGGTGAAATGGAGGATTTTTAACTCACTGATTACAACTTAAAAAATTCAGGGACTGTTCAACATGTTGAACAGTCCTTTTTTTTCTTAGTTTTAGATAAAAACAGCCGTTACATGCAAAAACACTTAATTGTTTTAAACGGTCCAACCGGAATTGGAAAAACAAAAACCGGAATTCAGATCGCTAAAAATTTTAAAACTGAAATTGTATCGGCTGATTCGCGTCAGATTTACAAAGAAATGACCATTGGAACCGCAGTGCCAGATTTTGAAGAATTAAACGCTGTTAAACATCATTTCATTCAAACTCATTCAATTCATGAGGTTTATAATGCCAGCAGATATGAAAATGAGGCTTTGGATGTAATCGATTCTGTATTAAAAACAAACAATTTAGTTCTGCTCGTTGGAGGCTCAATGCTTTATATCGATGCCGTTTGCCGGGGTATTGACATTATGCCGGATGCTGATGCAGAAATTCGGAAAATGCTGAAAGACAAACTCGAAAAAGAAGGGTTGGAAAGTTTGCGGTTTCAGTTAAAAAAAATCGACCCCAATTATTACAACTCCGTTGACTTAAAAAATCCGAACAGGATTATTCACGCGCTCGAAATCAGCATTCAAACCGGAAAGCCATATTCGTCGTTCCGCTCAAATCCAAATAAAACACGTTCGTTTTCAATTATTAAAATTGGATTGAACTGCGACAGGAAAAAACTACACAACAGAATAAATTCCAGGGTTGACCAAATGATCGATGCAGGACTGGAAAATGAAGCCCGGAATTTACATCACTTAAAACATTTAAACGCTTTGAATACTGTAGGTTATCGCGAGTTATTTGCTTATTTCGATGGAAAAACAACACTCGAAAAAGCCATTGAATTGATAAAACGTAATTCGCGGCGCTACGCACGAAAACAACTAACCTGGTTTAGAAGCGACAATGAAATAAACTGGTTTGAACCTGAACAGTCGAATGAAATAATATCATTCCTTAAAAACCAAATCTCTGTGAAATGAAGATACCCGGAAATTTTGTAATCCGTGTTTATGGAATCATAGTAAATGAAAACCAGGAAGTTTTGCTTTCTGATGAATTTCAGCTTGGTATGAAAATGACCAAGTTTCCCGGAGGTGGGCTCGAATTTGGAGAAGGAACAATTGACGGGCTGAAACGTGAATTCAAAGAAGAATGTAACGGTCAGGAATTAATCAATATTAAACATTTTTACACCACCGATTTTTTTCAGAAAGCGCTGTTTTACGACAATAAACAACTGATAAGTATTTATTATATGGCTGAACTTGTAAAACCCATTAGTTTTCTTATTTCAGAAATACCTTTTGATTTTCAGGTATTTAAAAACGGAAATCAAAGTTTTCGATGGGTTAAAATAAAAAATTTAAATGAAGATGAAATTACTTTCCCAATTGATAAATTTGTAGCGGGAAAAATAAAACAACATTTTTTATGAAAATAACCATTCTGGGACCTGCACATCCTTACCGGGGAGGCATTGCCGCCTTAAATGAGCGACTGGCGCGACAGCTTGTTGATGAAGGTCACGAGGTAAATGTTGTTTCGTTTACAGTGCAGTATCCCAAATTTCTGTTTCCGGGCAAAACTCAGTTTTCAGAACAAAAAACAACTTTTAATTTCCAAATAACACGCGAAATAAACTCGGTCAGTCCATTAAACTGGGTAAAAACCGGTTGGAAAATCAAAAATTCACGACCTGATATTTTAATAGTCAGGTTTTGGTTGCCTTTTATGGGGATGAGCTTGGGATCGATTTGCAGAATTGTAAAAATCAACCGGCATACAAAAATTATTTCAATAGCCGATAATATTATTCCTCACGAAAAACGCCCCGGAGATAAATTGCTTTGCCGCTATTTTATTGGCAGCATCGATGCTTTTATAACCATGTCGGGCAGTGTTTTGAAAGATTTGGAAAAGTTCAGGTACAAAAAACCAAAAATTCTGACACCCCACCCCATTTACGACCATTACGGAGTTGTTGAAACCCGGGAACAAGCGCTTTTTAATTTAAACCTCTCCAAAGAGGACCATTACATTTTATTTTTTGGTTTTATTCGCGATTACAAAGGATTGGATCTTTTATTGAAAGCCTTTTCGAACCCCTATTTTAAACCAAACCGAATTAAATTGATTGTAGCCGGTGAATTTTATGCCGATGAAATAAAATATCGCGAGTTAATTAAGGAACTGAATTTGGAAGATGATGTGATTTTAAGAACAAGCTACATTTCAAATAACGAAGTCCAGCACTATTTTAATGGCGCAGATATAGTTGCACAACCCTACAAAACAGCAACACAAAGCGGGGTAACGCAAATTGGCTACCATTTTAATAAACCAATGCTGGTGACCAACGTTGGAGGACTGGCCGAAACAATCCCACACATGAAGGTTGGTTATGTTGTTGAGCCCAATCCAGAAGAAATAGCAAAAGCTTTGATTGATTTCTTCGAAAATAATCGACTGGAAGATTTCTCAGGTAATATTCTTAAAGAAAAGGAACGTTTCAGTTGGGACAAAATGACCAATTCCATTATGAAACTTGCAACCCAAATCAGGAAGAAAAGGTGATATTTTAATTAAAGAAAAGTGCAGCATTTTACACCAGCAGAAATAAGGTATATCGAAGATTGTTACGAAGACTTTGTGAAGGAACTTCGAATTAAATTTGATGACGGACGGCTTGCCCGGATTGAAAAGGCATTCCGTTTTGCCAATGCTGCCCACGATGGAATCAGGCGTAAATCTGGAGAACCCTATATTATACATCCGATTGCTGTTGCAAAAATTGTTGCCAAAGATATCGGACTAGGCGCTACATCAATTGTTGCAGCAATTTTGCACGATGTGGTAGAAGATACCGAATACCGTCTTTCGGACATTGAAACCATGTTTGGTGAAAAAGTTGCCAAAATTGTGGATGGTCTCACAAAACTTTCCGGTGATTTCGATTCTCGCCAAGCGCTTACATTAAAGAAAATGTTGATGACCCTCTCAGAAGACGTAAGGGTAATTCTCATCAAAATTGCCGATCGCCTGCACAACATGCAAACCCTGGAATCGATGCCGCCAAACAAACGGCAAAAAACGGCCAGCGAAACGCTTTTCCTTTATGTGCCACTCGCCAACCGCTTAGGTTTATATACCATAAAAACCGAATTGGAAGAACTCAGTTTTAAATATAAGCATCCCGAAGAGTACAATCAAATCACCTATTTGCTTCATAACCAGGAAGAAAAACGAAACTACCTGATAAACGAGTTTATTCAGCCAATAAAAGAAAAACTGACAGACGAAAATTTTGACTGTGAAGTTACACACCGGTTAAAATCGAGTTATTCTATCTGGCAAAAAATGCAAAAGAAAGGAGTCAGTTTCAACGAAATTTACGACATTCTGGCCATTCGGATAGTTATCAAACCAAATCCCGATATTTCTGAAAAACGGCAGTGCTTCGACGTTTTATCCATCGTTACCGATATTTATAAACCAAAACCAGACCGAATCCGCGACTGGATAAACCTGCCCAAAGTAAACGGCTACGAATCACTTCATGTTACCGTGATGGGGCCGCAGGGAAAATGGGTTGAAGTTCAGATAAGGACCGAACGAATGGATGAGATTGCCAACCGCGGGTTTGCATCGCATTATCGCTACAAGGACATCACAACTTTTGAAAACGAACTGGAAACCTGGATTGAAAGGATTCGCGACCACCTGAAAAATCCGGATTCCGATGCTTTTGAGTTTCTCGATGATTTTAAACTAAGCCTTTACGGTACCGATATCAATGTTTTCACGCCAAAAGGAGATATGATTTCGATTCCGCAAGGTTCAACCGTAATCGATTTTGCGTACGAAATCCACAGTGATTTGGGGAACAAATGCATTGGCGCCAAAATAAACCAGAAACTTGTGCCGGTTAGCCATGTCCTTGAAAATGGCGACCAGATTGAAATTTTAACTTCAAAAAATCAAACTCCCAAACTCGAATGGCTTAAGTTCACAACTACCGCAAAAGCACATGCAAAAATTAAAGATGCTTTTAAACTGGAGAAAAGCCAGCACATCGAAAAAGGAAAAATAATGGTTGAAGCAGCCATAATTCAGTCCGGAGTGCCTTTAACATCGAATAATTTAAAAAAAATTACAGCACATTACAACCTGAACAATAAAGACCAATTATATGCCGAGGTTGGAATGGGATTTATTGATTTAAAAGATATTAATGAAATTCTCGTCCGCAAATCGGAAAACAAGTTAGTTAAATACTGGAATATCACATTTGGAGTCAAAAAAAAGGGGGGAAACGGAGAAGAAGATTTAGAAATAGAAACGAACAAAAAATCAAAAATTGACCTTAAAAAACCCTTTGTTTTAAAAGAAAACCAGGACAATGTTACTTTTTCACTGGCAAAATGTTGTAATCCAATACCCGGAGACAAGGTTTTGGGATATTTGAGTACCGACGATCATGTGATAATTCACAAAACTGATTGCCCGGTTTTAGATAAATATATTTCGAACCAGGGAGAAAAAGTGATACCTGCGGAATGGACAAAATTTAAAAAACAATCATACCTCACCCGCATAGTCCTCGAAGGTTTCGACAGGGTTGGAATTGTAAATCAGATTACCAACATCATCTCTAACGAAAACAACATTAACATGCGGTCGGTTAAGTTTGATACCACCGACGGTATTTTTAAAGGTGAGCTATTCCTTTACATTCATAGTACTGATGATTTAAATAACCTGATTTCGCAACTCAAAAAAATAAAAGGTATCGAAAATGTGTCGCGAATAAAAAACCTGAACGATTAATTTTTATTCATTCTAAAGAAAATTAAAAAAATAATTTATTTTTACGCCCTATTTTAAATTGGTTTAAATATGAATAGCCACAAAACCAGAGAAACAGTAAAAAACATGTTTACTGAGTATTTGGAGAAAAATGGGCACCGTAAAACCCCGGAAAGATTTGCTATCCTAGATGAAATTTATTTTCGCGATGGTCATTTCGATATTGAGTCGTTGTATATTTCAATGAAAAACAACAACTACAGGGTTAGCCGTGCCACATTGTACAATACAATCGATTTGTTGCTCGAATGTAAACTGGTTGTAAAGCACCAATTCGGCAAAAACATTGCCCAGTTTGAAAAAGCATTTGCAACAATGCAACACGACCATTTAATCGACATTTCAAATGGTACGGTTGTCGAATTTTTCGATCCCCGAATCAGGGAGATTATTGAAGACGCCTGTCTGAAAAATAACTTCAAATTATCCCATCATACCCTTTACATTTACGGCGAAAATCTGAAGTAAAAAATTTGCCCGTTTCCTTAACAATTTTTAAATCCCTTTTTACTGACCCTGTTTTATAGCCCGTAAACAAAAAATATTTGTATTTTTAACCGCTTAAATAGCAAGCCGTGAAAATTCTTTCTTTTAAGATTAATTTTCACGGTTTTCCATGTAAAATAAAAATTGAAAATCAATGAAAGTAGATGTATTGCTCGGCCTTCAATGGGGCGATGAAGGAAAAGGGAAAATTGTGGATGTGTTAACTCCTAAATACGATGTAATTACCCGCTTTCAAGGCGGGCCAAATGCCGGCCACACGCTGGAATTCAACAATATAAAACATGTATTACACACCATCCCTTCAGGCATATTTCGCAAAAATAAAATAAACATCATTGGCAATGGCGTTGTAATCGACCCGATAGTTTTTCAGAAAGAAATTGAATCGCTAAAAAAATTAGGGGTCGATATTTCGAAGAATCTCTACATTTCGAAAAAAGCACACCTGATTTTGCCCACCCACCGTTTGCTTGATGCCGCATCGGAATCCAAAAAAGGTGAATCAAAAATTGGCTCCACACTCAAAGGTATCGGGCCAACTTACAAAGATAAGATTGGACGTGAAGGTTTGCGGGTTGGCGATTTACTTCACGATTTTGACGAAAAATACAGGTCGAGAACAGATAACCACAAATTACTGCTGAAAGATTTCTTTCACTTTGACTATCATCAAATTCTTGTTGATTGTGAAAAGGATTGGTTCGAAGCAATTAATCTTTTAAAAACATTCAATTTAGTTGACACAGAACACCTGATTAACCAGCTTTTGCTTGATGAGAAATCAGTTCTGGCAGAAGGGGCACAAGGAACTTTGCTTGATATTGATTTTGGTTCGTACCCGTTTGTTACCAGTTCGAACACCATTTGTGCCGGCGCCTGCACAGGCTTGGGTGTTGCTCCCACAAAAATCGGCGAAGTTTTAGGTATTTTCAAAGCCTATTGTACCCGCGTTGGAATGGGGCCTTTCCCCACTGAATTGCTCAACGAAACCGGCGAGAATATGCGAAAAGCCGGAAATGAATATGGTTCAACAACCGGCAGGCCACGCAGATGTGGCTGGCTCGATTTGGTAGCCCTGAAATATTCGGTAATGCTCAACGGAGTTACCCGGTTAATTATGATGAAGGCGGATGTGCTCGACCAGTTTGAAATCATTAAAATTTGTGTTGGTTACGAAATTAATGGCGAAACGGTTGAACATTTCCCATTTGAACTCGATGACACTGTTAAACCCATTTATGTTGAATTACCGGGCTGGCAGACCGATTTGACCAATATTAAGCATCAGGACGAGTTTCCGGAAGAATTAAATAATTACATCAATTTTATAGAAGACGAAATGGGAATTCCCATAACCATTGCATCCGTTGGGCCCAACCGCGATCAAACCATTATTTTGGATTCTGACAAGAACCTTTGATTATTTCGAATAAACGATAAATTAAAACCGTTCTTCTTAAAATTAGAAAGAACGGTTTTAAACATTGAACGCGAAACTTTTAACGGAATTTACCAGCTTCCTCCAGCGCCGCCGCCGCCAAAACTGCCGCCGCCAAATCCGCCAAATCCACCGCTCCCGGATGAAAAATTCCCGAACGAACTACCCGAACCACGACTACCCGATAACATTCCCATTGCAAGCCAAAATGGTAAACTTTTTCCTGGCGAGTAAAATCGGTTGCGCCTGCCACGCATCATAATAATAAAAACGACAATAAAAATGATGATTGCAGGAATGGCTCCACCTCCCTTATTTTGAGCACGTTGCTGTTGATAATATTGAGCGGTGTATTCTCCCCGTGTAATCTCCATGATTACTTTTATTCCACTTGAAAGTCCTTTGTAATAATTGTTTTCCTTAAAATAAGGAATCATTTCGTAGTCGATTACGGTTGAATTCACAATTGCATCGGGCAAAACACCTTCCAGCCCGTATCCGGTGGCAATAAATACCTGTCCTTTACTGTTTCCTTGTTTTGGTTTTACCAGAATAACGATACCGTTATTTGTTCCTTTTTGGCCAACTCCCCATTTCTCTCCAAGTTGAAAGGCAAAATCACCGGGGTCGTTTCCCTGCAAATCAGGAACAGTAACCACAACAATCTGGGTTGAAGTAGCCCTGTCGAAACGTACCAAAGTATCTTCTATAAACTGGCGTTCGGATTCTGTCAATACATTGGCAAAATCGTTTACCAACCGGGGAGGTACCGGACGCTCTGGTATTTGTGCAAATGAATTCGCAATAAAAACCAGTATTACAGATATCAAAATGACTAATTTCTTCATTTATAATTAATTTTTGCCAAACGAAATCTCATCCGAAAGTTCGTTTAAATCATCCTTTAAATACGGGAAATGTGCTTTTAACTGTTCTCCTGCCATCAAAATTCCACTGGTAAGTCCTTGTGTCAGATTTCCATCCTTTAATTTTGAAAGTACAAGATCTTTTGTGGCTTCCCAAAAATTTTCAGGCACTTTCTGGTTTATTCCGGCATCTCCTAAAATGGCAAACCGATGGTCTTCTACCGCAAGATAAAACAGGACCCCGTTTCGCAATTGGGTTTTGTGCATTTCCATTTTTTCGAAAATATAAGCAGCACGATCAAGAACCTCAACTTTGCAGAATTTTTCAATATGCACCCTGATTTCACCCGAAGTATTCATTTCGGCCGCCCTGATGGCGTTGGTTATCTGCAGTTTGTTTTCCTCAGTAAAATATTTCTGAACATTCATTTTGTCATATACTTAAAACTGTACCTCCGGCGCTTTTTCTGCTCCCTGTTGCGCTTCAAAATAGGTTTTCTTAACGAACCCAAACCAACCTGCATAAATTACCTGCGGAAACTTGCGAATATAGGCATTGTAAGTTTGTGTGGTTTGGTTAAACTTTTGCCTTTCCACAGTTATTCTGTTTTCAGTTCCCTCAAGCTGCGCCTGCAAATCCAGAAAGTTTTGGTTTGCTTTTAAATCAGGATATCGTTCTACGACCACCATTAAACGACTCAGTGCTGAGGATAAACCATCTTGTGCCTGGTTAAATTGCTGAATGGATTCCGGAGTCAGGTTTTTTGGGTCGATATTTACCGAAGTAGCTTTCGAACGGGCTTCTATCACACCTTCAAGCGTTTCCCTTTCGTGAGCTGCATAACCTTTAACCGTGTTCACCAAATTCGGAATTAAATCGGCCCGGCGCTGATAAACATTTTCAACCTGCGCCCATTGCGAGGTAACCTGCTCGTCCATTTCAACCATTTTGTTGTAACCGCAACTTGAAAATAAAAATGCAACAACCGCTGCAAGTAAACCAAATTTCATTCTTTTCATTTTTCTCATTTTTGATAATTTTACAAATATTTCAATTTAATGTTAAAAATCATCTCACAATTCGGGGAAACGCAATATTTTACCGCTGTAATTCATCACACAACCGATAAACATATTCGAAGATATGACAACAAACGATTTTAAACAAGTTATTTTACAAGGAATTCCAAACATCCTGCCCGAAACCCAACCTTATGATTTATCCGTAAATCATGCCCCTAA
>Ga0210024_1004432_pt1 | contig 11006 bp, 8 predicted proteins | sample CryGeymeta201525_FD_183988 | JGI IMG/M metagenome (GOLD analysis project Ga0210024, IMG submission 183988) | Groundwater microbial communities from Crystal Geyser aquifers in Utah, USA - Crystal Geyser metaG 2015-25 (SPAdes) (version 2) | ecosystem: Environmental > Aquatic > Deep subsurface >... | reverse complement strand
CTGATAATATAGCTCTGATCTTCTCTAACCCTCCCCATGCTCCATGCGACTGCATGATTTAAAGCGGTGGCATGCAAGTACGATGGGGTGTAAGCTCCCGACAATGCCTCATGAGAATAAAAGAGCGGGTCAATAAGCTTAACGGTATAAGGATATATTTGCATTTACTCTGCTCCTACTTCCGCTCCTTCTGCTTGCACCGCTTCTTTTGGTTTGGCTTTCTTATCTTTCTTCGGTGAGCGCCGTTCAATAAGGTCTTTTAACAGTGCAGGAATCTGACTGTTCAATGTTGTATAAGCGGTTTCGACAAGCGGCAGGTTTTCTATAATGCTGATATCATCGGTTAGTGACGCATCATTTTGCAACAGATTATAAATACTTATGTCTTCTCTGTCCGACAGTTTAGCATTTACAATGATCGTTTCAACTCTGCCCCACTCAACACTTCTTGCGCCGATCCTCGTTAATCTTTTTAAGTTGTCAACGATTACCGATGCCATCTCCTTTGTTGGGTCTTTGATCGTTACAACACCTTTAAATACCGTTTCCTTTGGTACTGTGAGAATCGTCATAAGCGCCTGTCCGGTCATAAGGTCTTTTTCACCGACAGCGTTTTGAGTATAATTCCGAATACCTTCAACCGTATTTGTGGATATAAATGTTTCTCCGAGCACGCGGGAAAGTATGTTGTATTGAGCTTTAATAGAACTTGTTTCACCAGTACCCCCGAAAAGCAAACAAGAAGGACAATTAAGACATAAATCATCCTTCAGGGCGCAATCTGGCTGAATGTTATAACTTCTCTGTTTTTCCAATACCAGCCTTCTCAGTTTCCCCTTTACTTTGCGAAAAGGGATAATAAATCTGTTTTCTAATGCTTTGTAATGATAAGTCAATACTTCTTCCGGCTCATTACTGCGGATAATAGCGTCATCCAGAAGCTTCATTTCAACAACAAGTTGAAGATAAACTCCTTTACTCAACAGCGACGGTGTTTGAAGAAAATCAACCATTGACGACCTCCTTTATATTTGGATAGCGTTTTAGTAAATAGATTGAAGACAAAAGGGCATTCTTTGCCTGAATAAAAGCTGAAATATCAGATTGTCTTAAATCATAATAGCGTTTCAGTATTTCTTTTGTCTTTTCAACGAAAACTTTAAGATCGCAGATATCAACCTTTGCAAGCGATCCTTCTTTTGTTTTGTCACCTGATATATCTTCTTTTACCAACGATAGGAATCTTGCGAAGGCGGTCTCAAAATCATCACCTTGAAGGATGCAATTCATTGTCTTAGCCACAGGTTTAGTTATCAGATGCTTTGATGAGTTTGAAATCCATGCCTTATGGTCGTCGCCGCTCCATATGAAAGACGGAATGCCTTCTGATAAAAATGCAGCATCTTTTAACAATTCTTTCATTGTATATTCACCTCCGTTTTTTATTGTCTTAAGTTTGAAATTGCCTTTAATTAATGTTTCTATAATATTTAAAATCTGCTCTTTTCTGACTTTTTTATCTCCGGCAGCGGCATCCCCAATTTTTGTTAAGGCAACTGATGGGCTTTTAGTTAACAGTGCTTCGGCAAACACATTTGCGTTATTACCTTTATCAATCAGATTTGCCAGCCACTTAATAGCCAATCCACGATAATAAAGGCTTTCATAATCCTCTCCATGCCCTGCAAAGGGATTACCGCCGAAGAGTCCGTTTTGTTCTTCAAAACCGATATGCGTATCAAACCCCATCATTTTCAGCAGGGCATACAGGCACAAGTATCTTGCTCGTAAATCTTTAGGGCTTTCAGAACTCTCAACGCGTGAAACCGGAATAATATAACCTCTTATGCTGGAAAGAGGCTGAGAGATATATTTCGGTTCTTTAGGTTGCGGCATTTTAATTTTTTTGGGTGGAAGCGGTAAGAAGCCATACTCTTGTCTCTTCTCCAATGTTTCCAGCGTATAAGGATTATAATAACTTGCATCGAGTTTCTGTACTAACTTTGCTATCTCATCATATAACTGCCATATATCCGTTGTCTTGGCTTCAATCCTGATATAAACAGGGTTTCGGTTTTCTGCCATGTCACTCCTAAAAACCATAGTATCATAAGCGCACAAAGTGCAGGTTGCCCTCGCGCTATCAGTATGGGCGCTTATCTGCGAAAATCCCCATCGTTTGCCTCCGGGAAAATTAAGAGACTTTTGCGTTGGAAAAGCTTGTGTAAAACCACAACTCTCACATATACCATGTTCGGGGTTCTGAGTAGATTTATATTCTTTATATTTTTCAAATCGCTTTATAGCTATTTGCCGAAAATCTATCGCTTCCTCCATAGTTATAAGCGACTCAAGTTCTTCACCGAAGGGGTCTTGCGCTACAGCCGGATAAAGTTTCTCTGCTACATTAATTAAAATCCCGAAAAGCTCGTCAGCACTTATCTTCTTTAAATCCGTATTTGATTTTTCAACCTCTAAAATTTTATAGGGTATTACTTTTATGAAGGAGATAGACCCGAATATCTCTTTCAACATCTCTTTCAACGGTTCAGTAACTGTACCTCCCATTTCTGTCCATTTCTTTCTTGCAATGGGTATCCCTCTTGTACCGCACAGACCCTTCAGGATATTAAGGACTGGATACCCTTTCTTAATATCAGTTGTCAGCTTACCGGAGTTGTCTAACATTTCTACTAATAATTTAAAGAAAAAAGATGGAGCCCTATCAAAATCACCGAGTGCCTCTTTTAAGTATTCTTCATGAACCTCAAAATACAATCGTGGATTTTTTGCTGATTCTCCAGCCAAAAGCACAGAAGCGAAGTTTGTTGGGTTTGGCTTCTGTAACGATAGAGAGTTTCTTATTAATGTTTTCTGAAACTTCTGCACGACCTCCTTTTTTTTAGGATACGGAGTTCCTTTAGGAGCTATAAGCAGCAGGCTGTCCGGCAAAACGATTAGCGCATTCCAGCCCATCTCTTTGTATGTCTTGTATGCAATATCAAAAAGCAGGTAATTGGAAGGTCCTTCGGGCCTTGAGATATGGACTGCGGTTATCTGGCAGAAAGGCTTCAACTTAGTTGAGATATCTTGTATCCGTTTTCTGTCCAGTCTCTCCATTGATGCAAGCCAATCAGCATATCGAACAATGTCTGCATATACCGCTAATGAAGGTGGAGCAGTCTTTAATGCTTCTTCAGGCAGGTTGTGATGAAAATGTGCGTGATAGATAAAATCAATATCATCTTCTGAAAGAACAAGATGTTTTATAAGGTCATAATCTACGAAATATTTTTTTATCTGCTCTTTTGTTTGAGTATGCCTAACCCTTCCTTCAATCTCACCGGAAAGTATATCCTGATTTTTCTCGGTCATTTTACCGATGTCATGAATTAAAACTGTAATCTCAAGAAGTCTTCGTTCTCTGTCATCAAATCGAGGGATGAATTTTATAATCTTTGATGCAATGCTCCATAAAGTGAATGCATGAACCCATAAAGGCTCTGCCTTGAACTCTCCGCCTTTGCCCAATAAACCAAATTGAGGTTTCAAAATAGCTTTTACTTCTTCAGTTGTGAGCATTAACGTCCTTTCTCAAAATCATATCTCATATTTGATTCTTCACAAAGAATCGTCAATTCATCATCTTCAGCATGTACAGAAACTCTTTCATATTTATTTCTTAATCGTCCCTCTATAGCTCCCCAGAATGGAAATAATTTATCTTTGAGCAATATATCTGAAATCATACTATCGTTATTAACATATTTCCCAAGACGTTCTTCTTTTTCTTGAATACTCAAAGACTGCCAGTCATTAATCCATTTCATAGGCTCATACATTGAAAATATTGATTCAGTATAAGTAGAAAGCCTTTTTGAATCAAGATCATAAACAATAAAGGGATAGTTGTCACCCCGGAACATATCCCCGCAAACATGGGTCATCTTTATATCCTTCAATGCAGATTTGAGAATATCACTCTCCAGCTCATCGCGCAAAATTGTATCTTTTGAAGATATATAAGGCTCCATATTCCTTGTAGTCAAAACGATTACTCTACCCTCACAAAATCTTCCGACCCTTCCTATCCTCTGCACTGCAGATGTCCAGTAAGATGCCTCTGTAATAAGGCTTTTAAAGACCATATTAATGCCGACCTCGATTGAGGATGTGCCGACAAGTATTGTCCTGTCATCGAGAGAGCAGCTATCTTTTTGAAAACCGCTATATTCAACTATATTCCATTGATTGCTAAATACTTGCTTTAAAGAGGGCATTATATGTCTAAGCCTGAAAACTGAGTCCAGTATAACCGCTGTAGGCTTTGGCAAATTTGGAATATACTGCTGCAAAACCGTCATTAAATCATCCCGTTTTGTATACCGGCAATTTACAAATTCAAGGGTCAAAGGATAATTAAATATTTTATCGTTTTCACCGCCTACGGAATCTTTAAAGTCAATCCGGCAAGTTTTATATTTGTCAGATAAAGATTGTAACTCTTCAGAAAACACAGGAGTAGCAGAGAGGAGAATAACCTTTTTGATACCGATTTCAAAGAGATTATCCAGAAGTCTCGGAAAGTTTTTCAGTCCTACGTACAAATGAAACTCATCAAAAACAACTATTGAGCCGTTCAAAAATGACAGCATCCGCTGAGACCCTCTGTATGCCTTTTGATTGACAAGAAGATGAAGGACATCCGGAGAAGTCACCATAATATTTCTATTGCTTGCCCAGAATTGCTGATGGAGAACCGTATCGAGCAGTTCACTCTTATCTATTCGATAATCTTTCTTCTGTTGCTTTATGAAAGAAATTAATGCATCAGTCGAATAATAAAAAATTGTAGGAGCATTATTTTGCGGAATCCCGGTTTCCTCCGGCCACATAATTGAGCCGGGGAAATCGTTCTTCAGCGCCCACCTTTGCGAATCCATCAGAATTTTTGTCGGATATGTAAGAACTACTGCTCCATTCCACTTATCAGTAATCTGCCGAACGATATGGCTCTTCCCTGAACCGACAGGAGCTTCAACAATAATTAAGTGAGCAGTTGACTGGAGAGCATCCAAGGTCTCTTTCTGGAATGGCCTCAAGCCATTTTGTTCTTTAACAGTTCGAGGTAATACAGAAATCATTCATCCCCCTATGCCCATGAAACTCCGGCCTGTTCCTATACAAATTCCCGAAAAATCCCCGCACAGCCGTCCCGTCCGCCTCAATCGGTCTCTCACAGGTTATCTATACTTCAGTCTTCTCGATCTTCATGTCAATTGTGTTCTCCGAACGTTACATCGATTAAGTTAGAATACAACTTTCACAGGTCAATTTATCAAATACGGGAACCTGTTTTCCTAAACCTTTCCAGCAATTCTAAAGCAGATACCGGACAGATCATGTCCACTATCCCATCTTTTTTTGCATAATTTTTGGAGCATAGATTTGTCTCATGTTCTCAAGGGCGGCCCGGATCTCCTCAACCAGGGCTTCCGGTTCCAGGACCTCTGCCTGGGGGCCGAAGCTTAAGACCCACCGCTTGATTTCCAGGGTCCCGCCCACGGTCAGTTCCAACAGAAGCGAGCCATCTTTCTGCTTTTTTGTTTTCTGGCTGGGATGCCACTCCCTCTCTTCGATGTATCGGGCAATTTCAGGGCTGAAGCGAATCTTCACGTGGACAGGGTCTTCGATCATCACATTGAAGGCGTGTTCCGTGTAGGCCTCGAAATCAAAATCCTGGGGGATGAGAAAATTTTCTTTAGTTAAGTTAAGCAAAGTAATTCTGTCTACAGCGAACATGCGGATCTTTTCTCTCAGATGGCAAAGACCCACAAGGTAGACGCTACCGTCTCTGTACCAAAGCCGGTAGGGGTCGACTTTACGGACGATGGGTTTGTCATCCTTGAGCCCTTGGTATCCTATCTCCACCCGTCTCTGCTCGGACGCGGCAGTGAAGAGCTGGCCTAAAAATTCCCTCTTGGCCGAATAATCTTTGGCGGCACTGAGGTTGACGGAAAATATACGGCGGAGGTTTTCGAAGGACTCGAGCTTGCCTTGATCGAAGGTTGCCTTGATCTTGTGATTAATCGATTCCAGGGTGCTTCGGAGAAAAGGCTCACCCATGGACTTGAGAAAGCGCGTACATTCACTTAAAGCATAAAGTTCTGTTGGGAGAAAGATTATTGGAGGAACATTCTTGAAGCCCGGGATCAAAGACCAATATTTCTGCCGTCCCTCTTTGTATTCGACAACAGGAAATTTGGTGGAAAGTTTGTCGAGATCGCGTTTGATGGTCTTTTGCGAGACGCCATATTCTTCCGCCAGCTCGTCAATAGTTGTCCTTCGACGCTGGCATAGCGAGTTGATGATACCCCATTGCCGCTCAATCTGGTCTACAGACACAGATCCCTCCTCCAATGGAAACAGTATCTTTGATCCTCTCCTTGCACAAAAAAACCGTCTTCGATCTTACGGCCTCGCCAATAAGATATCCGAAGACTTCCACCACAGGATTACTGCAGACCCATCATCCAAGGAATACTGTTATGCCACCTTCTCTCCCGTCCTCATCACCTCTGCTGCGACTGGATTGTCTCCGGTGAATTCGTCAGCAAGGAACGGGTGCGGCTCGATAGCGAAAAACCGAGGAACTTATCAATTTCGAAGGCCAGGAATTCAACGGCGTCGGACGCCGATTTCGACACCCATTCCCACCCGTTTCCATTTTACCGCTCGGTCCATTTGAGCTTGGTCCTCAGGATGTCGAAGTAATTCTTGCCGGGGACGGTGATGAGACGGATCCGGTATCCGGCCTTGACGATCCGGATGATGTCCTCGCCCTGCAGCGAGAACCCCACCTGCCCGTCCAGGGTGAGATGGACCTCGGTATTCATGGACTTGAGAACGACCTCGATTCTGCTCTCGTCCATCACGACCACGGGCCGGTTGGTGAGGATGTGCGGACAAATCGGAGTGAGGATGATCGAATGCATGTTGGGATGCACGATCGGCCCCCCGGCGGCCAGATTGTATGCCGTGGACCCGGTCGGCGTGGAGACGATCAGCCCGTCGGACTTAAAGTCCGCGATATGCTGGCCGTCAATGTAGACCGAGAGATCGATGATCTTGGCCAGGGCGCTCCTGTTGATGACGACGTCATTCAACACGGAATAGTGAGAAATCTCTTCTCCCTGCCGCATCACCGAGGCCGTCAGCATGATCCGCTCATCATAATTCACCTTCCCATCGATGACCTTCTCGAATGTCGGGTAGAGTTCCTCAAGGGTGACCTCGGTCAGGAATCCAAGGCCGCCGAGATTGATCCCGAGAATAGGGACATTCCGGCCTGCGATCAGGCGTGCCACGCTGAGAAGCGTCCCGTCGCCGCCGAGAACGGCGATCAGGTCCGACTTCTCCGGGATCTCGGACATCTGATAGGGGCTCGACTCCCCGATGATGGCCGCGGTCTCCCTGTCAAGGAATGTCTCGATCTTTTTTTTCCGGAGATAGGAGAGGAATTCCCGGAGGATATCGGCAGCCTCCAGCCTGCGTTTTGCAATGACACCGACTTTCATGAAAGGAGGCCCATTTGAGGTTTCAGGTGCAAGCGGTCACGAAACTAGACGATGAACAAGGTTTCTCCCGCCTTCTATATGATCTGCCGTCACGGAACAATCCTGACATCCGGTCAGGGGACGGATAGGCTCATCGAGGCGGGAGGCGGCGGGAAACAGCCGTTTATCCCGGATACTTGTCCGTGATATATTCCTTGAGATAATGGTTCTCAGCCTGCAGGTTGGTCATGCAGGTCTTGGCCAGATCCCGCATAGAGAGGACTCCGACCAGCCGATGGTTCTCCACCACGGGGAGATGCCGGATCCGGTTCTTCACCATGATGTTGATCACGTAGTTCACTTCGTCCTTGGTCTCCACGATGATGAGATTGGAGCTCATGACCTCCCTGGCCTTGATGTTCTTGAAGAGACGTTTGTCTTTCTCAACCACAGAACCATATCCCATGGAGACCCAGCACTTGAGCACATCCCTCTCGGTCAGCACCCCCACCGGTCCGCCGTCTTTCGTAACGATCAGGGCGCCGATCTCGTGCTCGACCATCTGCTCCATGGCATCGGCGACACTTTTTTCGTGATCGATGGAATAGATAACCGCCGACTTCTCCTTCATGACTTCACGAACACTGGTTTGGTTCATATTGGGATTCCTTTATTCAAGCTTCCTTTAAAAATATCCAACCCCCATCCGGATACTACACTATATATACAAAAACAACCGGCATGTCAAGGAAACACTCACGGGGCCGGCCGGCCCCATTCAGAACATCCCGCTCCCCTCGCCGGGGACGATGATGCGTTCCTCAGCCGGGATCTGCTCCTCGGGCTCGGGCCGGCATCCGGCGGCCGGGTCAGGCCCTTCCAGAGCGGCGGCCGACGGGCTCTTGTCGGCCATCAACGGTTTTTCCCGGATATCCACTCCCTCCACGTTATGGCTGAATTCCAGCGGGATCCCGTTAGGATCATAGGTATAGATGGAATGGATGAACCCGTGGTCAACCACATTGGAGACAGGTAAATCCGCGGCAATGAGCCTCTCGGCCAGATCCCACAGATCGTCCTCCTTTTCCACACTGAAAGAAACATGATCGAAAATGAACGGACCGTTCACAGGATCCCCATGCCGTTTGTACGGCACGGGCTTGACCCCGGGCCATTCAAAAAAGGCGATCAGCTCATTCTCGGAAAGGGCAAAGAAATACTGCCGGTATCCCGGCCTCCCGAAGCCCGTCACGAGACGCATCCCAAGAAGGTCCCTCCAGTAACGGATCGTCTTGTCCATATCCGAGGTGGCGAGCGCAAGATGGTTGAGTCCCGTCAGCTTGAACATCTTCAACCTCCCGGAATCAGGAACATCCTCCTCTGATTAATGAGATGTGATCAAGAATACCACAAATTGCAAAAAAGCGTTACTGCAGATCCTGAATCTCATAGTCCATATGGACTTTGAGGTCCTTGCGTAGAGAATGATAGACCGAGCAGTATTTCTCATGGGAGAGGGAGACCGCCCGTTTCATCTTGTTTTCGGTCAGCCCCTTGCCTGAGGCGTGGATCTTGATATCCACGGTCTTGAAGTACTGGGGAGGCGTGGAATTCCGCTCCCCGGTGATATCGATCTTGAAGGAATGAAGGTCCACACGCATCTTCTTTAGGAAACTGACCACATCAATTGCCATGCATCCCGCCAGACTCAATAACAGACTTTCTATAGGTGCGCAGCCCCACTGGATCTGCCCGTCGAACTCAAATTCATAGCCTACCTGGGTCCTTGCCTCAAAAAGGAGATTCTCTTTCCATGTGACCGTGCCTTTGGTCAGAGGATTGACCTTTGTCTTGTAGGTTTCCAGCCCCTCCAATGTCTCTTTCCCGTCCATTTAACTCTTACCTCCTGAAAATATTCAAAACAAACAGGTTTCTCGATAGAGATCGCCCTTCCTTTAAGAGATAACGGATATTATTACGTTTCTCCCCATGATGCAAGAAAAATTCAGGGATCAGCGCCTGTCAGGACAAGACGCACGACAAGCTGAGGGTAAACCCCGTTACACCTCGTCCTGAAGGACGGGACTTTTCTAATGATCTGATAAGGTCAGAGTCAGTTTGTATTTGACGGGTACAAAGTAGAGAGGATCCTTCAAGTCGCAGCCCCCATGTCATGCACAATCAGAACGTATACATCACCTGCACGTAGCTGAAGTCCGCATTGTCCCCGGTCTTCTGCGGAGGCGCATCCTCGATGAAGTCCCCTGCAATGAAGTAGGAGTATCCGCCCAGGAAACTCCAGTGCTGATTTAGTTTGTATTGGACAAGCAGATCGATCTCCTGCCCCGCGTCTTTCCCGGAATGGCCGGTTGTGTCTCTCCGGGTCACCTTCCCCCCGGCGCCATACAGGGCGTCACGGGCCTCTTTTAGACGGAAGTTCCAGAGGTCCATCTTGACCATCAGGTCCTTCATGGGGTTGACCTTGAAACTCAGGGCGTAGTTCCGGGTGTTGCGCCAGGAGATGGCATCGATATATCCGTAATGCGGATGGTTCGTGGGGAAGAGATTGTCAAAACCCTGATTCCTGCCGTCCGTGGGATTCTTGTCGCCGCTCCCCTGATTGTATTCCACGCCGATCCTCGGTTTCCAGTCAAGGCCTGGAAAGGTGTAGCCGGTCCGGAAGTGGATCGCATAGGCCTTGATCCGGTCGCCGTAACCGTTCCCGAACTGGTAGGCGAGCTCGGTCCCGTAATCGAAGTCAGTAAGATACTTTCCCACGGTCCGGGTCCCAATGGTATATTCATCCAGGTCCCCAAGGCTTCCGTCCTCGGCCGATGCCTTCACCTGCCGGTTCTGCCTTAGCAGGATATACCCCTCCAGTTCCCTCTCCGAGAAACCGTGGTACATGGTATAAATTCCGTAGAAATCGTCCGGGGCCTCGTGAGGGTCCGAACGGTTGAAGTTGTGATCATCAATGATCACGCGGTTGGCCGCGAAGGCATGGACCTCGAAATTCCCCGGCGTGGCGATGAGGCGGAGCGCATCGAACTGTCTTCCCACATTGCTCCAGTCAAAGCCGCCGATGAGCCTCTGTTCCCCGTAATTGAACTCCAGCCGTCCGATCTGAACCCTCAAGGGGAGGTCCATCGGCTTCCGGATCTCCAGGAACCCTTCATACAGGTCCAGGCTGTCTTCATAAGCCGGATTGCCGTGAGGGATGTCCGCCTCGAAAAGCTCCGCATCCCGGAGCCTCACATAGGCACGGATCAGGTCGTTGACCTCCACGTCCGCAAAGACCCTGACCCGGGTCAGAAAATAGGTGTCGTTGTCATCCAGATGGTCGTTGAAGTCATCGTTCTCCCTGGACTCCATTCGTAACCTCGCGTCGCCTCCCAGGGTGATCTTACTGAGACCCGCCGTATTCTCAAAACTCACGCTTGCCATCAGATC
>Ga0210024_1004430_pt1 | contig 11010 bp, 11 predicted proteins | sample CryGeymeta201525_FD_183988 | JGI IMG/M metagenome (GOLD analysis project Ga0210024, IMG submission 183988) | Groundwater microbial communities from Crystal Geyser aquifers in Utah, USA - Crystal Geyser metaG 2015-25 (SPAdes) (version 2) | ecosystem: Environmental > Aquatic > Deep subsurface >... | reverse complement strand
CGAGCACGGCTACCGTCCGCTCATGGCCGAAAGTTTCAGTGATCCCGAAAGCCACCACGGCACCGTTTACAAAGTCACCAACTGGACCTGCGCGGGCGACACCAAAGGCTTCTCCCAGGACCACACGGATTACGGTGGAGAAAACCAGTCCCGAAAACGAGCATGAGCACACCCGAAGCTTCATCTCGAGCCTCACGCCCGACCAAGCGGAGCGCCTCGGCTGGGCGGCGCGGACTCATTGGAGCGTCGAAAACAAAAACCATCACACGCGGGATCACCATGTCTGGCAGGAAGACCGCCACCGTCACCGGCGCGTCAACATCGCCCAGAAACTCGCGCTAACGCCCAACGCCGTGCTGGCGATCATCCCGTTCGATGAAAAGCGCAACCTGCCATCCCTGATTGTCGATTATCAGGATCGCAAGCAACTGGCCATCGACCTCATCCTGAAAGCCAGACTCATCCCATGACCTCTCCAGCCAAACGCCCTACAACAAAGATCGACCGTGAGCTGTCCAAAGCGCGCTCAAAAACGCCTCACGACTCTGCGGATAGCACAGAGGAAAAATCTCATCTTTTGCCCTCACTTCCTTTCGGGCGACGTATTCCCCGATCCTACGATCCCACCAGCAGCAATGCGCCACGAATCCCCGCCTGCTGACCATGAGTCGGCGGCACGACAAACGGCGTGTTCTCTTCTAGTGACGCAAAATATCCCTTCGCCGTGGCGCGTAGCTTTTCTTCAACTGATGCATGAAAGCCCTCCGCCTGGGAAACCCCTCCGCCAATCACGACACGCGCCGGATTCACCGAAGCCAGCAGCGTCATGCAGGCCTGCGCCAAATACTCGGTTTCAAATTCCCATGCCTGGTGATCATCCGGCATGTCTTTCGGCTCCTTTCCCCAGCGCTTCGTCATCGCCGGCCCACTCGCCAGACCTTCCAGGCAGTCGCCGTGAAAAGGGCAGACGCCTTTGAAATCGTCCCCCTCCGCCTTGCGCGGAAACCAATGACCAAACTCCGAGTGCACCGCCCCGTGCAGGAGCTTCCCGTCCGCCATCACGCCACCGCCGATCCCTGTGCCAATCGTGATGTAGGCGACATCACTGAATCCGTTCGCTTCCGCCAGCACCGCCGCGTTCACATCCGTCTCGATCTCAACCTTCACCTCCGGAAAGGCGGTCTTGAGCGCACCCACGATCGAAAATCCTGCCCAGCCCGGTTTCGGCGTCTTGAGCATCTGCCCGTAGTCCGGACGCGATTTATTCACACTGACCGGCCCAAAGGCCGCCACCCCGATCGCCGTCGGCTCCCCGCGCTCGCGCAACCACTCAATCGCCACCCTGAAAGTCTCGTCACCATTCGTCGTGGGATAGCGGAACTCCTCAAGAATTCTTCCATCTCCCAGCCCAACGGCCACCACCGTCTTGGTGCCGCCCATCTCGATTCCTGCAATCACGCCCCTTTTCATGAGCCTGCTAGGACGCCAAGCCAAGGCCGAACTCATGACAAACCCTGAGGAACTCCGGAAAATCCCTTACAAAATTGCCTCGAAGCCAAACAAACTCCGCCTTGCACGTCGGCACCCGAAGCGCTACGCCAGCGCCGTTATGCCAGTTGCAACCCCTGCTCAATACGCCGCCATGCTCGATGCCGCCCAAAAGGGTGGATACGCCTATCCAGCAATCAACGTAACCTCGCTCACCACCATCAACGGTGCGCTGAAAGCCTTCTCCGAAGCAAAATCGGACGGCATCATCCAAGTCTCCACCGGTGGAGGCGAGTTCGCCTCCGGCACCGCCGTCAAGGATGCCGCCTTCGGTGCCATCATCCTCGCCGAAGCCTGCCACCTACTCGCTGAGAAGTACGACGTGCTCATCGGTCTCCACACCGACCACTGCCACCCGGCCAAGGTCGAAGGTTTCCTCAAGCCGCTTCTTCAAGCCTCCCGCGAGCGTATCGCCGCCGGAAAAGGCCCTCTCTTCCAATCCCACATGTTCGACGGCTCCGTCGTCGACCTGAAGGAGAACCTCGAAATCTCCAAAGCACTCCTCAAGGAATGCGCCGAACTCGGCATCATCCTCGAAGTTGAAGCCGGCTGCGTCGGTGGTGAAGAAGACGGCCACGACACCTCGGGCCTCCCCATCGAAAAGCTCTACACCACCCCTGAGGATATGCTCGAAGTTTACGAGACCCTTCAGCCAATCGGTCGCTTCATGTTTGCCGCCACCTTCGGCAACGTCCATGGTGCCTACAAACCGGGTGCCGTGAAACTCAAGCCCACCATCCTTCGCGACGGCCAAAAGGTCGTCATGGACAAGCACGGTGCAGGCGCGGAAATGGACCTCGTCTTCCACGGCGGATCCGGCACCTCCAGCGACGACCTCCAGGAAACGCTCGATTACGGCGTCGTGAAGATGAACATCGACACGGATACCCAATATGCCTTCACCCGTCCAATCGTCACCCACATGTGCGAAAACATCGAAGGCGTGCTCAAGATTGACGGCGAAGTCGGTCTCAAAAAGGTCTACGATCCGCGCTCTTACCTCAAAAAGGGTGAGCAAAGCCTCTGCGACCGCATGAAGCAGGCCTGCGACGAACTCAAGTCGACCGGCAAGACCATCTTCGGCACCGTCTAACGGAGTGGCGCTCTTCACGAGCGCCATGAGTGGGCAAGGCGACTTTCAGTCGCCACTACCAACCATTTAAAAAAGCGAAGTCTCTCAGCGGACTCCGCTTTTTTCATATCCCCGGCTTCCCCCCAAGCCCCCACCCTGCTTTCCTCCCCCCGCAGATCCCATGTCCAAGCAGACCCACCAGGAACACCCGCTCGCCAACATCCTGATCAACGTCCTGATCCCGGTGCTGATCCTCAGCTACCTGAGCAAGGATCCCGACCTTCAGGAACAACTCGGCAAAGTCGCCCGACCCTGGCACATCGGCCCGATGAAGGCGCTCATCGTCGCCCTCGCCCTGCCGCTCGGCTACGGCCTCTGGCACTTTGCCAAAACGAAGAAGTTCAATTTCTTTTCCGGCCTCGGTCTTTTCTCCGTGATGCTCACCGGCGGCCTAACACTTTACCTCTGGAACAAGGACGGCTCGGTAAAAGAACACGCCGGCATGCTCTTCGGCATCAAGGAAGGTGCCATCCCGCTCGCCCTCGGCATCGCCGTGCTGCTTTCGCAAAAATCCGCCACTCCCCTGCTTAACGTCTTCCTCTACAACGATTCACTTTTCGACATCAAAAAGATCGAAAACACCGTCGCGGAAAAGAACGTCCAAGCTGGCTATCAAGGCGTCATCAAGCAAGCCACTCACCTCTTCGCCGTCTCCTTCTTCATCAGCTCCGTGCTCAACGTGCTACTCTCGCTCTGGTTCTTCCGCAGCTTCGACCGCACCGCCGCCGATGCCCTCGAAGTCTACAACGGCATTATCGGCAAGCTCACCGGATGGGGCTTCGCGGTGATCGGCGTGCCGCTCCTCGTGTTCCTCTTCTTCACCCTTCAGAGACTCCTCAAAGGCCTGCGCGAAATCACCGGCCTCAAGGACGACGAATTGATGCTCCCGAGGTAGTGCGCTGCGCTGCCGAAACGTCTGAATCTCGAAAGTCTAAAAGTCTTCTGAGTCGAACTCACCCGGAAGGCCGCGCGACCTTTCGACTTTGAGACGCCGGCAAAATCAGCCCGTCAATCCACCAGATTGCTGATCCGGTCAGCCAGCTCGATGTCATCTTCCGTGATCCCGCCGGCTTCATGAGAGGTCAGACTGATCGTAATCCGCGTGTAGTTGATCGTGATGTCCGGATGGTGCTGGGCCTCCTCCGCCACTTCTGCCAACAGATTCACGAAATCGATGCCTTCCATGAAATCCTCGAACTCAATCACCCGCGTCATTGCCTTTCCCTCAAGGTCCCATTCCGGACGCTTTTTCAGGGCGGACTTCAGTTCTTCTTTGTCGAGTAATTCAGACATTTCTTGGATGGACCTTCGGTGCAAACTCTGAGCACTCGGCTTCCGCCTTGGCAAGCGTGTTTGCCAGACTTTCAAGAAACTCGATTCGCACCCGCGTGGTTGCGTATGGTCCGATCCGAGTCCATATTCAGCCCATGATTCTCCGCGGCCTCGCTCTCCTTGCTCTTGCCCTGCTCGCCTCCTGCGTTCCCGCCACCCCGGCAGCCCGCATCGAGCAGAGTCCTGAAAAATTCTGGAAACTCAGCAGCACCGATCAGGACCTCGTCAAAAAAGGCGAAATCCGCCGCGGCATGAGTCCCGACGCCGTTTACTACGCATGGGGAAAGCCAGATCAGGAGTTTGCCGGAGCTGATGACAAGACCGCGACCCTGCGATGGGACTACGACGGGTCCACTCCGGTGTACTCAACCAATGTCTACGGAGGATACTACGGAGGCTATGGACGTTACGGGCGATACGGCCGCGCCTACCCACGCTATGGCTACGACATCGCCCAACAGGTCACCTACCTTCCCTACCACCGGGCCTCCGTTTGGTTCCGCGACAATCAGGTCACAAAATGGGAAAGCGCCCGCTGAACGAGTTTCCAGCCATCCCGTTTTCATGCGAAACGCCCGCCGACTCATCCTCGCGTCCATCGCTCTCGTCCTACCCTCGTGCATCGACCTGAGAGGCCCCCAGCCATCCGGCATCGAGGCCTACAACGCTTACGATCGCCCCGCCGCCCGCCCGATCAATCCATCGGCCGTCCGCGTCAAAGTCTCCACCTCACGCCAGCGAGTCTACGTCATGGAAGGCGACAAACCCTTGCTCGTCATGCCCGTCTCCGTCGGCATGCCCACCACCCCAACGCCACTTGGTGACTTCCGCGTCACCCGCAAAAACGCCAAACAACGCTCGCCCGACCTCGGCTACGCCACCTCAGGGGAAAAAACCAAAAGATCCACCCGCGCCAAGAAACCCGCCGGCTGGTCATTCAAAGGCAGCCCGCTTCCCTACTGGGTCGAGTTCAGGCCAAACTACGGCTTCCACACCGGCTGGATCAAGCACACCCCCTGCACCGACGGCTCCATCCGCATGCACAAAAACGTCGCCCCGAAATTCTTCGAAATCGTCTCCCTAGGCACCCCGGTCAGCATCGCCACCACCCAGCCCGAAGACGCTCCATACGGGAGTATCCCGCTCCCTCCTGACGGTGGCCCCCTCCCCGATCACCCGGCGTCCTACTACCTCTCCGACGCCCCGTTTTCTGATCATAAACCGCTTAGCTTTGAATAGACTGACTACGACCTCACCACCAGCGTCACCGCCAAACCTAACAGCACCACGCCAAACCCAAGTGTGATCCAAGGCCCGGCCCGGCGGTAGCCTTCACGGATCGACCTGATCTGCAGCACCAGCGCCCACAGCGCCCAGAGCGTGAAACCTTCGAAGACAATGATCACCCATAATGCCCACGGCCACCAGCCCGGGCGATCGCCTGCGAGGAACGGTGCCACCACCGCTGCCAGAAACACCACCACCTTCGGGTTGAGCAGATTGCACAGCAGACCCTGAACATAAGCACCCTTGGTCGTCGTCGACTTCGCCTCCTCATAGCGCGCACCCGAGTAAATGTGGACGAACCACTCCACTAGCATCCGGTAGCCAAGCCACGCAAGGTAAGCCGCCGCGACCCAGCGCATCCCTTCACGCAACCACGCCACGCGCTCGAAAACCACCGCCATCCCGCCAATCGCCAGTGCCGAGTGCAGGCTCAGCCCGGTCGCAATTCCCCAAGCCATCACCACGCCGTTCCGAGCGCCGTCCCTCAAGGCCGTACGCGTCAACAGCAGCATGTCGGGACCGGGACTAAACTGACCCAGCGCCAGCACTCCGGCAAAGGCGAGCAACTCCAATGAGTCCGTCATCACAAATCAAAACCTAACTCCCTTCCAGTTTCTTCACTCCCAGCACGTAGGAAAGCACCGCGTGCTCGTCGCTTGATTGAAGGCCGGCGTGCTTGATCATCTTTGGCAGAGCATCTTCCCACTCATCCTCGAAGAGATCCTTGGGAATCATGTAGGCATGGCACTGCCCGCATTGAAGCATGTAGGTCGAGTGCCCATGCTGAAGCTGTTCAAGCGGCGTGCCGCTTGCCTTGGCCATTGCAGGCGACGGATTCGGCACCTCGGAAATCCCACCGACGGCCCCATCATCCTCGATGTCACCCATTTTTCCACGAGCTGCCCCGGCCCCTCCACCCGTGCCACAGGCAACGCACAGCGACACAAAACCCAGCATGACGAGCAACTTCGAAAACGGCATACCAGAAATCTAGAGCCCGCCATCCAAAGCCTCAACCACGGATCTTGCCATGGACTCCATCTTCGACGGCAGCCCGGAGGCAAGCCACCAGTCGCACTGGTCAGTCCGAAGCCCGAAACCAATAAAATGCCCCAAAAAAAATGCTCAATCTCCCTGTCATGACGCGACCTTGGAGCACTCAATCCTGCGGCAGAAATCACCATCCACCATCATTCTTTGACTTTTCTCCTCTCATTCCTAATCTCCCGCCCCGGCGGCGCAGGGAGAAACCTCGTTCCCGAGACTTTCACAACCTTCAGACCTTCAACCGAGCGTGGATCACCTGCGCGTTTTGAACACTCCTCTGCGCCACGTCATCCCATTTCAAATTTTTAGCCACTGACTGACATGAGCTTATATCAGGAATACCTTAAAGAGATCGAGGAACGCAAAATCGAAGGCCTGCACCCCAAACCGATCGACAGCGGCGAACTGCTTGCCGAAATCATCGAGCAAATCAAAGACCCCGAAAACGAGCACCGCAAGGAGTCTCTCAATTTTCTGATCTCCAACACCCTGCCCGGCACCACCAGCGCAGCCGGTGAAAAGGCCCGCTTCCTAGAGGAAATCATCCTCGGCACATCCGTCGCGGAGGAAATCACCCCAACTTTCGCCTTCGAACTGCTCGCTCACATGAAAGGCGGATCCTCCATCGAGGTCCTCCTCAATCTCGCCCTCGGCCACGACCCCTCCATCGCCCAGCAAGCCGGCGAAGTTCTCAAGACCCAGGTTTTCCTCTACGAGGCCGACACCGCCCGCCTCGAAGCCGCTTTCAAAGCCGGCAACCCCATCGCCAAGGACATCCTCGAAAGCTACGCCGCCGCCGAGTTCTTCACCAAGCTCCCCGACGTTCCGGAGGAAGTTCAAGTCGTCACTTTCATCGCTGGAGAAGGCGACATCTCCACCGACCTTCTTTCCCCCGGCAACCAAGCGCACTCCCGCTCCGACCGCGAACTGCACGGCAAGTTCATGATCTCACCAGAAGCCCAGAGCGCCATCCAAGCCCTCCAAAAACTCCACCCTGACAAGAGCATCATGCTCATCGCCGAAAAAGGCACCATGGGCGTCGGCTCGTCCCGCATGTCCGGCGTCAACAATGTCGCCCTCTGGACCGGCAAACCCGCCAGCCCCTACGTTCCCTTCGTCAACATCTTCCCCATCGTCGCCGGAACCAACGGCATCTCCCCCATCTTTCTAACAACCGTCAGCGTCACGGGCGGCATCGGCATCGACCTCAAGAACTGGGTGAAAAAGACCGACGCCGATGGCAACCCGGTCCTCAACGAAAGTGGCGACCCGGTATTGGAACAAGTCTACTCCGTCGAAACCGGCACTGTCCTCACCATCAACACCAAGGACAAAAAACTCTACAGCGCCGACGGCAAAGAGCTCGTCAATATCGCCTCCGCCCTCACCCCGCAGAAGGTCGAGTTCATCAAGGCCCAAGGCTCCTACGCCATCGTCTTCGGGAAAAAACTCCAAACCTTCGCCGCCAAGACCCTCGGCATCCCACAACCCACCGTTTACGCCCCTTCCAAAGAGATCTCCCACCCAGGACAAGGCCTCACCGCCGTGGAGAAAATCTTTAACCGCAACGCCGTCGGAACCACCCCAGGCGTCACCCTCCACGCCGGTTCCGACGTCCGCGTCGAAGTGAACATCGTCGGCTCCCAGGATACCACCGGCCTCATGACCGCCCAGGAACTGGAAGCCATGGCCGCCACCGTCATCTCGCCCACCGTCGATGCCGCCTACCAATCCGGCTGCCACACCGCATCCGTCTGGGATAAAAAAGCGCAAGCCAACATCCCGAAACTCATGGCCTTCATGCAAGGCTTCGGCCTCATCACCGCACGCGACCCGCAGGACCGCTATCACCCGATGACCGACGTCATCCACAAAGTCCTCAACGACCTCACCGTGGACGACTGGGACATCACCATCGGCGGCGACTCCCACACCCGCATGTCCAAGGGCGTCGCCTTCGGAGCCGACTCCGGAACCGTCGCCCTCGCGCTCGCCACCGGCGAAGCCAGCATGCCCATCCCCGAGTCCGTCAAAGTCACTTTCAAAGGCGAGCTCAAGCCGCACATGGATTTCCGCGACGTCGTGCACTCTACCCAGTCGCAGATGCTGAAGCAATTCGGCGACAACGTTTTCCAAGGACGCATCATCGAGGTCCACCTCGGCACCCTTTCCGCCGACAAAGCCTTCACCTTCACCGACTGGACCGCCGAAATGAAGGCCAAGGCCTCCATCTGTATCTCCCAGCCCGAAACCCTCATCGAATCCCTGGAAATCGCCAAAGGCCGTATCCAAATCATGATCGACAAGGGCATGGATAACGAAGCCAAAGTCCTTCAAGGCCTCGTCGACAAAGCCAACAAACGCATCGACCAAGTCCGCAGCGGCGAAAAGCCACCACTCGCCCCGGATGCCAACGCCAAATACTTCGCCGAAGTCGTCGTCGACCTCGATGAAATCGACGAACCGATGATCGCCGACCCCGACGTCAACAACGAGGACGTCTCGAAACGCTACACCCACGACACCATCCGCGCCCTCTCCTACTATCAGGGTGAGAAAAAAGTCGACCTCGGATTCGTCGGCTCCTGCATGGTTCACAAAGGCGACCTCAAGATCGTTTCCCAAATGCTCCGCAACCTCGAAGCCCAGCAAGGCGAAGTGAAATTCCACGCCCCACTCGTCGTCGCCGCCCCGACCTATAACATCATCGACGAGCTCAAAGCCGAAGGTGACTGGGACATGTTGGAAAAGTATTCCGGCTTCGTCTTCGACGATAGCGCCCCCAAGCAAGCCGCCCGCACCGAATACGAAAACATGATGTATCTCGAGCGCCCCGGCTGTAACCTCTGCATGGGCAACCAGGAAAAAGCCGCCAAAGGCGACACCGTCATGGCCACCTCCACCCGTCTCTTCCAAGGTCGCGTCGTCGAAGACTCCGAGCGCAAAAAAGGAGAATCCCTGCTCTCCTCCACCCCGGTCGTCGTCCTCTCCGCCATCCTCGGAAGAACCCCGAATCTGGATGAATACAAGACCGCCGTCGAAGGCATCCCGCTCACTCAATTCGCTCCACCGGTGGGCGAGATGGTCGCGAACTAAACAACGGACCGCGGGCTTCAGCCCGCCTCAGCGCAAAAAGCACAAAGCTTCAAAAACCGCCCCTGCTCGCAGGCAGCGGTTTTTTTGTCAGGAGTAGCGAGTGTCACGAGCCCCCATCGCGGGTCGCTCCACCGCTCCGAAGCCGTCTCCCCCGAATCCGCCCCGTCACACCCTCCATCGACGTCCCGGAATCCCTTATTCTTAAAGACATTCCCCCACCCTTCAGCACTGTTTGCCTGGCAGTTTATCCGGCAGTTTATCGTGTTGTTGTAAACCAATTATAGACCTCGAATTTCGGGCATGGGAGGCAAATTCGCCTCTCATGCCCACTTTCTAACAGCCGCCAAGCTTGATAGCGCAAGGATCAGAGGCTTTGGGACAGGCTCTAGGTAGTCCCTCGGCCTTCGAAAAATGTGCAAGCTGTTTGTTCGAGTATATGAGGATGTCCTCGAAAACGGCCAGTGAAGTCTGGGTGCATAAAGTCTGCTAGACGGCATCAAGCTCAGTCCACAAGGCAAGTCGAAGCCGCAAAGGCCATTGGAGAATGAGTAACAACAAGCTCGTGAACCGCGCTCTGACCAACGACTGGTTGGCAGAGCAAGGCGTCCCGAGTCTGGAAGAACAATGGGTATCCATTCGTTATCCCGACGGACCAAAGAGAGTTAAGTCGAGGTAACAGGTGGCGTGTTGGAACCGCCGTGCTACGGATCCGTATGGCCGGTGGTGTGGGGGGCGGGAGTTAAAACCTCCCGCCTACCCGATTCTCCTTCTGTGTTTTGGAGGTAGTTCGTCACCCGGATCCGGGTCGGAATCAGGCACCCGAGCCAAAAGGCTGTCGAAATCCTTGAGATTGGCTCGCTCGGCTCGATGTCGTAGGAAATCAACGGTCTCCAATGCCGAAAGCTTCTCCGCCGCCGCTGTAATCAGGAATTGGTTCATGGAGTAGCCGTCCTTCGTCGCGAGTTCTTTGATCGCACGATGGAGGGAATCGGGAACACGGATGGATAATGTAGTCATGGTCTGATGATATCTAATGATGTGGCAGGTGTGATGGCGCGAACGCCCATTGATTCTGAACCTCGAAAATCGCTGGTGTTGTGTGTGATGACGTATGCGGCCGATGCTGCGACCGCAAGCTCGAGGACAAGATCGTCGTCGGGGTCAGGCAAGAATGGCCTCCAAGCGAAAAACACTTGCTGGTGATCCGCCAACAGGCACAGGCCGTCCACAATCCTGAGGAGTTCATCAGCCGTGAAATGAGGAATGAGACCAGGCCGCAGAACGACCGACTCATACTCAAGAACGAGGGCGACAGATACGGCAATACGGATGTCCCCAGCGCGGATCGCGCGGAGGATCTGAAAGCTGGCTCCCCGATTGGACCGGAGTCCCGCCACAAGGACTGACGTGTCGAGAACTGCATACACTAGCGGTATCATCCACGATACCGCCTAAGTCGCAAGGAATTTTTTTGGCGATTAAGGTAGGGACGTCGGTTGCCCGACGCCCCCCTCGCAGATCCCGGCGTGCGGAACTACCGCACCGGGCTCCTCGAGAATGCGCGCAGG
>Ga0210024_1004429_pt1 | contig 11013 bp, 13 predicted proteins | sample CryGeymeta201525_FD_183988 | JGI IMG/M metagenome (GOLD analysis project Ga0210024, IMG submission 183988) | Groundwater microbial communities from Crystal Geyser aquifers in Utah, USA - Crystal Geyser metaG 2015-25 (SPAdes) (version 2) | ecosystem: Environmental > Aquatic > Deep subsurface >... | reverse complement strand
ACCCATGCCAGCCAGATGTGGATGACGCCGACAGCGCGGGACCACAAGGACGGGGCGACGACATTGGCGAACACGCCGGTGAACGGCCTGCTTGGCCGCCAGGTCCTGGCGACGCCGATGGCTGGGCGCGATACCTCCGACATGCGCCGGACCTTGAACCCGCTGTTCGTCGAGGCGCTGATGGGCTGGCCCACCGGGTGGACCGGCTTCGCCTCTGTGGCAACGGCGTGGTTCCGCTGGTTGCGGCGCATGCGCTGCGAACTCTGGCGACTGAATTGCTGGCCGATGGATGAGGTGGTGGCATGAAAACGTGGACGATCCATGAGGTCGCCGACGCCTGCGCCATGACGACGGGCGAACTGAGCCAATGGATCGCGCGGGGTCAATTCAGGCCGTCTGTAACGGTGCAACCCGGTCAGCGACGGCGGTTCGACTGGCGCGATCTCGCGTGCCTGGCCGTCATGAACGCGCTGCGCAAGCATTCGTTGTCGATCAACGGGATGGCGCTGATCGTCTCGGACCTGCACGACGACCTCGCCGGGATGAACGACATCTGCGAAATCTCGGGCCGGACATTCTTCTGCGCTGACTGGGGCAAGAACCAACCCAGCCAGACAGTCGGGCTGGTCACCGAATCCGATCTCGTCGCGGTGCTGAAGCGGCGTCCCGAGACCGTGATCATCGTGGACGTTGCGGCCGTGTACCGTGGTGCTGCTGTGGCACTCCCCGCCGTGACGGCCACGGGAGAGACCAGCCATTGAAGCAGACCCGCGCCATGTCGATGTTCGAGGCCGCGACGAATGTCGTCGTTGGCTACGTCTTGGCCATCGCCACGCAGATCGTGGTGTTCCCGTGGTTCGGGATCGAGACCGGACTGGCCGAACATCTGACCATCGGGCTCGCCTTCGTGGGCGTCTCGCTGGTGCGCGGCTATCTGCTGCGGCGGTTGTTCGAAGCGATCAGGATGCGGAGCGCAGAACAAGAGACCGCCACCCGAGTGTCGGGCGGCGGCCCAGAGACGGTTTCGGTGCGTGACGTCAGTCGCGGATAGCGTAGACGCGGCCTCTTCCGTCAACCTTCTCGGAGATGATTGTCAGGCCGAGCTTCTTTTTCAACGCGCCGGACATGGCGCCCCTAGCGGTGTGAGCTTGCCAGTCGAGTGCTGCCACGATCTCTTCGATGGTCGCGCCGTCTGGCGCGCGCAGCATGGCGATCAGGGTGGCCTGCTTGGTGCCCTCACGCGGGGTGCGCGCCTTGGGCGCGGGTTCGGTCTCGGTGGGATCGCTAGGCGCAGGCTCCTCGGACGGCGCGTCCGTCGCGCCCGCAGGCGCGGTGTTCGCGCCCTCGGGCTCGATACCGATGGCGACTAGGCCTGCGTCGGTGGCGATCAGCGTGACGCCGTGGCCGTCGCCAGTCTCGCGCCACATAGGCTCGCCGTTGCGCATGTCCGCATCGACCTCCTGCAGGAAGCCCTTGGCGAGCATCGCGCCGACCACCTTGGCGGCGGCTCCGCCGCGCAGGCTCTCGGGCAGCGGCAAGGCGATGTGCTCGGGCCGCTGGGCGGCGGCGTTCAGGATGATCGCTTGGGTGTCGGAAATCTTGGTCATCGTCGTCTCCCGGATCGGGGCGCGCGGAATGCGGGCCCTTCTACGAGGCCGAGCCCGCCAGTCGGCAGGCGGGACCGGGAGCGCGTCGTCTCACTCGGCGTGTTCGCCTTCGCTGAAGGGCATGTCGGTGATCTCGCGCAGCTTGGCGCGGTAGTGGTTGAGGGTGCCGACATGGCCCCAGTTGATCTCGTCGGGGCTGGTCTCGAAATGGTCGGCGCTGAGAGCGGCGAGCCGCTCCAGCATCGCGTCGATCTCGATCTTCGCGGCGATGAAGGCGTCGAGGGCTTTCGTGTTGTCGGTCGCGCGGCGGGTCATCGTGGTGGCTCCTTGGTGAGTTGCATCGTCCCTGTGGGATGGACGTTCGCTCCGGTCGCGACGCTTATCAACTCGATAAGCGCATGATCTTGAATGACAATCGGAGCCGTCGATGCAGGGCATGAGCGAGCGCCAGTACGCCGCGCATGTCGGGCTGTCGCGGGGCGCGATCCAGAAGGCCAAGGCCGCCGAGCGGCTGGTCCTCTATCCCGACGGCAGCATCAACGCGGCCGCCAGCGACGCCCGGCGTGCCGAGACGACCGACCCGTCAAAGACCCGCAAGCCGCCCGCGCCGAAGCTGAAGCCTGTCCCCGAGGCAGCGGTGGCCGCTGTCGGCGACACGCTCCGCGAACAGGGGCTGGCGGTCCCGGCGGTCGGCGGCGGTACGACCTTCCTGCAGGCGAAGACCGCGAACGAGGTGCTGAAGGCGCAGGAGCGGCGCATCCGTCTCCAGAAGCTGAAGGGGGAGCTGATCGAGCGGGCCCGCGCGCTGGCGCTGGTGTTCCGGCTGGCGCGGGAGGAACGGGACACGTGGGTGACCTGGCCCGCGCGCGCGGCGGCGCTGATGGCGGCCGAGCTCTCGGCCTCGTGCAGCGACGCGACGGGCCAGCAGATCACCGTGGAGCCAGCCGCGATGCAGAAGGTCCTGGAGAAACATGTACGCGCCCACCTCGACGAACTCGCCGAGGTCCGGCCCGACTTCCGGTGAGAGCGGCGATGGCCTGACGGACTTCGACGGCGCGGGCGAGATCCTGCGCGCCTGGGGCAACGGGCTGCGGCCCGACCCGGACCTGACCGTTTCGGAATGGGCGGACCGGCACCGGATGCTGTCGGGCCGCGCCTCGGCCGAGCCCGGGCGATACCGCACGGTGCGCACACCCTACATGCGCGAGATCATGGACCGGCTGTCGCCCGGCGATCCCATGCAGCGGATCGTGTTCATGAAGGCCGCGCAGGTCGGTGCGACCGAGGCGGGCAACAACTGGATCGGGTTCGCCATCCACCAGGCGCCGGGGCCGATGCTGGCGGTCCAGCCGACGGTGGAACTGGCCAAGCGCAACTCGCGCCAGCGGATCGATCCGCTGATCGACGAGAGCCCCGACCTGCGGGAACGGGTCAAACCGGCGCGGTCCCGCGACGCGGGCAACACCATGCTGTCGAAGGAGTTCGCGGGCGGCATCCTGATCATGACCGGCGCGAACTCGGCGGTCGGGCTGCGCTCGACCCCGGCGCGCTACATCTTCCTCGACGAGGTCGATGCCTATCCGGCTTCGGCCGACGAGGAAGGCGATCCGGTCACGCTGGCCGAGGCTCGGTCTCTCACCTTCGCCCATCGGCGCAAGGTGCTGCTGGTCTCGACGCCGACCATCCGGGGGCTCAGCCGCATCGAGCGGGAGTTCGAGGCGAGCGACCAGCGGCGGTTCTTCGTGCCATGCCCGCATTGCGGGGCGATGCAGTGGCTGAAGTTCGACCGGCTTCGCTGGCAAAAGGGCCGCCCGGAGACGGCCGAGTATCACTGCGAGGGCTGCGACGCGGCAATCGCGGAACATCACAAGACGGCGATGCTGGAGGGGGGCGAATGGCGGGCGACCGCCACGGCCGCCGATCCGACCACGGTCGGGTATCACCTCTCGGCGCTCTATTCGCCGATCGGCTGGCTGAGCTGGGAGCGGATCGTGCGGGCATGGGACGCGGCGCAGGGGTCGGACGAGGCGATCAAGGCGTTTCGCAACACGATCCTCGGCGAGACATGGGTCGAGACCGGGGAAGCCCCGGACTGGCAACGGCTCTACGACCGCCGCGAGCGCCGGACATCCGGCACCGTGCCAGCGGGCGGGCTGTTCCTGACCGCCGGGGCCGACGTGCAGAAGGACCGGATCGAGGTTGATGTCTGGGCCTGGGGCCGCGGGCTGGAAAGCTGGCTGGTCGATCATGTCGTGATCGAGGGTGGGCCCGACCGGCACGACGCCTGGTCGGAGTTGACGGCGCTGCTCGACCGGTCCTGGCCGCACGAACGCGGCGCGCATTTGCGCATCGCGCGGCTGGCCATCGACACGGGCTACGAGGCTCCGGCGGTCTATTCCTGGTCGCGGGCGCAGGGGTTTGGGCAGGTGTCGCCGGTCAAGGGCGTCGAGGGGTTCAACCGCTCGAGCCCGGTGTCGGGGCCGACCTTCGTCGATGCAACCGAGGGCGGGAAACGCCTGCGGCGCGGGGCGCGGCTCTGGACCGTGGCGGTGTCGACCTTCAAGGCCGAGACCTATCGCTTCCTACGGCTGGCGCGGCCGACCGAGGAGGAGATGGCCGACGGGGCAGCGTTCCCGCCCGGATCGGTGCATCTGCCGCATTGGGTCGAGAACGAATGGCTGAAGCAGTTCGTGGCCGAGCAGTTGGTAACGGTTCGCACGAAACGCGGCTTTGCCCGGCTGGAATGGCAGAAGCTGCGCGAGCGGAACGAGGCGCTGGATTGCCGGGTCTATGCCCGCGCCGCCGCCTGGATCGCGGGCGCGGATCGCTGGACCGACGAGAAATGGCGCGACCTCGAGGATCAGCTCGGGGCGGCCCCCACCGACACCGATCCCGCCGGGCAGATCAACCGACCGGGACAGGCCCCGCAGGGCAAGCGCCGCTCCGACTGGCTCGGGCGGCGCGGAGGATGGTTCTGAACATGACGGACTGGACGGAAACCGAGCTCTCGGCGCTGCGCCGCGCCTATGCCAGCGGCACGACCCGGGTCAGCTATGACGGCAAATCGGTCGACTACGGCTCGGCCGAGGATCTGCTCGCCCGCATCCGCACAATCGAGCGCGCCATCACGGGGACCACGCGGCCGCTGACTGTGGCCGGGCTCGCGGGCTTCTCGCGCGGGGATCGCTGATGTCGGCGACCTGGTTCGACCACGCCATCGCCACGGTGGCGCCGCGCATGGCCGCGCGCCGAGTCATGGCGCGTCAGGCCTTCGAGACGCTGACACGAGGCTATGACGGCGCTGCACGCGGGCGGCGGACCGAGGGCTGGCGCGCACCGGGATCCTCGGCCGACACCGAGATCGGCGTGGCGGGGGCGCTGCTGCGCGACCGGATGCGCGATCTGGTGCGCAACAACCCGCATGCGGCCAAGGCCGTGGCGGTGCTGGTGAACAACATCATCGGTGCGGGCATCATGCCCCGCGCCGCGAGCGGCGACGACACGCTCGACCGCAAGGTCGACGCGCTGTTCGAGCGCTGGACGGCGGAGTGCGACGCCGATGGCCAGCTCGATTTCTACGGGCTGCAGACGCTGATCTGCCGCGAGATGGTCGAGGCCGGCGAGGTGCTGGTGCGCCGCCGCCTGCGGCGCGCGAGCGATGGCCTGCCGGTGCCGCTGCAATTGCAGGTGCTGGAGGCCGATTTCCTCGACGCTACCAAGTCCGGCGTCCTCGGCGCGGGCCGTCTCGTGCAGGGGATCGAGTTCGACCCGGTCGGCAAGCGCCGGGCTTACTGGCTGCATGCCGAACACCCGGGCGACGCCTATGGGGCGTTGCAGAACGGCCTGCAGAGCCGCCCGGTCCCCGCGACCGAGATCGCCCATGTCTACGAGAAGCAGCGCACGCAGGCGCGCGGCGTCCCTTGGGGCGCGCCGGTGATCCGCAGCTTGCGCGATCTCGACGATTACGAGGTGGCGGAACTGGTCCGCAAGAAGACCGAGGCCTGCGTCACCGCCATCGTCTTCGGCGACGACGAAGCCCAGCAGGGTATCGCACCCTCCGTGGTCGATGCCGATGGCAACCGGGTCGAGCAGTTTGAGCCGGGCCTGATCGCCTATGCCCTTGGCGGCAAGGACATTCGGTTCAACCAGCCCTCGGCCACCGGCGGCTACGGTGAGTACAAGCGGGCCAGCCTTCACACGATCTCGGCCGGGTTCCGTGTGCCCTATGAATTGCTGACCGGCGACTTGAGTCAGGTGAACTATTCCTCGATCCGTGCGGGCCTCGTCGAGTTCCGCCGCCAGATCGATGCCGTGCAGTGGCAGCTGTTCATTCCGATGTTCTGTGCGCCGGTCTGGCGCTGGTTCACGGAAGCGGCGTGGGTGGCGGGACAGATCCCGTTGCCGAACGTGCCGGTGGAGTGGTCGCCACCGAAGTTCGAGGCGGTCGATCCGCAGAAGGACGCGATGGCGAACCTGCTGTCGATCCGCTCGGGCACCATGACGCTGGCCGAGGTGATCGCCCGGCAGGGCCGGAACCCCGACGCGGTGCTGGCCGAGATCGCCGCGACCAATGCCAAGCTTGATGCGCTGGGGCTGGTGCTAGACAGCGATCCACGCCGCGTCACCAAGACCGGCAGCGCGCAGACCAGCGACCCGGCTGCCGACGATCCGGCCGCCGACGCGGACAATGACCCGGCGCAGGCCGACCAACAGGACTGACTTCATGGACACGATGATCGAACTGCCGGCCATGCGCCGGTCGGCGGAGCTTGCGCCGAACACGGCCGATGCCGACAGCCGCACCGTCGAGGTCGTCTGGTCGGCGGGCGCGCGCGTCCGGCGCGCCAGCTTCTTCGGCGAGCCCTATGACGAGGAGCTGAGCCTCGATCCCGCCCATGTCCGGCTCGACCGGCTGAACGCGGGCGCGCCCTTCCTGAAGGTGCACGAGCTCGACACGCTCGACGCGGTGATCGGTTCGGTCGTGCCTGGCTCGGCGCGGATCGAGAACGGCCGGGGCATCGCCCTGGTGCGCATCTCCGAGCGCGCCGATGTCGAGCCGATCTGGCGCGACATCCAGGCCGGGCACATCCGCGCGGTCTCCATCGGCTACCAGGTCCACCGCTTCGAGGTCTCGAAGCCCGAGGCCGCGCGCGAACTCTGGCGGGCGGTGGACTGGACGCCCTTCGAGGTCTCCGCCGTCGCGGTCGGCGCCGATCCCGCCGCGGGCTTCCGCGCCCAGCATCCCCTTCACGACTGCGTCCTTCACCGCCGGGACGCCCCTTCAATCACGAAAGGACCGACCCCGATGACGGACAAGACCGAAACCCCTTCGAGCGACGCCGCAACCCCCGCCACCACCCAGCCGACCGAGCCGGTCGCAACCGAGGACACCCCCATGACCGAGCCGAAAGCGGTTGCGCCCGACCCGAAGGTCGCCGCAGTGGAAACCCGCACCCAGCCGAAGCTTCAGAATGCCGATGCCCCCGCGGCGCCCGACACCGAAGCGGTCGCCACCCGCGCCCGCGAGGCCGAGCGCGACCGCGTCTCCACCATCTACGATCTTGCCGGGCGGCTGAACCTCGAGCGCGGCTTTGCCGAGGACCTGGTCAAGCGCGGCGTCAGCGTCGACGAGTCCCGCCGCCTGATCCTCGATCAGGTCGCGGCGAAGTCCGACGAGACCCGGACCTTCCCGCATGTCTCCGTCCCCCTCGGCGGCCGGGACGAGCGCATCACCCGCCGCGACGCGGTGGCCAACGCGCTCTTGCACCGCTACAGCCCGACGCTGTTTCAACTGGAAGACGCCGCGCGCCAATACCGCGGCATGACGCTGCTGGAACTGGCCCGCGAAAGCCTCGGCAATGCCGGGGTCAACACGCGCGGCCTGTCGCGCGACGAGGTGGCGACGCGCGCGCTGCACTCGACCTCGGACTTCCCCGAGATCCTGTCGGCGGTCACCAACAAGACCCTGCGGCAGGCCTACGAGGCCTATCCCCGCACCTTCATGCTGTTCTGCCGCCAGGTGCTGGCCACCGACTTCAAGGCGATGCACCGGGTCCAGCTCGGCGAAGCGCCGCAGCTGCTCGAGGTCGGCGAGAGCGGCGAGTTCAAGCGCGGCACGCTCGGCGAGAGCAAGGAGAGCTACAAGGTCAAGACCTATGGCCGGGTGGTCGCGATCACCCGCCAGACGCTGATCAACGACGATCTCGACGCCTTCACCCGCATCCCGGCGATGTACGGCAACTCCATCGCCCAGCTGGAGTCGGACGTGGTCTGGGGCATCATCACCGCCAACCCGGCCATGGCCGACGGCAACGCGCTGTTCCACACCACGCACAAGAACCTCGCGGGTAGGCCTGGCGGTCGGCCGCCGTCATCGCCTCGGGCGCCGCTTCCCAGCGGGCGTGAAAGGCGTTGCGGCGGGCGCGCAGGGTCCAGGGCGCGGGCCAGTCGATCCCGCGCGCCGCGTCGAAGACCGACGAGCGCCGGGTCTCGTCGCCGCCCGCCGCCACGGCGGCCTGCCGTGCGCGGGGATGGGCGAGCGATTCCTCCGCGGCGTAGAAGGCCGTGCCGCAGAGCGCCGCATCGGCCCCCAGCATCAGCGCCGCCGCCATGCCGCGCCCGTCGGCGATCCCGCCCGCAGCAACCAGCGGCACGTCGCCGATGGCGTCGCGGACCGCCGGCGCCAGCGCCAGCGTGCCGCGCGCGGCGCCGTGCCCGCCGGCCTCGGCGCCCTGGGCCACGATCACGTCGGCGCCCTTGGCCACCGCCTCGCGCGCCCCGGCCACGGTCTGCACCTGGGCGAGGAGCGGCACGCCCGCGGCGCGGACAGGCCCGGCAAAGGGCGCAATGTCGCCGAAGGAGAGGAACACCGCCGCGGGTCCGCGCGCCAGCGCGAGGTCGAGCAGCCCTGGCTGGCGCGCAAGCGACCAGGTGATGAATCCCACGCCGACCGGCGCGCCCTCGGCGGCGTCGAACTCGCGCTTCAGCCAGGCGCGGTCGCCATAGCCGCCGCCGATGAAGCCGAAGCCGCCGGCCCGGCTCACCGCCGCGGCCAGCCGGCCGCCGCTGACCAGCGCCATCGGCGCCAGCATCAGCGGCAGCGCCATGCCGAGGCGCTGCATGAGGTGGTGCATGCGCGACATGGCGGCGCCTCAGCCGGCCCTGCGGCGGCGGAACTCCTCGACCGGCAGGCCGCCGATGCCCCAGTCCTCCATCTCGACCTCGTCGATGACGACGAAGGTCGTGGCCGGGTTCTTGTTGAGCACATCGACCAGAAGTTCGGTCGCCCCCGCGATCAGGCGGGCCTTCTGCTCGGGCGTGGCGCCTTCGCGGGTGATCTTGATGTTGACATAGGGCATGGGTCACTCCTTGCCGGCCGGGGCCGGGCTGGGCTGGATGTCGTAGTGAAAGACCTTGGCGACGATCCGCCAGCCGTCGGCGGTGCGGATGAAGCTCAGGAAGTCGGTGAAGAACCGCTCGCCGATCGCGCAATGGGCGACGACCAGCGCGGCGCTGTCGCCGGCCAGGGTGATCGAGGCGATCTCGTCGCGCCGGACCTCGCCGCGCGCGGCGGGCGGTTCGCGCCGCGCGACAATGGGGAAGTACTCGTCGAGGCCGAGGTTTACTACCTCGCCGCCGGTGGCGCAGACATAGCGGGCCTCGGGCGCGAAGACCCGGGAGAGCTGTTCCACGTCGCTGCGGTAAAGCCCGTCGAAATAGATCGCCATCTGCGATTCGATCTGGGTCTTGGGATCGGTCATGTCGGAAACTCCCTCGGCAAGGGCGGGGCGGCCGGTGCGCGGACCGGCTCGCCCCGCGGCATCAGGCGGCCAGACCCTCGCGTTCAAGGGTTTCGCGCACCTTCGGGCGGGCGGCGATGCGCGCCACATAGGCCTGCACGCGGGGATGGCTGGAGAGGTCGATGCCGATCAGCCCCGCCCAGGAGGCGACGACGAAGGCATAGGCGTCGGCCACGGTGAAGCGGTCGCCCATCAGGTAGTCGCGGCCATCGGCCAGCTTCGCCTCGAGCGCGTCGAAGCGTTTGGCCAGCTTGGTCAACGCCTGATCCTTGAGCGCGCCCTCGGGCTTCACCGGGGCGAAGAAGGGGCCGAACGACTTGTGCAGTTCGGAGGCGACATAGTTCAACTCGGCCTGCAGCCGGACGCGCTCGCGCGTGCCATTGGCCGGGGCGAGACCGGCCTCGGGCTTCAGGTCGGCGACATATTGCAGGATTGCGGGCGCCTCGAGCAGCACCTCGCCGTCGTCGAGTTCCAGCGCCGGCACATAGCCCAGCGGGTTGATGCGCGCGAAGTCCGCGCCGCTCTCGGTGGTCTTGGCGGTTAGATCGACCTTCTCGATCCGGTGATCGATGCCGGCCTCGTTCAGCGCGATATGCACCGACTGCGAGCAGACGCCGGGGCTGTAGTAGAGTTTCATCTGGGATCCTTTCCTTTTTGGCCCACGAAGGGCTGCGGTATGGATAGGAACCATGATTTCTATTGTAAATCTGATTTCCATAGGATACTTGATTATCGAGTTTCCGATCAGTAACCGGAGGGACGAGCGATGGTGCTGAAGATGCGCAGGAACAAAGGACCGGCGACGCCCGAGTCCTGCCCGCTGCTCGAATGCATGGCGATCATCGGGGGGGCCTGGACGCCGAACATCATCTGGTATCTGCGCGCCGGCCCGCGCCGGTTCAGCGAGTTGCGCGCCGACATCCCGCAGATTTCGCCAAAGGTCCTGACGACCCGGCTGCGCGAGTTGGAGGATGTCGGCGTGGTCGAACGGACGGTGATCCCGACCTCGCCACCCTCCGTGGAATATGCGCTGAACGACCTCGGCCGCCGTCTCGTGCCGGCGATCGAGGCCATCGCCGAGGTCGGCGAGGAGCTGAAGCGCCGCGCCGCCGATGGCGCGATCGACGGCGGCGCAACGCCGAGGCTGAAGCACTTCCGCGCCGTTCGCGCCCGGGAAGCGGCGGAGTAGCGGCAGCGGCCGGACGGCGCGACCGCCCGGCCGCTCCGGGTCACGCCGCGACCGCCTTGCGCGCCGGGAAGTCGATGTCGGTGGCGGCGACGTGGTTGAGGTAGTTGGTGAAGATATTCGCCACCACGTTGCCCACGGTCTCGACGATATCGGCTTCGGACAGCCCGGCGTCCCTCGCCGCCGACAGGTCGGCGTCCGAGACCATCCCCTTCGCGGCGACGATGGACTTGGCCAGCCCCAGGATCGCCGCCGTGCGCGGATCGTCCGAGCGCCCGGCGAGGTGCGCCTCGATCGCCTCGGGGGCGACCTTGAGCCCGGCCGAGATCGCGGCATGGGCCGAGGCGCAGTAGTCGCAGGCATTGGCGCCTGCGACGGTGAGCGCGATCGCCTCGCGGGTGCGGGCGTTGAAGCCGCCGCG
>Ga0210024_1004428_pt1 | contig 11014 bp, 9 predicted proteins | sample CryGeymeta201525_FD_183988 | JGI IMG/M metagenome (GOLD analysis project Ga0210024, IMG submission 183988) | Groundwater microbial communities from Crystal Geyser aquifers in Utah, USA - Crystal Geyser metaG 2015-25 (SPAdes) (version 2) | ecosystem: Environmental > Aquatic > Deep subsurface >... | reverse complement strand
CCATGGTCCGGGCCCGCGCGCTGATCGCAGAAGTGGCTCGGTTTGTTTGAACAGGTTCCGGGCGTTTCTTAAGTGGATTTCGCCCTCTGTCAGGCTGCCGCTGCGTCGGGCGTCAGCGTGCTGAAGTAGGCATGATACCAACGGCCCTATTATCTCACCGCTTTGGCGTAATCGCGGGCCGGCGCAGACCTCCGCCGCAGACCGCCGTCGAAGTGTCGCCTTACACTGTTTTCAGGCGAAATAGGCGCGGATCCGCTCGACCTCCGCCCGATCGCCCATCACGACGCCAACCCGCTGATGCAGCGCCTCGGGCGCGATGTCGAGGATCGGCCGCGTCTCCTCCATCGCCAGCCCCCCGGCCTGTTCGATCAGCATGGCCATCGGGTTGGCTTCATACATCAGCCGCAGCTTGCCGCGCGCGTTCGGCGTGCGGGCGTCCCACGGATACAGGAACACGCCGCCGCGCTTGAGGATGCGGTGGATGTCGGCGACCATCGAGCCGGTCCAGCGCATGCCATAATCCGCGCCCAGCGGGCCCTGGGACCCGGCCAGACAATCGTCGGTGTAGCGGCGCATCGGCGCCGACCAGTGGCGCCGGTTCGACATGTTGATCGCGAACTCGCGCCCGCCCTGCGGGATGGTCAGCCGTTCGCCGGTCATCGACCATGAGCCCATCTCGCGGTCGAGCGAGAATTCATGGACGCCGTCGCCGACCGTCAGCACCAGCAGGGTTTGCGGACCATAGATCGCATAGCCAGCCGCCACCTGCCGCCGCCCCGGCTGAAGAAAGTCTTCCTCGCTCGGCGCGCGTCCGGCGACGGCGGCCGGCGCCTCCAGCACCGAAAAGATCGTGCCCACCGACAGCGCGACATCGACATTGCTCGATCCGTCGATGGGGTCGAACAGCAGCAGGTATTCGCCTTTGGGATAACGGTGCGGCACGAGGTGGATGGTGTCCATCTCCTCCGACGCCATGGCCGCAAGGTGGCCGCCCCACTCATTGGCCTCCAGCAGCATCTCGTTGGCGAGCACGTCAAGCCGCTTCTGCGCCTCGCCCTGCACGTTCAGCGCGCCGGCGTCGCCGAGCATCCCGTCGAGCCCCGCCTTGTTCACCGTAAGGCCGATGCGCTTGCAGGCGCGGGCCACGACCTCGATCAGCAGGCGAAGCTGGCCGGGCATCGCGGCGCGCTCGCGCTGCTGTTCGACCAGAAACTGCGTAAGGCTCTTGCGCTTCATGACGTCTCCGACACCCTGCCGCCCGGCGAACCCGGCCCGGCGCAGCGACTGCGGCCCTGCCTGAAGCGCGGCTTCAGGCGCAAGGCTGCTGGCGCTGCGCCGTTTCCTAGACCACAAGCCGGGCCGCGTCGATCATGTGCGCAGGCGCCCCCGCCGAAGGGGCGCGCCGCCTGTCGCCGGGGGCTACTTGTTGGGCTGCGGCGTGACGCGCAGATAGGGCTTCAGCGTCTTGTAGCCCTTGGGAAAGCGCTTCGCGATCTCGTCGGGGTCGGTGAGGCTGGGCACGATGATCACGTCGTCGCCGTCGCGCCAGTCAACCGGCGTCGCCACCTTGTAGTTATCGGTGAGCTGCAGGCTGTCGATCAGCCGCAGGATCTCGTCGAAGTTGCGGCCCGTGCTGGGCGGATAGGTGAACGAGGCGCGCAGCACCTTGTTGTTGTCGATCACGAACACCGAGCGCACGGTCAGCTTGGCGTTCGCCCTCGGGTGGATCATGCCGTAGAGGTCCGACACCTTGTGATCCACGTCGGCCAGCATGGGAAAATTCACCGCCGTCCCTTGCGTCTCAAGAATGTCGTCGCCCCATTTGCCGTGGTTCTCCAGCCCATCGACGGACAGGCCGATCACCTTGACGCCGCGCTTGTCGAACTCGGGCTTGAGCTTGGCGACGCGGCCCAGCTCGGTGGTGCAGACCGGGGTGAAATCCGCCGGGTGGCTGAACAGCACGCACCAGCTGTCGCCGATCCAGTCATGGAAATGAATCGGGCCTTCGGTGCTGTTCTGGGTGAAATCGGGAACGACGTCGCCGAGCAAGGGGGTGTTCATTGCGCTCTCCTTCTGTCCGATCGCGCGCAAGGGTCGCCTTGCGGCGCGCGGGCGTTACATGGGACATCAGCTATGTCGCCTGATGCGGCGATGCAATATCGGGGAGCGATCTTGATGGCGTGGGAGCCTGCGCTGCGGCTGGGCGTGTTCCTCGGCGTGTTCGCGCTGATGGCGCTGTGGGAGCTGCGGGCGCCGAAGCGGCGGCTGAACTGGCCCAAGGCGCGGCGCTGGGGCGTCAACTGGCTGGTGGCGGCGCTCGACACCGTGCTGGTGCGGCTGATGTTTCCGCTGGCCGCCGTGGGCGCGGCGCTGGACGCGCAGGCGCAGGGCTGGGGGCTGTTCAACGCGCTCGACTGGCCGCTGTGGCTGGAGTTTGCGCTGACGCTGATCGCGCTGGATTTCGCGATCTGGCTGCAACACCTCGTCAGCCACAAGGTTCCGCTGTTGTGGCGGCTGCATCAGGTCCACCACGCCGACCCCGACATCGACGTGACCACGGCGATCCGGTTTCACCCCGTCGAGATCGCGCTGTCGATGGCGCTCAAGATCGGGCTGGTCTATGCGCTGGGGCCTGCGGCGGCGGCGGTGGTGGCGTTCGAGGTGATCCTGAACGGCTGCGCCATGTTCAACCACGCCAACATCCGCCTGCCCCTCGCTGTGGACCGCTGGCTGCGGCTGGTGATCGTCACCCCCGACATGCACCGCGTCCACCACTCGGTCGAGCGGCGCGAGCACGACGCGAACTATGGCTTCAACCTCGCGATCTGGGACCGGCTGTTCGGCGTCTATGTGGCGCAGCCCGCCGCAGGGCACGACGGCATGGAGATCGGACTGAAGCCATGGCGGCGCGGCGAACCGACGCGGCTGGGCTTCACGCTGGCGTTGCCGTTCCGGCGGCTGCGGGGGTGACGCTGCGACTGCGAAGGGAGTAGGCTGCGCGCGTTCATTCCTTGCAAGGAACGCATCAGATGACCGACATGCTTGCGGGCCGCATGGCCCTCGTCACCGGCTCGACCTCCGGCATCGGGCTGGCCATCGCCAGGGCGCTGGCCGGGGCCGGGGCGAAGGTCGCGGTCCACGGCCTCGCCACGCCCGATGAGGCGGCGGCGGCGGTCGCCGCAGTCAAGGCGGCGGGGGCGCCGGACGCAAAGTTCTTCGACGGCGACCTGCGCGACGCGGGCGCCATCGAGGCGATGATGCAGGCGGTGGCGGCCTGGGCGCCGCTCGACGTTCTGGTGAACAACGCCGGGATCCAGAAAACGGTGACGCTGGCCGAGGCCGACGCGAAAACCTGGGACGCGGTGATCGCAATCAACCTGTCGGCCTGCTTTCACACGATGCGCCTCGCGCTGCCCGCGATGGCCGATCGCGGCTATGGCCGGGTGATCAACATCGCCTCGGTGCACGGCCTGGTCGCCTCGGTCGCCAAGGCGCCCTACGTCAGCGCCAAGTTCGGCCTGGTCGGCATGACCAAGGTCGCCGCGCTGGAATACGCCGACAAGGGCTCGCGGGAGACCGGCGGCGTCACCGTCAACGCAATCTGCCCCGGCTGGGTCGAGACGCCGCTGATCGAGCCGCAGATCATGGCGATGGCGAAGAAGGTCGGCGGCGACCGCCGCGGCGGGGGTCAAGGCGCTGGTGGCGGAGAAGCAGCCCAGCGGACGCACCGCCGACCCGGCCGACATCGGCGCGCTGGCGGTGTTTTTGTGCTGCAAGGCCGCGCACAACATCACCGGAACCGCGCTGCCGGTGGACGGCGGCTGGACGGCGCAATAGCCGCAGGCAAGAGGCGCAGGCAGGGCGCGCCGCGCCGCCAGAGCCGCCGCCCCCGGTAAACGCCTTGCGCCGGGCCCCCCTCACGCTGCCCCGGCCCAGCGCCGGGGCCTCCTCCACAAGCGCTTGATCGCGCCGCGCCGCCCGTGGATCATGGGCGCGAACCGCAAAGCCCGAGGCCGCCCTTCATGCCGATCCCCTTCACCGACCGCGTGCGCGCCCTGCCCGCCACCGTTCCCTTCGTCGGCCCGGAGACGCAGGAGCGCGCGCGGGGTCGGCGTTTCCGCGCCCGCCTCGGCGCCAACGAGAGCGCCTTCGGCCCGGCGCCGGAAGCGGTCGAGGCGATGGCGCGGGCGGCGGGCGAGGCCTGGGCCTACGGCGACCCGGAGGGCCATGACCTCAAGGCGGCGCTGGCCGCCCATCACGGCGTCGGCGCGGACCATATCGCGGTCGGCGAGGGCATCGACGGGCTGCTGGGCGTGGCGGCGCGGCTGTTTCTCGACCCCGGCGCGGCGGTCGTCACGTCGCTGGGGGCCTACCCCACCTTCAACTACCATGTCGCCGGGCTGGGCGGGCGGCTGGTGACAATTCCCTATCGCGACGACCGCGAGGATTGGCGCGCGCTGGCAGAGGCGGCGCGGCGCGAGGGCGCGCGCGTGGTCTATCTCGCCAACCCCGACAATCCGATGGGGTCATGGCAGCCCGGCGGCGACATTCTGGCGCTGCTCGACGCGCTGCCGCCCGACTGCGTGCTGTTTCTCGACGAGGCCTATGCGGAGTTCGCGCCGCGCGAGGCGATCCCCGTCCTTGCGCTCGACGACCCGCGCGTGATCCGGTTTCGCACCTTCTCCAAGGCGCACGGGCTGGCCGGTCTGCGCGTCGGCTATGCGCTGGCGGCGCCGCCGCTGGCGCAGGCGTTCGACAAGTTGCGCAACCATTTCGGCGTCGGGCGCGTGGCGCAGGCCGGGGCGCTGGCGGCGCTGGGCGCGCAGGACTGGCTGGCGGGCGTTGTGGCGCAGACGCTGGCGGCGCGCGACCGTCTGGCCGGGATCGCGCGCGACAACGGCCTCACCCCCCTGCCCTCGGCGACCAATTTCGTCGCCATCGACTGCGGCGGCGACGGCGCTTTCGCCCGCGCGGTGCTGGAGGGCGTGATCGCGCGCGACGTGTTCATCCGCATGCCCGGCGTGGCGCCGCTCAACCGCTGCATCCGCGTCACCGCCGGGCCGGAGGCGATGCTCGACGCCTTCGCCGAAGTTCTGCCGCTGGCGCTGGCCGACGCGCGCGCGGGCGCTGGGGCTGGCGCTCAGGCGTAGAGCCGCCGCTCGGCGCACTCCGGCGCGCCTTCGGTGAACCATGGCGTGGTCCAGGCGTCGGTCTCGCACAGGTGACGACCGGCCGCGCGCTCGGCTTGGGTTTGCGCGTTGACCCGGTTGCGCGTCTTGAAGTGGTTGAACAGCCGCACGAACTCGCCCAGAAAAACGTCCGCCACCCGCGTGTCGCCGCGAATGACCAGCATGTTCTCGTCGTTCTCGGTGGTTGACGCCGCCGAAAAGTTGGCGGAGCCGGTGATCACGATGGGATCGTCGCCCAAGGCGTCGATCAGCATGTATTTGGTGTGGATGTAGCTGACGAAATCGTTCAGCCCGGTGAGCGACTCCAGCTTGTCCTCGGTGTCGCTGACGTCGGGGGTCAGTTCGTCGCCCCAGGCGAAGCCGACGCGGCTGTCCTGCGCCATGCGCGCGAACGGCGCCTTGATGAACGGCGCGCGGTTCGATTCGAGCAGCAGGTAATAGCGCGCGTCCTTCGGCCCGGCCTTGACGCCGCCCTCGATCTGTTTGGCGATGGTGAAGGCGCTGGTCATGTGCGCCGACTGCTTCGCCCCGGCCAGCATCGCGCCATACCAGTCGAGCATCCCCTCGGTGGCGCGGGGGCTGAAGATCGCGGTCACGCCCGTGGGCGGCGGGCCGGAGAGATCGGGCTGGCGCGCGACCGTCCAGTTGGCGAAGCCCGGCTCGGGCTTGTCGCCTTTCTGCGCCTTGTTCTTCGGATCCTTGGAAAGCGCCGTCCAGTAGGCGAGATACTCGGCCGCCACACCCGCGTCGCGCACGATCTGGCCGACGTTGGACTGGCCGAAGATGCCGCCTGCGGTGAAGTTGGTCGAGCCGGTCCAGACCTGCGCGGGCTTGTCGCCCTCCAGCAGCACCAGAAACTTGTTGTGCGAGATCTGCGTGTTGCGGCGCGGGATCAGCATCTTTTCAAACGCCTTGGCGTTGGCGCGGTCCTTCAGCCCGGCGGCGCGCACGGCGTGGCTGGCGGCGGCGCCGGTCGCGTCGGGGCCGATCTCCTCCACCACCGCCATGTTCTTGAAGATCACCGGCGGGTCGCCCGGCTTCACGGTCACGTTGACCACGGCGCCCTTCGCATTCTTGCCGCCCTTGAGCAGGCGCACGGTCTGCGGCTTGGCGTGATGCACCAGCTTCACGTCCACGCCGCGCTCGATGGCCGCCACCAGCGCGTCGATCACCGGCTTGTGGGTAAACTCATAGACCGCGCCCCTGATCTTGTGCTGCGGCCCGGTCGCCTGCGCGATGAAGGCGAGCATCGCCTCCTCCAGCCCGCGCGACAGCCAGCGCCACGCATCGCCGCTGGGGTCGTCGCCGGGGCGGATGAATTCCTGCCACGTCGTGCGGCCGTTCTCGGCGGCGAGATACCAGCGGCGCAGGGCGCCGAACTTTTTTGCATAGGCCTGGCTGCCCGCCGCGCCCCGGTTGAAGAACACGGCGTGCTCGCCGTTGTCGGTGGCCTCGGTGCGCACCGCGACCGACACGGCGTCGCCCGGCTTCAGCGCCTTCGGCGTCCCATAGACCGGCGCGACGCGATAGACATAGTCGGTGGCGGGTTTGGCGGCGTAATCGGCCCATTGAAACGTCTGCACAGGGCACTTGTCGGAGGCGGCGCTCAGGGTTCCGGGCTGGGCGTCCACGTCCATGAAGGCGAAATGCCGGTCGGCGAACAGCGGGCGCTCGGCGCCGGTTTTCGCGTCCTTGCGCCAGATGCTGAAGCCCAGCAGGCCCTTGCGCGCCGTGTCCGGCACATCGAGGCCCAGCAGCACCACATGCGTTCCCGCGATCGCATGCACCGAGACCGCGTCGTTCTTCGCCTTCGCGCGCATGGTCGCCTCCCCTTCAGCCCTGTTTCGTCGCCGGATAGTCCATCGCGAACACCTCCAGCTTCACATGGTCGGCGCGGTTGGTGTCGATCACGAAGAACCGTTTGTCGGGATGGCGCGCCTTGGCGTCGCGCATCGCGGCGACGATCAGCGACACGTTGCGCGGGTCGTCGTCGGACATGCCGAAGCGGTGCGGCGGCGCCGCGCCATGCGCCGCCAGCCCGGCCTCCACCGCCTGCAGGATCGCGCGGCGCTTCAGCACCGGGGTGGTGGTGTGCGCGTCGCCGCCCAGCGCCGCGCGCGTTTGCGGGTGGCTGACCGGAAAGATCGCCAGCACGTCCGGCAGGCAGGGCGCCGCCCCCGCCGCCGCCAGCGCCGCCAGCCCGGCGCGGATCGTCTCGGGCGCGTGGCCGCGCGCGGTGATGAAGGCGGTAGGGCGGCCTTCGGCGCAGGCGTGCAGGTAGAGCGGCCACGACGGCCCGCGCCAGCCCTGAGCGCCCAGCGCCGCGCCGATGTCGCGCACGAAGGCGCTCTCGCCGGGCGCGTCGCTGAAATCGCGGAACGCCCCCGGCCCCAGCGCCCACGCCTCCCACGGGCCGGGCTTGCCCAGCAGGCTTTCGACGTCGGCGAAGGCGCCCGTGCTCAGGCCCTTCTCCGCGCCGGTCTCGGTATCGGTGACGTAGATGCGTGTCGGCAGGAACAGCAGGTTGTCGTCAATGTCGAAGAAATAGAAACTCACCGAGCCGTCGTCGCGCGACGCACCCAGCAGCGACACCGCTCAGGCGCCTTCAGGGGCGAAGCGCCACGCCGGGCCTGCGGTGCGCCCGTCCGGCAGCCGCAGCCGCATCAGCGCGACGCCCCGGTGCTTGAGGTCGAACATGCCGTGCACCGCGTCACGCAGCAGGTCGGGCCTGCCGTCCAGCGCCGCGTTGATCTGGCGCAGCAGCGCCGTATAGCGCGCGTCGAAGGCGCGCATCGCCGCCGCCACGTCTTGCGCGAGCGCGGGGTCGTCGGGGTCGGGGTCGTCCAGCGTCGGCCATACCGCGTCCCAATCGACCACGATGGCGTCGCCCGACGGCGCGTCGCCCCAGTCGTCGCCGACGCGATAGCGCCGCCCCTCCAGGATCTCGCGGAAGCGGAAGAAATGCGCGGGCTCCTCGCCCAGGCCGCCGGGGATCACGTCGCCGTCGAAGATCTTGTGATCCGCAGGCAGCCCCTCGCCTTCCTCAGAGATCTTGGCGATGGCGGCGAGCGCCTTCTCGAGCGGGCCGCTCCCGCCCGAGGCGTCGATCACGGTCAGCGCGCCGCCCGCCGCGTAATAGTATTCCGGCCCGGCCTGCCGCGCCGGATCGCCGCAGAACACCGCCGCCGCGCCGAATTCATCAACCATGGCGCGCAGTTCCGCCGCCAGCGCGGCGTAGAATTCGCCGATGCTGCGCAGGTGGACCTCGCCCGCGCCCTCCGCGCCCGCCAGCGGCCGCTCGATCTCCATGAACGCCTTGACCTGCTCGGGGCAGAACCGGCGCAGATGCACGGTCAACGGGCGGCTGGCGCCGATGCGCCGCCCGCACACCGTCAGCCCTTCGGAATTGCGCGGAAACAACCGCGCGGGATAGGCCGGAATCCACGCCGCGCTGTCCAGCGCCGGGCGACCGCCGACGGCGTTGAGGATGTTGGCGACCAGCGTGAGGTGCAGCATCTCCTCGACCAGCACCGAGCGCAAAAGCTCCCGCGCGACCACGTTGCGCGCCACGCCGGGGGCGCCGTCCTCCAGCGAGAAACTCGCGGTCAGGTAGGCGGGGATCGTGGTCAGCTCCACGGTCATCGCGCAGCGCAAGAGCGCGCGGAGATTGTCCATCCGCGCGTCGAAACTCATGGCGTCGTCTCCATCGCCGCGACCATCGCATCCGCCGCCTTCAGCGCCAGCGCCGCCAGCGTCAGCGTCGGGTTCGACGTGCCGATGGTCGGCATCGCGCCCGCGCCCACCATCCACAGGTTGGGGTGGCGCCACATCCGCAGGTCGGCGTCGGTCACGCCCGCGCCCTCGTACGCACCGATGCGGTGCGTGCCGACCAGATGGCCCGAGCCGAAATAGGCGAAGCCGCGCCCCGCGTGCTCGACATATCCGGGCAGCTCGCGGTCATAGGCGGTGTGGTCCTCCACCCCGGCGACGCGGAACGCCTCGGCGCACAGGTCGCGGCCCAGCGCCAGCCCGGCGCGGGTGTAGGCGTCGAGGTGGTAGTCGATCACCGGGCGCGGCTCGCCCAGCGCGTCGCGCCAGCGCGGGTCGATCGAGACGCGGTTGTCGGGGTCGGGCGGCTGTTCGATCAGCGCGCCGAGCCGCACCTGCCGCTGCACGTCATGGCGCAGCCGCGCGCGCAGCGCCGCGCCGCTAAAGCCTTCGTCCACCAGCCGGTTCACGTCGCTGAACGGCGCGCCGGTGGCGAAGTTCCAGCCCCAGTTGCCGATCTCGACGCGGCAGGCGGCGCGGTCGCGGCGAAAGGCGCCGTCGCGCAGGCTCTCGATGCCCGAGGTCGCGCCCGGCCCCCGGAACGGGCCCACCGGCTCGGGCGCCAGCCCCCAGCTCAGCAGGAACGGGTGATCCATCAGGTTGCCGCCAAGCTGGCCGCTGGGGTCGCGCAGGCCGGAGGCGAGGCCCAGCTTGGCGTTCTCCACCGCGTTCGCCGCCAGCACCACGATGCGGCCCCGGATCGCGCGGGTCTCGAAATACGGCGCGTCGGGCGCCTCGTAGCGCTTGTAGAGCACGCCGGTCACGGCGCCGCTGTCGGGGTCGTGCTCCAGCCGTGAGACGACGCATTGCTTCAGCAGCGTGAACGTCTGCGGCCACAGGCGCGCGCAGTCGCCCAGCGTTTTCAGCGCGCTGTATTTCGCCTTCACCGGGCAGATCGGGATGCAGCTTGAATTGCCCTCGCAGCGCGCGCCGCGAAACACATAATCGGGCGAGCCGCCGCGCGCCTCGTAAGCCCCGCGCGCCTCTGCCGCCACAATCGCGCCCCCCGCGCGCGGGGTAGAATTGCGGCCCTGCGGCGTGCTGCTGACGGTGATCGGCAGCCGCGCGCCGTCCACCGCCAGCGTCGCGCCATCCAGCGCGCGGACATAGAAACGGTCGTTGAAGGACTGCGGGATGCGGCGCATCGGATAGGCGTAGCCGGGCGAGAACGCGATGCCGTGATAGCCCTGATCCTCGACCTCGCCGGAGACGCCGATCGCCCATTCGGCGCGCTCATACCACGGCGCGAGGTCGGCGTAGGAGATCGGCCAGTCCACGCCCCGGCCATAGCGCGTCGCCATCTCGAAATCGGCGGGCGTCATGCGCAGGCAGGTGCCCAGCCAGTGCAGCGTGGTGCCGCCCAGCGCGCGCAGATAGTTGCTGCCGAACGGGTTCGGCCCGCGCTGCACGAAATAGCCCTTGGTCGAGGGTTCGGCGCCGATCTTCGCGGTGTCGAGCACCGAGGGCGACGGCGCGGCGCGGTTTTCGGGATAGGGCGAATTGGGCGTCTTGGCGGGGTTGGCGTAATAGTGGGCGAGATAGGCCTCCCACCCCTCGCCGCTTTCGCCCGAGGTCTCCGCCCCCGCCTCCAGCAGCGCGACCGTCATCCCCGCCGCCAGCAGCCGCTCCGCCACCAGCGCGCCCGCGATGCCGCCGCCGACGATCACCGCGTCATAGCGCGCCTCACGCATCGCAGGCCCCCGGCGGCTGCGTCGCCCAGGCGCCGAAACCCTGCTGCTTCGCCCCCATCGGGTGCGCGCCGATCGCGTCCCACACCAGCGCCTCGCGATAGGCGCGCGGCGAGGCGACCCGCTCGGCGCGGTCCGCGCCGGTCCAGAGGCCGAGATACCACAGCCGGATCAGCGCCTTGGCCAGCGGTCCCTTGTCGTCGCCGCCAAGCAGCGCGGCAAGCTGGTCGGACGGCGCCTCCGCGCGCAGCAGCGTCCAGTGCGCCTGCGCGCAGCCGGTGGCCATCAGCGCGGCGTGGTCGTAGCCGG
>Ga0210024_1004426_pt1 | contig 11018 bp, 11 predicted proteins | sample CryGeymeta201525_FD_183988 | JGI IMG/M metagenome (GOLD analysis project Ga0210024, IMG submission 183988) | Groundwater microbial communities from Crystal Geyser aquifers in Utah, USA - Crystal Geyser metaG 2015-25 (SPAdes) (version 2) | ecosystem: Environmental > Aquatic > Deep subsurface >... | reverse complement strand
ATATCGAAATCTTAAACAATTTTCCAAATTCAAATGATTAAATGTTTAAAACATTTAGAAAATTTGAAAATTAGATATTGTTTCGAATTTCGGATTTAGAATTTCGAGTTTCCGCGCTTTGCGCGGTGGGGTTGTGGGACCCATATAATGCAAGTGAAAGGATAGGAGAACGAACCTGGAAAGGACGACCACAGAGCGTGACAGTCGCGTATCCGAAATCTTAGTAACAAGCAGTTGGTGTTCCCGAGTACCACGAGACACGTGAAACCTTGTGGGAATCTGGGGTGATCATACTCCAAGGCTAAATACTACTTCTCACCGATAGTGAACTAGTACCGTGAGGGAAAGGTTAAAAGTACCCCGCAAGGGGAGTGAAATAGAACCTGAAACTATATACTTACAAAAAGTCAGCGCCGTGCAAAGCACGGAAATCCGAAGCACGAATATCGAAATCTTAAACAATTTTCCAAATTCAAATGATTAAATGTTTAAAACATTTAGAAAATTTGAAAATTAGATATTGTTTCGAATTTCGGATTTAGAATTTCGAGTTTCCGCGCTTTGCGCGGTCATGGCGTGCCTTTTGTAGAATGAGCCAACGAGTTAGCTGTATGCGGCAAGCTTAAGGGTTGTACCCGGAGGCGTAGTGAAAGCGAGCCTTAATAGGGCGATTAGTCGTATGCACTAGACCCGAAACCGAGTGATCTATCCATGGCCAGGGTGAAGGCCGAGTAACATCGGCTGGAGGCCCGAACCTGTTCACGTTGCAAAGTGTTAGGATGAGCTGTGGATAGTGGTGAAATGCTAATCGAACTCGGAAATATCTGGTTCTCCTCGAAATATATTTAGGTATAGCCTCTGCCCAATAACACGAGAGGTAGAGCACTGGATGGGTTTTGGCGGCTTCGGCCGTCGGCCCCAAATAAACTCCGAATTCTCGTGTTTTTAGCAGGGAGTCAGACTGTGGGGGCTAAGCTTCATGGTCAAGAGGGAAACAGCCCGGATCGCCATCTAAGGTCCCTAACTAAAGTCTAAGTGGAAAAGGAAGTGGAATCTCCTAAACAATCAGGAGGTTGGCTCAGAAGCAGCCATCCTTTAAAGAGTGCGTAATAGCTCACTGATCTAACAGAGATTCTGCGCCGAAAATGTAACGGGGCTCAAGACTTTGACCGAAGATGCGGATTCGCGTCTCACTATCGTTCGACGACTCCAGCAATGGATAACGAATGGTCTAAATAACGAATAACCAATAAAAATTTCGAAATTCGAAATTCGAAACTCGAAACAAACAAAGAAAATTCGAATGTTTAAAATTTTGAAAATTAGAATTTAGAATTTGTTTCGGATTTCGGATTTCGATATTCGGATTTATATTCAGATTCGTCATTAGTCATTTGGATAAATTAGTCATCCATTTGTGGAGCGGCGAGCGGCAGCGAGGCGCGAGTGGTAGAGGAGCGTTCTTCGTGCGATGAAGGTAGTCCGTAAGGATTGCTGGAGTGCGGAGAAGTGAGAATGTTGGCATGAGTAACGAATTAGCCAAGCGAGAAACTTGGCCACCGAATACCCAAGGTTTCCTGGGCAACGGTAATCGTCCCAGGGTTAGTCGGCCCTAAGCCGAGGCGTAAAGCGTAGGTGATGGCCAGCTGGTTCATATTCCAGCACTCCGGATGCTTGTCTCTATGTGCGCATTGTAACGATTTACAGGAAGCTATGGTTAATTTCTGTAAGGCATAGCAGTGACAAGAAAAGCGTAGAAACTTATGGTATCTGGAACCGTACCGCAAACCGACTCAGGTGGGTGAGGCGAGAAGCCTCAGGTGATCGGAAGAACCCTCGTTAAGGAACTCGGCAAATAAGCAGCTGTAACTTCGGAATAAAGCTTCCCCGATGTAATGTCGGGGCGCAGCGAAAGAGCCCAGGCGACTGTTTACCAAAAACACAGGCCTCTGCTAAAGCGAAAGCTGATGTATAGGGGCTGACGCCTGCCCAATGCTCGAAGGTCAAATCCACTGGTGATCCCCCGATTCGTCGGGGATGAGCCGGTGGGCTAAGCCCGAGTGAATGGCGGCCGTAACTATAACGGTCCTATGGTAGGATATTAACTGCCTTAGTGAGGTGAAAGACCTCCGTTCGAACCTCGACGCCATCGAGGATGTAGGATGAAAATTCGACTATATGCTGGAATAACCCGATAGTATCTGGCGGTGCTCGTGATCCAATAGGATTGCAGCGAAAATCCGACCAGTGGGGTCAATCAGCAGGGAAGGTGATGAGATGGTATTGGTAGTAAGGCTGGTAGTAGTGCATCTCGGTTCATCGCCATCAGATTGCGATGATTTCCGAGGAGCGACTCAAACTCGACTGTCAGTCCGAAGAAGCATTTCTCGAGGAGTGTAACAAGCGCGAACAGGAATTGACCGCTGGTCTTCCTGTGACATCGCGGTTGTAGTTTGATCAGAAGTCACGCAGAGTGATCTCGGTCATAGCGCTCGAGAAGTAATCACCACCCCCAACGACTACACGTCGAGAACGAAGAACCATGGAACGAAAGGGGCGCTCCAGTATTTTCTCCGTTAAGATATAGTCTGAACTGCATGGCGACATGTAGATCTCGACAGAAATGATCGAGACATCTTGATTGTCATTCCGGACTTGATCCGGAATCTATACAAATAGATCCTGAAATGAATTCAGGATGACAAAAAAGTAGTAACATAAAGAGCGAAATTCCTTGTCGGGTAATGTTGTCGGAAAACTTGCCCGAAATAGATAGTAATATCTCTTAAGTAAACCAGCTAATAACGGTGAACTCCTTGGTGGCCGAAGAAGTCAGAGGAGAATATCGTGGGAAGTCCGGCCCTTTGTAAAAAGAGTTGGACCCCGTAACGACTGATCCGAAAGGTGAGATTCGATGTAATATCGGATAATACGCTGGCGCTTGTCGAAAAAAGTATGCAATGGAGTTCTTGGAAAGGAGAAAGATGGATTTTAATTCATTTATTTCTGGTTTTGTTGAAGGCGAAGGATGCTTCTGTGTTTCGTTTAATCAGCGCAGTAAGTTGAAAACGAACATTGAAGTCAGGCCGAGCTTTTCAATCAGCCAGAATAAGAAAAATCTTGAGCTTATAAAGAGAATTCACCAGAATTTCGGGTGTGGCTCGATAAGATTTTCCAAGAATGACCAAAATTATAAATTCGAAGTCAGATCAATAACCGATCTTGTAAAAAAGATCATCCCATTTTTTAGGAAATATCCTTTAGTGGGAACGAAAAAATCAGACTTTGAAAAATTTTCGCAGGTTTGCGACTCGATTTATAAAAACCAGCATCGCAACCCGAAAAAATTATTAGAGATCATCGAAATTTCTTATCAAATTAATTGCGGTAAGAGAAAATATCAAAAAGATGAGCTCCTAAAGCATATGACAAGCTGAAAATATAGTCTAATCCATTAGCAATAATGGCAATAAACTTGAAGTTCCGACCCGCACGAATGGCGTAACGATCTGGGCACTGTCTCAACGAGGGATCCGGTGAAATTACAATGCCGGTAAAGATGCCGGCTACCTGCAGCAAGACGGAAAGACCCCGTGGAGCTTTACTATAGTTAGATATTGAATCTAGGATTTAGATGTGTAGAATAGGTGGGAGAATCGCGTCTCACTATCGTTCGACGCAACCAAGAACGGATAACGAATATCCTAATAGCCAATAACGAATAATACAAATATTCGTAAATATTAGTTATTAGTCATTAGAAACATTAGTCATCCATTCTTGGAGCGGTGAGCGGCAGCGAGGCGCGACTCACTAGTGAAATACCACTCTTCTACTTTCTGGCTTCTAACCACCCGACCGGAATCGATCGGGAGAGACAGTATCTGACGGGTAGTTTAACTGGGGCGGTTGCCTCCTAAATTGTAACGGAGGCGTTCAAAGGTACGCTTACTCCGGATGGAAATCGGAGTGAAAGTATAAAAGCATAAGCGTGCTTGACTGTGAGACTTACAAGTCGAACAGGTGGGAAACCAGGATTTAGTGATCCGGTCCGCATTTATGATAATCGGACCGCTCATCGGATAAAAGTTACCCCGGGGATAACAGGCTGATCGCATCCAATAGACCACATAGACGATGCGGATTGGCACCTCGATGTCGGCTCGTCCTATCCTGGGGCTGAAGAAGGTCCCAAGGGTTTGGCTGTTCGCCAATTAAAAGGGTACGCGAGCTGGGTTCAGAACGTCGTGAGACAGTGGAATATTGCGCTGTCTATAAATTTGGCTATATGCTGGGAACTCTGTAGTCCTAATAGGACTTGTAGTATCTGGTGGTACTTTGTATTATAGAAATATGTTACAAAGTGAAAATTCATCCAGTGCAGACAATCAGCAGGAAAGGTCAAAAGAGTTTTTGCGCGGGTACGTTTGTGGTTTGGTTGATGGTGAAGGCAGCTTTCACATCGCTTTTGCGATACGAAAAGACTTGCCTTTAGGAATGTCTGTGATTCCGGAGTTTCATGTTTCACAGAATTTCCAGAGCCGAAATGTTCTAGAACTTGTTGAAAAAGTTTTAGGCTGCGGCTACATTAAACCAAATCACCGGAATTCAAAGGATGAGACTTTTGTCTATGTCGTCCGAGATCGGGCTGACCTTATAACAAAAGTTATTCCATTCTTTGAATTCAACCATTTGCTTACATCTAAAAAGCTTGATTTCAAAATATTCTATTCTGTTGTTCGAATAATCTGCTCTGGCAGACACCGAACATCAGTTGGAATGGCTGAAATCATCAAACTAGCTTACAAGATGAATGCTGGTGGAAAAAGACGTATTCGTAAAAAAGAAGAATTATTAGCTCTTTTGAAATCCTCAACGACTACATGCCAAACTCCGAACAAAGTGTCGGAGAAGATATAGTCTAAACTGCATAGCGATATGCAGAATCCAATTCGCATTGGATCGCCACAGATAAATTTCAGTAATTGATGTGGTTATCAAGTAATAGATTGTCGGTCCTAATCTGCTGTAGGCGTAAAGATTTGAGTGGTGCTGTCCCTAGTACGAGAGGACCGGGATGGACGAACCTCTGGTGTGCCAGTTGGATGACCCTCATCCATCGCTGGGTAGCTATGTTCGGTTTGGATAAACGCTGAAAGCATATAAGCGTGAAGCCGTCCACAAGATTAGATCTTTGATCCCCCAAAGACTATGGGGTTGATAGGCTCTAGGTGTAAGTCCCGTGAGGGATTCAGCTGTGGAGTACTAATTGATCAATTTCCGCCTCGGCTTGACCGAGTCGAGACGGGTGATTTTAACTTTTAAAATTTGACTAGCAATTACTGGCTTATTATGTATTTTTCGTGGTTTCTATGTTGGTGCTTATAGCGATGGGGGTACACCCGATTCCATTCCGAACTCGGAAGTTAAGCCCATCAGCCCCGATGGTACTTGGTCCGCAAGGTCCTGGGAGAGTAGGACAGCGCCAACATAGAGACTACGAGACAAAAAAAGACAGCCCTAAGAGCTGTCTTTTTTTTGTTACTTGCAAAAATTTAGATAACTCTGCTAAAATATAACTTAAGATGAATATCCGAACAAAAATCATTTTACCAATTATCGTCATATTCCTTGGGATAGTGTCGATATTTATTGGTCGTCAGGGACAGGTCAATGCCGATATTTATTCTCAAAGTGGTAGCGTGACTCTCTATGTTCTGTTGACAGCTGCAGGATTTTTACTTATTGCTGTGGCGGCAATCATTGCGCTATTTATGATTGCTAGCAGCGAAACTAAAAAATAACACCAGCTGGCCTGTCAATCTCTCAATCCAGAGGTGTTTTTTTATTAGAGCATTATTGCTTTGCGCAAAGTTGGGATAATTTCGCCATAAGCTTTGGCGGCGGCGCGAAAAGCTGAGCGACCTTTATCATTCAAGGAATAGATTTTTCTGATTTTTTTACCAGCAGAAACTTTGTTAACTTCAACATAGCCGCCGGAAGAAAGTTGCTCCAGCGCTGGATAAATTGTTGATTCTGTCGGCCGACACAAACCATCCGAAAGTTCTTCAACCCGCTTGACCAACCGGTAACCATAACTTTCCTTGTCCTTGTAAAGAACTTTCAATAGAAAAAACCGAATCAGTCCCTGATTTATCATTTTCCGCCAGTATTTTTCATCGTCCATTTTCATAGTCTAGTTATATCATTTTATCCGACTATTAGAAATTAATCAAGAGAAAAATTTGCTATAATGTCCATATGAAACTTTTTATTGATTTTGACGGTGTGCTTTTTGATTCGCAAAAATTTCGAAGTGATCTGATCTCCCAGATTGAAAAATCGGGATTTTCGAAGCAAGAAGTTGGTGATAGCTATAATGCCGAGTGTTTGGATGGCAATTATTTGCCGGCTGATCATCTCGCCCGGTTGGAAAAAATCCGCCAATTTAATGTCCGCCTATCCCAGGCGCGAATTGAGAGTTTGCTGACCAGTGCCAAAAAATATCTATTTCCTGATATTGAAAGTTCACTGAAAGTAATTTCAAAATTACCTAATTATCAAGTTGAAATGATCTCGCTCGGTCATCCAAAATTTCAGCCGCGAAAAATCAAAAAAACCAGTGTTAGCAAATATTTTCAAAAACTTCATTTCACCCCAATTCCTAAGGCCGAATATCTAAAAAAAATCGTCAAACAGAAGGAAAAGTTTATGATTGTTGATGATCGCGGTGATGCTTTAGAAGAAATTGTCAAAGAGTTTCCGAGGGCAATTGCCATCGAGATGCGGCGAGAAAAAAATATCCATGATCCAGCTGAGCGGCTAAGCCATTTCTCCGGCCCAAAAATTACGAGTCTGAAGCAACTAATTGAAATTTTGTGAGGAGGAAAATGTCTGAATTTTTGAATGACGATATGAAAAAATACGCCAACTGGAAAGCACCAGATTCCAGCGGCGGGTCGCCGGAACAGGTCGAAAGCAGAATTGACTATGGTCAAATTAAGGAGTTATTGACTGACGGATCTGCTGATGAGTACTGCGGATATGTCGGCGCTATCCCAATCGAAGGAGCATTAGAGCCACTGGGGGACGAAAGGACTGTGGATCAATTATCGCCCCAAGAGCGATCTCAAACGACAGCATTGTTTTCTGACTATGCCGCTCAGAGAGGTTTTAGATTAGAGGCAAATGATAGATCATGTATAGCATGGGCTGCTTAAAAAAGGAGTCATATGCCAGAATTACCTGAGGTTGAGACAATTCGAAAAGGTTTGCAAAAAGCGATTATTGGGAAAACAATTGCTGGTGTTGAAATTCGAGTGCCGAAGCTTTTTCATGGTGACAAAAAAGACATCATTGGGAAAAAAGTCAAAAATATTGATCGGCGAGCGAAGCAAATTATCATTGATATTGAGGGTGATAACGATTTGCTAATTCATTTGAAAATGACTGGCCAGTTAATTTTTGATGACGGAAAGTCGCGCGTTGCTGGTGGGCATCCGTCCGCTGACTGGGTGGCTAAACTTCCGAACGGAACAACTCATGTTATTTTTGATTTTACCGACGGCTCAAAATTGTTTTTCAACGATATGAGAAAATTCGGCTGGATAAAATTGCTTGATAGTGAAGAGTTACGGCACAAGTTATCTGAAGAACTTGGGATCGAGCCCTTCAATAAAGAATTTACCTCTGCAGAACTGGCAAAAATTATTAAAAGCAAGCCAAATCGGAATATTAAAAAAGTTCTAACTGATCAAACTTTAATTTCCGGCATTGGTAATATTTATGCCGACGAGACTTTGTTTTGGGCGCATATTTTACCAACCCGTTTGGCAAAAGACATTTCAGATGATGAAATTGCTAAGTTGCGGTCATCAATAATTAAGGCACTTGAAATCGGCTTGAAATACGGTGGTTCGTCAGAAAATACCTATTATAAAATCGATGGCACCAAAGGCCAAGCACAGGAACATTTTCAAGTTTATTCTCGCGAAGGCAAGCACTGTTCCTGTGGCGGAAAAGTAAAAAAAATTAGGCTGAATGGCAGAGGAACACACTTTTGCCTCGACTGCCAAAAATAAATCAAAAACCATGAAAGATATTGTTGTAGTAATATTGGCAGCTGGAAAAGGGAAAAGAATCGGTGCGGAGGAAGCCGGTTTGCCAAAAGTAATGTTTAAAGTTGCCGGTAAGCCGATGGTTTGGTACTCCGTTGAGAAATTCAGAAATCTTGGTATCAAAGATGTTATTTTAGTTATCGGCTACCAAAAGGAAAAGGTCATGGGCTATTTTGCTGATGATGTGAAATATGCAGTCCAGGAAGAGCTTTTGGGTACTGGTCATGCGGCAATGATGGCACGAGATTTAGCTGAAGGTAAATATAGGGGACTTTTGGTTTGCTACGGCGACAACCCAATGTTTGCCCCAAAATCAATTAAAAAAGTTATTAATGCATTCAAAAAAGAATCTCCAACAATTGCAATGCTGACAGTAAAATTTAAAGATCCGGAGTATTGGGCATTTGGCAGAATTGTTCGAAATAAAAGAGAGGAGATTGTCAAAATTGTCGAACAAAAAGATTGTTCGCTAAAGGAATTGAAAATTCAGGAATCTAATCCGGGGTTTTATATTTTCAATAACGATTGGTTTTGGGCAAATATCGATAAATTACGTTCTGACAATTCACAAAAAGAGTATTATTTAACCGATATGATTGGCTTGGCGGTGGAACAAGGTAAAAAAGTAATCGGTATTCCGGTTAAGAGTGAGCAGGAAGCGCTTGGTATTAATAATCTTGATCAACTCAAAGAGGCAGAGAAGATTTTGAAGGAAAAATGATTCTCAAAACTTTAGGCATAGTTGTAAAGCGGATGGACTACGGCGAGGCGGATCGGATTTTGACGGTCCTGACTTTTAACATGGGCAAAGTTAAAGCCATCGCTAAGGGGTCGCGTAAAATTCTGGCAAAACTCGGTGGGCATCTGGAACCATTTTGTTTGGTTGATTTTATTTTTCACGAAGGCAAAAGTTTTTATATCGTTACTTCGGCGGTCGTTCAGAATCATTTCAAAAAAGTCCACTCCGACATTGACAAAACCGCTAAAGCGTTTTATATCGGAGAACTGCTGGATAAATTTCTGGAAGAAAACGAAAATCATCCAGAGGTTTTTGAATTGTTTGTGAAATATCTGGAGAATTTAGAAAGTGCTGATGATCCGATTTTGATCCCGGTTTTTTCCGCTAAGATTTTGGAAGCTGTTGGATTCAAACCAGAAGTGTCGGAGTGTTTGCATTGCCGAGAAAAATTACAACCAGTGCAAAACTATTGGGACGATATTGAGGGCGGAGTAATTTGTCAAAAGTGTCATAATAAATTTGGTCACGGACGAGAAATTGAAAATGACACAATAAAAATTCTCCGGCTGATTTTTTCCCCGGCATTTCACATCGGCTCAAGACTAAATATCGCCGACGAATTTAAAAATCAAACTGCGGCAGTTTTGGAAAGTTATATTGAAGGCGTCCTTGAACGAGAACTCAAAAGTAAAAAATTTATGAAAGATATGTCGAGATAGCCAATTCTATACTTCGAAGTAGGGAAGTGAAATTTTTTAGAATAAAAAAACCACCTCCGGCTATGGTGGTGGTGCGCTGTCGTGGGGCTTTAGCTTTTGGATGGCCTGCTTGGCTATGTTGGCCTCATCCTCAGTTTCGAAGAAGAATCCACCAGTACTTGTGTTCGAATGCCACTCGAGATCCTTGTTCAGGTATTGGTTGCCCCGTTGGACATACCATTTACCTGGCTTAGTCGTGCCTGTCAGGGCAACTTGTAGAACTTCTATCTCATCGCGTTTGATTGTCACTATTGGCTACTCCTCTGATCCTATCTGGATAAAATTATACAATTTTAGCCTGCTTATGTCTACTTAATAAAAAAAGCGCCACGGCCCCCGGAGGGATAGTGGCGCGTGACGTGGTCAGCTGATGAGCGTGACCTGGGCGCCGGCTAGATCTTGCTGCTGGGGGTGTAGGTGTAAACCGCCCAGTCGCGGGGCGAGTGCTCGCCGGGGCGATTCCGCTTGAACCACTGGTCGCTCGCCCATTCGGCATTGCCCTTCTCGCGTTCGCAGTAGGGGCAGATACCGCTGTTGACTGTCTTGCGACTCAACTCGATGTTGCGGTCAATCAATGTGGCGAGGATGAACCATGCTAGTGCGAAACCGACCTCGCCCTCGAACGCACAATCGGTCCCGTAGCGCCCGTACTTCTCGTCGAGCGTCTTCAGGCCGTAGTGGTGGCCGCAGATGCCGGGGCCGATGTGGGCCTCGGTCTCCTCTGTCGGCGATGGCCAGGCTTCGAGGAAGGCTTCGATGACCGACGGCTCGGCCATGGCTTCCGGGCGCCCGCAGTGGACGAATCCGAGCCACTCCTTCGAGGCGACGCAGACGACGGGGCAGTCTCCCAGGAATGTGCCGATAGCGATGGGTTTGACTCTGATGCCGTCGGCGGGCTTGCGGACGATGACGGCATCACCGACGATAGTCGCGTGTTTGTCGGGCACCTCGTCAAGGACCTGAACGAGGTTGTGTTTTTCGTGACCGAGCGCCAGATGGATGATCGGGTCGTATTTGCTCCCGAACACGGCCTCAGCGATTTGACGAGCATCATCGGGTGTGGTCGCGCCGTCGCGCTTATCACCGATGAAGCCGACGGGAAAGAACTGGTTGTGGTGGCCGATGTAGTCAAGCCGATAGGGGTTGTCAAAGGCAGCTCCCATCGGCCCAGCGAACAGCGGGAAACTGTGGTGGGCAGGTGGGTAGGTGTTGGTTCTCGTGCTGGTCCATGCATTTGGCCGCAAAGGTATCATCCTTCCAGAGTCTCAGTAGTGAGCGTATTGTATCACATTTGAGCTCAAAAGTCAAGGATTGTATGGTATCACACTTCTTTTGACATCCATAGTCTGGTTTTCCAGGTTGTTAATTACCCAATTAGTAAGCTTCTGTTTTGGTGTCATATTG
>Ga0210024_1004423_pt1 | contig 11025 bp, 8 predicted proteins | sample CryGeymeta201525_FD_183988 | JGI IMG/M metagenome (GOLD analysis project Ga0210024, IMG submission 183988) | Groundwater microbial communities from Crystal Geyser aquifers in Utah, USA - Crystal Geyser metaG 2015-25 (SPAdes) (version 2) | ecosystem: Environmental > Aquatic > Deep subsurface >... | reverse complement strand
GATCAGGCGTCGGCGTCGGCGCCGGCCTTGATCTCCTCGCCGGTGGTCTGATCGACCGCCTTCATCGACAGCTTGGTCTTGCCGCGATCATCGAAGCCGACCAGCTTGACCTTCACCTCCTGGCCTTCCTTGACGACATCCTTGGGGTTGATGCCGCGCTCGTTCGACATCTGGCTGACGTGCACCAGACCGTCGCGCTTGCCGAAGAAGTTCACGAAGGCGCCGAACTCCATGATCTTGACCACCTTGCCGGTGTAGATCTTGCCGATCTCCGGCTCGGCGGCGATCGACATGATCAGGTCGCGCGCCTTCTCGATCGCCTTGGGGTCGGAGGAGGCGATCTTGATCACGCCGTCGTCGTTGATATCGACCTTGGCGCCGCTCTCCTCGACGATGGAGCGGATCACCTTGCCCCCCGTTCCGATCACTTCGCGGATCTTGTCCTGCTTGATGGTGATGGTCTCGATGCGCGGCGCGTGCTGGCCCACCTCGCGGCGGCCCTCGCGCAGCGCCTTGCTCATCTCGCCCAGGATGTGCATCCGCCCGTCCTTGGCCTGGGCCAGCGCCTGCTTCATGATCTCGGGCGTGATGCCCGCGACCTTGATGTCCATCTGCAGCGAGGTGACGCCCTCGGCGGTGCCGGCCACCTTGAAGTCCATGTCGCCGAGGTGATCCTCGTCGCCGAGGATGTCGGTCAGCACCGCGAAGCGCCCGTCGCTCTCAAGGATCAGGCCCATCGCCACGCCCGCCACCGGCGCCTTCAGCGGCACGCCCGCGTCCATCATCGACAGCGAAGCGCCGCAGACGGTGGCCATCGACGACGAGCCGTTGGACTCGGTGATCTCCGAGACGATGCGGATGGTGTAGGGGAAATCGGTCGGCGCCGGCAGCACCGCCTGCAACGCGCGCCACGCCAGCTTGCCGTGGCCGATCTCGCGCCGGCCGGGGCCCGCCATGCGGCCCGCCTCGCCCACCGAATACGGCGGGAAGTTGTAGTGGAGCATGAAGCGCTCCTTGGAGGTGCCCTCCAGCGCATCGACGAACTGCTCGTCGTCGCCGGTGCCCAGCGTGGTGACCACCAGCGCCTGCGTCTCGCCGCGGGTGAACAGCGCCGAGCCGTGGGTGCGCGGCAGGATGCTCGCCTCCGCCACGATGGGGCGCACCGTCAGCAGGTCGCGCCCGTCGATGCGCGGCTTGCCGTCGAGGATGGCGCCGCGCACGATGTCGGATTCGAGCGCCTTGAACGCGCCCTTGACGGCGGTGCTGTCGGCGGCCTCGGCCTCGCTGAGCCCCGCCGCCACGGCGTCGCGCGCCTCGCTCAGCAGCGCGACGCGCGCCACCTTGTCGGTGGTGGCGTAGGCGGCCTTCAGCTTGCCGCTCGCCAGCTCCGCCACCCGCGCCGCGATGGCGCCGGTGTCGGCGGGGGTGAAGTCGAACGGCTCCTTCGCCGCCTCCTCCGCCAGCGCCACGATCATGTCGATGACCGGCTGCATTTCCTTGTGGCCGAAGGTGACCGCGCCCAGCATGTCGTCTTCGGACAGCTCATAGGCCTCCGATTCGACCATCATCACGGCTTCCTTGGTGCCGGCGACGACGAGGTTGAGCTTGCTGTCGGCGATCTGGTGAACCTTGGGGTTCAGCACGAAGGCGCCGTTGATCAGGCCGACGCGGGCGCCGCCGATCGGCCCCATGAACGGCACGCCGGAGATGCACAGCGCCGCCGAGGTCGCCACCATCGCCAGGATGTCGGGGTCGTTCTCCATGTCGTGGCTGAGAACGGTGATGATGACCTGCGTCTCATGCTTGAAGCCGGGCACGAACAGCGGCCGGATGGGGCGGTCGATCAGGCGGGAGGTCAGCGTCTCCTTCTCCGAAGGGCGCGCCTCACGCTTGAAGAAACCGCCGGGGATCTTGCCGGCGGCGTAATACTTTTCCTGATAGTGGACGCTGAGCGGGAAGAAATCGAGGCCGGGCTTGGGCTTCTTCTCGAATACGACGGTGGCCAGCACGCTGGTCTCGCCGAGCGTGGCGACCACGGCGCCGTCGGCCTGCCGGGCGATCTTGCCGGTCTCAAGGGTCAGCGTCTCGCCGCCCCACTGGATTTCCTTGCGGACGATATTGAACATGCGGACTTCCTTCCGTGCAGGCGCAGGCCCCCATGGGCCGCCCCGCGGCGTCGCGCGGTCTCCGCGCGGGCTCCTTGCGATCTCAAAACCAGGCCGCGCCGTCTGGAGCCGGGGACGGGCGGAGCGGACGTGCGCGCCGGAGGGCGTGCGGCCCCGGTCGGGCCGCGCGCGGGGCCCGGCGCTCGGCCCCTGCGAAAATGGCGGCGCGGCCCGCAGGCCACGCCGCCAATGGATCACCGCGTCAGCGGCGGATGCCGAGACGGGTGATCAGGTCCTTGTAGCGCGCCTCGTCCTTGCCGCGGACATAGTCCAGCAGCTTGCGCCGCGTGCTGACCATGGTCAGCAGGCCGCGGCGGGAGTGCGCGTCCTTCTTGTGGGTCTTGAAGTGCTCGGTCAGGTTCTTGATGCGCTCGGTGAGGATCGCGACCTGCACCTCCGGCGAACCGGTGTCGCCCTCCTTGCGGGCGAATTCCTTGACGACTTCGACCTTGCGGTCAGCGGCGATCGACATCGGGGATCTCCTTTGGTCAGAGGTTGAGCACCCGGCGCGGATGGAGCAGCCCCGCCCGCCAGACCCCGATCGCCACCGGCGCCCCGTCGAGGGACGCCCAGGCGTCGCAGCCTTCGGAGAGGTCTCCGCCCGCACCCGCCACGGCCCGCCCCTGTCTGAGGTCGGCCGCGTCGCGCGCCGTCACGGCGAGAGCCGGGATGTCGTCCAGCCCTGTCGAAACCGGCGCAAGATGCGTTTCAATCGCGTCGCTATGACGGATTTGGTCGAGTTTATCAAACGCAATCGCATCCTCGACGCGAAACGGCCCGGTCCAGAGCCGCCGCAGCGCCGAGACATGGCCAAAGCACCCCAGCGCCGCGCCCAGATCGCGCGCGATGGCGCGCACATAGCCGCCCTTGCCGCAGGTCATCTCAAGCGTCGCGTGGTCGGCGTCGGGCTGATCCACCAGCGCCAGCCGCGCCACATGCAGAGGCCGGGCGGCGAGCGCCACCGCCTCGCCCGCGCGCGCCAGCTTGTAGGCGCGGGCGCCGTCCACCTTGACGGCGGAAAAGGCGGGCGGGGTCTGGAGGATGTCGCCGGTGAAGGCGGGCAGGGCCGCCGCGATCTGCGCCGCCGTAGGGCGCGCGTCCGACGTGGCGAGGACCGCCCCTTCCGCGTCGTCGGTGGCGGTAGCGGCGCCCCAGCGCACCGTGAAGCGATAGCCTTTCAGCACGTCCTCGATGCAGGGAATCGTCTTGGTCGCCTCGCCGAAGGCGATGGCCAGCGCGCCGGTCGCCAGCGGGTCGAGCGTGCCGGAATGGCCGGCCTTGGCGGCGTTGAACGCCCAGCGCGCCTTGGCCACCGCCTGCGCCGAACTCACGCCCAGCGGCTTGTCGAGCACCAGCCAGCCGTTGACCGCCGCGCCGCGCGGTTTGCGCGCCATCAGCGGTCGGTCCCGCCGTCGGCGCCGCCGTCGGCGTCGCTGTCGTCGCCCTCGCCGTCGCTGTCGTCGTCGCGCGCGAGATCGCGCTTCACGGCGGGCTGCTCGAACATGCGGCGCACGTCGTCCATGCGGTCGAAGGTCTCGTCGAGGCGGAAATGCAGGTCGGGCGCATACTTGAGGTTGACCGCGCGGCTGACGGCGCGGCGCAGCTCATGCTTCGCGCGCCCCAGCGCCGCCAGCGTCTCCTCGACGCGCCGGCCGCCCAGCGGCATCACGAAGGCGGTGGCGTGGCGCAGGTCGGGCGTGACCTGCACCTCCGCCACGGTGATCGACGCGCCCATCAGCCCCGGCTCATGCGTCTCTCCGCGCAACAGCGCGTCGGCCAGGGCGCGGCGGATCTGTTCGCCGACCTTCAGCTGCCGTTGCGACGGCCCTTTTTCCTGCCTGCTCATGGATCGCTATCGCAGCGCCCCCCTCAGAGGGAGCGCTCGATCTCCTCGGTGGTGAAGATCTCGATGACGTCGCCTTCGCGGATGTCCTCGTAGTTCTCGAAGGCCATGCCGCATTCCTGGCTGACGTGGACTTCCTTCACCTCGTCCTTGAACCGCTTCAGCGTCTTGAGCTTGCCCTCGTGGATCACGACGTTGTCGCGCAGCAGGCGCACGCCCGCGTGACGGCGCGCGACGCCCTCGGTCACGATGCAGCCCGCCACCTTGCCGACCCCGGTGACCTTGAACACCTGCAGGATCTTGGCGTAGCCGATGAAGGTTTCCTTGATCTCCGCCGACAACATGCCCGAGGCCGCCGCCGTCACGTCATCCACCACGTTGTAGATGATCGAGTAATAGCGGATCTCCACGCCCTTCTGGTTGGCGCTGTCGCGGGCCTGCGCGTTGGCGCGGACGTTGAAGCCGATGATCGGCGCGTTGCTGGCGTCGGCCAGCTGCACGTCCGATTCGGTGATCGCGCCGACGCCCGCGTGCAGCACGCGCACCCGCACCTCGTCGTTGCCGATCTTCTCCAGCGCCTGCATGATCGCCTCGGCCGAGCCCTGCACGTCGGCCTTGACCACGATCGGCAGCTCCTTGACCGGCCCGCCCGCCTTGGCCTGCGCCAGAAGCTGGTCGAGCGTGGTGCGCGAGCCTTGCGCCGCCAGCGTCTCGCGCGCCTTGCGCCCGCGATAATCGGCGATCTCGCGCGCCTTGGCCTCGCCGTCCACCACGTTCAGCACGTCGCCCGCCTCGGGCGTGCCGCTGAGGCCCAGAACCTCGACCGGCACGGACGGCCCGGCCTCCTGCACGCGCGCGCCGGTGTCGTCGATCAGCGCGCGCACCTTGCCCCACTGTTCGCCGACCACGAAGATGTCGCCCGGCTTGAGCGTGCCGCGCTGCACCAGAACGGTGGCGATCGGGCCGCGGCCGACGTCGAGCTTGGCCTCGATCACCGCGCCCTCGGCGGGGCGGTCGGGGTTGGCCTTGAGGTCGAGCAGTTCGGCCTGCAGCGCGATGGCGTCCACCAGCGCGTCCAGCCCCTTGCCGGTGATCGCGGAGACCTCGACATCCAGCACGTCGCCGCCCAGCTTTTCGACGAACACCTCGTATTGCAGCAGGTTCTGGCGCACGCGGTCGGGGTCCGCCTCGGGCTTGTCGCACTTGTTGATCGCCACGATCATCGGCGCGCCCGCCGCCTTGGCGTGGGCGATCGCCTCGATGGTTTGCGGCATCACCGAATCATCCGCCGCCACCACCAGCACCACGATGTCGGTGACCTTGGCGCCGCGCGCGCGCATCGAGGTGAACGCGGCGTGGCCGGGGGTGTCGAGGAAGGTGATCGCGGCGCCCGAGGCGGTCGTCACCTGATAGGCGCCGATATGCTGGGTGATGCCGCCAGCCTCGCCGGAGACGACGCTGGTCTTGCGCAGCGCGTCCAGCAGCGAGGTCTTGCCGTGATCGACATGGCCCATCACGGTGACCACCGGCGCGCGCGGCCGCAGGGCGTCCGCGTCGTCGTCGTCGGTCACGATCACGTTCTCCACGTCCGACTCCGATACGCGCAGGAACTTGTGCCCGAACTCCTCGACCACAAGCTGCGCGGTGTCGGCGTCCAGCGTCTGGTTGATGGTCGCCATCACGCCCATCTTCATCAGCGTCTTGACCACGTCGGCGCCACGCTCGGCCATGCGGTTGGCCAGCTCCTGCACCGTGATCGCGTCGGGGATGCGCACGTCGCGCACCACGCGCTCACGCTCACCGCCGCCCGCGCCCTTGTTCTTGGCGCGCTCCTGACGGCGGCGCATGGCGGCGAGCGAGCGGGTGCGCCCGCCCTCGCCGCCGGTGAGCTGCTCGATGGTCAGCTTGCCGGAGCGGCGGCGGTCGCCGGTCTCCTTGGCGCGCGGCGTCGCCGCCTTCTTGGGCGCCTCAGTGGGGGCGGCGGCGGGGCGGAAGCTCTTGCGCGCCGGGCGGTCCTCGTCGGGCACCGGGATCGCGTCGGGGCGCGTCACCGCGATCGGCGCCGGGCGCGCGGCCTCGCGGCTGCGGCGGGCGGGCTCCTCGGTCGAGCGGGCGCGGGCGGCGGCCTCAAGGCGCGCGGCTTCCTCGCGCGCGCTCTCCTCGCGCTCGCGGCGCACCTGCTCCTCCGCCTCGCGGCGGGCGATGTCCTCAAGCTCCTTGCGGCGGCGCTCGCCTTCCTCGGCGCGGCGGCGGGTCTCCTCCGCCTCCTGCTTCTTGCGCGCCTCCTCGTTGCGCTGCGCGAACTCCAGCGCCTTCAGGCGCCGGGCGTGCTCCTCGGGCGACAGCGCCTTGTGGACGGCGCCGCGACCGGCGGGCCGCGCCGCAGGCCGCGCGGGCCGGGCCGGAGCGGCGGGCGCCGCAGGCGCGGCGCCGCGCGGCGGCTGCGCCGGGGCGGCGCCGCGCGCGGGTGACTGCGCGGGCGTCTGCGCGGCTGCGGGTGCTGCTGGCTGAACTGCTGCGGGCGCGGGCTTTGCGACGGCGGGTTGCGCCGCCTCGGGCGCCTGCCGCTCCGCCGCCGCGACCGACCGCGTCGCCGCCACAGGGGCGGGGCGCGCGGGGGGCTGCGCGGCGGGCGTCTCAGCAGCAGGCGGCGGCGCCACCGGCGTTTCTGCGACCGGAGCCTCTGCGACCGGAGCCGCTGCGGCGGGCGCCTCTGCTGCGGGCGCTTCGGTTTCCGGCGCCTTCGCGACCGGCGCTTGCGCGCCCTTCATCTCCGCCGCCGGCGTTTCCGCTGCGGGCGTCTTCGCGACCGGTGAAGTCGCCTCGGCCGCAGCCGGGGGCGCCACTGCGGCGGCCGACTCGGGCGCGGGCGCTGCGGCGACCGGCGCGACCGGCTGCGCGGATTCGGCCTTGACGGCGACCTCGGGCGCGGCCTTTTCGACAGGCTTCACCACGGCTTTCGACGCCGCAGGCGTTTGCGCGACGGGTTTCGCCTCGACCGGGCGCGGCGCCGAAGGCGCTGCGGGCGGGGTGATCTGCGAGGCCGCCGAGGGGATCACCACGCGCTTGCGCACCTTCTCGACCACCACCGACTTGGTGCGCCCGTGCGAAAAGCTCTGCCGCACGCGCGTGGTCTCTCCCGCGCCGCGCAGGGTGATCGTCCGGCCGCCTGTCTTGGTGTCGCCGTTGTCGTCGCTCATGAACCGTCCTTCACAGGATCGCGACGGTCGCGACCCCCAGCATGTCGAAAGGTCGCGCCCGTCGCGACCCACAAGATCGTCAAATAGCCTGCGTCGTTCCATCCGCCTGCGTCTGGCGAAAACCGGATAGCCGCCGCGACTCTCTCAAGACGCGCTCGGCGGCGCCCCCTGCGTCGAGCACGGCATGTATCACGAATTCCCGCCCGAACGCCAACCCCAGTTCCTCGGCGGTCAGCGTCGCCACCAAAGCGGCCTCGCCCGCCATCGGTCGCAGCTTGGCGCGACCCTGCTCCGAGCCGTCCGACGCCTCGATCAGCGCCGCGACCGGGCCGGACTTCAGGCGCGCCTTGACCTTTTCAAAGCCGCAAATCGCCAGACCCGCCTTGCGCGCCAGCCCCAGCGCCTCGATCAGCCGCCGCGCCAGCCCGGCCTCCACCATCTCGATCAGGCCTTCGGGCGCCCGCGCGGGCGCCTTGAAGCCCCGCGCGAACAGGTTGCGCTTCACCGCCTTCTCCAGCGGCGCGCGCGCCGCCGTCACCCAGACGCCGCGACCCGGCAACTTCTCGGCGAAATCCGGCGTCACCACCGACTCGGGGTTGAGCGCAAAACGAATCAGCCCCGCCGTGCCGCCGCTCTCGCCGGTGGCGACGCAGCGGCGCTCCGGCGCGTCGCGCATGTCGATGCGGCCGCCGCGCGTCATGCCGCCCGCCCTCAGGCCTGCGCCCCTAGACCCGCGTCCCGTCGGCGTCGCCCTCGCCGGGCGCCGCCTCCGCCGCCTCGGCGGGCGCAAGATCGTTGATATCGACCATGCCCAGCGCGACGCGCGCGTTCATCACCAGCGCCTGCGCCTCCTCCAGCGTCACGTCGAAAGGCTCCAGAATGCCGTCGTCCTTGACGCGCTTGCCTTCGGGCGTCTCGGTGAAGCCGCCCGCCAGCTCCCAGTCGGCGCAGGTGGCGAATTCGTGCAGCGAGGTCACGCCCGCTTCGGCCAGCGCCAGGATCATCTGCGGCGACAGGCCGGGGAAGGCGATCAGGTCGTCCTGCGCGCCAAGGGTGCGCGCCTTCTCCAGCGCCTGCGCCGCGATCTCCTCAAGGCTTTCGCGGGCGCGGGCCTGGAGCTCCTCCGCCGTGGCCTCGTCGAAACCGTCGATCGAGGCCAGCTCGTCGATATCGACGTAGGCGACCTCCTCCAGCGACGCGAAGCCTTCGGAGACCAGCAGCTGCGCCACCATCTCGTCGATGTTCATCTTGTCCATGAAGATCTTGGAGCGTTCCTCGAACTCGACCTTGCGCCGGGCGCTCTCCTCCTCCTCGGTGAGGATGTCGATGCTCCAGCCGGTGAGCTGGCTGGCCAGACGCACGTTCTGGCCGCGCCGCCCGATGGCGAGCGAGAGCTGCTCCTCTGGCACCACCACCTCGGCGCGCTGGGCGTCCTCGTCCATCACCACCTTGGAGACCTCGGCGGGTTGCAGCGCGTTGACGAGGAAGGTCGCGGCGTCCTCGGTCCACGGGATGATGTCGATCTTCTCGCCCTGAAGCTCGCCCACCACCGCCTGCACGCGCGACCCCCTCATGCCGACGCAGGCGCCGACCGGGTCGATCGAGTTGTCGTAGCTGATCACGCCGATCTTGGCGCGCGAGCCGGGGTCGCGGGCGACCGCCTTGATCTCGATGGCGCCGTCATAAATTTCCGGCACCTCCATCTTGAACAGCTCGGCCATGAACTCCGGCGCCGTGCGGCTGAGGAAGATCTGCGGGCCGCGCGCCTCGGCGCGCACGTCGCGCACATAGGCGCGGATGCGGTCGCCGACGCGGAACGCCTCGCGCGGGATCAGCTGGTCGCGGCGCAGCATCCCCTCGCCCCGGCCCAGATCGACGATCACGTTGCCGTATTCGACGCGCTTGACCACGCCGTTGATGATCGTGCCGACGCGGTCCTTGTATTCCTCATACTGGCGCTCGCGCTCGGCCTCGCGCACCTTCTGCACGATCACCTGCTTGGCGGTCTGCGCGGCGACGCGGCCGAACTCCATGGTGGGCAGGGTGTCGATCTCGACGAAATCGCCCAGCTCGACCTCGGGGTTGAGGATGCGGGCCTCCTCAAGGCTCATCTGGCCCTTGGGGATCTCAACCTCCTCGACCACCTCCTTGACGCGGCTCATGGTGATCTCGCCCGACTTGCGGTCGATGTGGGCGCGCACGTCCACGTCGGCGCCATAGCGGGCGCGGGCGGCCTTGCCGAGGCTGTCCTCCATCGCCTCGATCACCAGTTCGCGGTCGATCAGCTTCTCGCGCGCCACGGCGTCGGCGATCTGGAGCAGCTCCAGTCGGTTGGCGGATACGGCGGTGCTCATGGGCGTGGCTCCTGCGGCTCGCGGAGGTCGTCGTCGGCGTCCTCGCCGTCTTCCACCTCGATGTCGTCAAACCGGGTCTCGTCGAAACCCGCGTCCTTCTGCGTCTTCAGCGACGCCTCGATCAGCGCGTCGGTCAGCACCAGCTTGGCGTCGCTCAGGGCGTCGAAGGGCGCCCGCGCCGGGCCGCTCTCCAGCGTGATCAGCACATCGGCGCCGTCCACGCCCTCCAGCGTCCCCATGAACCGCTTGCGCCCGTCGATCAGCGCGTCGGTCTCCAGCCTGGCGACCCAGCCCTTCCAGCGCTCGAAATCCTCAAGCCGCGTGAGCGGGCGGTCGATGCCGGGCGAGGAGACCTCCAGCGTGTATTCGTCGGCGATCGGATCCTCGACATCCAGCACGGCGGAGAGCGCGCGCGAAAGCGCGGCGCAGTCGTCGATCTCCATCCGCCCGTCGGGCCGCTCCGCCATCACCTGCAGCGTGCCGCGCCTGGACCCCATCAGCCGCACGCGCACCAGCGAAAAGCCCATCCCCTCGACGGTCGGGCGGATGATCCCGGCGAGGCGCCGGTCGATCGGGGTTTTGGCGAGCAGGTCGGCCATGGTGCGGTGCGCGGTCTCCAAGGGAAAGCCCGCCGCAAACGCAAACGGGCCGCAACGCGGCCCGTCTCGCATCCCGTGGGACCCGCCAAGGGTTGGCGAGACCGCCGCTGTTGAGCGCGGATATACGCGCCCTCGCCGTGGGGCGCAAGATGCCGCTCAGCGGGCGCCGCGCGCCCGTCACGCGGCCCTGCTTCACGCCGCCGCAGACGCCGCGCCGCAGACGCCACCGCCGCAGACGCCGCGCCGCCTCACACCCCCGCGCCGCCCACGGTCAGCCCGTCGATCAGCAGCGTCGGCTGGCCCACCCCCACCGGCACGCCCTGGCCGTTCTTGCCGCAGGTGCCGATGCCGGGGTCCATCGCCATGTCGTTGCCGATCAGGCGGACGTTGCGCAGCGATGTCGGGCCGTCGCCGATCAGCGTGGCGCCCTTGACCGGGCGGCCGATCACGCCGTTCCTCACCCGATAGGCCTCGGTGCAGGAGAACACGAACTTGCCGTTGGTGATGTCCACCTGCCCGCCGCCGAAGTTGACCGCATAGATGCCGTCCTTCACCGCGCGCACCACGTCCGCCGGATCGGCCTCGCCGCCCATCATCACGGTGTTGGTCATGCGCGGCATCGGGATGTGGGCGTAGCTCTGGCGCCGCCCGTTGCCGGTGGGGGCCACGCCCATCAGCCGCGCGTTCTGGCGGTCCTGCATGTAGCCGACGAGGATTCCGTCCTCGATCAGCGTGGTGCGGTTGGTCGGCGTGCCCTCGTCGTCGAAGCTCAAGCTGCCGCGCCGGTCGGGGATCGTGCCGTCATCGACCACGGTCACACCCCTCGCCGCCACCTGCCGGCCCATCAGGCCGCTGAAGGCGCTG
>Ga0210024_1004408_pt1 | contig 11063 bp, 10 predicted proteins | sample CryGeymeta201525_FD_183988 | JGI IMG/M metagenome (GOLD analysis project Ga0210024, IMG submission 183988) | Groundwater microbial communities from Crystal Geyser aquifers in Utah, USA - Crystal Geyser metaG 2015-25 (SPAdes) (version 2) | ecosystem: Environmental > Aquatic > Deep subsurface >... | reverse complement strand
AAAAAATGATGCGGTCTAACCCTAGAACCAGCATCAACCACCCTACTATCCATCGCACCATAGTTTAAATGAAAAAAGCCTCTAGCCCTCGTCCAGTATGCGTGAGCAGCTATTATTGATATAGCAATCCAAAAGAAACAACTTGTCTTGAAAATCCTTCTAACTGGTGCCAGCGGCTTCTTAGGGAGCGCGCTGGCTCTACATTGGCTCAGAACCGGGCACCAGGTAGCCTTGTTGCTGCGGCCCACCTCGCAGTCACATCGGCTGCATGGATTAGATGCGTTATTCGATATTGGCCGCTGCACTACCGATGCTGAAGTCGATGCCTTTGTCAAAAAGGCTCAACCCGAAGTCGTTGTTCACACCGCTTGTGCTTATGGGCGCCAAGGTGAAACCAGCCTGCAACTTTTCGATGCCAATCTGCGTCTTGGACAGGTCATCATGCAGGCCCTGCAACACAGTACACAGTCAGTCACTTTTATTAACACTGGTAGTGCCTTAGCTCCCGAAGTCAGCCCTTATGCGCTGAGCAAGCACCAGTTTGCGCAGTGGGGTCGCATGCTGGCGGGCCAATCAGGTGGCCAATTTAAGTTTGTAAACGTGCTGCTCCAGCACATGTACGGCCCCGGTGACGACGCATCAAAGTTCACCACGCATGTGCTGCACGCATGCCAGCGCAACGAATCCGTACTCAAGCTAACCGCCGGCAAGCAGGCGCGTGACTTTATCTACATTGACGATGTGGTCAGCGCCTATGACACACTGCTCACTCAACGCCACCAGCTAGACACCGTGCAGGACATCGACGTGGGTTCTGGCGTTGCGCCCAGCATTCGGCAATTTGTCGAAACCGCTCATAGTCTGACGGCGTCCCGCACCGAATTGCTATTTGGCGCATTGCCTTATCGCGCCAACGAAGCCATGCACTGCCTGGCCAACGTAGAACGTATGACACAACTTGGCTGGCATCCGGCGTTTGACCTGAACGCCGGACTCAAGAAAACGATCGAACTGGAATTTAAAAAATGAAACTACTTATCACCGGCGGCTGCGGCTTCTTGGGCAGCAACCTCGCATCTGATGCCTTGGCCCGTGGCGATGAATTGGTTGTGTTTGACAACCTCTACCGTAATGGTTCGCGAGAAAACCTGACTTGGCTGCAAACCCAGGGCAAGTTCACCTTTGAGCATGGTGACATCCGCAACCAAAACGACATCACCCGCGTCATTCAGGCATTCAAGCCAGATGCCATTTTTCACCTAGCCGGACAAGTGGCCATGACCACCTCCATAGCCAACCCGCGCATGGACTTTGAAGTGAACGTAATGGGTACGCACAACCTGCTTGAAGCTGTGCGCCAACATGCACCCAATGCCACGGTGGTGTATTCGTCTACCAACAAAGTCTATGGCTGCCTGGAGCAATACACCTATGTTGAGACGGATACCCGCTACCAGTGCGTGGAGCAACCGAATGGTTTCAACGAGCAGACGCAACTCAGTTTTCATTCGCCTTACGGCTGCTCTAAAGGCGCAGCTGATCAGTACATGCTGGACTACGCCCGTATCTTCGGCCTGAAGACCGTGGTGTTTCGACATTCATCCATGTATGGCGGCAGGCAATTTGCTACTTACGACCAAGGCTGGGTGGGCTGGTTTTGTCAAAAGACGATCGAGGTCAGCAAAGGCCTCCTCAAAGAGCCCTTCACGATCTCTGGCACCGGCAAGCAAGTACGAGACGTGCTCCATGCAGACGATATGAAGCGGCTCTACATGGCAGCAGTAAGCAACATTGACAAAGCCAAGTGTCAGGCTTTCAATATTGGTGGTGGCATTGAAAATAGCCTGTCACTTTTGGAACTGTTCGCGTTGCTTGAAAAAATAGCAACCGTAAAACTGAGCTATACCAAATTACCCGTGCGCGAGAGCGACCAACGCGTGTTTGTCTCTGACCTCGCAAAAGCGAAACAACTGCTCAACTGGCAACCCATGGTCTCTGCACAAGAGGGTGTAGCGCGCATGGTCGAATGGGTGAGTGCAGCACAATGACTCAGGACATCTCCAAGGAGCGAACCCGCAACTATCTGCATCAGATAAAAGGGGCCGTCGCTTACAAAGCGGTGGCGATGCTGGCGTCGTTCCTCGCTATCCCGATGATGATTCGCTACCTGGGGCAAGAGCAATATGGTGTGTGGTCAACGCTGCTCACAGTCATGTCGTGGATCGTGTTCTTTGACCTGGGGGTGGGCAACGGTCTGCGAAACAAGGTGGCCGAAGCTCTGGCGAAAAATGACAAGCTAGAAGCCGCCAATTACATTGCCTCTGGCTACAGTCTGATTGGCTTGATTGCATTGGTCTTGTGGGCACTGGTGACAGGCGTTTCATTTTTTTTGCCTTGGCAAGCAGTTTTCAATACCCAGGCGATTCCAGAAACCACCTTGCGCCTGACAGTACAAGTCGCCGTTTTTTTTGTTGTTTTGAATTTCTGGATCGGTTTGATTAGTGCGATATTGGGCGCTGTGCAAAAGACAGCGATGACGGCGCTGGGGCAATTGATATCCAACATCTTCGCGCTCTTATTCGTTTTCGTGTTGACAAAAACAACGGATGCCACAATAACTTATCTGGCTGTAGCCTATGGGTTGTCGCTGGTCTCGGCAAATTGCATTTTAAGCTTTTTGTTTTTCCAGGCGAATTATGAATTGCGGCCTAAACCGAATCTTGATAAACAACATGTGAAACCATTGCTGACTTTTGGATTGCAGTTTTTTGTAATTCAAATTGCTGCATTGGTTATATTTACTACCGATAAGATGCTAATTTCTCAGTTATTCGGTCCGAAATATGTAACACAATACGATGTCATCTTTAAACTTTTTGGAATTATTACATTTTTGCATGTTTTAGTTATAACTCCATTATGGTCAGCTTATACGGATGCTTATCATAGAGATGATTTTGATTGGATAAAAAAAATTCTACGTAAGCAAATATGGATATTTATCGGTATAATGGGTGCAACAATTTTCACTGCAACTATTGCTATGTCGTTTATTAAAATTTGGATTGGATCCGGCTTTGAAGTAGATTTTTTTCTAATTTTTAGTATGAGCGCATTAGTCCTTGTTTCAACTTGGTTGAATATATTTTCTTATTTTTTGAATGGAGTTCAGAAAATAAGAGTTTCTTGGGTTGTTTCAATTTTTGCGATGTTGTTAAATATACCTATAAGTATATTTTTAGCGAGATACACGTCCTTAGGTGTTGGTTCAGTTGTTGTTGGTACTATTTGCTCATTACTTCCTGGTGTATTTTTGGGTCCATATCAAGTAATTAAAATAATTAATAAGCGGGATTTTGGCATATGGAGTCGTTAGTCAGCATATTAATTCCAACTAGGAATCGTCCTGCTTTATTAATTAAAGCAGTTAAATCGGCACTTGCCCAAACATACAAACAAATTGAAATTGTAATTACTGATAACTCTGACATTGATCAATCGAGTGCCTTGAAATACTTAATTGAAGATAAAAGAGTTTCATATATAAAAAATTTAGACAATATTGGTCCCATTCTAAATTGGAGAAAAGCTCTCGAGTGCTCTAGTGGTAGGTATTGTCTAATTTTGCCTGATGATGATTATTTATTAAATCCATTTTATATTGAAGATGCAGTAAAAATTTTGAATGATGAAAAAGTCAGTTTGGTTGTGCCAAATTGTATATTAAGTTATCCTGAAATACAGATTATTGGAAAATCTGGTCATCAAGGTTATATTGGTGGGCAAGATTTTATTCGAGCAGGGCTTCATATTCCTCACATTGGAAATATTTTTCGAAAAGAAATTGCCCTGCGTTTAAATGCCTTTCACTCAAATGATATTCTTTGGTCTGATATTGAGTTATGGAGGCGAATGATGTCAATAGGTGGTGTCTATTGCTACAGCATTCCATCTGTTCTGTATTTATTTCATAATTCAAATATAGTTTTAAATATGACAAGATCAGAATTGATCGTGAACTCACGATTTATCCGATCATCAGTTGAGTCATTTGCAGATGAAAATCTAATTTATGATCTTGTTTTTAGTTATATATGTGCAATTGATGGGCTTGGGGTTAAAGTGGATTCTGATTTTTTAAAATCAGTAATGAAAAAAAACAATATAGAAAATAGTTTTGCCTTAATGTATTTAAATTTACTAAGGCGGCGTCGACAAAATAATACAAAAGCGTTAATTCGAAGTATTAGAAAAATCAAATTTTTCAGTTAATAAAATGAATTCCCCAAAAGTCAGCATTCTGATCCCCGTCTTCAACCGAAAAGACTACATCGCTAAGTGCATCCAGTCGGCACTGGATCAAACCTACACAGACTTTGAAGTCGTCGTGGTAGATAACGCGAGCGATGATGGCACTTGGGAGATTTGCCAACAATTTGTGGCGGCGGACCAGCGGGTACGGATATTTCGCAATGAGTCAAACATTGGGCCAGTACGCAATTGGATACGTTGCGCGCAAGAGGCCAAAGGGGCACTCAGCAAAATCTTGTTCAGTGATGATTCCTTGGAGCCGAATTGCTTGTGCGAGATGGTGCCGAAATTAGATGGTTCAGAAGTAGGGCTGGTATATTGTGCTGCTCATATCGGAAAATCCAGAGATGAGTCGGTTATTGCTTACTCACAGGCTGATTCTTCAAGATTAAGTTCAACTCATTTTTTAAATCTTGTGCTATCAGGTAAGGCACCTGTGAGCCCTGGGGCTGTTTTAATTCGCACCCATGATTTATTAAAAAATCTACACACTACATTTCCAACATCAACACCGAGACAATTTGAAAAAAATGGCGCTGGCCCCGATGTCATGACTTTGCTATTAACGGCACATAATTATCCCTATGTGGCTAATGTCGAAATGCCTCTGGCCTATTTCCGAGCGCATGCTGGTTCATTTTCGATTGAAAATTCAAACAACGAGGTTAGTAAGGGTTATCGCTCAGCCATCGCTTTATTCTTAAATAAAAGCATTGACCGTAAAGCTTGGATTAATTATTTGGCACATTGTTGGTTGCAGCAAATGCGATTTGATCATCGATGGCGAAATCCAAGATCGCATTTGATTGAGTATGAAGGAGATGGCTCTCTTTTCGAAATTATGGCAATGTTATTGAGTTCGGTTAGATGTATTTATGCCAAGATTTTATTGAAATCATGAAAGTGGTCGATTGTTTTAATTTTTAAAAGTTGGCACAACTTTATACTATATATGGCATTTTTCCTGTCAAATATTTTGTGAACTTTCTTCTCTTTTGTCGTAAGGATAAGTATTCGATCATGAGTGGTTTTTGTGATCTCGCGTGTAATTTTATTGACGGATTCCATTTGCGAGGTCTATTATGGTGTGATAGGCTTTTTGTCTATTGTTGAAAGCATGCTTCTTCAGATATGGGATGTACTAACTATTTGGTCACTAACGCCACATTATCGCAGTATCTGGAGCCGAACTCATACCGATCGATGGGTGCAGTAATATGAAGCGGATCACTTCCGAAGAGCAGCCTTCAGCAGTTGAATTGTCGGTGGTTTGCGCTATGCGTAATGTTGAGCATTGCGTGGAAGGTTTTCTCGAGTCATATCGGAGAGAGCGAACCGTTGATACGCAACTGGTTGTCATGGATGGGGGATCAACTGATGGTACTTGGGATATTCTCCTTCGCCATCGGGATATTATAGATATAGCGGTGTCGGAAAATGATAATGGAATATACGATGCTTGGAATAAGGCTTTGCCGATGTGCACGGGTAGGTACGTGTCATTTATCGGCGCAGATGATCAGATTGCCGATGGCGGTATCCGAAATATCATAGGAGCCAGTCATCGTTTCCACGGTGAACCGCATGTTATTTCCGGTTTTAATATACTGACACGGCAAGGAGTGCCAGTCGCTCTACTTGGTGGGCCTTATGACGCTAGCCGTCTGCATCGGCGAATGATGATCGCACAGGTTATGAGTGCACATCGGCTGAGCTGGCTGGTTGCGGTAGGTGGTTTCGATGCAACCTACCGGTCGGCTGGTGACTATGAGTTATTGTTGCGTGAGAGAGCTTCATCACGCGTTGAGGTTATCAATTCAGTTTTAGCCTATATGGAGGACGGCGGCATTAGTCGCACCGCACTACAACCTTTTTTTGAGAACTACCGTGCAAGGCGGAGTAACGGTATGGCTCGGTGGCTTTCGTTTGCCTTGTTGGTTCGCGCATTAATGGGGTTGGTCGGACGAAAGATAGGACTACGTCGATGAGAAACGCGTTAGTTCTAACTTTTTATCTTAGCGATCAGTTGTTGTCTGTAATGCTGCCGTTCAGCAGCGGGACCTTTGCCTCTTGCATCATCGCTATCGGCTTGTGTCGGGTCTCAATCAGCTGGGGTCAGCTGTCGAACATTTTTTTTGCAGGCTCCTTGGCGATTGCCGCTGGGTTTGTCGGAGCATTTTTGTCGGACACGCCAACCTCTGTTTTCTTTATGGCAACCATAGCGATGTTCACGGGAATGTGGATAGTAGGTGCCGGCCTTTCGAAAGAGGACAGCGTTCTTATCTCACCAGAAAGTGCGTTTTTCGGTGTGCTTTTCTCAAGCGGATTTCTTTTGCTATCCGTGCTTGGTTGGGATGCAATGTCTTTCATGCAGGGCGCGGCAACCAACCGTGGCTCAGGGCTCTACCTTGAGCCAAGTCACTATGCGTTGTTCGTAATGCCCTTGTGGCTGATCGCTTACCAGCACCGGGTATTCCGACCGTGGCTATACGCATCGTTAGTATTCTCTCTTCTACAGTGTTTTTCTATTACTCTCGTGGCCTTCATCGCGTGCGCGTTGGTAATGCATGTGTACCTGAGCAGGGATCAAGGGAGAAATGGTTTCCATAAACAAGGTCGCCGGATTATTGCGGGGGTGATGTTGGTGGCACTTGCATACAGTGCGTCGAATGTTTTGACTGTTGACGGTGTGTTATTGAAAGACTATGTGGGAACACGTCTTTACGGTTTGATGAATCCTGACGAAACCGGGGCCTATAACCTGACGTCTTTGGTCGTCCTTCAGGGCCTTGAGCTGGCCCAACTCTCATTCTCGGAAAGTTTTGGTATGGGTGTTGGGTTGGGTAACTTTGGTATCAGTGATCAGATCGTTGACCAGAGTGGTTTCCGTACGCTAATAAATTCCGTCATGGATGGGGGCGATTTGAACTTGCGTGATGGAGGAATATTGGCTAATAAGTTGATGGGTGAACTCGGTATATTGGCGCTAGCGATTCCACTGATTCTTGTGCTTTACATCCGTCGACTGAAGGCGACACTCGATGGCCACGCGCTAGGCTATCACGGCGCTTTGGCCGTCACACTAGTCTGTTTGCTTCTCGTCCGTGCCTTGCCGTACTTTTCGGCGCCAGTCTGTCTGACCATTTTGTCGCTGACGGGGGTGCTGGGCACCCGTGGCAGATTTGGCGAGCGGCAACCCGTCAAGCCATTGCATCCAATAATACCGGTGGCAAGCTCATGATTGGAACATATGGATTCCTTGGCCTCCTTAGCCTTGCTAAAAATTGGTTACTTACTCGTATCTTGTACCCACAAGCACGACTTGTGCGCTTCCCAATTTATGTGCGAGGTCGAGCGTTAATGAAAATAGGTGTTGGGTTAACGACTGGCGTGAATGTACGTTTGGATGCATTTGCTACCTATGGTAGCCCGCCTGTCCTGCACATCGGCCGTGAGGTTCAGATCAATGACTCAGTTCATATTGGTGCGATTGACAACGTTGTGATTGGCGATTACACCCTAATCGCTAGCCGTGTTTTTATCAGTGATCACAATCACGGGAATTATCAAACCCAAGATGTGGCATCTGCGCCAAATATTCCACCTGCAAAGCGGCCACTTTCATCAAAGCCTGTTCATATTGGATGTAATGTTTGGCTGGGTGAGCAAGTTTGTATTCTGCCTGGCGTGACTGTCGGCGACGGGGCCATCGTTGGAGCTCATTCAGTAGTGACGCATGACATACCTCCGAACTCAATTGCTGCTGGTAATCCCGCACGCGTAATACGTGTGTTCAACCCTTTAACCCAAACTTGGCAAAGAATATAGGTATGCCATATATCGTTGTCTCTGCGGTAAATTTCACTGAGGGGGGGCCGCTCACGGTACTGCGTGATTGTCTTGCAGCAGCGGTTGCCGTGCTGCCCGCTGAATACGAGATCGTGGCGCTTGTCAATCGCGCTGATCTGCTCAACGAGCCGCGGGTTCGTCTGATATCAATTCCAAATTCAAAGAAGTCCTGGTTCCATAGACTGTATTGGGAGTGGTTCGGATTCATGCGCATTTCTCGTGAACTTAAACCGGTGCTGTGGCTATCGCTGCACGACATCACGCCACGTGTATCAGCCGTCCGTCAGGCGGTGTATTGCCATAACCCTGCACCGTTCTATCGAATCGGGCTACGCGAAGCACTGATGGAGCCAACGTTCCTCATGTTTAATCGGTTTTACGCTTTGCTGTACCGCGTCTTCATCCACCGCAATCGCTACGTCATCGTTCAACAAAACTGGCTTCGTGACGAGTTCTTGAAACGAATGGGACAACTGCCGGTTGTTGTCGCTCACCCATCATTGCCAATGGGTGAAAAAACGTCCAGCCGTTCGCCAGGATATACATTTGTCTTTGTCTATCCAGCGCTAGCACGTGTTTTTAAAAATATTGAAACGTTGTGTAAAGCAACTCAAATATTGGCTTCGCGTGGCATCAGAGATTTCGAAGTGCGGCTAACTCTTGATGGCACCGAGAATCGATATGCGAGCTGGATCCGCAAGCAGTTCGGCGATGTCGCGCAAGTTCGATTTATAGGACGACAGACAAAAGATCAGATGGCAACCCACTATAGTGAGGCTGATGCAGTAGTGTTTCCCAGCAAATTGGAGACGTGGGGGTTGCCCATTACCGAAGCCAAAGCGCGAAGGCGGCCGCTGTTAGTAGCTGATCTCCCTTACGCTCGGGAGACTGTTGGTAACTATGATTTAGTGAGCTTTTTTCCCGCCGAATCACCTGATGCACTTGCTGATCTTATGCAATCGATGGTCGCGATAAATTGGCAACCGACTGGAAATCGCTATGCAGACCCTGTGCAGCCCTTTGCCCCCGACTGGGCGAGCTTGTGGGATATCCTCACTGCGGGCCTAACGTCGACTTCTCGGATTAATTGTCATCGACATGCCAAAACTGGTAATTTTTGATGGTGAATGAGGATAATTGTGTACGCTTTGCGGTGTGCTTGGCTGCTTATAACGGTATGGCCTACATCTCGGACCAAATTGGTTCCATCCTGTTGCAGAAGAATGTTGATCTTCAGATATTCATCAGTGTGGATGAGTCTTCCGACGGGACTGAAAGTTTTCTTGCCGAGTGGTCTCTGTCTGAAAGCCGTTTGACGTTATTGCCTTTTGGTGAGCGTTTTGGTGGTGCTGGGCCGAATTTCTACAGACTATTGCGTGAGGTAGATTTGAGCGGCTTTGACTATCTGAGTTTTGCAGATCAGGATGATCTTTGGCGTCCAGAGAAACTTTGGAGAGCACATTGTTTGATGAAGGAGCAAGGTGCGCTTGGCTATTCAAGTAACGTCACCGCATTCTGGCCTTCTGGCAAGACGCAGTTGGTGAATAAAGCGCAACCTCAGCGCTCTTTGGATTTCATGTTCGAGGCGGCTGGCCCTGGATGTACTTATGTACTACAGAATAGCCTTGCTTTATCGCTTCAGAAAATTGTGCGTGGGGCAGACGAAAATTTGTTACGTGTTGGTTATCACGACTGGTTAATCTATGCATTTGCCCGGGCGAACAACTATCCGTGGATTATTGATGACTGGTCAAGCATGCAATATCGGCAACATGCCAACAACCAGATTGGCGTTAATGCCGGATGGCACTCCTATTGGCACCGGGTTAAAAAAATGTTGAGCGGGCATGGTTTCGAGCAGTCGTTGCTGATCGCTGATTTAGTTAATGCCTCCTCGACACCTGTTGTGCATCATGGGTTGCGTGACGGTCGGCATGGTTATCTGTGGTTGGCCTTGCGTGCGAATCAATGCCGACGTCGCCGATTGGATCAATTGTGGTTCTTTTTCTTATGCCTGTTATTTGCCGTGGTTATCCCCGCTGACCGAGGTAAGGCATGACACAGCGTGTTTTGGTTACCGGGGGGCAGGGTTTTGTGGGCAAGGCGTTGGCATCCAGTTTGTTAGCGCAGGGGTTGATAGTCCGTGCCAGCACACGTCAAAATTCCGCCAGCACAGACCGTCGACTTGAGTGCGTTCAGACGACGGATTTGAGTGCCAAAACGGACTGGTTGCCTGTTGTGCAAGCGATAGACACTGTGGTTCATTGCGCCGCCCGCGTCCACGTCATGCACGATACCGAAGCTGATCCGTTGTCAGCTTTTCGCGCTGTCAACGTTGAAGGCACTTTAAATTTGGCCCGCCAAGCTGCAGCGGCAGGGGTCAATCGGTTTGTTTTTATTAGCTCGGTCAAGGTCAATGGCGAGAGTACTGAGCCCGGTAGGGCGTTTGCCGAAGCCGATTTGGCGAATCCGCAAGATTCCTATGGCGTGAGCAAACACGAGGCCGAGCAGGGTTTGCGCCAGCTGGCTGCCGACACCGGCATGGAGGTGGTCATCATTCGCCCGCCGCTGGTGTACGGCCCCGGCGTCAAGGCCAATTTTGCAGCTCTCATGCGCGCCGTGCAGCGCGGCTGGCCTTTGCCGCTGGGTGCGGTGCATAACCAGCGCAGCCTGGTGGCACTGGACAATCTGGTCGATTTCATCGTCACCTGCATCACCCACCCCCAAGCGGCCAACCAGACCTTTTTGGTCAGCGACGGGCAAGACCTGTCCACCACCGAGCTGGTGTGCGGCATGGCGCGTGCAGCCGGGGTGCCCACACGTTTGCTGCCGGTGCCGGTATGGGCCTTGCAAGCGGGGGCAACGCTGCTAGGCAAGGGCGATGCAGTGCAGCGCCTGTGCGG
>Ga0210024_1004407_pt1 | contig 11063 bp, 5 predicted proteins | sample CryGeymeta201525_FD_183988 | JGI IMG/M metagenome (GOLD analysis project Ga0210024, IMG submission 183988) | Groundwater microbial communities from Crystal Geyser aquifers in Utah, USA - Crystal Geyser metaG 2015-25 (SPAdes) (version 2) | ecosystem: Environmental > Aquatic > Deep subsurface >... | reverse complement strand
AACGCGGACGCGACCGTGCGGCGACCCGGAGCCAATATCGCACCTATCAGTAGAACCTGCGCTTGTTGCCATACCGGTTCCGAAAAGTATGGCGCGAAGGCTGTGGTTAAGGCTATAATCTCGCAGGGCAGGTTAAGCATCGTAGACCCCTTTGGACAAAGATAGTCTTGAGCTTAACCTCCCCAGCAGTCATCTCCAAATTGGATAAAGTCCAGCTGAGCTTGCCTTGAAAACTTGCATGATGGTTGAACATCATAGAGACTTCCTCACGCGGAAGACCACCATCGTATGATACCGGAATGGTGGAACCTCGACGACGGCACGATTCCGTGTGACGGTGGGCTTGAGAGTCGAATGAACCGGCTGCTGCTCTTCTTCAAAGTGGTAGGGACGCAGAGCATACACCGCGGTCAGTTTGCCTGTTCCCGTCTTCAGCGTCATTCGCACACCCTGCAGCGGCAGCGGCTCTTCCACCCAGTTGATATCCCACTGCTTTGTAGGCGGGATGCGCACGAGGTGGACGATGAGGTCGTACCCATCTTTTGTGTTGCGCTTGTAGACAAGCCGTTTCCACCAGAGTGCCTCCGGGCTTGCCAGTTGCACAAGCTGCTCGGCTTCCGCTGCCGGCATGGCCTTGATATCCCGCGCCCAGAGTAGACTTGAGTGGCGCGTCTGGAACTGCAGCGTCGGTCGAAAGGACGGGCGAAAGCCTCCGGCATGGTGCATCTGGGTGGAGATCAGTTGCGCGCCCATATAGTTGACGGTCGGCCAGCCCCATTTCGACGGGCCGGGTTCCTCCGCCGGAACGTTCCACCAGTTGTAGCCGATGATCGAGTTGCCCTCGTATTTTTGCACGATGAAATCCCGCTGCCCCAACAAGGTGTCGAGGAGAGTCGAGGGAGAGTAGGCGAAGAGGCTGGACTCCAGCAGGATCATCACGTTTCTCCATCCCGTCGCTTCGCGAATCGCCGCATCGCTCCTCTCGCCGTCCACCCCGCTGCCATAGTACATGGTCAGCCCTTTCGACGAATAGTAGGAGCACGCGCCTCTGCCCCAGTTGTACCACGTGCCGAAGTTGGGGTTGTCCTTCTTCACAATCTCGGAGAAAATGCGGTGGTTGCGAGCGTTCAGACGAGCATACTCTTCCGGCTTGTCGGAGGCAACGTTGAGCTTACCGCCGTAACCCTTGAAGGCTCCCATCGTGCCATCAATGTAGATGCCATCGAAGCCGTTCTCCCGGGCATATTGCCTGATGCAGTCCGACTCGAACACGACGGCCTCCTCGCTGGCGAAGTTGGCGACAGTGTGCTGCCAGGGGGTGTACTTGCGGTCGAGGTAGGGCTTGGCCACCTTGCGCTTCGGACCTACTTCCATCGGAGAGGCCAACTCCATCGGGTTCGGATAGCCGCCATAGATCGGGTCTACGGCGAACTGGCCGTTGGCGTCGTAAAGGGCGAATTCGGGATGCTCTCGCAGCAGCTCGTACCCCATCAATCCGCAGGGAGCGAAAGTCTGGTAGAAGCTGGACGGCACGCCACACGACTTGAAATGCTCAATCTCCGCTCTCCGCCCTGTCCGGTTGATGCGCCAACCCGTCTGCCCCGCGTCCCACGTCTCGACACCGGGAGTGCATACTCCGAAGTCGGTCGGCTCGTTGGCGAAATAGTGTCGCTGGGTCAGGTAGGTCACCCAGGGGTTAATCGGGTAGCGGTTATTCTGTCCCTCATACGAATGCTGCTGCACCCGGAAATACTCCGCCGCCACCGCGTAGAACTCCTGCCAGGAGTCGAGGACCGCTTTTTTCTCGTCAACTAACCGCACCTCGATCCCGCGACCGTAAGTCTCCGCCCCGACGTTGTAGGTGAAACTCCATTCCTTCGATTCACCGGCGTTGAGGCTGAAGGGAGTGCGCGCCACCTCTCGCACCGTGTCGAGGTCGAGGTGCATCAGGGCAATCAGTGTTCCCGCGAGCGGCTTGTCGCCGGAATTGACCAGGCTCGCGCGGGTAGTGGCGGTCTCGTTTTCATCGTAGCGCACCTTGTTGGAGTGGACATCGGTAATCGTCAACCTTCCCGGTCGTGGCGGGCGCGCTCCAGGCTTGTAGTCTGAGGCAGCAACCGGCGCCTGCTCAACGGAAGTGGCAGGCGTGTCAACGACCTTCCCGCCGGCCAGTCTCTGCAAGACCCGCGTCAGGACGATCATGTCATTGAAGGCAGTCACCATCAGCGTACCGGTTTCAGCCTTCAGATAGGGCGCCAACTCCGCGACCTTCTTCTCTACGGAATCGGCAAGCTCCTTATTGGCGCCCGCCTTCTTCTCGCGGAAGGTTGTCACTGCCTGCCGGTAGTCCGACAACTTCTGACGGATAGCCGTGTCCACTTTCACAGCCTGCAGTTCCAGGTTCTCGACCAGCGCGCCGGTTCCGTAGAGGGGAGCGATCTCCCTGACCATTTCCACGTCTGCCGGTTCAGCAGGGAACAGTTGCACCTCATCAATGAGCAGGTCGCCGGTGGCGCCTATGGCGGGATTGATGCTGGCGACCTCGGGATTGTCGTTGGGGAAAAGCCCTCGGTATTCCGTCCAACGGTCTGAGTCTATCTCCCTTTCCACAAAGGCCGGACGCGGGCCGAGGAAACCGTCCTTCGAATAGTGATAGGCGCCGAACCACAGCTTGCCGTGTCCCTTGACGCGGACGACGGCGACGTAAGGCTTTCCGGGTTCCGGGGGTCCCAGGTAGGAGGCGATGTGCCCGCCGCCGCCCAACCGCACCGCCGCTGAGCCGGTCATGCCGCCCGTTCTCAGATACTCCAGGGAGCCATTGCCGGTTGACGGATTCGGCTCCCAGTGAGCGGCCCACACGAGATCTTCGGGCAGCTTCCAGCCCGCCTTCCGTGCGGCGACCACGTTGTCGTCCGTCGGCTTGTGCGTCGCCGCTTCATCCAACGTCCCGTTACGCAGGCTGCCGTATTGGGCGGATGCTGCGAGAGGAAACAACATGGGCAAGATAGTTATGCCAAATGGAATCAGCTTCATTGTCACCATCCCACATGCAAAAGCACGAGTCTAACCGGTCAGCATCATGGAGCCGAAGCAAACCATGCAAAGACATTCTTCACAATCATCGGCCACCCTTCCCATGCCCACCATGCAACCTCACCCTCGTTCGCCTTACCGGTAGGGCTGAGGGTCAGCACGGCCACTTTGCCTTTGCCGTAGCGACCCAGGATGAGCGCGGGCTGCTCTCCCGCTTTCAACACGACCTCGCTCCCCTCCTTGGGAGTCACACAGTGATGCCAGAAGACCCTGGGTTTTTGGGTGAAGGAAACGCCGATCAGCAATTGAGAGTCGTCCCTTGCGGCAGTCAACGGCCGGGACTTGCCTTTTCCCGCCCACTTTAAATCGAATGCGCTGGACAGGGTGACCGGCAGCACATCGAGAAACCGCGTGCCCTCGAACTCGCCGTTGCCCAAGGCATACGGACCTCCCGTCACCAGCAGGTTACCGCCATGCTCCACGTAGTCGCACAGCATCTCGAAGCCTATGTCGCCGATAGCTTTGTAGTTTACATCGCTCAGGACCACTGTGTTGTAAGCGAAGAGCTCCTCATAGCTTCCGGGGAAAGACTCGATCGCGTTCGTCGGGCAGTTCGCCCATGTGAACTCGACCGAAGGCTTGCCCGCGGGCTGCCATCCCTGGAGAGCATCGTCGAGGTTGAGAACATGGGTGTAAAGCCCAAACACCACCAAACACCGGAAGCGGTCGGGTGATGGATGGGCAAGGGTGGCAAAGTCGGGTTTGTCGAGCTTCTTCACCTTGCGCGGCGGCTTCAGCGCGTAGGCGTCTCCCTGCCCTCCGGCCAGAGCGCCGCCAACCGTGGCGAAGTAGTTGTGCGTCCGTTCGTGTTCGGCCTTGTCTCCGGCGTAGAATCGCTCGTAGCGTTCGGTGAAGTTGTCTCCCTTCACCACCGCTTTGATGACAACTCCGTCGGCCAGGTTCTTCGGGACAAAGGTGAACGTTTGTCGCGCCTTCTGGAACCCGACCGGGACCGACTTCAGACTGCGCTGGCTGAGGACCTCCTTGCTCTTCCACCCGACCGCGGTGAACTCGATGTCCACTTTCCCAAGCTCCCTCGACACGGCCGCTATATCGTGTGCCACCTCCACGGCAGTGCCCACCTGATGAGGCCGCAGGTCAGTGACGAGATTCTCCGACCCATACACGAAGCTCTCGAAGCCTTTGACGGGCTTAATGATGTGGTGGGTCTTGAGGCTCTTCCCCGGAGCGACCGGCACGGCTTCCATGAACCACTCCGCCGTGGAGCCGCAGGTGTAAATCTTCCGGATGTAGTTGTAGTCGAAGGCGAAGAGCATTCCGCGATCGGTCTTGCGGTCTCGCACGGCGATCCACCCGGCGGTGGGCTGAACCACCCATTCCGTGCCTGCCGACCTTTCACCCTCTCTGGTGGGCTGGAAGTTCAGCGATACGCCCTCGGTGGAAGGGAGATACCAGACATCGTTGAAGCGGCTGCCGTTCATGTTGAAGTTGTGCTGTACATAAGGCGCGACGCCTCGGGACTCCTTCGTCGGGTTCTCGACCTCCTGCTCTACGAGGAGGGCGTCATTGGCGGCGTTGAGCCAGATCGTCTTACGCACGACCAGCCCTATCAACTCCGGAGATGTGGGGAGGGCGAGCGACGCTTCTCGATTGGGAGAGCCACTACCGCCGCCCTTGGGGGGGACAGTAACCCACAACTTGATTCCCACCTTCGAGTTTCTGTCACCCACGACTTCGAACTGGTAGGGTAGGTGCATCAATCCACTCGGCCACGGATATTTCGCCCAGTGGTCAAGGAACATGCCGGCTTCCTCGCTTTTGGCGACGAGCTGCTCACCATTGTCCCGAAAGCGGAAGCTGACACACCTGCCGCCGCGCGCCGGCTCGAAGGTCAGCTCCACGAAAGGATTGGCGAGGACGACGAGAGTCTTCCCTTCGGTGGTCAGGACTTCCGAGGAGACCGCAGCGGCTGCCCTCGCACTCCCATCAAAACCCGAGGCAATAAGCCAAAGCGTGCTAAAGCAAGCAAACAAAACGAATGATACAGCTTGCCTCAGCTTGCTTGCGGATTTGGCATGATGCTCTAACTTCATGGTGACCTCAACGTGACAATTCGTTCTGCGCGCACGCCGCTCATTGTATCCTTCACCTGCAAGGTGTACCTGCCTGGCTTGTCGTTCAATGCCCAGGGAATCTCCGTCTTCGCCAATCCTCTTTCGGCGAGGATGTTTTGGGCGTAGCAGGCAAGCTCCTTCCCCGAGGGGTCAATCACCGTCAAATGAAAGACGTGGCGAGACGGTTCGACCCCACCGGTGTTGACCGCAATCTGAACCGGCATCGGTGTGCCCGCAACGGCGGTCGCGGCAGGGGTGACCTCGATGCCGGTCACTTTGCACGGAGAAAGCGCATAGAGTTGTGCCCGGTAGGACAGGTCGGTTTCCGTCCGGTCCGTCAGCCCCAGATATTTGCCCGTCATCACGTCGTAGAGGTGCGCCTTACGGGGGAACTCGATGCGCACGCGGTAGGGGTCATTGTCGTAGAGAAAGTATTCCCGCAGCAATCCCACAAACTGAATCTCACCGCACTGGAACCGGGTGATCTCGGTCGGCGGTATCCGGTCGGTCTTCAAGGAAACTACGTTGACCTGAGGCGCCACTCGGGTGTTCTCGCTCAGCAGCATGGCGAGTCGCTGGGTCTTGTCTACCGCCAGTCGCTTCCACCCGAATTGGTTCAGGTGCGCTTTGGCGTAGCCTTCCAGCAGGTTGCCGATGAGAACGGTCTTGCCTTTGTCCACGGTGGTTACCGTGTCGGGTTTGTCAGACGGAAACAGGTCGGACAGCAGGCTGTCGGTTTGAGGAGTCCCGTGACCGTTCAGCGTACCGGGGAGAAGATCGGCGATGACGACACCACCGTTCTGAACAAACCTGCGAATCTCTATCGCCTCGGCTTTGGATACCGCGCGGCTGTGCGGCATGACGAGAACCTTGAAGCTTTGCTTCGCCAATGCGCCTTTCTCAATCTCCGATGTGGCGACGTACTGATACTGCAATCCGAGGTCTTCCAGCGCTTTGTTGATATTAGCGACGGCCTGTTCGTAGCCAGTGCTCCGGTCGCCATCCTTCGCGGCGAAGAGGCTGTCGGCGATGCGCGAAGTTTCGGACTGGTGAATGGCGATCCCGTCGTTCAGACGCGTGCCTGACAGAAGCCGCTTGCCGATGCCTGTCCGGATCTGCTTCAAGGCTTTGGTTCGCGCCTCAAAGAACGGCAGCGACGTGAGATCGGGTGCGTAACCCGCGAGCGGGCCGGGAGCGCCCATCGTCCAGAACCACGTGGTGTTCAACTGATGGAAGAGGCTATACCACGGAAAGAAGTGACAATAGGTTGGGGTGTTGGGGCCGATCTGCCACGTCAGCCCATACGTGCCGTACCACATCCCGCGCACCTGATCGGGGCGAGCAAAGGAGCGGAACATCTCCATCTGAGCAGAATCGCCGATGTAGCACTGGAGGATGCCCATGTTCCTGCTGAGTGTCCACCAGTCGCCTCCACTGTTGGGATATTCCAATCCAACGCCGCCATCAAAGCCCGCCCGCGCGCCTGCGTCATTCGCCGAGAGCGCCTCCCCACTGTTGCGGTAGAACCCGGCGAATACCTGATTGGAAGAGAGACGGTGTTCGACCCACCGGGCGTAGGCTTTCGTCTCCTTTGCCTTCTGGAATGTCAGCGGCATGGCCTCGTCCCAGGTCTTGTAGGTTGTTCCCCATTCCCTGTTCACCGAGTTGAGGTCAGTATAGGCTTTCTTCACGTAGTCCCCAAATGCCGCGAGGCAGGTCTTCGACCAGCAGAGGTCGGCATCGCTGATGCTATAGTGGGTTTCGTCTCCGTGCGTCCAACCAAGCGGACCATACGGGCCGAAGATTTGGCTCTGGATGTCGCCCCACTCCTTCAAATTGGAGAGTGTAATCGGGTCGCTCATACAACCGTATGCAGTCTTGGGATTCACGCCGACGATGTGATCCGCCCCCGCGCCGAAGCAACCGTAACGCGCGGTGTAGGGCAGAGATGCGAGGTTGGCCATGGCGATGTCGCGTGCGTTGGTGTTGCCCCGCCACCCGATGTCAATAGCGGTTGCCTCATCGGAAGCCGACAACTTACGCAACATGAGGTGGGTGAGGAAGTTGTTCTCTCCTCCTGCCCACACGATGTCGTTGAAATCGTCCCAACCCAAGCGGGCGCGAACAGGGAACGAGAACGAGGTCACGCAGACGACCTTGCCGTCGCGCATTAGTTGCGCTTCGACGCGATAGAGTGTCGTGAGAGGACGGAGAGGACTGAAGTGGAAGGACGCAGAGGCGGCGTCCGGCCGCAACGATTGCGACTCCACTCGACGGTCGTAGTTGTCCCAGAGATTCGCTATGATTCTCTCGGTCGGTTGCAGAGCGCGAAGCAACGCGACCTTACCGGTGATAGCGTCGCCGCGATTGTAGGACTTCTGGCCGAGCGTGATGGCGCCGAACGGTGATTCGGCGGTGACGGAAAATGCCCGGCTTCCCCAGTTCAGAATCTCCTTCCCCCCCGCGGTCAGAATCCACACGTCCACGAAGTAATCACCCGCGGGCAATCCGGGCAGAGCAAAGTGGACCTCTTCAACGGCTCTCCTGTCACCCAGCGGAACGGTCCTTCCGTCCTTGCAGCCTCGCACCAACGACCGAATCAGCGCCCCCGGGGGTATGTCACTTAGTTGAACGACCACATCTTTCGCCGCCACAGGCCAGGGAATCTTCTCGTCCACATCCACGTTCCGAATTCTCACCGCTGGCTCGTGCTTCCCTGCCCAGAGAACGGCTTTCGCCACCAACGCCTGGTAGTATTCATAGGGAACGAACTCGGCTTCCGGGAGTGTATCCACGGGGCGATAGCCTTCCTTCGCGTCTGTCAAATCCCATTGCGGAGTCAGGCATGGCCACGCGCAGGATTCCCATTCTTCTTTGGGCAGCGGCGGCTCCTGATAGTCAAGGACAACGCCCCGCCCTTTGCCGAAGAGAGAGGTCTTCACAAGGCGACCGAGGTCAATCTCTCGGAATCGAGGCAGCGAGGGAAGTGGCAGATTCGAACTGATAGACTCGGATCCCTCCGGCGAGGGGTGTTTGCCGAAGACGATGTTGAGTTCTTTGTCTCCCGAAGGCGGGTTGATGTAAAGCAACCCGCAACCCTCCGCCACCCGCTTTAGCAACTCGAAGCGTTGCTGCCCCGGGATGGATGACCATTCCTGCTTGCCAACAATGATGACATCGTAGTCTTTCCTCAGCGCCTCCTGTCCGGCGCGCTGCACGACTTCGGGCGGCGCCTGGAAGAAGGAAAAGGCTGGGTCGGCCTGCGCGGGGGTCACGAAGGACTTAAACGTCGCGCTCATCCACGGCGTGAAATCGAGCGACAACCGCTGCGCCAACTCAACGGTTTCCCGTTGACTCCACGTGGGAGCAATAATGAGGGCGCGGGTCTTCCCCTTGTAATAGGGATCCGCCCAGGCGACGTGCGGAGTGACGTACTCCGTGGTGAGGCGGCCATAGGGTTGGTTTTCATCCAGACCGAAGGGATGTTCCTCCGCGCTCAGTCTAAGACCTGAGACAAACACCATGAGCATACTGACGTAAGCGATTGCGCGGGACTTGGTGTTCCGGCTTGCTTCACCTTGCTTGGCGACATAGCCTGATGCTTCAACATCAGAAAAGCGTGATGGCATAACCTGTCCTCCGTGTCAATTCATTGCTGCCAGAGGGAGGCCGACTTCAGCCGTTCCCTCTCCTCGTTGACGGATTCCACGAACAGCTTCCTCGCCGCATCATTCACGATGCTGTAGGCACGGAAACTCAGATGGATCTGCCGAGTCTCCGGCGGATAGTTCAAAATCGTGCCAACACCGTAGCTGCTCAGCGCGATCTCACCCGCCGATTTCTCCTCGGGGAGAACCACGAGACCGAGGGAGCCTCTATTCTCGAACTTGTCGGCATAGAAGATCCAAGAGCCATTAGCGTCGAAGCTGATCTTCGGAAACACCTTGGCCGAAAAATCCTGTGGGACTTCCGCTTGATTCTGAGCTGTGCTGACCCAGCGATGCGATGGAATCCCGTAGGCGGGACCGAAACCGCCGGGATAGCATGTTAGCTGTATATTGAGGGAATTAACCTTCAGCGCGTTGAGCGCCAAGTCAATGCAAAGACAGACTGCGTGACCGTCGTCCGGGACAGCGAAGTTGAGGGCAACCGACCGTCCCTCCTCCAACTCCCACTCCAGCCGTAGATGGCCGTTGTCACCTTCACGCCACTCGATCTTCGTTGCCGGTTGACCTGCGAAGATGTCTTTGTCGTTGATAATTACGCGAATCGCATTACCGCGATACCAGTTCCCGAACGCGCCTCCGTCGAGACCAATGCCCGTGTCACTATTGGGAAGAGATGGATAGTTTCCGGTGAAATCTGGAGGTCGGTTCAGATAGCGACTATAGCGCACCATCGCGCGAGCCAGACCCGCGTGGAAGGTCCAAGACTCGCTATTGACGGGCGGCTTGTTGTCGGCTGCCGGTGTGATCTTTTCCTCATGCTCGACCCTCACCTTGAGGGATTCGGCCATCGCCTGCCGCAACTCTTGGAGGACAGATTCCTCTGCCCCCGCCCTCGGGATAAATCCCAAGGCAAGCAGGCAAAGTGTGCTGAAGCAAGCTGTCACCTTGCGTGGGTTCCCAGCTTGCTTTAGCACGCTTCGTTCGTTAGCATGATGCTCTAATGTCATGGAGAGATAGCAAACCTCGCATTCGTTGTTATCCCCGAGCACACGTCTCGCGCAGTCAGTGTGTAGCTACCCTTCGACATGTTGAGCGGGATATGGATGGGAAGATCCATCCGTCCTGCGTTCAGCATCGCACATCTCGGCACGACGGGCATGATATCACGATGCGGCGTTAGTGTCAGCGCGACAACCCGATCTCCTGCATTCCCCTTCTGTGTCGAAACACTGATTGTGACCTTCACAGTTTCGACGGGACGGTATGCGGTTTGGTCACATCGCACTGATAGACCCGTCGCGAGCGAGGGGGTGAGCGCAAGCATCCTGACCTCGCCATACCGGATGCTCCCGTCTATCACGTCCCGCCGTCCTAACGACTTTTGTTCGAGCACATCATACACTTCCTGAGCCTGGGGGAATCGGAGTCGGTAGGCGTCATGCTGCGCGTTTCCCTCTGCAAGGATGACGAGGTAGGTTAGATCGCCCCGCCGAAAAACCGACACCTGGGCCACGGGCAAACCGGTGTGGTTCGCCCCGGGTTGTATGGGGTTGGTCTCGAAACGAAAGGTCGGCACAACTCCGGCTTTGACAAATGCTTCACGAACAAGGGCGCAAGTTTCATCGTTACCCTTGAGCCGATGGTTGAAGAAGGACGCTTTGCCTTTTCGGTATGTGTCACCGTCGGCAATGCTCGACGCAACCTTCTGCGCATCAATGGACACGAGGGCTTCCGATTCCACTGGTGGAAGCAGGGCAGGCGTGGATCGTTCAATACCGAATAGGTCTCGGAAACCGTTGGGCGACTTCGCGTAGGGCCTGCCATCTTCGTCGCGTATCGCTGTGCCCGCCTCGGCCAAGACGTATCCGCCTCGACGCGCAAACTCGGCCAACATCCGCAGGTGTTCCTCGGAGAGACAATAGACATGAGATAGGCAGATCGCCCTTGCATTCCTCAATCTCTCGGCGGTAAAGTCGCGGTCGTCAAGGAACTCATACTGATATCCCAAAGCGCGCAGATGAACGATGAAGGAGTTCTCGTGAATGGCGGTCGCATTTTCAAACGGCCCCGGAATGGCCGCCGGATAGGGCCCCGGTGATTTGCGGCGTTCCGCTTGCAGGAGAAGCTCCGCCAGGCGGAGGTCATTATTGAGGTCCAAAAAAAAGTCTCCGAGATTCTGGGAGTCCCCCTGAAGACCCCCGAGAGCGAAGGAAACAACTGATGGTCA
>Ga0210024_1004389_pt1 | contig 11099 bp, 8 predicted proteins | sample CryGeymeta201525_FD_183988 | JGI IMG/M metagenome (GOLD analysis project Ga0210024, IMG submission 183988) | Groundwater microbial communities from Crystal Geyser aquifers in Utah, USA - Crystal Geyser metaG 2015-25 (SPAdes) (version 2) | ecosystem: Environmental > Aquatic > Deep subsurface >... | reverse complement strand
ACCGCCAGCCATACGTTCCTCTCCGGGGCAAGGAACTTCGTTTCGGGGTAGCGGTAACTCCAGTAATCGACCTCTCGCTGTGGGTCTTTGTTGCAAAAGAAATCACCCGGCTCGAACCGATCCATGTGGTGGAAGATGACGGTAGGTGGTCGCATCTGGGTCACGTAGCTGTCCACGTAGATTGGCCACACGACCATCGCCGTCAGGCGCTGCTTGAACTCCTGCCACGCTTTCGCCGGGCCGTGGGAATCACCCTGGTGAAAGATGGCGTCGCCCCCATATTCAATCAGGTAACCGACGCGGCTTACCGGCTCATCTTCCCTATCGCTTTCGACGGCAGGATAGCTCGTGACCTGAAGTTCCCCGATGGCAACTGACATCCCCTTGGAGACCTGCACGCATCGGCCGGGGTCGATGCCTTCCTGCGCCATCACGTCCAGCGCAGGCTTGGGCGCGTAGACCGTGCAATCGGTGTTCACCAGGAGTTTCCTGATCGCTTCTGCGTCCCAGTGGTCGGTATGCTCATGGCTAACGAGAACGGCGTGGCAGGGATGAATGGAGTCCACCGGGATCGTGGCCGGCTCGAGTTGCCGCTCCACCTTGCCCAGCCACTCAAACTCACCGGAGAAAAACGGATCGGCGATAACCAAGCTTTCACCATCCGACACGGCGAACGACGCGTGACCAAAGTAAAGATAACTAAGTTGTTGTTTGGGCGGAGAAGGCAGGAATTGCATGGCGTTATGGAAACCTCCATTGAGCTGCGCAGATTGGGCGTGCACTGACCGACTATTCTACACGGACAAGCAGCAACGTTCAATCTTAGGCGTGATTCCCTGAAGTTGCGATGGGAGCGTTGGATACCGCAGATTTCACATCGGTGAGGTATCACGATCAACCTGCACGGCGGATTTGGTGTATACTCAAACCGCGTCGATCCACCGGCCGAGGAACCCGATACAACTGCAGATAGTCATTCCGCTGGCAAGTTGACTTTCTCTGCGCGCAAGCGCGAACGGGAGCGGCCGCACTGCGAGGAATGAAACCGATCTGTTCCCCGTGGTCGGTCTCGTTCGGCTCACCTTCTGCGGTGGGGCAGGGAGGAACGGAGAAATGCCCATGACGGAAAAGGACTTCCAGAAACGACTCGCCCGTGAGGTGTCGCAGTGGCGCCTCGACCACCTCATTAGCGACTCACAGGCCACCGCGATCCTCGACCGTTACGGGGTGGATGGGAGGGAGATCGTGCGCAGCAGAATGGCCGTGCTGCTGGCCTTCCTCGGGGCATCGTTGTTAGGTTTGGGCGTAATCCTGTTTTTCGCTGCAAACTGGGAAACCATGCCACGATGGAGCAAGCTGGCCCTGGTCGTGTTCTCGGTGGTTGCTTCCTACCAGACGGGCTTTCACCTGAGATACCGGAGACCCGACTTCCACAAAACCGGCAGTGCGCTCCTCTACCTGGGCGCTTTCCTGTACGGCGCGGCAATTTTTCTCATCGCTCAAGGTTACCACGTAAACGCCGATGAGCCTTTGCTGCTGGCGCTCTGGGCAGCGGGTGTCCTTCCCATGGCTTACCTGCTTGGATCGCTCCCGATGGTTGCCCTTGGAGTGACCTGTCTCGGGGTTGCCTTCCACTGGGAGCTTGCCTATTGGGCGGCATTCGACGGCAGCGTGCTCCACCACTGCTCAGGAATGCTTGTCTTCGGGGTATTGCTCTACGCGGTGAGCCTGCTGCACGGGCTGAGTGAAGACGGAGCGTCCCACCGAAGGCTCTACGGAATCCTGGGATTGGTGTCGGTGCTGGCCACGATGTTAGTTCTATCCTTTGCCGAAGTTCACCACTGGCGCGGCGACGGTCATTCCCTGCGTCAGCTCCCCGATAGAGTTGTAATCGGCTTTTGGGTTCTCTTGGGGGGCACGGTTTGCACAACCGTCACCGCGCTCCTGCTGCAGCGCGCGTCGACATCGGCAGTCCGTGCGGAGGCCGTGATGCTCATAGGTTCCCTCGTGATGGCAATTCTTCTGTTCTGTGGCCGCACGGGAAATGGGAATGGCACGGCTATCGCGTTCAACCTCATGCTTTTGTGCTTCACACTTGGGACGATCTGGGTTGGAGTTGCAGTCAGAGAGTCGGGATGGGTCAATCTCGGTCTCTCTGTTTTTGCGCTCCATGCGATCGCCAGATACTGTGACTGGTTCTGGGACATGCTGCCCCAGTCGCTCTTCTTCATGAGCGCCGGAGTCCTCTTGCTCGCGGGGGGGATGTGCCTCGAGCGAACACGGCGACGCATTATTGCAGACTTCTCTTCATGAGGCGATGAAAATGTCTTTCAGAGTCAAGTTCAACCTTCTCGTCTGCATGCAACTGCTGGTGTTGTTCAGCTTGATCGGTTATAAACAATGGACGCTGGCAACCGGTGAGAGGGTGTTGCTCAAGACGGTTCCCGTGGATCCGCGCGATTTGTTTCGCGGGGAGTATGTCGCTCTCCGGTACGAGATATCGAGTGTCGAATCCTGGTGGGCCCACGGCAAGTCCTTCCAGGCAGGAGACACTCTCTACGTGACACTCCGACGCGAAGGCCGATTTTGGGGGATTGGGGCAGTTGCCGACCAGCCACCGCCAGCAGGCGCGCTCTTCCTGAAAGGCACGGTGAGGCGTGTGCGCGATTCAGGGATCGACGTGGACTACGGCATCGAGAGCTATTTCGTTCCCGAGGGACGCGGCAAAGAGTTGGAGAGTAAACGTGCAGGTCTGACCACTGAGATCGCCATTGATCGGTTCGGCCATGCCGTGATCCGAAACGTGAGAAGCGACAGGTAGCCGTATTCGGCAGGCACGAATGCGACAGTCGCAGCGAAGCGGGCTTGCGGATGCGGGCAGAACCACTTTGGTGATTCCGGGTCCGGCATCACCTCGGCCGGAACAGAGATGGGGGTCGTGCCGATGATGCAATGGGACTGCGCGAGGAAACGCTCTGCATTGACACCAATAGCTGCATCCCGTAGAATCCCGCAGTGACAAAGCCACACGATAGAGTGGGCGCTGAAGGACGGCAGGGTCTGCTTGTGCTTCGTTTGTCCGTACCCGTCGGTCCGGCCGTGGAGGGATCAGTATGTTGGAGAGATCGGATCGTCGGAGTGGGTGCCATAGTCGGAGACGCTACCGTGATCGAGAGAAGCCCGTGGCTTATAGGGCGCCACTGTGCCCAAGTACCGCGCATCGGTCAATTGTCATTGTTGGTCTGACGTTCTGGGTCGCGTGTTCAACGGCAATAGCGGAAACTGCTTTCTACGTATCCCCCAAGGGCGACGACAGAGGCCGCGGCACGGTGGACTCGCCGTTCCGCACACTCACGCGGGCGCGGAACGCCGTGCGGGGACTGAAAACTCGTCCGAACAAGGGAGGGATTCGCGTGGCGGTGAGAGGAGGAGTGTATCGCCTCGAGGAGCCACTGGCCCTACTTCCCGAAGACTCGGGTACGGAGGACGCTCCGGTTATCTATGCGGCCTATCCCGGCGAGAGTCCGGTCGTCTCCGGTGGCCGCGTCATCCGCGGCCTACGGAAGAACACGAACGGGGCGTATTCCACAACCATCCCCGCAGCGAAGAATCACGGCTGGGTGTTCCGCCAACTGTTCGTCGATGGTCGGCGCTACATCCCGGCGCGCTCCCCCAATGCGGGTCAATACTCCATCGTCCGGGGCGTGCCTCCAGAGGGAGGTTCCGGCACGGCGAAAGACCGTTTCGTTTTCCGGAGCGGCAACATCGAGCCCTGGCCAAACCTGTCGGATGTGGAACTGCGCATTACTTTCAGTTGGAATACAGGCACTTTCCCGGTCAAGTCGGTTGACCCCAAAACACGCATCGTGACTTTGGGAGGCCCGGCGGTCTGGGAACTGCCCAAACCCGGGATGGCCACCTGCCCCTACATCGTGATTAACCATCCCGGCGCCTGTGACGCTCCCGGCGAGTGGCAACTCAACCGCGACACCGGCGAGCTGCGCATCATTCCCTTCGGGAACGAGGACCTTGCGGCTGCGGAGGTGGTAGCTCCCGCCTTTGAGCGTCTCGTGATCGCGCAGGGGGCGCCCGAGGAGGGCCGCTACGTCGAGCACGTTCGCTTCGATAGTCTGTCCTTCCAGCACGCGGGGTGGGATTTGCCGCCGCAGGGCTTCTCCACTCCGCAAGCCGCGAGCGCTCTGGGCGCGGCGCTGGATTTTCATGCGACGCGCCACTGCGCTGTCACCGCCTGCGAAGTCGCCCACGTGGGACGCTACGGAATCTCGTTCGACAGGGACTGCTCCCATAACACGATCCAGCGGAACCATCTACACGATCTGGGCGGTGGCGGGGTGCGCATCGGCACCACCGACAGAGTCGCGCCCCCCTTCGAGCGTCTCGCTCATCACAACCTCGTGGACAACAACCTCATCCACGACGGCGGACACACCAACCCTGGCGCGGTCGGCATCTATATGGCCTACGGAAGCAACAACACTTTCTCCCACAATGACGTCAGCGACCTGCGCTACACCGGCATCTCGCTGGGCTGGACATGGGACATCGTGTATTCGGGCACGCGCGAGAACCGCGTCGAATACAACCATGTGCATCACGTGATGCGCACGCTGGAGGATGGAGGCGGCATCTACAGCCTCGGACTCACACCCGGCTCCGTGATTCGCAACAACGTGGTGCACGACGTGGGCACTCCGCCGGAAGCCGTTGGTCACGGCGTCTACATCGACGGTGGCAGCTCGGCACTGCTGTGTGAAAGCAATGTCTGCTATGATTGCGGCAACGGCGGCATTCGCATCCAGCACGGAACGTCCTGCATCACTGTGCTCAACAACATCTCGGCCTTCTGCGGCTTTGGGCTGGGCATGGACTCGGAGCGCACTAACATCTTCCAGTACAACATCGTCTACATCGACGGCGCGGGTACTCCCTTCTATAACGTTCCCGAGTGGCAAACCTACAACAAGATCATCGACTACAACGTCTATTGGCGCGCCGACGGCAAGCCGATCAAATTCCTCGACTTCACCTGGGAGGAATGGCGAAAGAAGGAGGGCATCAAGGACATCTGGTACACGCCGGTGATGGACAAACACTCAATGATCGCTGACCCGCTGTTCGTGGACGCTGCCCGGCGTGACTTCCGACTGCAGCCGAAGTCACCGGCCCTAACGCTGGGCTTCCGCCCCATTGACACGAGCAAGGTCGGCCTCTATGGCGACAAGGAGTGGACATCGCTGCCGACGCGCCATGCCATGCAGCCGTTGGGCTCCAATGAACACGACATGCTGTCGCTTCTTCCGGAAGACAACTTCGACGACGCCCAACCGGGACAGAAGCCGGCCTATGCCTCGGTGATCGAGGATGTCAAAGGCGGGGCCTATGTGGAGGTTAGCGACAAGCGATCTCTCTCCGCGCCAAACAGTCTCCGGTTCGTAGATGCCCCTAATCTGACCTACCACCTGCCCCACATCTACTACAGCCCGCGGCTGGTCGGCAATATGAAACTACGCATGGACTTTGATTTGTACCGCGAGCCGGGCGCCATGCTGTGGACGGAATGGCGCGAAAAACCGGGGTACGCCAAAGGTGGGCCGTGCCTGTACATCGAGAAGGACGGACGGCTGTTGCTGCACGGCCGCAAGCCGACCGAGGTGCACCTGCCCGACGGACAATGGCTGCACTTCCAGATTTACGACGGTCTGGGCCGTTTTGCCGACGCCAAGTGGGACATGACCATCACCGACCAGGCGGGAAAGGCGCTCTTTGAGGGCAAGGACCTCGCCTGCGCGCCGGAGTTCGACCGCATCGAGTGGCTGGGCTTCGTCAGCAATGGGACAGAACCAACGGTGTTTTATATCGACAACATCCGCCTCCAGCCGGTACAGTGACGTGCCTTTGTTGTGACTGCAAACAGATCGTGAAGGGAAAAAACAAGCGCCAAAGTTACTACTCACGTACTTAGACAGGATTTACAGGATTGTCAGGACTGGAGCGGCGCACGGACGCCGTGCGTCTGCCGCCTTCGCGAAGCATGTAGTCCTGGAAGCATCGACGCCGCGACGGTTGCGCTCGGACTGTATGAGTCCACGTCGGCCTTGGCGCGGCCTTCACCAAGCCGATTCATACGGACCGTCGTGGGTGTAAGACCCATGCCGAACTGTGGCAAGGCCCTTGATTGGTCGCCTCGAACTCGCAGAGTTCGCCCTCATCCTGTGTATTCTGTGTATCCTGTCAATCCTGTCAAAAGGTTGTACCTGAGTAGTTACGCGCCAAAATAGCAATGATCAGAGTGGGGAGTCTGGTCTTCGGGAAGACGCTGATGAACGACTTCCTCCCCACACCGGCTCTCGCCGGGAGTGAGTACTGTTTGATGGCGCTGACCAACACGGGATGCACCCCGGACAGAATTTCCTCCGAAAATAAACCGCAAAGACGCAAAGAACGCAAAGGCTCTTTGCGGCCTTGGCGGCTTCGCGGTTAAAAAGAACTCTCTCCCGTTTTCATCTTCCGTGGTGACCGATCGGTCATGGGAGATTCCCTTGCGGATTCCCTGATCGGGAAAGCACACCTCTCCCGTCCACCCGTTGTCGGTGACCCTTGCCTTAAAGGTGGGCCGCGAGCTAAACGGGTCCCAGTCGCCTTTGTATTGTCCGCAGATTTGACCCGCAGCGTTAAAGAGGAGCTGGTAATGATTTCGCATCGTCGCGCCGGGGTCGAGGAACAACTCGACGCTGGACTGGTTGGTGAAGTCGTAGATGTCCACGAAGCCTTCAGCGAACCCCGGCTTTCCCCGAATCTGCGAAACCGTCTCCTTCAGGAGACGCATGTCCTTCCAGACACACTCCACGCCCACGTACAGGGAGCGGTCATCGAAGGCGAAGCGCATGACGGTCTGCTCCCGCGGCACCGCACCGAGAGGGAGGAAGTCGTCCGCGGGATCACACTTCCCCCAGCAGGGGTCATCGAGAACGCCATTAATGGTGGGAGGCGCGTCGGCCCGCGCCGCACACACGACCTTGGGGCACTGCTCAGCGGAAGTGGGGAAGCCGATGCAGACGATGCAGAGCAATATCGGGAGAACTCGTCCTAATAGGCAGAGCACCAGCGGCGACCTGTTCTTGCCCTCAAATGAAATCGGGAAGGGCGATATCCGGCTGAAATTCGCAAGTGGTTGCATACGCATACCGGGTCGTTCAACAGGCTCTGGTTGATAGAGCGGTCCAAGGAGCACAGGGATTCAAAGTTCTGGTAGCTCATCAGGACGCCCACCGGCTCCCCATCCCGTTGCAGGATGACCGGCTCGTTCGCGGTGGTGTCCTCCAACAGGGCGCTCAACTGACGACGCGCATAAGTCACGGTGACAGTCTTCATACCTTCCGTCTCCTTCTTCCCGTGTCTGCGGGGTCACTGTGTCCCTGCGATTTTACTCGTCCTCTCTTTCGGTGTCAACGCTAGGCGGTCGACCACGCCATCCCTTCGGTCCGTCACGGAGTTACCTTACGGTACGACCTGCCTGGACTGACATTTGCCACCGGCCACTCGTCACTTGACAGTCACTTTCACCGTCTGGCTGTTGTTGGAGGTGTTTGTCTCACCCGTGACGGTGGAGACGGTGCCTGTGATCAAGTACTCGCCGATCTTCTGCTTGCGCGGGACCTTGATCTTGATGGTTCCCGAGGTCTGCTGCCCCGCGCCCAATAATGCAGGTGTTGTTGACGATGTAAATGTTCTTCATGGGGTGAGTGAAACCGAAGCCAGACGTGTTTGCCTCGATACCGATAGCGCGGTTGTGGTAGACGATATTGTCATGGATGCGGATGTCCTCGAGCAACCCACCCATCTCCGATGCCATGGAAATGCCAGCGCCCAGGACGCCACCGTTGGTGTTATCGTGCACCCGGTTCCGCATGACCTCGATGTTGTAGGTATGCTGGTCAAACGGAAGTTGTCAATACTTCTGGGACACCTTCGTTACGGAATTATACTCATCACCGTTGAAAACACACCCTTTCAAACGTTTGAAATTTGGGGTTGAGGAGAGTTCTCAAGGCTTCCCGATGAGTGGTGTGCGTTTTGCTGAGACAGTCGCAGATGGCCTTCCAGAACTTGTCGTACCGGTCATAGTAGGTGTCCCAACCATTATAGGCACAAAGGGGTTCGCGAAGGCGAGGGAGAAGGCACGGATGGCGAGTTGCCAGTCCAACCTTAAACAGATCGGCATCGCTGCAGCGATGTACGCTCAGGATTACGATGAGCGCCTGTGTCCTGCCATCTTTGCCCCCACGCAGGGCGTATATACCAACCTGCAGTACTGGGCGGATTTGCTGCAGCCATACATTCGGAACAGGCAAGTGACCGTCTGTCCCAGCTTTGCTGCTTATCAGAACGGGATTGGTTATGGTTACCAGCCTCAGAACACTTACAGCTTCAACGCTGCTGTTCAGAATCCCCAATTCTGTGGGCATAGTTTGACAAACGCGCCGTCGCTTTCGCTGGCTCAGATTACCGACTCCCCTTTGCACTCATGACCCCCTAAACCCTTCTTCGCACTCCGTCCCACCGGACGTGTCAAACGATCGCGCACGTTCTCCTGCACACCCTCGATGATGATCTCTCCCACCCTCGCAGGCAATTCCCCTCTGACCTGTTCTTTCACCGCCGCACAAATCTCGTTGAGATTCGCGCCTTCCTCCGCTATACTTACTCGCAAGGAGATGGCGATCTCCATCTCCATGGGGTTCACCTCCTAACGTCCTTTTTTCGGTGAACCCCTTTTACTCTCTTTCGGCAAATCTCTCAACTATGGGACAAAGCCAATAACTTGAACACTTTCGGACAAAAGCAGTTGGAGTTGTCGACAGAACTCATTGCCTACGCCGATCCGAAGATGATTGTCGTAGCAAACGCACTTGCCTCGAGATTGTTCAAGGACACCTATAGCGCCGAGTTTGACAACGTGCACGGCTATTATGCAATTGAGCTTAACGGGCGAAGTGTCCCTGTGTTTTTGGCATCAATGCTCACTGGGCAACGAGCGATGGACAACTTCTCGTATGAACGCTTGAAATGGCATATCAAGAAGGCTTTTCAAGAACAACAGATGGGATAACGGTGGCGAAAAGGCCCAGATCGAAACTCACCATCCAGACCTCTCCCCGTTTGGGAGAGACTGGTTTACTTGTCAATGCGCCGCCGCCTACTCCCCGACGGTCTTTTTCACCACCATCGGCTTCGCAATCGCCTCGATGTACTCCTGCAGATTCGTCAACGTCGGAAGCGTGGCGTTGCCGACGGACTTGTGCGCGCATTGTTGATACTTCTTCAGTTCTTCTTCCGTCCATTGCCAGAAGACATCTCCGTGGCCGTAGATCCAGTTGTATCGCGGGCAGTAGGTGTTGAGTCCGGCCATCTGTTCCTTGAACTCGGAAGGAGGATACCATTCACTTTTGTCTGCATACGAGCCGATGATCTTGTCGCCGAAGACTTCCTTCTTCCCGCTCCAACCGGCGAACTTGCCGTTGGCGTCGAGAATCTCCCGGTAGTATCCCAGCGGCCACGCGCCCATGACCACCGTGCAGCGTTTCTTCCAGTAGTCTGCGAGTGCTTTGGGGCACTCGTCTTGGATGATTGCGTCAAGCCGGCCGGGAAACTTGGACAGCGCGGCGGCGCCCGTCATGTGATAGGTTCCCTCGGTCATGACGTGTAGTCCGCCCGGAGCATTCGCCTCGGCGCACGCCTGCAACATGCCGGTGATGATGTCCATGTAGAGACTGCCATAGTAGATCATTCCCTCCGGCAAAGTCAGCAACACCATGTCTGGATAGGCATCGAGCATCGCGGCAACGACGGTGCGCCATCGGTCGCGAGCCTTCGCCTTCATGTCCTTCACATCACGAGGGTTCTTCTTGTAGCCTTCCCATCCGGGATCGTATTGCTGAGCAACATACTCGGTGTCTATCGCGATCCCGGCACAGCCGCTCATCTTCGCGAAGCGCGCGCCCTGGAAGAAGTTCTCGGTCAGCTTTCCCCACGCCGCGTCGTCGAACCAATCGGGGAGTTCATCGTAGAAAGCGACTTTGACGAAGTTGGAATCAATACCGTAGCGACGGCATTCGACGTTGCAGGCTTTCAACTCCTTGAGCAAACCATCATCTTCGCCCCGTGTCTTCGGGTCTCCGTCCACCGACCACACGTCCGACGGCCAGCTTGCCATGGTCCCATCAAACAGAAAGCCGCGGAATCCCCGGGCGGCCCAGTCCTTCGCCGTGTCGTGGAGGTAGTTGATGTTCATGGGACTGAAGAGGAGGGTGCGAGGCCGAGACTTCCGAGTGTCGGGAAGCAACTCGTACTTCGTGGATGCTATGAATCGCAGCTCCACGTCATCCACCCAGATCACGCTGGCTTCCCCGGAGGCATTCTGGAGATTGATCTCCGCACTTTCGGTTGGCTTTGACACCTCGTTCTCAAAAACGAGCCGGGTCCATTTGTCCGTCACCTTCAACGGCGGGGAATACGCCGTCGCCAGATATATCGCCAGTCTTGCGCTCTTGCCTTCCTCGGTCCGCGCCCAAACCGACAACTGGTAAGTTCCCGCCTCGAGCTTCGGATGAGCGTACGCCCCGCCCTTTGCCGAGCCATCAATATTTTGCAGTCGAAGGGACGATGTCCCGGAGTGGCTGACTCCCTTCTCGACGCCCACGCTGAAACGACTCTCCGCCGGACTGCCCCATTGGTAGACCGACCACCCATCCGGCGCGCCCAGGAACGCGTCGCCTTCAGGCGCGGAGAAGCCCGCCTTGGAGTGACCGTCAATGCCGCCCTTCCCCGCCTCCTCGAAACTCGCATTGGGCAGCGGCACCGCGGCAGGACTACCTGTAGCAGCTGTCACAGCAGCCTGCAACAAGGCTGGGATTACCAGAAGTAAGAAGCGTCTGATGACGATCACCCTTTCACGAATTCCTCTAAGTAGCCCTCCAGAATTGCTGTCCCGGCTTCAATGCGGTAAAGTACTCGGCGGACTCACAGAGTCCGAAATCACACCCAATACCGAAGCCAGGATCGCAGCAATGGAAACTACA
>Ga0210024_1004386_pt1 | contig 11100 bp, 10 predicted proteins | sample CryGeymeta201525_FD_183988 | JGI IMG/M metagenome (GOLD analysis project Ga0210024, IMG submission 183988) | Groundwater microbial communities from Crystal Geyser aquifers in Utah, USA - Crystal Geyser metaG 2015-25 (SPAdes) (version 2) | ecosystem: Environmental > Aquatic > Deep subsurface >... | reverse complement strand
GGCGAAGCGGCTGGTGTTGGCGGGGGAGGTGCGCAGTGGTGATCGGATGATCGACAAGCCATCGTCCAAGGTGCCGGAGGACATGCCGCTGGAGGTGAAGGAGAAGCCGAAATTTGTCGGGCGCGGGGGATTCAAGATTGAAGGGGCGCTGGAGGCTTTTGGGATTTCGCCGGCGGGGCTGTTGTGTTTGGACATCGGGGCTTCGACGGGTGGGTTTACGGATTGCATGCTCCAGCAGGGGGCCGAGCGGGTGCATGCAATCGATGTGGGGACGAATCAGTTGGCGTGGAAGATTCGCAGTGATCCGCGGGTGGTGGTGAAGGAGAAGTTCAACGCCCGAAACTTGGTCGAGGCGGATATTGGCGAAAAGGTGGCGCTGATCGTGATTGATGTGTCCTTTATCTCGCTGACGAAGATCCTGCCGGCGGCCTTCGGGGTTTTGGCGGAGGGCGGGAGCATTGTGCCGCTGATCAAGCCGCAGTTCGAGCTGAAGCGGGAAGATATCGGGAAGGGTGGGATCGTCCGGGACCCGGAGCTGCATGATCGGGCAGTGGAAAAAATTCGGAGTTTCGTGGTGGAGGAACTCGGACGGGAATGGAAGGGCCTGGTGGATTCCCCGATCACGGGAACCGATGGGAACCGCGAGTTCCTTGCATGGTTGGGCTGATGTGGTTAGAACTAAGTGCATGAAAGTAGGTATCGTCGCCAATACGCTCAAGCCTGGGGCGACAAGTGCGCTCAAGCGCCTTGGCGATGTGCTTGATTCTAGTGGTCTGGAGAAAGCTTATGAGATGCAGACAGCTGAGTTGATCGGTGCGTCTGGCGGGCTTTCCGGGTTGGAGCTGGCGGAAAAAGCGGATGTGATCGCGGTGCTCGGAGGCGATGGCACGATGCTCAATGCGATGGCCCGGCTCGGCGGCACGGCGAAGCCGATTGCGGGGATCAATATCGGGACGCTCGGGTTTCTGACGAGCTGCACGGATGATGAGATGGAGGATTTTGCCGAGGCGCTCAAGACCGGCAATTATGGGATGAGCCGGCGGACCTTGCTGACGGCGCGGGTGATTCGTGAAGGTCGTGAGCCGCGTGACTTCATCGCCTTGAATGAAGCGGTGCTCGCGCGTGGTCAAACGGGACGTCTGGTCTCGCTGAGCGCTTCCGTGAATGGTGAGTTGCTCAATCATTATCGTGCCGACGGTTTGATCGTGGCGACGCCGACGGGGTCGACCGCTTACTCTCTTTCCGCGGGAGGGCCGCTGATTAGTCCGGCGGCGGGTGTGTTCGTGATCACGCCGATTTGCCCTCATACCTTGAGTCAAAGGTCGCTGATTGTGGATGACGATGCGGTGATTGTGCTTTCTCCGGATGATACCTCGGAGGGGCCGATGCTTTTCACGGTGGACGGCCGGGACTGCGTGGAGATTCAGGCAATGGATCGAATCGAGGTAAGGAAAGCGGAGCACGGGTTGAGTCTGCTACGCTTGGATGGTCGCTCGTTTTATGCGGCGCTGCGGCAGAAGCTGAATTGGCGGGGCGGGTGAGATTGGCCGATTTGGGTTTGCCGGATCAGGGGGGATCGGCTGAAGTGTGGTCATGCGCTACGAGCCTATTGATCCTCAGTTCTTTGTTCGAAACCGTGACCGCTTGAGGGGTCTGCTAAAGCCGAACAGCATTGTCATCGTCAAGGCGAACGATATCTATCCGACGAATGCCGACGGGACGATGCCCTTCAAGCAGAACGCGGATCTGTTTCATCTAACAGGAGTGGACCAGGAGGACACGGTGCTGGTGCTGATGCCAGGTGCGGTGGATCCGAAGGAGCGAGAGATTCTTTTCGTCAAGGAAACGAGCGAGCACATCGCGGTCTGGGAAGGGGAGAAGCTGACGAAAGAGCAGGCGAAGAAGCACACTGGCATTGAGCGTGTGGAGTGGGCGAGTGGTTTCGAGGGTTGGCTGCATCGCTTGGTGCCTCAGGTGGATCATATTTATCTGGCGACCAATGAGCACCTGCGTGCTGCAGTGGTGGTGGAGACGGCGAATGATCGCTTTATCAAGAACTGTCAGGCGAGGTATCCGCTGCATCGTTATGAGCGGCTTGCGCCCTTGATGCATCAGTTGCGGATGTTCAAGGATGCTGAGGAGATCAAGTTTATCCAGAAGGCATGTGATATCACGGAGGCAGGGTTCCGTCGGACTCTTGGTTTCATCAAGCCGGGTGTTGGGGAATGGGAGGTGGAGGCTGAGCTGATGCATGAGTTCCTGCGGCGGGGTTCACGTGGTTTCGCTTACAGCCCGATTATTGGATCGGGAAAGAATGCCTGCGTGCTGCACTATGTTGAAAACGACTGCGTTTGTCAGGATGGTGAGATGCTGCTGATGGATGTGGCGGCTGAGTATGGTGGGTGGGCATCGGACCTGACACGGACGGTGCCGGTGAATGGTCGCTTCACTCCGCGCCAGCGCGACGTTTACAACTCGGTGCTGCGGGTTTTCCGTGGGGCGAATGAGATTCTGCGTCCGGGAAACACGCCGATGGAGTATCAAAAGCAGGTCATCGAATTGATGGAAGCGGAGCTGGTGGGTCTTGGTTTGATCGATGCCAAGGCGGCGAGTGAGCAGGGGCCGGACAAGGCACTGGTGAAAAAGTATTTCATGCATGGCACGTCCCATCATATGGGGTTGGATGTGCACGATGTGGCGCCACCGCACCAGGCTTTCGCCGAAGGGATGGTGTTCACGATTGAGCCCGGGATTTATATCCGTGAAGAGGGACTCGGGGTGAGATTGGAAAACGATGTGATCATCGGCAAGGACTCGAACTTCGACATGATGGCGAATATCCCGATCGAGGCGGATGAGATCGAGGAGTTGATGAATGCGTGATGACGGGGAGCGCGCGACGCTGTCGCGCCTCACCGGCCCGGAGCTTGGCTGGCTCATGCGCGACAGCGTCGCGCGGTCCATCCGGGTTAACCTAGCACGTCATCCATGGCATCGATGAGTTCCTGCATGGTGGCTTCGGTCTCGTTGCCCATGTTGGAGATGCGGAAGGTGAGGCCTTTGATTTTGCCGTAGCCGCCGTTGATGAGGAAGTTGTGCTTCGTCTTGAGCTCCTTGATGAAGGTCGGAAGATCGAAGTCTTCCGGGGTGGCGAAGCAGGTGAGGGCGTTTGAGCGGCGGCCTTCGGGGGCGAAGAGTCGGAAGCCGTGCTTGGCGCCCCAGGCGTGGATCATGGCATTCGTTTTGGCGTGGCGCGCGTAGCGGTTTTCGAGGCCTTCCTTTTCGATCTCACCAAGCATGTATTGCAGGCCGAAGAGGATCGAAATCGATGGGGTCGAAGGCGTGTTGCTCTTTTCGGCATTCTTGGCGAACTCGAAGAAGTCGAAGTAGTAGCCGCGATTCGGGATGTCCTTGGCGCGGGCCATGCCGGCTTCCGAAACAGCGAAAAGGGCGAGGCCTGGAGGAAGCGCGAGAGCTTTCTGCACGCCGGCAAGCACGACGTCGGCACCGATGGCGTCCATGTTGATCGGCACGGTGGAGAGTGAGGAAACGGTGTCGATGACGAGCATCGTGTCCGGGAAGGATTTCACGACCTTGGCGATGCCTTCGAGGTCGTTGAGCACTCCGGTCGAGGTCTCGGAGTGGATGAAGGTGACGGTGTCGAAGCCACCTTCTTCAAGCTTGGCTTTGACGGCGGCGGGGTCGATCGCTTCGCCCCATTCGACTTGCACGGAGTCCGCTTCGTAGCCCATTTTTTGCGCGACATCGAGCCACTTGTCGGAGAAGGCACCGCAGCAGAGGCAGAGGACTTTTTTACGGACGAGGTTCTTGAGAGCTCCTTCCATGACGCCCCATGCGGACGAGGTAGAGGTGAAGACCGGACGTTCGGTGCCGAAGATGGCCTTCAGACCGGGCTGCATGGAGGCGTAGAGTTCTTCGAAATCCTTCCCGCGGTGGCCGATCATGGTGTGGGACATGGCGGCGAAAGTTTCGGGTGAAACATCGACGGGACCTGGTGCGAAGAGTTTTGGTGAAGGCATGCGCGGGAGATAGGAGGATCCGATGAGATTGGAAATCGGGAAATTGGGAAATTGCGGGCGAATCCGGCCGAGCGTGATCATTCCTCATTTTCTTCGGTCGGAGTGGGGGCCGACTCGTCATCCCAGATCATGTGTTCGAGTCCAAGCGTCTTGGCTCGGTCGGCGGCTTCTTGGGAGCGTGGGCCCTTGAGGTCGGCGATCCGCTTGGCGAACTTCTTGGCGGCGGCCCATTGTTCGCGCTTTTCGAGAATGCGCAATGCGCTGAAGCCGCAAAGCTCCACCGACTTCCAGTCTGCTCGCGATGTGCCACCGGCGACTTGTACGACTCCGACATAGCAATCGAGTGCTTCGTCTTCGCGGTCATCAAATTGTTCGAGGGTCATCCCTTTCCGATAGAGGATGCTGGAGCGTGCGGGTGAGTCCTGCGCGAGGTCGGCAAGCAGGCGGTCGTAAACGGTGAGGGCCTGACTGAGGATGGCGTCATCATCTTCGGCGCGGGCGAAGAGGGCTTCCCCGAGAAGCAGGCCGACGCTGAGCAACAGCGGATCGTCCTTCTTCATCTTCTTGAACCAAGGATTGAGGGTCTCGATCGCGTCGTCCAACTGAGAGAGCCGGTGGATCAGCATGTCCGCTTTTTCGAGGCGGGCGACGTCGGCGAAGGGGGAGTCGGATTTGATCAGTTTGTTGAAGAGGTTGATGCTCTCTGTTTGAGACTGAGGCGTGGCACCTTCTGCTGCGGCTCGGGCTGATAGAAGTAATGCAGCTGCGGCTTGCGGTGAGTCTGGAGCTTCAAAGGCGAGTTTTTCGAGAACGAGACGGGCGGCGTTGTAGTCCTTGTTCTGGAAGAGCGCCTTGCCCTGCTCGAATTGAATGGAGAGTTGGATGTCACTCTCCTTGTGATTCTCAAGATAAGCCTTGGCTCTTTCCGCAGCTTGAGCCCATTCGCCTACTTGGTTGTGAAGGTGGATCTCAGCGAGGGCAAGTTGATCAGCTGGGAGTGTTAGACGGGTTTCTTCGGAGAGTGAGGTGAGTTGCTCGCGGGCGAATTCGACGTCGGCAGGGATAGCATCGAGTGCGGCGAGGGCGGCATGCAGACGGGCTTCCGGGAGCCGTGGGTGATCAGGATGGCGTTCGACAAAGGCTCGCAAGGCGGGCAGGGCAGCGGGATCTCTTTCGGAGGCGAGGAAGAGGCCGCGTTCAAGGCTCAGCTGATCCTGGAGTTCGGGGTCATCGACGACTTTCGCCAACTCGTCGAATGCGGCGACGCTGCCGCTGGCAAGAAGAGAGGTGGCGGCGTTAAGCCGGGCGGTGCTTCGCTGTTCGTCCTCTAGCAAGCTGGCCGCTTTCTTGAAAAGATCGGCGGCACCCTCGAAGTCGTTCTCCTTGAAGCGGGCGGTGCCTTCGAGGGTTAGGCCCTGGGCTCTGAGTTCCGGATGGACATTGGCGAGGCTTTCCAGTGCGGCAAAGTGGGCGGCGGCTTGTTCGCGGCGACCATCTTCAAGGTCCCAGCGACCGACTTCGAGCAGGACGCGTGCGATCAGCGGGTGCTTGGGATATTCGAGACGGAGACGATTGAGAAGTCGACGGGCGGTGGAGCGAGAGTCGATCGAATTTTCACGTCTTAGCCCGAGCGCGAGGTGGAACATCGCTTCGGGGGCGAGGGGGTTGCGTTCCGGTTCGATGAAGGGCCAACTGGCGGCGGCCCGTTCATTGGATGATGGGATGGCTGGAGACGAGAGGCGAACTTTTGGAATCCATTCGCGGATACGGGTGAGGATGGCATCGTTCGGCGTGGGTTGAGCTGGGACGCAATCCATGAGCAGGCTGAAAGCTTCGTCGAGACGTGGCGATTTCGGGTTTTGCTGAATGAAAGCAAGGAGTCCGTCGGCGGCGGCAGCGGTGTCACCAAGTTCCAATTGCGATCGGGCTCTGCCAAGATAGGCGGCGTGGTTGCGGTTGAGGGTTTGATCTTTTGGGGATTCGATCAGCAAGTTGAAGATGACTGCCGCGTCGTCGTATTTTTTGTTCGCGAGGAGTGCCTGCGCTCGCAGGAACTTGGCTTCGGTTGCTGAGCTACCGGTGAGTTTGGCATCGGCGGGAATGACTTTTAGTGCCTCCTCCGCACGACCTTCGTCGAGCAGCAGGTTGGCTTTGAGAAGTCGCGCGCGGGTTGATGAGGTATCGCTTTTCAGCAGCGTATCGACGGTCGCGAGCGACCCATCAATGTCGCCAATCGCGCGCTGTAGGCCAGCTTGCGTGAGTAGGGCTTCGCTTCGATGAGGTGCTTTGGCGTCGGTGGCACCGGCTTGAAGCGTCTCGATGGCTTCGCCGAATCGTCCGGCGACGGTGAGTGCCTGTCCTTTCCAAAAGGGCACGGCGGGGTTTTCGGCGAGAACCGGGTCGGCAAGGGTTTTGAGTGCGGATTCCGGCTTGCCGCCGCGGATCTGGGCTTCAGCGAGGCGCAGGAGAAGATCCTGGCGTTCTGAGGGTTCAAGATCCTCAGCTTCGAGGGCATCCTTGAATCGGGCGGCGGCGACGTCCCAAAGTTGACCGGAGAGGGCGTCGATTCCGAGGGAGTAGGCGGGGATTTCCTCTAGCTTTGAAGCGGCAGCCGCCATCTCTGCCATGGGAATCATGGCGATGAAGAGAGCGGTGCGGCGAAGCATGAGAGGAGCTTAGCGGCGGAAATGGGAAACGCTAAACCATAAACTGCGATCAATCTTGCAGGGTCGCCCGGATTAGCTTTTGCGAAGCTGGCTGCGGAATTCGGCGGGTGTCAGGCCGAGGGCGGTGGCGGCTTGCTTGAGGTCGCCATCATTTCGGTTGAGGGCGCGATTGGCAATTTCCTCGTTGATCCAGCGGTGACCTTGATAGCTCGGCATGGCGTCGAGCAAGGTGTCGATGGCGGTTTTTAGGGACTTGAGGGATTTTCCTGGAGCGGTGGCCAGCGGGATGTCTGTAGGCAGGAGGACGTTGGAGGAGGCGAGGGCGCAGGCGCGTGCGATGGTGTTTTCCAGTTCGCGGACGTTGCCGGGCCAGCGGTGCGCTTGCAGGGCGGAGATGGCTTCGCCGGAAAGTTTGATGCGCGCCATGCCGTTCTTGCGGGTGATGCGCTGGAGGAAGAACTCGGCGAGCAGCGGGATGTCTTCACGGCGCTCGCGGAGCGCGGGCAGTTTGACTTCAACGACGTTCAGCCGATAGTAGAGGTCTTCGCGGAAACGACCGGCGGCGACTTCTTCGGCGAGGTTTTTGTTGGTCGCGGCGACGATTCGGGCATCGGCCTTTTGGGTTTCATTGGAACCGACCCGGGAGAAGGTTCCGTCTTGCAGGACGCGTAGCAATTTCACCTGGACGGAAAGCGGCATGTCGCCGATTTCATCGAGGAAAAGCGTGCCGCCATCGGCTTGTTCGAAGCGGCCGGCGCGTTTGGCGATGGCTCCAGTGAAGGCGCCCTTTTCGTGACCGAAGAGCTCGCTTTCGAGGAGGTTTTCCGGAATGGCCCCGCAGTTGATCGCGAGGAATTCGTGCTGCCTGCGCGGCGAGTATTCGTGCACAGCGTGGGCGACGAGTTCCTTGCCGGTGCCGGACTCGCCGAAGACCAGGACCGGGGCGTCCGAGCGGGCGACGCGGCCCACGACTTTGAAAACATCCTGCAAGGCGCGCGAGACGCCGATGATTTTGACGCGGCCGTCCTGTTGTTGGATCTCGGGAACGCTGTGATCGGCATCGCGGCGCTCGCTGGCGAGTTGGAGCGCGCTTTCGACCACGGGGCGGAGCTCGAAGGGCAACGCTTCTTTGCGCATCACATCGTGGGCACCCTGCTGGGTGGCTTCGATGACCTGACCGGTGCTGGGGAAGCCGGTGGTGAGAATTACCAGGGCGTTGGGCGCGGTCTGGCGGATGCGGGAAAGGAGTTCGAGGCCATCGAATGGCTGCAGCGCCATATCGGCGATGATCAGATCGATGGTTGCCTTTTCGACTACCTTAATGGCGTTGTCCGCCCGATCGCAGCGGAGGATCCTCAGGTCATCGGCGGCAAGATGCTTCGTGGCCCAATCGAGATAATCGTGGTCCTGGTCAACGATGAGAATCGTTTGGCCTTCAGTTGCATCCATGGGTTTGAGGCCGAGAGGTTGTGTGGTGATCACGGATAGCGCAAGCGGCTAGGTGGGCTTTTCTCAGCAGAATATGCGTAAATTTGCATGAGTGCAGGCGGTCTTTGCTAAGAATCGGACCTTGTGATGAATCCTGCTCATCCGTCGGGTCCGAGGCGGCATGTGCCGGGTCCTCAGAGCCCACCGAAGCGGCGGGATGATTCTTCGACGGCTTCGAAGAGGCTGGATTGGCCGAAGCCGCGCCAGAATTTTCTGAAGACGGAGCTGGATGAGCACGCTACCGTGAAGCCCGGAGCGGCTGCATGACGCCGCGCTCAGGTGGGCTGTCTCGGGTGATCCACGAATGGTGCGAAGTTGATCTGCTTGAGCGTCGAGGCAGCTGTTTCGCTCATTGAGGCGAGGACGTCGTGCAGCGGGCAGGGTTCTCCAACGCCGCACCAGCCGGGGCCGAAGGGGCAGGCGCTGGGGTCGCGGTGACCTTCGAACAACTCGACGATCTGATAGACAGTGATCGTGGCCGGGTCGCGGGCGAGGCGATAGCCACCACCAGGTCCGCGGGTGCCGATGACGAAGTCGTGCTGCGAGAGCTGAGTGAGGATCTTGGCGACTAGGGGTTGCGAGAGATTCCGGCTGGATGCGATCTGGGCGGAGCTCAAGGTGCCGGCGTCGGCGAAGACCTCGGCCAGCGCGCTCATGGCTGCCACAGCGCAGCCGCTCATCTTTCCGTATCCAAACATGGTGCTGATCGTCTGCCCGAGGTGGCGATTGCGCCGACTCTCAGGAGTGTCGAAGATCAAGTGGGACAGGAAAGGATCAAGAAAAAAAGAAATAACTTTCTTGAAGTTGGGAGCAAGGGATCATGGTTGCAGCTGGCGGGCGATTTCCGACGGGATTTCAGATGAGCAGAACCGACATCGAGGGGCGGGACGAAGTGGTCCGTCCTGTGGACAGTTTTTACAGCAAGGTCCGGAACGACGAAGATGAAGGGGAGGAAGTGGAGCCCGCCGTCACCCGCTTCACGCTCGCCACCTCCCAGGCGCTCGGCCCGGCCGTGCTGAGCGGTTTTCTCACCGACCCGGATGGCATCGATGCGGGCGACGAATTTGTCTTCGGGTTTTCCGAGCCGTTGATTTCGGGGATGGTGAGTCCCGATCCGGCGATTCCCTCGCCCACCCCGACACCGACCCTCACCATCATCACCACTCACCGTCACCGGCGTCACGGTGGAAAGCGGGTTGAGTGCCGACCTTACTGCGGCCCGCCTGCTTGACCGGACCCTGAACTGCACCTCGCTTTCTAACATATCATGAGAACACCCGTTGAAAGATCCGTATTTATCCATCCCGCTGGCAGGAATCAGCGGGGGGCACAGGACTGCCACAAGACCGGGCCGCTCTGCCATCCCGGACGCAGCGTGTGCGGGCGAATTGTGATCACGAGTGCCGGTTCGCCCACGGTCGATCGGATTCGAGCTTGCCTCGGACTCCTGTTGCCTCCCGTTGCCATGCGCCGGACCGCTGCGGTGGGTTTGTGGTTGGCCGTCGCTGGGTCTGCCGGGGCGGCGGACCGTTGGTGGGGGAGGGTGGGCTCGGACGACCTGAGTTTCGCACTGAACGGTTTCACCTACACCTTGTCTGGAGGCCTCGGGGAGTTGATCGAGCTGACCGGCCGCGTTCCGAGTGGACGTCCTACACGCTGGCGGCTGGCATCGGGACCGGACGAGATGCCGATATTCAAGTTCTCGATGGAGCGACCGCGAGTCTGGGGTCGGTGGCGCTCATTCGGCCAGTGGGATCAATTCGTCGACCGCCCTGAAGCGAATCCGCTGCGTTAAGGGGTCCTTGAAAAAGAAGAGATAGGATCTGGTTCTGTCCGTCACTGGCCAGCGGCTCGTTGAAAGGAAACGGTTGGTGCCATCCTTCTCCTTGATCAGGAATCCAACATCGTAATAAGTCTCGTCGATCGCACCCGTAGGGGTGTGAATTTTCCCTTTTCCTGGATTGAGGGTGAAACGCTTGTTACCAATCTGAGCAAGGACAGGAACCTCCGAAGTGTTGTGCAGATAGACATCACCGGGGCGGAAGGAAGCTCCATTGGCCGGAAGCACCACGGCATCGTAACGGTCATTCCTCAAGGTGAGCAACAGCACGATGAAGCTCGAGCCCTCGGGCGGGAGTTTCACCTCACCGATTGGCTTGGTTCCTCCTGCGAGTGCCAGATTAAAGAGGCGCGCGGGTGCTTTCATTTCGGGGGTCAGGTTGTTCATGGGAAGATCGAACGGATCGCTCTCCTTCTCCTCAATCCTCATCACAACTTGCCCCATGTTGTCAGGAGTCGCCTGCGCTACGAACCTCAAGGTCGGAGGTTTTTTGTCAGGACTCTGAGCATGTAGCCCCGACCCGAGAAAACAGCCGAACAACAAGTAAATTCCGAACTTATGCATTTTTAGATTTCTTGAGGTTGGATCCACTGGAACGACATGATCCTGAATTTCCGACCGAATCTCTGATTCACTTCGCTGCTAAGTTCGGGGAATCTCAGCTCAGGTTGATCCACTTGATCCGTGTATTGACTTCCTCTTTCGACGATCGCTTCACAGTAGGCCCTCGCCGTCACCTTTCCAGCGGCGTTGATGGCCTCGCCATAACCGCGAATGATAAAGCTATCGGATCGAGCGGAAAGAACCGGTGCGATCGGTGTGAGCACATCGGCCTGATCGTCCATTTCGGCATCGGCGAAAGGCTTTTCGTTGCCATTGGAGAGCAGCTCAATTCCCGCCTTCCCAGCCGCTTGCGAATGTGCGCGGACAAGCTCTTCGGATCCAAGCTGGGCCTCGGGCAAGGCGAAAGTCGCCTTGACCCGAATGGCGCGGTTTTAAGCGATAGCTCGGTGTTTTCCGCGATGGGGCGTTTCTTTGTATTCCGCCCTCGGTTTGGTCAGGTAAC
>Ga0210024_1004377_pt1 | contig 11125 bp, 9 predicted proteins | sample CryGeymeta201525_FD_183988 | JGI IMG/M metagenome (GOLD analysis project Ga0210024, IMG submission 183988) | Groundwater microbial communities from Crystal Geyser aquifers in Utah, USA - Crystal Geyser metaG 2015-25 (SPAdes) (version 2) | ecosystem: Environmental > Aquatic > Deep subsurface >... | reverse complement strand
GAGGTCGACTACGCGACCACCTCGGAGGTGGCGCTTGACGACTCCTCCGAGGTGAACTAATATTTGACTTTTGATTTTTTCTCATGGTATTCGGTTAGGACTGGCCACAGCGTAATTACAATTTTCCTCGCCACAGGCCAGGCCGTAATCCTTACAAACCCCACTCTCAAAACAAGGGTCTTGGCTATTTTCTAGTCTAGCATAAAGAAGGTAAAAAGTCCCGTCAGAAGAATAAGGATAACTGCCAAATTTAGGGTCTTGGGGCATTTCTTTCATATAAAGGGTGCCTTTTCCATCAACGAAACTCCCTGAGCTTGGATAGTCATCGGTTGGATAGTGATTATAATCATTAGAATACATCTCCAGGGCTTTTTGAATTTGAGCTAAATCGTTTTTTCTTTGGGCGTCGCGACCTTTAATTTGGGCCGTTCGAAAACTGACTAAACCAACGGTCGCTAAAAGACCAAGAATAGCAATGACGACAAGCAACTCAATCATGGTGAATCCTCTTCGAGTCTTCCTTTCTTCGAAAGTAAAACCTTTCGTCTTTTTCTTCATTATTTTTATCATAACCCTTATTCTTTTTACAAACAACTCGGGTAGGCTCTACAGCCTCTGGCAGCACATAAATTACAATCTCTACTACAAACTGCTCCTGGTGCTCCTTCATAAGTAACATTACAAAACCCACTACCATCCGCAATACAGGAATGCCAACCCTCTAAACAAGGAACACCTGTTGGGGTAGGGATAGGAGTAGGTGTAGGTGTCGGACTAGGACTGGACGTCGGGCCGCCTGATGGCGTCGGACTGGCTGAAGGAGTCGGACTTGCTGATGGTGTGGGACTTATGGAAGGGCTCGGACTGACACCAGGGCTTGGGGTGGGAACTCCTGGCGGGTAGGGTGGGGGAAAAATTTCTCCCAACTGGCTGGTTAAAACTTCAACATTAGGACTACTCACCAGATAATTAAAAGCTCCGCAGGTCTCCGAGGTACAAGCGATTTTGGCGATAATCGGATCTTTTTGATATTCCAACGTCGTAAAAATCTTATACCATTTCTTGCAACCTTCTTCGCTGGAAACAGAGTAGTAATAAATATGACCTTTGGAATTAACTGGGTCGCAGGGGATTTGGGACAGGTAGGGGGCAAAATCCGAACCGCACTCTAAAGTTTCAGGATAACAAACATGATCGTTTAAGTAGTCTTCTAAAACCCGCTGGAGTTTGCCTAAATCTGCTTTCCTTTTAGCGTCTCTCCCTTTAAAAACCTGGAGTTGGTAAGTCCACAAGGCGGCTAAAATGAAAAGACCAATAATCGTCAAAACAATTAACAGTTCAATTAAAGTGAATCCTCTTGATTTAGATCTAATTTTCATAAGAAAAAATACCAAATTTTTTCTCCCCAAAATAAGGCAATTAAGGTTGACAAAACCAAAAAAGGACCAAAAGCAATTTCACTTCTCAATTTTTTTCGCTTCATTAAAATCAGTATGACACCAACCAAAGCCCCTGTCAAAAAAGCTAGATACAAAGCCACGATGATTGAGGGGAAACCTAAAATCAGACCCATCAAGCCCGCCATTTTGACATCGCCCAAGCCCATCCCTTGCCAACGGGTCAAAAGAACCAAAAAAAGAAAAAACAAAGCTGCGCCTAAACCAGAAAGGATTGATAACCATTGCTGATTAATTATCAGCCATAACAAAGCGATGGCAATGACCGGATAAACAATTTGGTCGGGGATAGTCCGGTAAAGTAAATCAGAAAGAAAAATCACAATCAAAGCATAAACTATTATCAAATTAAAAATTAAATTGACTACCGGACCAACAGAGAAAAGATAAACCATGACGCTTAAAATTCCTGTGGCTAATTCAACCAAAGGATATCGCCAGGGGATAGGGGAATGGCACCAACGACATTTACCCTTTAAGAAAAGAAAGGAAAAAAGAGGAATGTTATCAAACCAACATAAATTTCTTTTGCATTTCGGGCAGTAAGAACGGCCAAAAAAAAAATTTCTCCAATTTTTTGCTTCGTTTAAACGATAAACTAAGCAATTAAGAAAACTCCCTAGCAGGAGACCAAAGCTAAAAATTAAAAAACTCATTACGGTAAACAGATACAGTTCTCATCTTTACCTAACGACTCCGGGCAAGCACCGCAAGCACCAGGCGGAAAATCATCTGGCGCGTTATCACATCTGGTAGCGGCTTCCTGACTGAAAGCTTTTGACTGTGGATTAAAGCAGATGTAAACACTATTACCACTACCTCCTCCATAATAAATATGTAAATCGTTGTGGCTGGTACTTGTCAGACGAGCAATAAAAGCTTCTTTTATCTCATCCGTCCCTGGACACTGTGGATTCCTTTCAGCTCCCAAATTATCCAGCATTGAACAAGTTGGGCCAGTTGGGAAGTCTTCACTAATAGGACTGTCAAAATCCGTGAGTTCATCCGGGTCTGTATCTTCATCCTGCCAAGGCCAAAGACCACGGTTGGCATTGTAACGGTCAATGGCTGAAAGCAATTGTTCAGAATCGCTGCGAGAACCCGTATCCCGACCACGGTTAATCTGTTCAATCGGGTTAAAGGTTGATAAAACCGCAATAGCCAAAATACCCAAAACCGCAATCACAATTAATAATTCAATCATCGTAAAACCCTTCGCCACTACGCTCCCTTCAGGATGATATCCTTCAGGATGAATCCTCAGGGTAAACCAGCGGTTAATTTTTGATTTCAATTTTTTCAATTTCTTTTTCACCTCCTTTCTAAAAATAAATCTTAAAATTTTGATGTAAGATTGTAAATCGGCATAATAATTGACAACATTAAAAAACCTACACCAACCCCTAATACTATCATGATAAGCGGCTCAATGGCCGTTGTCAATCCTTTAACAGCTGTGTCCGCTTCCTGTTCAAAATAGGTAGAAACTTTGCCTAAAACTTCATCCAACTTGCCGGTTTCCTCGCCAACGGCCACCATTTGGGGCAAAAGGGGAGGGAAGATCTCCGTTCGAGCCAAAGCAGTGGCTAAAGGTAAACCTTTTTCGACTTCTTTGGAAACTTCTTTCATTTTTTCTTCATAATTAGGGCTGTTTAAAGATTTGGTAGTCACTTCAATAGCCTCGACAATTAAAATACCACTGCCAATTAACAAACCTAAAGTTCGCGTAAATTCAGTTAGAATCATACTCTTCCTTAACTTACCGATAATCGGCAATTTAAATAAAAGTTCGTCAAACCGACGGCGGAAAAGGGGGTTTTTTGACAAAAGACGGCCCAAAAAAACCAAACCAGCCAAAAGACCAATGGCCAACCACCAATAATGGCTGGCGAATTTGGAAACAGCAATTAAAATTTTGGTTGAAGTGGGTAAATCCGCCTGAAACTCTTCATAAATCGTTGTTAATTTGGGGATAACAAAAATAATCATCACCGCCATCACCGCCAGCATTCCGCCGATGATAATAATCGGATAAACCATCGCCCCTTTAATTTTTCGACGAAATTCAGTTTGTTTTTCCAAATTATCTGCCAGCCGAGATAAAACTTTGTCCAAAACGCCGGCTGTTTCTCCTGAACGAATGAGAGCAATATAAATTTGGTCAAAAACTGAACTATGTTTTTCTAAAGCCTCAGATAAGGTCACACCACTTTCTACCCGATGCAGAACATCGCTGATTAAATTGGTTAGGGCTGGAGAAGCTTGAAGTTCTAGAATAGCCAAAGATTCGGTAATCGTCAAGCCAGCGTTAATCATCGTTGAAAGCTGTCGGGTAAAATTAACCTTGTCTTGGACCGTAACTCTTCCCAAGCCTCTTTTAATTTGAAGGACTAAATTCTCTCCTTTTTGGTTCAGATTAATAACCAATAAACCGCGTTCACGCAAAATCTTTGCCGCTTGATTAATACTGCCCGCTTCAATCAAACCTTCAACCGTTTTTCCATCTTTATCCTTGGCTCTATATTTAAATTTTTCCATACTTAGCGGTTTTTGGTTAATCTCATCAATTCTTCTGGTTTTAAGGCAAAAGCTCGAGCTGTCTCAAGGCTGACTTTACCTTTTTTAACCAGCTGGGCCAAATCCATCTCAAGGGTTTTGGTCCCCAGTTCAGAGGAAGTCTGAAGAATAGTTTCCAGCATCTGGATTTTGCCTTCACGAACGGCGTTAGCGACCGCCGGTGTATTCACCAAAATTTCCACGGCAGGAATTCTCCCGCCTGACAAAGACGGCAGTAATCGTTGGGATAAAACCGCTTCTAAAACTGAAGCCAGCTGAGTTTTTATTTGGGCTTGTTGATTGGCCGGGAAAACGTCAATAATCCGGTCTATGGTCTGGGAGGCGGAGTTGGTATGAAGAGTGGCAAAAACCAAATGGCCGGTTTCAGCGATGGTCAAGGCAGCGGCAATCGTTTCGTAGTCTCTCATTTCGCCAATCATGACCACGTCAGGATCCTCACGCAAACAAGAACGGAGAGCAATTTGCCAGGAATGAGTATCGGCCCTTATCTCTCTTTGAGAGACAATCGCTTTTTGATGATGGAAAACATACTCAATGGGGTCTTCAATGGTCACAATATGAACTGGGCGAGTCTGAACAATTTCATCAATCATCGCTGCCAAGGTCGTTGATTTCCCATGACCAGTTGGCCCGGTCACGAGGATAAAACCCTGTTTCAATTGAGTAAATTGATGGCAAATTTCAGGCAGGCCGAGATCGTTAATCTTGGGAATTTGGTTAGGAATGAGTCTTAAAGCCGCGGCTAAATTTCCCTTTTGATAATAGGCATTGATACGAAAACGCCCTTGGTCTTGATAATTAAAAGAAAAATCAAGCTCTTTGTTAATAAGTAAAATTTCTTTTTGTTCGTCATTAACTAAGGCAAAAACTAAACTTTCGGTTGCCTGGGGAGTTAAAATCTCCTTGGCGGTAATAGGGGAGAGAAAACCATTAAATCGAATCATCGGCGGCACTCCGGAAATCAGATGTAAATCAGAAGCTTTTTTATTAATGGTATATTCTAATAATTCTTTAATTTCCATTTTAATTATCGATTATTCCTGCGCCACACGCAGCACTTCTTCTATAGTAGTTACTCCCTCCACAACTTTCAAGTAACCGTCCTGCTTCATGGTAATCATTCCTTCTTCTACGGCCTGTTTCTGAATCGCTCCTGCCGCAGCCCTCTCGAGGGTCAAACGAGCAATTTTTTCCGTTACTGGTAAAACCTCAAAGATACCAACCCGACCTAAATAGCCGGTGTTGTTGCATTCGGCACATTTCTTGCCTCGATAAAGCTTCAATTCGCCCTTTGTTTGGTAAAGACTACCCAAAACTTTTTTGATGTCCTCCGCCACCTCAGCCGCAGGAGTGTAGGCTTCCTTACAATGTTCGCAAATCCGCCTTAAGACTCTTTGGGCCACAATACAGGTCATCGCTGAAGCTAACAAGAAAGGTTCACCGCCTAAATCTAAAAGCCGCGGAATGGCTCCGGCCGCATCATTGGTATGAAGAGTAGAAAAGACCAAATGACCGGTTAAAGCCGCCTGGACCGCTAAATCGGTTGTTTCACTATCACGAATTTCCCCAACCATGATGACATTAGGATCTTGTCTCAAAAAACTTCTCATCCCTGAGGCAAAGGTTAAACCGGCCGCAGGGTTAGCCTGAACCTGATTAACGCCCTGGATTTGATATTCCACCGGGTCCTCCAAAGTAATAATGTTAACCTTGGCGGTGTTAATCCGCGATAAAACGGAATACAAAGTTGTTGTTTTCCCCGAACCGGTAGGGCCGCAAACAATATTAATACCGTGTGGTCTTAAAATGGAGTCTTCTAAATTTTTTAAAGCTCTCCCTCTTAAACCTAACTCCGGCAAGTCAGGGACACCGCCGGATTTTTTCAGCAATCTCATGACGATTTTTTCTCCGAAAACAGTCGGCAAGGAAGAAACCCGCAAATCCACTTCCTGTTCACCAGCCTTAAAGTTAAAACGGCCGTCTTGGGGAACTCTTTTTTCATCAATTTTCATGCCTGATAAAATTTTAATACGGGAGACCACCGCCTCGTGGACCTTTTTGGGTAAAATTAACTTTTCATGCAAGATGCCGTCAATTCGGTAGCGAATTCTCGTTTTATCATCCTGGGGCTCAATATGAACATCTGAAGCTCGTGATTTAATGGCAAATTCTAAAACGGTGGCAACAATTTTAGCCACCGGCGCTTCACGAATAACGTTCCCCAAGGCAGCAATATCAATTACTTGGCTTTCAGGAGCTAAAGGACTGACTTCTTTAAGGGCGGCTTTGACTTCGGCAGAAAGAGGCTGGGTATAAGCGCCAATAATCGTCTCTTTTATTTTTTCCGCGGTGGCCATAAAAGGCTTAATTTTAGCTCCAGCTTTTTTCTCAATAAATTCAATCATCTCCAAATCTAAAGGATTAGCCATCGCCACCGAGAGTTCATTTTCTGGACGATGATAGTCAAAGGGGATAAGGATATATTTCTCAGCGACCGCTCTGGGGATCAGGCTTAAGCCTTCAGGAGAGACCGCTTTTTCAGTCGGATCAATAAAGGGAATATTATAAAGTTCTGCTTCGGCTCTGGCAATTTGCTGCTCATTGGCAAAATTATGAGTCAGGATAATCTGTTCAAGGGGCTTACCGGTGTTGATATTTTCTAATTTGACCGCTTTCAATTTTTCTTCCGAAAGAAGACCGGCGGCAAATAAAATATCAGCAATTGTCTTTTCTGGAGTTGGCGACTTTGGCGTCTGGGCAGTAGAAACCATATAGCTTATTATCGGTAAAGCGTGTTAAAATGTCAACAGAATAAGCAAAGCTTGTTTTTCGTAAAACTCAAAATGTTAGCTTCAATTTTAATCACCGGCGGTGATGCTCAAAAAAGACAGGCAAAAGCTTTGCTAAAGGCAACAGATTTTTTAGGCGATAAAACAGAGAATAATCCAGATTTCTTTTTAATTAAAGAAGAAACTTCAATTAAAATTGCCCAAATTAGAGAATTGAAAGGAAAAGTCTCTCTAAAACCGTTTTCTGCTAAAGCTATTGTGGTGGTCATTAGCGAGGCGGACAAGATGACCTTACCGGCGCAAAATTCTTTATTAAAAATCTTGGAGGAACCGCCACAAAGCTCAAGAATTATCTTAACAGCTCCAGGGCCAAAGACACTTCTGCCAACCATCGTTTCCCGCTGTCAGATAATCCATCTTTCGGATGAAACAAAAATTGACCAGGAAATTCTCAATTCTCAATTCTCAATTCTCAATTCTCTTTTATCTGCCTCGCCCGGACAAAAAATTTTACTGGTGGAAAAATATAGCCGGAATCAAGAACAAGCTTTGGCCTTTTGCCAAAATCAACTCTTGTTTTTAAGAGAACTTCTTCACCAAAAAACTTATAATCCGAAACCAATTTACCACCAAATTAGCTTAAATATAGCTCAAATAGCCAGAATGATGCGTAGTCTGCAAAAAAGTCTTATCCTTCTAAAAAACAACGTTAACCCCCGTTTATTAATAGAAAATCTCTTGATTTCCTACCCAAATTAGGTTAAAATAGTTATAATATGCCCACTTCATCTGACTATAACGCCGCCCAGATTAAAGTCCTTGAGGGTTTAGAGCCGGTTCGCCGGCGGCCGGGGATGTTTATTGGCTCCACTGACGAGAAGGGCCTTCATCATCTTTTAATTGAAGTTGTTGACAATTCCGTTGACGAATCCTTGGCTGGTTTTACTAAAAATATCTGGATTACTTTGAAAAATGACGGGTCAGCTCAGGTTAAAGATGATGGGCGGGGAATTCCCGTTGACAAGCATAAATCTGGTCTTTCTGCTTTAGAAGTCGCTATGACCAAACTTCACGCCGGAGCTAAATTTGACAGTCAAACTTATAAGGTTTCCGGCGGGCTTCACGGAGTTGGTATCTCGGTGGTTAATGCTTTATCCTCCTGGATGAAAGTCGAAATCCATCGTGACGACAAAGCTTATATCCAGGAATATAAAAGAGGTAAGCCGATAACTCCGGTCCAACAAAAAGGCAAAGCTAGTGATAGCGGCACGATGACTATTTTTACTCCGGACAAAGAAATTTTCAAAAAAGAGGCTAATATTTTTAACTATAAAATTGTGGAAGAACTGGTTCGGGAAAGAGCCTATCTGGTACCTGGATTAAAGTTTTACTTAAAAGATGAACGAACTGGTTATTCTAATCAATTTTATTTTGAAGGGGGAGTAAAATCGTTAGTCAACTTTTTAAACCGTAATAAAAAACCTCTTCATGAAGCCATCTTTATTCAGGGTGGAGAGGAAGAAATCAACTGTGAAGTTGCCATCCAACTTAACGACGGCTTTTCGGAAAACATTGAATCTTTTGTTAATGTTATTAACACCAAAGATGGCGGCACCCATTTAACTGGTTTTCGTATCGCCTTGACCCGCGCGATTAATGATTACGCCAAAAAAATTGGTCTTCTTAAAGAAGGCAATGGGGGTTTTACCGGCGATGATTCCAGGGAGGGTTTAACCGCAGTCGTGGCCATCAGAATGCCGACGGATAAAATTCAATTTGAATCTCAAACTAAAGCTAAACTTAATAATTCCGAGGTCCAGGGGATTGTGGCAACGGTTGTTAAAAATGGTTTAGATGTTTATTTCGAAGAGCATCCCGCTGAAGCAAAAAGAATTATTGAAAAAGTTAGCTTGGCAGCCCGGGCCAGACTGGCGGCGAGAGCGGCCAAAGAAGCGGTCATCAGGAAAAGCGAGTTTTTTGCCAATTCTCTGCCTGGGAAATTAGCTGACTGCCAGGAAAAAGATCCGGCCCAATCAGAACTTTTCATTGTGGAAGGCGATTCAGCCGGGGGGTCGGCCAAACAAGGTCGAAACAGAAAATTTCAAGCTATTTTACCCTTAGGAGGCAAAATCTTGAATACAGAAAGAGCTCATTTGGATAAAATTATTAATTTTGAGGAGTTAAAGGATTTGATTATCGCCCTAGGTATGGGGATAGGGGAAACCTTAAATCTAAGCAAAATCAGATATCATCGTATCATTATTATGACCGATGCTGATGTTGACGGCCAACATATCACCACTTTACTTCTAACCTTCTTCTACCGGCATTTAAAACCGATTGTTGAACAAGGTTTTCTTTATATCGCCCTACCTCCTCTTTATAAAATCCAAGCCGGTAAGGAAAGCTGTTATGCTTATGATGATGAGGAAAAAGAAAAAGTTCTCCTAGACCTAAGAAGTAAAAAACAAAATCTCAAACAGTTTAATATCCAACGATATAAAGGTTTGGGAGAAATGAACCCCCAACAACTTTGGGAAACAACAATGAATCCGGAAAATCGTATTTTAAAGCAGGTGGCTGTTGAAGACGCCCAAAAAGCAGACGAGGTTTTTACAATGTTAATGGGAAATGAAGTTTTCCCCAGAAAAAGATTTATCCAGACATACGCTAAAACAGCCAACATTGATGTTTAATTATTCAAATCAATCGGTTTAATCATTTAAACTATGAGCACGAACATTGGAAAAATACAATCAGTTGAAATAACGCAAGAAATGCGGAAAAGTTATCTTGACTATGCGATGTCGGTTATTGTGGCTCGGGCCCTACCGGATGTCAGGGACGGCTTAAAACCTGTTCATCGTCGTATTTTATACGCCATGCATCAAATGGGTCTTTCCCATACTTCGCGTTATTCTAAAAGCGCCAAGGTGGTCGGGGAATGTTTTGTAAAAGACACTTTCATTTTAACTGAAAAGGGATTAATTCCAATCCAAAAAATTAACATCGGCGACCAAGTTTATACCCAAAATGGCTTAAACAAAGTCGTTCAAGTTTATGAGATGCCTAAAAAACCACTTTTAAAGATTACCTTAGAAAATGGTCTTTCTAACGTTGTTACTCCTTCACAGAAATTTAAAATTTTAACTCCTGAATGGAAATTTGAATGGAAAAAAGCTAAGAATCTTAAGAAAAATGATTATATAACTCTAAGGGCAACTTTCCCAGAAATTACTAAGCAGGTAAGACTTATCAAAATTGAAAAAGACCAGCCGGCGTATCTAAATGAAAACCTCACTTATCTTTTAGGAATTTTTGCTTCTGATGGCTGGATCTCAGAAGAATACGGCCGAAATAAACACCCAAGAATTAGCTTTACTAGTGGAAACAGTCAAACAATTGCCAAAAAAATTGTTGATATTTTTGAAAAAGAATTCAAATACAGTCCCACTATTGAAACAAGAGATTATTCTTCCAAAAAATGTTATATCCTTCGAATCAACAGAAAGATCATCAATGAGTTTTTCATCGCCAATTTTTCTTTAAAAGGGCAAAAGGCATTAACTAAAAAAATCCCTTGGCAAATTTTTTGTTCTCCTCCAGGCGTCATTTTTTCTTTTATTTCTGGACTAATTGATGGCGATGGGTATGTTTCTTCTAAAAAAAATCTTGTCCAATATACCTCAATTTCCGAAATCCTAACGGATCAACTCTTAATTCTTCTCCATCATCTAGGAATATTTGCTTCTAAATATATCCAAAAGCCTCCACCATTTCATTATTTTAATAAACAGAAAATTGAGGGGAAACAAAAGTCTTACAGCCTAGAAATAAGGGGAGAAAATGCACTAAAACTCACTGGAAAACTTAATTTGGCCGAGATAAACAAGAGCAAACGATTATTGGATAAGAAAAAATCAAAAAAAGGGAATTGGGGTAAATATGAAATCATTCCTTATGCAGGAAAAATACTATTTCAGGAATTAAGCGATGCCCACCTTGGCGGTGGTTGGTATGGTGACATAAATGGGGATAAATTTAGAATGGGAATAAAATATGACGGAGGGTGTAAAATAAGATATTCATCAGATCTCCGGGAAAAACCTTTAAGAAAACCCCAGATTATTAATTGGAGAATAAAAGATAAGTTAAAGCTAATAGGATCACCCCACCACGAATTCTTAGACCATATCATCCAAGATAAAATCTATTTTTTGAAAGTCTCTTCAATAAAAACAACCGCTCCGGAGAAAACTTATGATATCGAGGTAGAAAATAATCATGAATTCATTGCTAGTG
>Ga0210024_1004372_pt1 | contig 11135 bp, 12 predicted proteins | sample CryGeymeta201525_FD_183988 | JGI IMG/M metagenome (GOLD analysis project Ga0210024, IMG submission 183988) | Groundwater microbial communities from Crystal Geyser aquifers in Utah, USA - Crystal Geyser metaG 2015-25 (SPAdes) (version 2) | ecosystem: Environmental > Aquatic > Deep subsurface >... | reverse complement strand
ATAAAATCCTATACGCAAAATCGGATATCCGGCTTTTTCCAAAATTCGATTAACCCATTCATTATTCCCAACCACCAAATCAAATTTGGCAGCTTTTTTTTGAATTTGTTCCAACCACTTTTTATCATTATAAAAATCATCAAGTGAAATTATTTGAATAATTTTATCGGATAATTTTTCTTCTTTGGCTACAATTTCAATCATTTCTTGACGTAGGTTAGTTGAATATGGATTTCTTTCGTCTATAATGTTTGCACTTCCAATTCCAATAATTAACTTGTCTACTTTTTGCAGCGCTTTTTTTATTAAATACAAGTGGCCATTATGAAATGGTTGAAATCGACCAATCAGTAGGGCTGTGTTATAATGCATAGTAGATGATATTGTACTATAAGAATGCTATTAGGTGTAAAGATATAGGATTTATGATTTAGGATTTATGAAATAACTCACGAGCTTACGCTCGGAGTTTCGCTATTTACAAATTTGTAATTTGTCCGATATATTCATATCGGAATAAACTTGCCTCCTTCGGGCTAACACCCGAAGTTTCAAGTAAAGTATTATGAAAAAAATATTTAAGATTTGCCAAAAGAATGAGGTTGATAAAATCTGTCGTTTTATCCAATCAACTTTTCAGAAACAAAAACTTTCCAAGGTCATTATTGGCTTATCTGGTGGAATAGATTCAGCCGTTGTTTTATCACTTCTAGCCAAGGCTCTTCTACCACACAATATTTATCCTATTCATCTCCCCTATTTTAAAACTGATTTAAAGATATTAAATTTATTAATTAAATCATTAAAAATCCCTGCTAATAATTTCTCAGTTATTAATATAAAAAAACCCGTGGATGAGATAGTAAATATATGTCATTGTGAGAAGAAAAGCGACGCGGTTATAATCCCGAGCGAAGTCGAGGGACAATCCCGCATTCGTTTAGGCAACATCATGGCACGAACCCGCATGATAATCCTTTTTGACCAAGCCAAAAAACTCGATGCGCTTGTTTGTGGGACAGAAAACAAATCTGAACATCTTCTTGGCTACTTCACCCGTTTTGGTGATGCAGCCTCTGATATTGAACCGATTCAACATTTATATAAAACCCAGATTTATCAATTGGCAAAATACCTTAAAATCCCCCGAGAAATTATTAACCAACCACCCACTGCCGGACTTTGGAATGGTCAAACCGATGAAGGCCAGTTTGAATTCACTTATAAGGAAGCTGATCAAGTACTTTCTTTATACTATGATCAAAGAAAATCATTGAAAATGATCATAAAATCCGGTTTTCCCAATGTGAAGATAATAATAAAAATGATGAGAAATAATCAATTTAAAAACAAAACTCCTTATATAATATAATGAATAAAGAAAAACCAGGAGTACATGTTTATCAAATAGGGAAAAGTGAACCAAATATCTTATTAGTTACCTGTGGTGCTCGCTATACCTTGCTTAAAAAATCGTCTTTTATAGATAATTCCGGAAAACTTCGACATCTTTATAAACTTTTTAAAAGAAAATGAAATTATCACCCTTAAATAATATATTCCGTCCGTGAAATTTGAAATTATTTTGGTAGAATAGAATATGGGAGAAATAAAAGATCATCGGGATCTTCAAATGACTTTAGGACTACAACTTCTTCAACCATCTACAACTCAAGAGGGTGTTTTTCGCGTAGATCCCTGTCTTAGAGCATTGTGGGATTGGGCAAATCGTAAAATACGATTATCAGATTTTCCAAATTCTTTATTTGTGAGTAGTAAAACAGACTCTGTTTTTCATTTTAACAGAGGTGTTTGGAATAAACAAATGGAGATTGATAGCTATTTAGAATGGCTTAGGCAACAAAATAACGGTCCGTTGTTTTCTGCAGTTGCAATTGCTCAAATTTGTGAACCTGGAGCGCGCCCCTTAACCTTGTCAGATGTACAAACACTAGTTTCCAAACATATGCTTCCAGGAGCTTATTTATTATTATGTGATAATTTCCTTAATGATGACGTATTAAGACATAAACGACTAACTCGAATGAGAAGTGATCTTCATCTACGAGATGTTATTTTTGACGATAATCTTCCACCTCCATATTGTGGTTATATGGGAAAGAAATATGGAACATTATCAGTCGTTTAATTATAACTACTAAATACTCTCCCTACCTCGTCACTTGATAAGATCTAACTTTTTCAAGAAGAGCTTTTGCTTCAGGGTTTTCTTCAAAATGCTTTCGAACGGGTTGTAGTAATTGATCTAGATACTTCACGACCGTTTGTTTCAGATCCATCGGATGGACTTGTTTATTAGCAAATACTTTTTCCAGGTCAGCATAAGTTTTAAGAATTACAGTTCCACCAAACTTTTCTGGTCTTTCAACTGAAAAATTATCTATCCCGAGTCGCTCAAAAGACTCAAAAATAATATACTTGCAATATTCCAACACTGGATTTTCTTTCACATCCCCTTCCAAACAATAAGCTTTATTAATTTTTCGTTTAATATCTTCTGTTGTGTCAGTCATGAAAATTGCATTATCCGGATCTGATTTAGACATTTTCCTTTCGATAGTTTTTTGTAATTTGCTTTTTTCATCTTCATTTTGAACTTTGAACTTTGAACTTTGAACTTTTTTTAACCCCATTAACATATGATGTGATACAACCACTGGTTTCCAAAATCCTAGTTGTGGACCCACTTCACGAGCTAGCATATTTACTTTTCTCTGATCCATTCCCAATTGCGTGATTTTTGCTCCCAAGCGAAAAATATCAGCAATCTGCATACAAGGATACATAATCTGTGCAGCAGTTAATTTTTCTGCTGAATCTTCTCTTCCCATAAACTCTGCCGTTCTAATAAAACGCGCCAACTTGTTGGTCATCCCAACACGAATAACCAACTGCCAATAATCCGAATCCTTCACCATATCCGACGCCCAGACAAACTCAACATTATTTAAATCCATGCCTGATGCGCGCCACACTTCAATAAAATATTTTCCAATGGTTTTGATCTTTTCCAAATCCCCTCCCATTTTATTATTCGTTAAAGCATGCCAATCAGCGACCAACATTTTAAATTTGACTCCGACCTTAATCATTTTATTAACATTGATTGCCCGTAGTAATCCTTGAGCTATGTGGATCTGACCTGAAGGTTCAAATCCATCATATGCAACCAACTCTTCCCCGCTTTCCAACAGAGCTTTTAATTCATCATCGGAAACAATTTCCTCCCCGACTTGTTTGATGAGATCTAAACGATCTTGTGTATTCATAAGATTTATTATAATAAAACTTTTAATTAATAGAAACCATTATCAATTTCAGTTAAAGCTTTTAATAACATCAAGTTTTTTTTATGATCGCGTAAGGTAATGCGAATTAAATTTTTATTTTTAATTCCGATGGTTTTATTCAGATTTGTTACTAAGATACCTTTTTTTGTAAGTAATTGAAAAAGATTTATCTCATTTTCTGGCTTTAATAAAATAAAGTTCGTCTTTGATTGACTAGCTAATCTAATTTTTTTTAGCCGATTAACTTTCTCATTTAAAAATTCTCGTTCTTTAATGAATTTTAAACCGTCTTTAATTTTTATCTTGTTTTCTAATAAAGATCGAAGTAACTTTTCAACAAAAAACAGAGTCTGATTCGAAACATTAAAAGGTAACCTTTGCTTTCCAATTTCCTCAATTGTTTTTACCGATCCAATCGCAAAACCAAATCGTATTCCAGGCAAGCCAAAGGTTTTTGAAAAACTCGACAGGACAATCAGATTTGGGTTTTCCCAAACCAAATTAGAGACTTCTTGAAGTTCCTTTGTAAAACCATTCAAAACTTTATCAAGAATAACTACTTTTCCAAGCTTCACAACATCTAATAATATTTGTCTTGGAATATCTATACCAGTCGGATTATTGGGATTGGCTAGCCAAATCAGTTTTACTTTTTTATCCTTGGCTTTTTTTAAGAACTTCTTTACTATTAAATTACTCCATTCAAAACCGTTATTTCTATCTAATTTAACAGTAACAACTTCTGCTTTAGCCCGCAGTGACGACTCAATAAAACGAAAAAATGATGGGGCAATTGTTAAAACTCTATCTTTAGGTTTGATAAAAATTTTAGGAATTATTTCAATTAACTCATCGCTTCCCTGACCAATAGCGATATTTTCTTCTCTCGCATGAAGCCAACGAGCTAATAATTTTTTTACATTAATAATTCTTTCGCCTGGATAATGGATTACGTCTTCTATGTTCATTTCGTTAAACCAGTCGATAACTTTTTCTTTAAACCAACAGTCTCCCTCGGTCAGATCAAACCGTAAAAATTTTTCTGGATCTTTGACTTGATGTGTGTAATTACCTAGATTATTTTTCATAAGAAAAAAGAAACTAAACTAACTATTAAAGGAACTGCAAATACTGAAGGAATTAAATTAATTGACTTAATTTCTTTATTTATTTTCATCATATTTAGTCCTATTACCATTAACAATAATCCACCAACAGCAGTGATTTCGTTAACGAGAAATATTGTAAAAAAGTTTCTTAATAATCCCGCTAATACGACCAAAATCGACTGCATCATAAAAATTGTTATACTACCAAAAATGACTCCCTTACCTAGTGAAGCGGCTAGAGGAATGGCTGTAATCCCGTCTAGAATTCCCTTAATAATTAACGTTTGATTTTTACCTGTCAGACCAGCTTCGATTGAACCAAAAATCGTCATTGGTCCACCACAAAACAATAAACTGGCGGTAATAAAAGTTTGAATAATTTCTTTATGATTAGAAAATGAAATTTTCTTTAATAATTTTGTTAAATTATTAGTTATCAATTCATCAAGTTTTATCAATTCTCCAAATGTTGCTCCGACTAAAATACTCAACATTGGAATAATAAAATTTTTAGTTCCTAAAGCCATTTTTACTCCCAAGACAATTACAATTAAACCCAATAGATTAATTAGGGTATTTTGTAGCTGGGTAGGAATTTTTTTACCCAGTTTCAACCCAACTAGACATCCAATAAAAACCACAGTTGTATTAAATATTACTCCTATCATAGTCCGCAGAGTAGGAGTTGAACCTACTTTATAAGGTTTTACAGACCTTTGCATCGCCGTTCTGCCATCTGCGGAAACGATCCTCCTTCGTTCAGGCTCGACTCTACCAATCCGCCATATCTTCCCACTCGCCTTAGTAGATTTCTACTGTGGCTCGTGGTGCGATATTTGGCGAATTATGTATCTGTATTTACTCCCTAAAGGATCGTAAACAGCTACATAAAAAACCCTTGCCAAACCAGAAAATAAATTTCTGATTTAACAAGGGTCTTAATCTAAGACGGTACCACCTTGATTCCTATTATCGTTTTACAAAAAACCCGCCGTGTCGGCGGGAAAACGTGAACAATAATAGCTTATTGTTGACGTGCTCCGTTTCGCTGTGACACACGCTAGTTCTGTGACGGGAACTCCCGAAAAAATCTACTTAAGTCTTTTATTCTCTTTCGACTTTTCAGCTCAAACAGGGTATTTCTGTCCTCAACGCTTTTACCAAATTATAAACAATATTATACTCTTAAATTTGTAAAAATCAATTGACAATTAACTATTAACAATATACAATATTTCCATCACGATGAGAGGACAACCAAAAGCTAATCATGCTTCGGTGACGCCTCTCTTTTTTTTAGTTTATCTTTTAAATTATCTACAAAGGCAATGAATGGATTAAACTCCCAAAATAGCTGTGAATATTTTCTTCTGTTAGGGATGATTAAACGCAACAGTTTGCCTTTTTCGTTGAGATATTTGACCAAACAATGAAAATCACCGTCTCCAGATACAATAATCGCTTTAGAATAATTCTCATATTCAATCATTGTATGGAGAACTAATTCGGCGTCTACGTTTCCTTTAACTGTAATTTTTCTCCCTTTTTTAATTTCCAATACTGGTTTAAAAATACAAATATAACCTGATTCTTGCAAAAAAGTATAAAGTTTCTGATTGCCGATTAAATAACCAATAAATAAAAACGCTTTTTCTACTCCATATTTTGCTTTTAAATAAACGCGGAAACGGGCAAAGTCCAGTTCCCACCCCTGGCTCAATATACCCAGATTCAAATTTTGACTATCAATGAAGGCGAAAATTTTTTAAGGTTTGGATTTCAATTTCATAGGTTTATGATAACGTAATAATCAATTTCTTCAATTTTCCAAGAGCAAGTTTCATCTCTTTCTCCCCTACTGTAGCAAATGTTAATCGAATAGTTGAATAATCCGGTTCATTTGCATAAAAAGGATAACCCGGCATAAAACTGATACCAGCTTTAACTGCTTGTTGATATAAAACACGGGAATCGATTCTGGGAATTGTCATCCAAGTAAACAATCCCCCCTTTGGTTTGGTCCAAGAAGCACGACTGTCAAAATTCTTTTTCATTTCATTCATCATAAACCGGGCTTTTTTTCCATAGAAGATCCGAATTTTCTCCATTTGCGCTTGATAGATTGTTTGATTTTTCAAATATTCGGCAACCAATGCTTGTGATAATGACGGACTATGAAGATCCATTGCCTGCTTAATCAAGGCCAATCGCTCGATAATTTTTTCATCAGCCACTAAATATCCCACCCGCAGACCCGGACAAAAGGTTTTGGAAAAAGTTCCCAGATAAATTACAGAATTAGCATTTTCTAACGCCGCTAAACTCGGTGGCGGCGCTTTTTCAAAATATAATTCACCATAAGGATCGTCCTCTATTATCAATCGTCCATTTGTATTTGCAATATCAATAACTGACTTTCTTACATTTAATGACCAAGTGATTCCCGTGGGATTTTGAAAAGTTGGAATAAAATAGGCAAATTTGAATATATTGTTATTTATCTTTCGATGTAATTCTTGCGGATGGATTCCATTTTCATTTAATTGTAAAATCTTAAAATTTGTCTCATAACCATTAAATGCCAATACTGCAGCTAAATACGTCGGGTTTTCCACCAATATCTGATCTCCCTTATCTAAAAATGCCTTTCCCACTAAATCCAGGGCTTGTTGACTGCCAGTGGTAACCAAAATTTGTTCCGGTTTCACTGTTTTTTTCCATTTTTTTGTTAAATATTTGGCAATTTGTTCCCTTAAAACCGGCAAACCCGGGGTTGGACCATATTGCAACACCTGTTGACTGTTTTCTTTAATTAATCTGTCAACAGTTTCTCGAATAAACTCCACTGGAAATAATTCTGGATTGGGAATTCCACCGCCCAAAGAAATAATTCCCGGCTGACTGGCAAGTTTTAATGTATTAGTGATTGTTGGATCAGCCATTTTCGCAACCCGTTTTGCATATACGAATTTCGTATTATTGTCATCGCGAGTCCCGTTCATGTTAGCTGAACGGGACGTGGCGATCCCGTTACCAATAGGACTTCTTATATTAACGGGATTGTCCCTCGAACTAAGCTCGGGATTATAACTTCCCCCGCTAAGCGGGGTCGCAATGACATTATTTTTACTTAATGCGAAACTCGCAGTATAAAAATTTTTCATAATATTCGAATTCTTATTTATTAACGACTCACAAGAAAAAAATAGGTTAAATTATTCTGACCATCCTGCATATTTTTTCCAACGATTTCAAAATTATACATCTTTGCAAGAATTTTTGGTCCTAATATAAGAATATTTTTGTCAACTTTTCCTTCACTCAAAGCTTGTGCAGATCGAGCCGTATCAATCATATCTCCTTTGCCGCTGATTAATTTTAATTTTGAATATTTATCAATTAATGATTGTTTGCATTGTAAAAATACTTGCGGATGCGCCATGATGGTGGTTGCTTGGCTTATGCTGGCATCTTTTCTTTTCATTAAAAAATGACTGATTAAAATTGGAAACTCCTCAATGATTTTGAACTTATATTTAGCCATGCTTCGCGCCGACTCCCAAACCACACCACCAACTGCATTATGGATTGCAAAAAGTCCAAAGTCAATCTTACCAGAAGATAAATATTGTAAAACGCGATTGCTCGTATAAAGATATTTAATTCTAAACTTTTTTATCTTATGCCGTTTAATATAATCCAAAACCGCTTGCTCATTAAAACTTCCTTTTCCTCCTTGAATTCCAAAAACCAAATATTTGCGACTAATTCTTTTTGGCAGTAGTTGATTATATAAAAAGTCATAAGGTCGACCGATGCGTTGACGCATTGCGTTGGTATAGCGATTAAATGTTTGTAAATTACAAAACAACTGCCAGTTATCATTGCATGTTTGTTTCACAATCTCCTGTAATTTTTTCGCACCCATTGTGTCAATTGCAGTCGGATGAAAATGAGTTTTTTCCAATAACCGACCAATAAAATGCGTTGTACCTTGAGATATGGCAGCTAGTTGATCATGCTTTTTTGCTGTCATTTCAACCACATTAATTCCTTTACTAATAAAGTATTCTTTCCAAAAACTAAAATTTTCTTGACTAGATTTAAACTGATTTATCATTAAATTCAATCCTGAAAATCCATTTTTACTGCTATCTGGACCAAACATGGGATGAGTTAATAATGCTTGTATTTTTAGTCCTTTTAAATATTTATTAAATATTTTTTCTGGATATTCTTTAACCGATAAGACATCGATTAATAAATGATTGGGTTGAAAAAACTGACGATGCGATTTGATGACTTTTTTAAACTGATCAATCGGCACGGCATAAAAAATTATGTCCGCTCGATATATGCTTTTAATATTTTTAACAACTTTTGTATTTTCTGTCAGCCTTTGGTTATTAAACACAGATTGAGTTCGGTTGAATAAGATAATATTAAAATCCGCCCTTAACATGCGATATAGTGTTTTTCCAAACCGCCCAAATCCAACAATCGCAACGGTTTGCTTATTCATGGCTGTTTTTCAATTTGCAATGCAAGTTTGTGGATTAAATCATAGATTGCCATAATAAATTTCGCCGGAAGGCTAACCTGATTGCCGATAATTAATCGATCGGCCACGACTTGTTTCCATCTTTTTTTATCCAAAGGCGGGAATCCCAATTGTTTTTTTAAAACTCCAACTTTTTTTACTATTTGGAATCGTTTTGCCAATAATTGAATTAATCGTCTGTCAATATTGTCGATTTCTTCTCGATATGATGTTAGTTGATTCATGGATTATATTTCACCTCGTAGGTGTAAACTGGTTATTTGCATATTTTTAATATCTGATCCAAATCAGTAATTGATAACTGTTGTTTAGCGTCAGTCGTTGCCTTGTCTGGATCCGGATGCACTTCCAACATTACACCGTCAAATGGAAACTGCGCTGCTTCTCGTAATATTCGCCAAACATTAGCACGAGTCCCACCAATGTGAGACGGATCAATCAACATTGGTAAACCGGTTTCTTCTTTTACCCTCATTGCCATTTCCCAATCCGGTAAGTTTCTTAATCCATTAGGATTAGGTTCATTTCCAGGAGCAAAACCGCGATGACACATTATTATCCGTTCTGGTGGAAAACCAGCACTAACAACATGTTCAACAATTCCCAACCAATGTCTTTCGTCCATCCAAGGTTGATTTTTTATCATTAAACGTACCGTATTCGGTGATTCTCCTAATAGTGTTCTTGCGATTTCCTGTTGTGTAAGATGGTTTTGATTTCTTGATCCTAACCAAAGCAAAACTTGTTCTGGGTTACCACCGTTGGCGACTATTCCCTGCATAACTTCTGATACATGATTGGGTAATAATACTTCCGTAGCAACAATCAAACCCATTCTAGTTACTTCTGCAAACCATGGTGCAGCTTGTGATCCAACACCATCAAATCCAGGAGAAGTACGCGGCTTCCACCAACTGCCACGCATTATTCCCACGTCCCGCTCTTTTAATGCTCGAACTACTGCAATAATTTGATCTTGCGATTCAGCTGCACACGGTCCGAAAATGTTTATTTTTTGTCTTTCCATATTTTTAAAATAATTTGTAACTATTACCCTCCGAATCTTAGCATTCGCCTTTTCAGAACTATTCGTTCACGGCTCATGCTGCGATTCTTGGAGGGTTAGATATCTGTAATCCGAAATTATATTTCGGAAACAGCTATCTAAAAAACCCGCTTTGGGCGGGGTGGTTTTTGTAATTTTGGTTACTACTAAATCACCCCGCTTCAGCTGGGTAATAAAAGTAGAAAAAATTTGTTTTGATTCTGTTATCCATAATGATTTTCGTAATAGCTCTACCAATCCGCCATATCTTACTTCTCGCCTTAGCTACTATTCGTAGCGCGGCTCGAAGAGCGATATTTGGCGGATGTAACGGTCTGTAAACTCACTTTGTTCGTTAACAGACCATAACAAAAAACCGCCTTGCGGCGGGTGAATTTTATTATTATTTTAATACTATAAAATCACGCCGCCTTTTGCGGGTAATAGAAAAAATAGAAATTTATAGTATTAATTTTTCTCATGCTGAAGTTTATTATAACACAGAAAACAAAAATGCAAGGGGGAATTATTTCACCGCGGTTAAATCAATTGTTTTTATCTCTGCAAAATTAAAGTCTTTAACATTAGCGGTCAAAATCGTATTAACGTCATTTGACAACATAGTTGCAACTAAAAAAACATCAAATATTTTTCTGTAATGAGATAACCTATATTTGCGTATTAAATCAAGATAAATGTTTAATGTATCTGAGTTGGGATATATAATCTTGAAAAAACCACTTTTCAGATATTTTTCAATTTCTGAAGCTACTTTTTGTATGGATAATGGATGTTTAGTCTGATGAGTATTTGTTAAAACAGCGCTCAATTCCAAAAAATTTTGAGATGCAATTACTCCTGTAATCTTACCTTCCCATACCTTTTGATGGTATTGACGGGAGTATTGATAGAAAAAATCGTCTTTATTTTGGTGATAAACTAAAACATTTGTATCAAATAAAACTTTAGATGTAATCATAAATATCTGTCCGTCTCAATTTTGTCTTAAAACTACCCAGATGATACCCCCCGATTCGAGGTATTTTTTTAAACTTAACTTTTCTTTCGGGCTCTCGAATATAACGAATCATTGTCTCATGAACAGCTCC
>Ga0210024_1004363_pt1 | contig 11153 bp, 8 predicted proteins | sample CryGeymeta201525_FD_183988 | JGI IMG/M metagenome (GOLD analysis project Ga0210024, IMG submission 183988) | Groundwater microbial communities from Crystal Geyser aquifers in Utah, USA - Crystal Geyser metaG 2015-25 (SPAdes) (version 2) | ecosystem: Environmental > Aquatic > Deep subsurface >... | reverse complement strand
GAATCCCTGTTTATCACTGCTCAAAGTTTGCATTACCACATTGGTGAGTTTTGAATTGGCATGTGTCCAAATGTCAATCACCTGGTTGTACCTCTCGTTATTGGTAATAAATCCCATATTATAGTTGTTCATTACCTCTTCAACTTCGGCATAACCATCGGCAACAATTTTTTGCTTAGCTTCCGGGATTATGACATCGTCGAGATTAAACGACAATCCACCGCGGTAAGCCATATCGTAACCAATGTCTTTAATATCATCAAGGAACGCAACCGTTGTTGCATTTCCACTGCGAATAAATACATCGGCAATAATTGTTCTTAACGACTTCTTAGTCAATATCTGATTAATGTATCCAGCCTGACGCGGAACTTTTTCGTTAAATAAAACACGGCCAACGGTTGTTTCGATGATATGTTTGAAATATTTACCATTTTCATCCACATCTTCCACTTTCACCTTAATAATGGCGTGCAGATCAATCGCTTTTTCAGAATAAGCAATAATTACTTCTTCAGCCGAGTAGAAGATCATTCCTTCTCCACGGGCGCCTTTTCTGGCTTTGGTCATGTAATATAATCCAAGAACCATGTCCTGTGAAGGAACCTGAATTGGGGCTCCGTTTGCCGGGTTCAGCAGGTTGTGAGAAGCAAGCATTAAAAGCTGTGCCTCCAAAATTGCTGCATTTCCTAGCGGAAGATGAACCGCCATCTGGTCGCCGTCGAAGTCGGCATTAAAACCGGTACATACCAGCGGGTGAAGCTGAATTGCTTTACCTTCGATAAGCACGGGCTGGAAAGCCTGAATTGAAAGACGGTGCAGGGTGGGGGCACGGTTTAACATAACCGGATGTCCTTTTAAAACATTTTCCAGAATTTCCCAGACAACCGGATCTTTTCGGTCAACTATTTTCTTTGCTGATTTTACAGTTTTTACAATTCCGCGTTCAATTAACTTCCGAATTACAAATGGTTTGTATAGTTCGGCAGCCATATCTTTCGGAATTCCACATTCATGAATTTTCAGTTTCGGGCCGACAACGATTACCGAACGGGCCGAATAATCGACACGTTTACCCAAAAGGTTTTGACGGAACCTACCTTGCTTCCCTTTCAAACTATCAGAAAGAGATTTTAAAGCCCTGTTGTTCTCAGTTTTTACCGCATTCGATTTTCTCGAATTGTCGAATAATGAATCAACGGCTTCCTGTAACATTCGTTTTTCGTTACGAAGAATAACTTCGGGAGCTTTAATTTCGATTAATCGTTTTAAACGGTTATTCCTGATAATTACCCTGCGGTAAAGGTCGTTCAAATCGGATGTTGCAAAACGTCCGCCATCGAGGGGCACCAATGGGCGCAAATCGGGCGGAATAACCGGAACTACCCGAACAATCATCCATTCAGGACGATTTATATTTTTACTTGCCCTGAAAGCTTCAACAACCTGCAACCTTTTTAAAGCTTCGTTTTTACGTTGCTGAGAAGTTTCGGTGTTGGCTTTGTGACGCAATGTAAATGAAAGATCATCAAGATCGATCCTGCTTAAAATCTGAAACAGCGCTTCGGCGCCCATTTTTGCCACAAATTTATTTGGATCGTCATCGTCTAAAAACTGATTTTCTTTTGGAAGTGTATCCAAAATATCGAGGTATTCCTCTTCAGTTAAAAAATCAAGTTCTTTGACTCCATCCACCAATTTAACCCCCGGGTTAATTACCACATAACGTTCGTAATAAATAATTGTATCGAGTTTTTTGGTTGGCAGTCCAAGCAAATAACCAATTTTATTGGGAAGCGATTTAAAATACCAAATGTGTGCCACAGGCACTACAAGCGAAATATGTCCCATTCTTTCGCGACGTACTTTTTTCTCGGTTACTTCAACGCCACAACGGTCGCAAACAATCCCCTTATACCTGATTCGTTTGTATTTACCACAATGGCACTCGTAATCTTTTACGGGTCCGAAAATACGTTCACAGAATAATCCGTCACGTTCGGGCTTGTATGTTCTGTAGTTTATCGTTTCGGGTTTTAAAACCTCCCCGAACGATCTTTCCAGAACCTCCTCGGGTGAAGCAAGACTGATTGAAACCTTTGAAAAACTAATTTTCGCCTTATTGTCTTTTTTGAAAGCCATAATACTTATTAAAAATAATTAAAACAGAACCTGTTCAAATCAAAATGGTTTTACTCCATTCTAACGCTGAGGCCTAAACCTCTCAGTTCGTGCAGCAACACATTAAGCGATTCGGGGATTCCGGGCTGTGGCATTGGTTCGCCTTTTACAATCGATTCGTAAGCCTTTGCCCTTCCCATCACGTCGTCAGACTTAACGGTCAGAATTTCCTGCAAAATATGCGAAGCTCCAAATGCTTCAAGCGCCCAAACTTCCATTTCACCAAAACGCTGTCCACCAAACTGGGCTTTGCCGCCAAGAGGTTGCTGCGTAATTAATGAATATGGCCCGATTGAACGTGCATGCATTTTATCTTCAACCATGTGTCCCAGTTTCATCATGTAAATTACCCCAACAGTAGCCGGCTGGTCGAACCGTTCACCGGTTTCACCGTCAATCAGCCTGGTTACACCAAACCGCGGAACGCCTGCTTTATCAGTATATTCACAAATTTCGTCGAGACTTGCCCCATCAAAAATTGGTGTTGCAAATTTCAATCCCAGGTTTTTTCCTGCCCAACCCAGAACAGTTTCGTATATCTGCCCGAGGTTCATACGCGAAGGTACGCCCAGTGGGTTTAAAACTATATCAACCGGTGTTCCATCAGCAAGGAATGGCATATCTTCCTGACGAACTACACGCGAAACAATACCTTTGTTTCCATGTCGCCCCGCCATTTTATCACCAATCTGAAGTTTCCGCTTTTTGGCTACATAAACTTTTGCAAGTTGAATGATTCCTGCCGGAAGTTCATCCCCAATGGTAATATTGTAGCGTTCGCGACGCGCGACAGCTTCTGCTTCTTTATATTTGAGAATGTAGTTATTGATTACCCTGAAGACCATGTCGTTCTTCTGTTTATCAGTTGTCCATTTTCCCGGATTGATATTTAAGTAATCAATTTCCTGTAATTGTTTCAGCGTGAATTTAACCCCCTTCTGAATAATTTCAGTTCCATAGTAATCTTTTACACCTTGCGAAGTTTTTCCGGTAATCAGTGTAAATAATTTATCTTCGAGTTTTGCCCTAAGTGAAGTTACTTCGCGATCAAATTTTTCGTCAATCTGGTCGAGCAGTTTTTTGGTTGCTGTTCCTTTCTTGTCTTTGGTAACGCGGGAGAATAATTTTTTGTCGATGACAACCCCGTTTAACGAAGGAGATGCTTTTAAGGAAGCGTCTTTTACGTCGCCTGCTTTGTCTCCAAAAATTGCACGCAATAATTTTTCTTCCGGCGATGGGTCTGATTCTCCCTTGGGAGTAATCTTACCAATTAAAATGTCGCCAGGTTTAATGTCGGCGCCAATTCTGATTAATCCGTTTTCATCGAGATTTCGGGTAGCTTCTTCACTAACATTCGGAATGTCGGAAGTAAATTCTTCAACACCTCGTTTTGTATCGCGAACTTCAAGACTGTATTCATCAACATGAACCGAGGTGAACACATCTTCACGCACAATGCGCTCCGAAATAACGATTGCATCTTCGTAATTATATCCCTGCCAGGGCATAAAGGCTACCATCAGGTTTCTCCCCAAAGCCAGCTCCCCATTTTCGGTAGCATAACCCTCGGTTAAAATCTGTCCTTGTGTAATCTTTTCGCCTTTGCGAACAATAGGTTTTAAATCTACCGTCGTTCCCTGGTTTGTTTTAGTGTATTTCTGCAATCTGTAGGTTACCACTTCCGGATCGAAACTCACAAAACGATCGTCTTCTGAAATATCGTAGCGTACTATAATTTGTTCTGCATCAACAAATTCCACAACTCCGTCGAATTCAGCTTTAACCAAGATTTGCGAATCAGATGCTGCCCTTCCTTCAAGACCAGTTCCAACAATTGGAGCTTCAGGCCGGAGCAGGGGAACTGCCTGGCGCATCATGTTCGAACCCATCAAAGCACGGTTGGCGTCATCGTGTTCAAGGAACGAAATTAATGAAGCAGCCACCGATGCAATCTGGTTCGGGCCAACGTCCATTAACTGAACTTTTTCCCTTTCAATTACCGGATAATCGCCTTCGAGCCTTGCTTTAACTTTATTATTGATAAAATTTCCATTGTCATCAATTGGAGCATTTGCCTGTGCGATAATCTGGCCTTCTTCTTCTTCGGCGGTAAGATAAACCACGCCATCTTCTGAAAGATCAACTTTCCCGTTTGCCGCTTTGCGGTATGGTGTGGCGATAAAACCGAGTTCGTTGATTTTTGCAAAAACGCACAACGATGATATCAAACCGATATTTGGCCCCTCGGGAGTTTCTATGGGGCAAAGCCTTCCGTAATGTGTAAAGTGGACGTCGCGCACTTCAAAACCAGCTCTTTCTCTTGACAAACCTCCTGGCCCTAATGCTGACATACGACGTTTATGGGTCATTTCAGCTAATGGATTTGTTTGATCCATAAACTGCGATAATGCATTTGTTCCAAAGAATGAATTGATAACCGAAGAAAGGGTTTTTGAATTTATCAAATCAATAGGTGTGAAAACCTCGTTGTCGCGAACATTCATTCTTTCGCGGATGGTACGGGCCATACGTGCCAAACCAACACCAAACTGGTTGAACATTTGCTCTCCAACGGTGCGCACCCTCCTGTTGCTTAAATGGTCAATGTCGTCAACATCTGTTTTGGCATTTACCAGTTGAATTAAATGCTTGATAATCTCAATAATATCTTCCTTTGTAAGAACTCTTACTGCAGATTCGACACTTAGACCTAATTTTTTGTTAATTCTGTAACGGCCTACTTCTCCCAGGTCATATCTTTTATCCGAAAAGAAAAGTTTGTCGATCACATCCCTGGCAGTAGCCTCATCCGGCGGTTCTGCGTTACGCAACTGACGATAGATATGAAGAACGGCTTCTTTTTCGGAGTTACATGGATCTTTTTGAAGCGTGTTGTAGATTATTGCATAATCCTGTTGATTTTGATCCTCCTTGTGAATAAGAATTGTTTTAACACCCGATTCAAGAATTTCTTCGATATGATCTTCTTCGATATCAATTTCACGATCGATAATAACTTCGTTACGTTCGATAGAAACCACTTCTCCTGTATCTTCATCAACAAAATCTTCGGTCCACGATTTTAATACGCGGGCTGCCAGTCGTCTTCCAACTACTTTTTTCAGCGCAGTTCTGGATACTTTTATTTCATCGGCTAAATTGAATATTTCAAGAATATCCTTGTCGCTCTCAAAACCAATGGCACGTAGCAAAGTGGTAACAGGAAGTTTCTTTTTCCTGTCGATATATGCAAACATCACACTGTTAATGTCGGTTGCAAACTCGATCCACGATCCCTTGAACGGGATAATACGCGCTGAATAAAGTTTTGTACCATTTGCGTGCATACTCTGGCCAAAGAATACGCCCGGCGACCTGTGTAACTGTGATACAATAACACGTTCAGCGCCATTGATAATAAAGGTCCCTCGTTCGGTCATGTAGGGCACAGTACCCAGATAAACATCCTGAACCACGGTATCAAAATCCTCGTGCTCAGCATCAGTACAGTACAGCTTTAATTTTGCCTTTAAGGGCACACTAAATGTTAAACCACGTTCAATACATTCCGGTATTGAATACCTCGGCGGGTCAACCTGATAATCGATAAACTCCAGAACAAAGTTATTACGGGTATCTGTTATTGGAAAGTTTTCCTCAAATACGCGGAATAGTCCTTCTGATTTTCTGTTATCAGGCGTGGTTTTTAACTGAAAAAAATCTTTAAATGATTTAACTTGTACTTCTAAGAAGTCAGGGTAATCAAACCTGGTTTTTGTGGAGGAAAAACTAATCCTCTCGTTTTTTGTTTGTACAGACATGTATTTATACAAGTTAATTATGTAAAATACCAATACACAAAAAGGTTTAGAAGCCTACTGTTGCAGGCTTCTAAACCGTATAACCCCTTAACAAGGTTTTAATGCGTTATTTAACCTCAACTTCGGCCCCAGCTTCTTCGAGCTGACTCTTAAGAGCTGCAGCTTCGTCTTTAGATACTTTTTCTTTAACTGCCTTTGGAGCAGCGTCAACCAATTCTTTAGCTTCTTTTAAGCCAAGACCGGTTAATTCTTTTACAAGTTTAACAACACCCAGTTTAGCCTGGCCTGCTGCTTTTAAAATTACGTCGAATTCTGTTTGTTCTGCAGCAGCAGCTTCTTCGCCACCGCCAGCAGATGGAGCTGCAACTGCTACTGCAGCAGCAGCAGGTTCAATTCCATATTCATCTTTAAGAATTCCGGCTAATTCATTAACTTCTTTTACAGTAAGATTAACCAACGCTTCTGCAAGCTGTTTTAAATCTGCCATTTTTATTACTTTTATTAATTATTTCTAAAAATTATTCTTTTTCTCCGAGTGTTTTCAAAACACCATGAATTATATTTCCACCAGATTGAAGTTGTCCGAGAACAGTTTTCATTGGTGATTGTAAAAGAGCAACAACATCAGCAATAAGTTCGTTTTTCGATTTAACTGCAATCAGCGCCTCCAACTGATCGGCGCCCATGTACACTGATTCCTGAACATAAGCTGCCTTTAAAACTGGCTTTTTATATTTTTTACTGAAGTCTTTAATCAGTTTTGCAGGTACATTTGCATTTTCGGTAAACATTACTGAGGTGTTACCCTTAAGCGCATCGTAAATTTCTTCAACGTTCTTATTCGAACTTTCCAAAGCTTTACGTAAGAGAGTATTCTTAACAACTACCAGTTTTACATCCTGGCTAAAACATAGTCTTCTTAAATTACTGGTATTCTCAGCATTTAAACCACTAATGTCAGTAAGGTAAAAATGGTTGTAAGAATTAATTTGTTCCTGTAAATTATCAATAATAACTTTTTTATCTGAACTCTTCATTTTTACACATTTTTAGTCAACAACTGACTTTGGTTCAACTTGAATACCAGGGCTCATCGTACTGGAAAGGTAAATACTTTTAATATAAGTACCTTTTGCGGCTGTTGGTTTAAGTTTAACAATGGTGTTTACAAATTCAAGGGCATTATCCTTTATCTTTTCGGGAGTAAATGATACTTTACCTACTGATGTGTGAACAATACCAAATTTATCAACTTTAAAGTCGATTTTACCTTGTTTAACTTCACTGACGGCTTTACCAACTTCCATAGTTACGGTGCCACTTTTTGGGTTTGGCATTAAACCACGCGGACCTAAAATACGGCCCAGCGCCCCAACTTTGCCCATAACGGGAGGCATGGTAATAATAACGTCAACATCCGTCCAACCGCCTTTTATTTTCTCAATATAATCATCGAGACCAACAAAGTCAGCGCCTGCATCAGTAGCTTCCTGAACTTTTTCAGGAGTTACGAGTGCCAAAACGCGTACTTCTTTTCCAGTGCCATGGGGTAACGAAACTACGCCTCTAACCATCTGGTTCGCTTTTCTTGGGTCAACTCCAAGTCTTACATCAATATCAACCGATGCATCGAATTTAGTGAAGGTAATTTCCTTAACCAATTCAACAGCTTCATCTAAAGTGTAAGCTTTTCCTTTGACAAGTTTTTCAAGAGAAGCTTTTTTATTTTTCGTAATTCTGCCCATCGTATAAGATTTATTTAGTTTTTGAATGGCGAAGTACCTTTAACGGTAATTCCCATACTTCTGGCAGTACCAGCAACCATTTTCATTGCCGATTCAACAGTAAAGCAATTAAGGTCAACCATTTTGCCTTCGGCAATTTGTTTCACCTGATCCCAGGTTACTGAACCCACTTTAATAATGTGTGGTTCAGCAGAGCCTTTTTTTAGCTTTGCCAATTCGAGCAATTGTATAGCAACAGGAGGTTGTTTTATAATGAAATCGAATGATTTGTCTGCATATACAGTAATTAAAACAGGCAACACCTTACCAGGCTGGTCTTGTGTACGTGCATTAAACTGTTTACAGAACTGCATTATATTTACCCCTTTGGAGCCCAATGCTGGTCCCACCGGTGGTGAAGGATTAGCAGCACCACCTTTAATCTGTAATTTAATTAATCCAGCAATTTCTTTAGCCATAATAAATATTTCACGTGTTATTATTCCTTTTCAACTTGCATAAAGCTCAGTTCCAAAGGAGTTTTACGTCCAAAAATCTTCACCATTACCTGCAGCTTTTTCTTTTCCTCATTGATTTCTTCAATGGTTCCGTTAAAGCCGTTGAATGGTCCATCGATTACTTTTACAGTTTCTCCTACCACAAAAGGAATATTAATTTCCTCATCATTTTCAGCAAGTTCATCCACTCTTCCCAAAATTCTGTTTACTTCGCTTTGCCGCATCGGTACGGGATCTCCACCTTTGGTGTCGCCTAAGAACCCGATAACGTTAGGAAAATTTCTTAGTGTGTGCGCAACTTCACCCACTAATGCAGCTTCAATTAAAATATAACCTGGAAAAAAATTTCTTTCCTTACTGATTTTTTTACCATTTCGGATTTGGTAAACCTTCTCTGTTGGTATAAGAACCTGATCCACAAAATCTTTAAGATCTCCATTTGCGATTTCGTTTTCGATATATTCCTTTACCTTTTTCTCTTTTCCGCCTATTGCACGCAGAACATACCATTTTTTACTATTCTCGCTCATCGTTATCTAAAGATTTCGATTAATAAAACAAACCATAAATAAATTCCATCATGTTTCTGAAAGACAGATCCATAACGAAAATTACGAGTGATATTATTAAGGAAGCAACCATTACAACCAACGCGCTGTTTTGCAGCTCTTTCCAGGTGGGCCAGGTAACTTTGTGAACCAGTTCATCGAAAGCCTCCTGAAAGTATAATTTTATTCTCATATCAAATATTCAAATTTGCACGGAAGGTAAGATTTGAACTTACTGTTTTTAAAACCACTCCCTTTGTTTGAGTTTCAACCGTAAAATAGTCCCGGGCTAAAAAAGCCCAGGACTATTAAAAATTATTTACTAAGAAATATTATTTAACAATTTCTGTCACCTGCCCTGCACCAACTGTACGTCCACCTTCACGAATTGCAAAGCGAAGACCGATGTTAAGTGCAACCGGATAAATCAATTCAACCTGAACTGAAACGTTATCGCCGGGCATAACCATTTCACGACCTTCGGGCAATTGAATTTCACCAGTTACATCGAGTGTACGGATGTAGAACTGTGGCCGGTATTTGTTATGAAAAGGTGTATGACGTCCACCTTCTTCTTTTTTCAGAACATAAACCTCTGCTTTAAATGTCGTATGCGGAGTGATTGAACCTGGTTTTGCAAGAATCTGTCCACGTTTAATTTCTTTTTTGTCAACACCGCGGAGTAATAAACCAACGTTATCACCGGCCTGGCCATCATCCAAAATTTTGCGGAACATTTCTACTCCGGTACAAACTGTTTTACGACCTTCAGCGCCTAAACCTATTAATTGTAGTTCATCACCGGTGTGAATTTTACCGGTTTCGATACGACCAGTAGCAACAGTACCACGACCAGTAATTGAGAATACGTCTTCAACCGGCATCAGGAATGGTTTGTCAACATCTCGGGGAGGAAGCGGAATCCAACTGTCCACTGCATCCATAAGTTCCATTACTTTATCTTCCCATTTTGCCTCACCGTTCATCGCGCCAAGAGCTGAACCCATAATAACAGGTGTATTATCACCGTCGAACTGGTAGAAACTAAGAAGTTCCCGAATTTCCATTTCAACGAGTTCCAGGATTTCTTCATCGTCAACCATGTCAACTTTGTTCATGAAAACCACCAACTTTGGTACGTTTACCTGACGTGCCAACAGGATGTGTTCGCGTGTTTGTGGCATGGGACCATCAGTAGCAGCTACAACAATGATAGCACCGTCCATCTGGGCAGCACCAGTTACCATGTTCTTAACGTAGTCAGCATGGCCGGGACAGTCAACGTGGGCATAGTGACGTTTTTCTGTTTGATACTCTACGTGAGCTGTGTTAATTGTAATACCCCTTTCTTTTTCTTCAGGAGCATTATCGATTGAATCGAAAGTTTTAATTTCAGATAAACCTCTTTTAGCCAATACCATAGTAATGGCAGCCGTAAGGGTGGTTTTACCATGGTCAACGTGGCCAATTGTACCAATATTGACGTGTTCCTTGTCCCTGTTAAAATGTTCTTTAGCCATAACTCAAATTTTTTAATTTATTTATTTTTTATATTCAATTGAGCCGAAGACGAGAATTGAACTCGTGACCTCATCCTTACCAAGGATGCGCTCTACCCCTGAGCTACTCCGGCATTTATACATGATGAGAAAGAAGTTTAAAGTATCCATTTCTTAAAACTTCTGTCTCATAAAATGAGCGGGAGACGGGATTCAAACCCGCGACCCTTAGCTTGGAAGGCTAATGCTCTATCGACTGAGCTACTCCCGCATACATTATATTTGCAAAATGCCGCGCAAAAATACAAAATTTCTTAAAACGGCTATACAATATTCCTTTTCAGTCGTTTAAAGTGAATTGATTTATACTTTTAGGAAAAGTTTTTCGAAGATCAAAATCCTTTAAAAACCCTTATTTTAGTGTCAAACCCCTTTAAATTCAGCCGTTTTATGAACGCCCCAAAATGGGTTTGCAAATGTAAAAATATTATTTTAAAAAACTAAAAATAAAATCGGCTATTTTCAATTTTATTTGTTTTTAATCTTTTCCTTATATTTATCCAATTGTTTACGCACTGCATCAATTGCCAGATCAGTTGCTTCCTCAAATGAGTCAGCCTGCTTTTTTGCAAACAAATATCCGTTGGCGGGAATTGAAATTTTCAACTCAGAAACTTTGTTGTTTGCCACTTCCGGCTTTAATACTTTTAAAGTTACTTCGGCGTTTATGATACCATCAAAGAAAGTATCAAGTTTACCTACTTTTTTATATACAAAATCAACCAATTTCTGGTCAGGGGTGAAATGCACTGAATTAATTTTTACTTCCATAATAACAAATTTTTAACCCCTTGGATGGGCT
>Ga0210024_1004362_pt1 | contig 11155 bp, 11 predicted proteins | sample CryGeymeta201525_FD_183988 | JGI IMG/M metagenome (GOLD analysis project Ga0210024, IMG submission 183988) | Groundwater microbial communities from Crystal Geyser aquifers in Utah, USA - Crystal Geyser metaG 2015-25 (SPAdes) (version 2) | ecosystem: Environmental > Aquatic > Deep subsurface >... | reverse complement strand
AGGCGGCGGATTTCAGCTATGGCGCACACCGGGTTCTGCGCGCCGTCACGCTGACGCTTGAGCCGGGGTCGCTGCATTTCCTCACCGGGCGCTCGGGCGCGGGCAAGACCACGCTGCTCAAGCTGATCTATCTGGCGCTGACCCCGGCGGCGGGGTCGGTGGCGGTGATGGGCGCCGAAACCGCGACCCTCGGCGCCGCAGCCCGTGCGGCGCTGCGCCGCCGCATGGGGCTGGTGCTGCAGGATTGCGACCTGCTGGAGCACCTCAGCATCCGTGACAACATCGCGCTGCCGCTGCGCATCGCCGGGCAGGATCCACGCGCGCGCGAGGCCGACATCCTGGCGCTGGCGCGCTGGGTGGGGCTTGACGCGCGGCTTGAGGCCCATCCGCGCGAGCTGTCGTCGGGAGAGCGGCGCCGCGCGGCGGTGGCGCGCGCGGTGGTGACGGCGCCGGAACTGGTGATCGCCGACGAGCCGACCGGCGACGTGGACGAGGAGGCGGCGGGGCGCATCCTTGAGCTGTTTCTCGAACTCAACCGCGCCGGGGCGACCGTGCTGGTCGCCACCCACGACATGAGCCTGATCCGCAAGGCGCAGGGCCGCGCGCAGGCGCGCACCCTGCGGCTGGAGGACGGCGCGATCATCCGCGCCGGCGCCGCGCTGTGAGCGCGCGCAGGCCCGGCCCGGTGGCGCCGCACGCCGCCACGCCGTATCTGGTGGCGGTGGTCTCGGGCGCGATGTGCTTTCTGGCGGTGCTGGCGCTGGAGGCCGCAGGCGGCGCCGCGCGGGTCTCGGGCGCGTGGTCCGACGGGATGGCGGGCGCCGCGACGGTGCGCATCCCGGCGCCGGAGGGGCGGTCAGCGGCGACGCCGCTGGCGGTCGCCGCGCTCGCTGCGCTGTCCGACGCGCCGGGCGTGGCCGACGCGCGGCTTCTGGCGGCGGAGGAGATGGCGGCGCTGGCGGCGCCATGGCTGGGCGACGCGCTCAACCCCGCCGAGTGGCCGGCGCCGCTTTTGATCGACGTGACGCTGGCCGACCCGCCGCCCGCGCGTGACGCGATGCAGGCGCGGCTTGACGCGGCCGCCCCCGGCGCGCTCTACGACGATCATGCGGCGTGGCGGGCGCCGCTGGAGCAGGCGGCGGCGGCGTTCCGGCGTCTGGCGTTCTGGAGCGTGGGGCTGATGGGAATCGCGCTGGCGGCGATGGTGACGGCGGCGGCGCGCGCCAGTCTGGCCGGGGCGGCGGCGACGGTGCGCACGCTGCGCCTGCTGGGCGCGCGCGACGGTGACGTGGCGCGCGCCTTCGAGCGCCCGATCGCGCTGCGCGCGCTGATCGGCGGCGCGCTGGGCGCGCCTGCGGCGGCGCTGGCGCTGTCGCAGGCGCCGCTTGGCCTGGGGCCTGCGCTGGGCGCGCCCGCGCCGTGGTCGGCGACCCTTGCGCTGATCGTCGCGGCGCCGCTGGCGAGCGCGGCGCTGGCGTGGCTGACCGCGCGGCTGGCGATCCTGCTGATGCTGCGGCGGGCGCCGTGATGGGGCTGGACGCGCTGCGCGGGCTGGCGTTCTACGCCGTGTTCTACGCCACGATGGCGGTGGGCGGGGTGATCTTCTTTCCCGCCGCCGCGCTGTCGCCGCGCGCGGCGCGCTGGTGCGGCAAGTTCTGGCTGAGCATCGTATTCGTCGCGCTGCGGGTGATCGGCGGCGTGCGCACCGAAATACGCGGGCCCACGCCGGCCGGCCGGGTGGTGATCGCCGCCAAGCACCAGTCGATGCTCGACGTGTTCATGATCGTCCACGCCCTGCCGGAGGGGCGCTTCGTGATGAAGCGCGAACTGGTGCGCGCGCCGATTTTCGGCTGGTATTCCATGCGCATGGGCGCGGTGCCGGTGGATCGCGGCGGCGGGCGGCCGGCGCTGAAGGCGATGGTCGAGACGGTGATGGCCGGGGCGCGCGATGGCGGCCAGATCGTGATCTATCCGCAGGGCACCCGCGTCGCGCCGGGCCGGACGGCGCCCTACAAGATCGGCGTCCATGCGCTCTATGAGGCGAGCGGCCTGCCCTGCATCCCCGCCGCCACCAACTCGGGCCTGCGCTGGCCGAAGGGAATCGCGCTGCATCCCGGCGTGGCGGTGGTCGAGTTCCTGCCAGCGATCGCCCCCGGCATGGCGCGCGAGCCGTTCATGGCGCGGATCGAGGCCGACATCGAGACCGCCTCGGCGCGTCTGGCGCGGGAGCGGGACGGCTCCGCGCGCGGCGATGCCTGATTCAGACGACCCGGCCCGCAGCGAGGCGCGCGCCTTCAGCGCCCCCCCTGCTTCGCGCGCTTTCAGCGCCCCCTCTTCTTCGCGCGCCTTCGCCGCGACGCCGGGCGCCCGGCTTGCGCGCGGCGTGTGCCGCTGGCTGATCGACGCGGGCGCGGCGCCGGTGACCGAGTTCTCCCCCGCCCCCGGTCTGCGCGTCGATGTGATCGCGCTGGGGCCGGACGGCGCGATCACCATCGTCGAGTGCAAGGCCTCGGTCGCCGACTTTCGCGCCGACGCCAAGTGGACCGGCTATCTGGACTGGTGCGATGCGCTTCATTTCGCGGTCGGACCGGATTTTCCGCTGGAGCTTTTGCCGGACGACCACGGCGTGCTGGTGGCCGACGCTTTTGGCGCCGACTCGCTGCGCCCCGCCGCGCCGCGCCCGCTCAGCCCTTCGCGCCGCCGGGCGCTGACGCTGCGGCTGGCGCGCGCCTCGGCGCTGAGGCTGCGCCGCCTGCTAGACCCCGCCGACGGCGCGCCCGAGCCGCGCTGACCGTCAGGGCGCCGCGCCTTCCGGCAGCACCATACGCGCGCAAAACCCCTGTCCGGGCGCGGTGACGATGTCGAGCCTGCCGCCCTGCTCCGCCACGATCTCCCGCGCGATGCCGAGGCCAAGGCCGCCCGGCGGCGCGCCCGGCGCGGCGCCGTTCGGTCGGCCATAGGGGCGCAGCGCCTCGGCGACCGCGTCCACGGCCAGACCGGGGCCGTCGTCGGCGACCTCGATCATCACTTCGCCCGGCGCTTCGCCCGCCCGCGCGATGACCGCCACCTCGCCGCCCGCGCGCCCGTGGCGGATGGCGTTGTCGATCAGCGCGTCGAGCGCCTGCGCCAGCCGCGCGGCATCGGCCCTGGCGGCCAGACCGGCGGCGACAGACCCCGCGATCCGCGCCCCCCGCGCCGCCGCCGCCGGCGCCGCCTGCCGCAGCGCGACCTGCACGATCGGCGCCAGCGGCGCGGCGGCGGCGGGAGGCGTCGGATCTGCCAGCATCGGATCGGGCGGCGTCGGATCGGGCGCGCCCAGCGCCACCATCTCGTCGGCCAGCCGCCGCAGCCGCGCCGCCGCGACGGTCAGATCGTCGAGATGGCTTTGCGCCTCGGGCGGAATGGCGCCGTCGAGACGGTGGCGCAACAGCTCGGCAAAGCCCAGAATCGCCGTAAGCGGTGAGCGGAATTCGTGCGCCAGCCGCGCCAGCGCATCCAGCGACAGCGCGCCGTCGTCGTCGGTCACGGACGTTTGGCGCCCTTGCGGCCCTTGCCCCCTGCGCCCCCCGCGCCGCCTGCGGCCAGCGCGGCGGCGGCGCGCAACTCGTCGGCGATCTCCTCCGCCTCCTCGGGGGTGAAATCCATCGGGATCTCGACGCCGTCCTGCTCCACGAACAGGCGGACCATGCCAAGGCTGGTGGGGCCGATCTGAAGGCTTGCGCTCTGCTCGCTCTGCTTGTCGATGCCCACGCTCACGCCCTTCTTTAAAACCTCGTGAAAACTACCCCCCGGCGCCCGCCAAACGCAACCAGCGTTTGAGGCGATGCGGCGCGCGTCACGCCCACAACGGTTGACGGGTGCGCCGCAGCAACCGATGGTCCCCGACACAGGCGCCCGCGCGCGGGCGCGACGGATGCAGGAGAGCGACGTGAAAAAGGCGCTGATCTGGAGCGTGGCGGTCGCCGCGCTGGTCGCAGGCGGCGGCTATGGGCTGTGGCGCGCGGGCGCCGCCGGGCTGGACGCCGCGCTCGATAGCGAAATCACGGCGCTGGCGGCGCAGGGCGTGACCGTCAGCCATGGCGAACGCGCGCTGTCGGGGTTTCCGTTCGGCTATGTGCTGCGCCTCGACGCCGTGCGCGCCGAAGCGGCGGACGGCGCATGGCGCGCGGCGATCCCGTGGACGCGCAGCGAGGCGGGGCTGTTCGGCGGCGGCGTGGCGCGCACGGCGTTCGCGCCGCAGGCGACGCTCGAGTTCACGCCGCCGCCCGGGGCCGGGCTTGGGTCTGCGCCCCTGGCCTTCGCCGTGACCGCGCAGGATATGATCGTCGAGACGCCGCTGACCGGCGCCAGCCGCGCGACGCTGACCGCGCAGGCGCTGTCGCTGGCGCATCCGGGCGACGAGGTTCTGGGCGCAGCGACGGTGTCGGCGCAAGGGCTGTCGGTGGCGCTGGAGCGATTCGCGACCGGCGCCGTCAAGGTCGAAGGCGCGGTGACGCGGCTTGCGAACAGCCTCGACATCGACTCCGCGCAGGCGGAGAGCGTGGCTGAAGACGTGGTGTTCTCGGCGCAGGGCCGCGACTGGCGCGGCATGGACCTGCCCGCGTTTCTGCGCGGCAAGGGCGAGGCGGAGATCTGGTTCAGCGCGGCGAAGCTGAGCACCACCGGGCCGGACGGCGCGCAGGGCGGATCGGGCCCGACATCCTCACGGCTGCGCGTCGGCGCCGGGCGACTGTTCTACACCGGCGAGACCGCCGACGCGCGCTATGCGATCAGCCTGCCGCAAACCGGCGCGCGGCCGCTCAGCGTGACCGCCGCGCGCACCGCCATCGCGCTGGAGGCGCCGCTGGTCCCGGCGCAGGCGGCGCAGGCCTATCTGCTGGACCTGACGCTCGACAGCGTTGCGGCGCCCGAGGCGCTGTGGGCGGCGTTCGATCCGCAGGCGCTGTTGCCGCGCGACCCGATCAGCCTCAAGGGCCGGGTGGGCGGCGCGGCGCGGGTGCTGGTGGACCTCGCCGCCGCCGCCGAGACCCCCGGCGCCCCGGTGGCGGTCGAGACGGTGGAGATCACCGGCTTCAGCTTCGACGGCCTGGGCGCGACCGCCTACGGCGACGCCGCGCTCAGGATCATCCCCGGCGCCCCCACCCCGGATGGGCGCGTGTTCGTCACCGTCGAAGGCTGGCGCCCGGTGCTGGACGCGGCGGTTCGACTGGGCGTGGCGACGCCCGATCTTGCGATCTTTCTCACCTCGATCGCCGAGACGCTCAACAGCGCCGACGCCGAAGACGGCGTGTTCACCTCGCAGATCGAGCTGCGCGACGGCGCCGTGTTCGCCAACGGGAACCGGGTGAACTGACATGCCGACCGCGCGCTGCCCGTGGTGCGGCGACGACCCGCTCTATGTCGCCTATCACGACGACGAATGGGGCAGGCCCGAGCGCGACGGCCGCGCGCTGTGGGAGAAGCTGATCCTCGACGGCTTTCAGGCCGGGCTTTCATGGATCACCATCCTGCGCAAGCGCGAGGGGTTCCGCGACGCCTTCGACGGCTTCGACCCCGCGCGCATCGCCGCCTATGACGCCCGCGACGTGGCGCGGCTTCTGGCCGACGCGCGCATCGTGCGCCATCGCGGCAAGATCGAGGCGACCATCGGCAACGCGCGCGCCTGTCTGGCGATGGGCGGGGCGGAGGCGTTCGGCGCCTGGTGCTGGGCCTGGGTGGACGGCGCGCCGATCCGCAACCGGCCCGCCACCATGCGCGACGTTCCCGCCGAGACGCCGCTCAGCCGCGCGATCTCCAAAGACCTGAAGGCGCGCGGCTTCAAGTTCTGCGGCCCGACCATCGTCTATGCCTGGATGCAGGCCTGCGGCATGGTTGACGACCACCTCGAAACCTGTCCGCGCGCGGCTCAGCCCCTGCCGCGCTGACGCTCGCGAAAGAAGATGAACAGCCCGGCGCCGACGATGATCGCGGCGCCCAGCAGCATCCGCCGCTCCGGCAGATCGCCGAAGAACAGCCAGCCGAACACCAGCGCCCACAGCAGCAGCGTGTATTGCAGCGGTGAGATGGTGGCGGCGTCGGCGAACTTCAGCGCGCGGTTCACGCAGACGTGCGCCGCCAGCGCCACCACGCCCAGAGCCGACAACAGCGCCATGTCGGCGGCGTCCGGCGCAACCCAGCCATGGCGCGCGGTCACCGCGCCCGCCGCCAGCGCCGCCGCCATCTGCCAGAACACCAGCGCCACGTCGGGCGTGCCGCGCAGCATCCGCCCGGTGAGGATCATCAGCCCGAAGGTCAGCGATCCGACCAGCGCATAGAGCGCAGCGGGCGACAGCGCGGCGGCGGAAGGCCCCATGGCGATCACCACGCCGCCGAACCCCACTGCGATCGCGCACCAGCGCCGCCAGCCGACCCGCTCGCCCAGCAGCAGCGGCGACAGCGCCGCGACGTAGATCGGCGCCGCCAGCCAGTAGGTCATCGCGTCGGCCAGCGGCAGATACTGCACGGCGGCGTAGAAGCAGAACACCTCGACCGTGGCCAGCGCCGCGCGCAGCGCCTGAAGGCCGGGCCGCTCGATGCGAAACAGGCTGGCCGCGCCCGCCGCCCAGATGAACGGCGTCAGCGCCACCAGCCCGGCGAAGCTGCGGATCAACAGCACCTGACCCACGGAATAAGTCGCCACCAGCCATTTGCCCATCACGTCGTTGAGCGAGAACAGCAGCATCCCCAGCAGCATCAGCGCGACGCCCGCGCGGACGGACGGTGCGGCGGCAAACGCGGAGGTGGGCGCGGCTGGCGGGGGCATGGCTTTCGGGGGCATGGCGGGCTGCTCCGGCGGATCGGGACTCGGGCGAATCAGGCGGCGCGGACAGTGCGCCGCAACGCGCCGAAGTGCGTCGGCGCGCGGGCGGATGCAATCGGGCGCGGCGCGCCGGGCGTCCTGATCAGGCGCGCGCCGCTCCCTGCGCCGCTCTCTGCGCCGCTCTCTGCGCCGCTCTCTGCGCCGCTCTCTGCGCCGCTCTCTGCGCCGCTCTCTGCGCCGCTCTCTGCGCCGCTCTCTGCGCGGCGCCGCTTGCGCCCCGCGCGCATCCCGGCACTATGGCGGCGACCGGAGAAGCCGCGCCGCCCCCGACAGCCGCGCCGACAGGGAGAGACCCCGCCATGAAGCCCGCCGTCACGCCCGCCTGCGCCGCCCTGCTCGCCGTCGCCCTCGCCGCGCCGATGGCGGACGCCGCCACCCTGCGCTGGGCGCGCACGCAGGAGGCGCTGACGCTGGATCCGCACGCCCAGAACGAGGGGCCGACCACCACGCTCGCGCACCAGATGTATGAGCCGCTGGTGATGCGCGACCACACCGGCGCGATGGTCCCCGCGCTCGCCACCGGCTGGGCGCCGTCGGCCTCCAACGCCAGCGCCTGGATCTTCACGCTGCGCCGTGGCGTGACATACCACGACGGCGCCGCCTTCACCGCCGACGACGTGGTGTTCTCGTTGAACCGCGCACGCCACCCGGACAGTAATTACAAGGAGTTGCTGAGCTCGGTTGTCGATGTGGTCAAACTCGACGATCACACCGTCAGCATCCTGACCGACGGGCCGAACCCGATCCTGCCCGCCAACCTCACCAACATCATGATGATGGATCAGGGCTGGGCGCAGGCCAACGGCGCCGAAAAGCCGCAGAACTACGCCGCCGGAGAGGACGGCTTCGCCGCGCGTCATGTGAACGGCACCGGGCCTTATGTGCTGGTCAGCCGCGAGCCGGATACGAAAACCGTGCTGCGCCGCAACGAGGCCTATTGGGGCCTGAGCGAGTTTCGCCTCGACGTTACCGAGATCATCTTCACCCCGATCAAGAACCCCGCCACCCGCGTCGCGGCGCTTTTGTCGGGCGAGGTGGACTTCATCCAGGACGTGCCGGTGCAGGACCTCGACCGCGTCGCGGGAACCCAAGGCCTCGTGGTCGGCACGACGCCGCAGAACCGCACGATCTTTTTCGGCATGAACGTCGGCGCGGCCGATCTGGCCAGCGACAGCGTTCAGGGCGCCAACCCCTTCGCCGACCTGCGGGTGCGCGAGGCGATGAACATCGCGATCAACCGCGACGCCATCCGCCAGGTGGTGATGCGCGGCCAGAGCCAGCCGACCGGCGTGATCATGCCGCCGTTCGTCAACGGCTGGACGCGGCAACTCGACGCCTATCCCAACTTCGACAACGCCAGCGCGAAGGCGCTGCTGGCCGAGGCGGGCTATGCCGAGGGCTTTTCCGTGCGGCTCGACTGCCCCAACGACCGCTACATCAACGATGAGGCGATCTGTCAGGCGGTGGTGGGGATGCTGGGCCAGATCGGCGTAAAGGCGCAGCTTGAGGCCCGCCCCCGCGCCCAGCACTTTCCGCTGATCGCCAACGGCGAGACCGATTTCTACCTGCTCGGCTGGGGCGTGCCGACCTATGACAGCGAATACATCTTCAACTTCCTCGTCCACAGCCGCACCGACACGTTCGGCTCATGGAACGCCACCGGCTATGCCAACCCGGCGCTCGACGCGCGGATCGAGGCGCTGGCCTCCAACGTCGATCTGGCCGCGCGCGACGCCGAGATTGCGGCGATCTGGGCGCAGGTGCAGGCCAAGACGCTGTATCTGCCGGTGCATCACCAGGTGCTGAACTGGGGCCTGTCAAACCGCATCGCGACGCTGGTCGAGCCGGAGGACGCGCCGAAGATCAAGTATTTCCAGATGGTCGAATAATCGGCCCCAAATTCTTGGAGTTTCCGCGATGCGCCTGATCGCCGCCCTTTTCGCCGCCGCGCTGGCGCCCGGCCTCGTCGCCGCGTCCTTTGCGGCGCCGGTCGAAGCGGCGGAGTTCCGCTGGGCCGCCACCGCCGACGCGGCGACGCTCGACCCCCACGCCCAGAACACCGCCACCGTGCTGGGCTTTCTCAACAACGTCTATGAGGGGCTGGTGCGGCGCGGGCGCGACATGGCGCTGGAGTCGGCGCTGGCCGAGCGGTGGGAGGCGCTGGAGGGCGGCGCGGGCTGGCGGTTCCACCTGCGAAAGGGCGTGACGTTTCACGACGGCGCCGCCTTCGACGCCGAGGACGTGCTGTTCTCCCACGCCCGCGCGGCGTCGAAGCAATCCGACGTGGCGTCGTGGTTCGCGCAGGTGCGCGCGGTGGAGGCGCCGGACCCCTACACGGTGGATTTCCTCACCACGGCGCCCAGCCCGATCTTTCCCGACAGCATCGCCAACTTCATGATCATGGACAAGGGATGGGCCGAGGCCAACGGCGCCGCCCTGCCCGACCGCGAGACCGGCAATTTCGCCACGCTGAACGCCAACGGCACCGGCGCCTTTCGCGTGACGCTGCGCGAGCCAGGGCTGCAGACCGTGCTGGAGCCGTTCGACAAATGGTGGGGAACGCCAGAGCACAACATCACCCGCGCCATTCACAAGCCGATCAAGAACCCCGCCACCGCGCTCGCCTCGCTGATCTCGGGCGCGGTCGATTTCATCGAACCGGCGCCGATCCAGGACATCGAGCGCCTGCGCGCCACCGACGGCGTGCAGGTGATCGAGGGCGTTGAGGCGCGCACCATCTTTTTCGGCTTCCGCCAGAACCGCGAGCGGCTGCTGGACGGCGGCGCCAACATCTTCAAGGACGTGCGGGTGCGCGAGGCGGTGAACCACGCGATCAACGTGGAGGCGATCGTCACGGTGATCCTGCGCGGCGCGGCGCAGCCGGTCAGCCAGTTGATCGACCCGGCCTCGCGCGGCTATAGCCACGCGCGCGCCGCGCGGCCCGCGTTCGATCTCGACAAGGCGAAGGCGCTGATCGCCGAGGCGGGCGCGTCCGGCGCGGCGTTCACGCTGGCCTGCCCCAACGACCGCTACATCGCCGATGCGGCGGTGTGTCAGGCGGTGGTGGGGATGCTGGCGCAGGCGGGGCTTGCGCCGCGTCTCGTCACCCTGCCCGCCGCGCAGTATTTCGCCGCGCTGCGCGAGCGTCAGTTCGACATGTATCTGCTGGGCTGGTCGGCGGACACCTTCGACGCCGAACACCCGATCCGCTTTCTCGCCGCCACGCCCGACGCGGAAAAGAAGCTGGGAAGCTGGAATTTCGGCGGATTCTCAAACCACCGCGTCGATGCGCTGCTGCCGCTGATCCAGACCGAGCTGGACGAGGCCGCGCGGCAGGCGATGCTCGACGAGGTCGCGGCGATCCTGCAGGACGAGGCGGCCTATGTTCCGCTCTACGTCCAGCCGCTGCTGTGGGCGGCGCGCGCCAACATCGCGCTGTCGCAGCGCGCCGACAATTTCTTCATCCTGCGCTGGGTCACGGTGAACTAGAGGGGCTTGCGCGGCGATGCTGGCGTTCATCCTGCGCAGGCTGGCGCAATCGGCGCTGGTGCTGCTGGCGGTGGGGCTGATCGCCTTTGCGATGTTCCGTTTTGTCGGCGACCCCATCGACGCCATGCTGGGGCAAGAACGCACGGTCGAGGACATCGCCCGGCTGCGCGCCGCGCTGGGGCTGGACCGTTCGTTCGTCGAGCAATACCTGCGCCTGCGCGACGCGCCGAACCCGAGGCTGCCGTGAGGGCGTTGCTGGCGCCTAACGGTATTCTCAAACCAGAGGTCTGACAGGAAGCATGGCGCCCACTCCGTCTGCTCCTCTGGATGGGGGAGACGCCGCCGCAGCGCGACAAATCCTCTCGGCGCACGGCCTCGCGGTCGAGATCCCCACCCGCGCAGGCGTGGTCCGTCCGGTGGACGGGGTGAGCTTCGACATCGCGGCGGGCGAGACTCTGGGCGTGGTGGGCGAGAGCGGCGCGGGCGAGTCGATGACCGGCGCCGCCGTTATCGGGCTGATCGACCCGGCGGGGCGCATCGCGGGCGGCGCGGTGCTGCTGGAAGGACATCCAGGCGCAGTTCGGGCTGGCCTACCTGTTCATCAGCCAAGATCTGAGCGTCGTGCGCTACATGGCTGACAGAATTGGTGTTCTATACCGCGGCGCGCTGGTCGAGGAGGCGCCGCGCGACCCCCTGTTCACCAGTCCACGCCACCCCTACACCCGGATGCTGCTGGCGGCGGCGCCCCGGCTCGACGCTTTCGGGCGCGAGGCCGAGCCGCCGCAGGGCGAGATCCCCGACCCCGCC
>Ga0210024_1004349_pt1 | contig 11181 bp, 10 predicted proteins | sample CryGeymeta201525_FD_183988 | JGI IMG/M metagenome (GOLD analysis project Ga0210024, IMG submission 183988) | Groundwater microbial communities from Crystal Geyser aquifers in Utah, USA - Crystal Geyser metaG 2015-25 (SPAdes) (version 2) | ecosystem: Environmental > Aquatic > Deep subsurface >... | reverse complement strand
GCATTTTAATATTTTCTTTGCATCCGAATATAATTTTATTTGAGGTTTATGATTACGATAGAGAGTAATTAATTTTTTTAATTCTTTTTTAGGTAAATTCAGTTTTTCTAAAAGTAAATTAAAATTACTCACCTCTGGTTCATACGCATAAACACAGCATTTTTTAAATGCCGCAAATATAGAATAAATTCCAATATTCGCCCCAATATCTATTACGGTGGCATTGGGACTAACATCCCCATACACTTTTTTGAAAAAAATAGCAGCAATAGTTACAGAATCTACACCTTCGTGAGTTTTGATTTTAATACCGTTACGAAAGAAGTATGTGTATCCTTGGTTTTTAATCCCGATGTAATTTAAAATAAAAAGTGGCCAATTTTTAATATGATAGATAATGGCAGGAATATAGCGTAAATGACTTATGGCTTTTAACGAAAAAAACTCTTTAACTTTTCTTCTCATAATCTTGCATCAATACCTATTCTCATTTTTCATAAGGCTTAAAAGTTCTTTCTCTATTTTGATTATCGCTGCTTCCCAAGAGAAATTGGCCTTTACCCAATTAAGACCTTTTTGAGAAAATTTCTGCCAAGCTTCTTTATCTTCTACAAGATATAAAATTGCCTTTGCCAGCTCTTGAGGATCTCTTTCAACCAGCAGGCCAGTTTCTTTATCAACAACCGTCTCACGAAAACCTCCTTCTTTTACAGCAACGACCGGCGTCCCGCAAGCCATAGATTCAATAGGGGCAAACCCAAAAGGCTCTAAAAAATGAGTGGCTATTGTTAAATAAGCTTTTTGATAATAATCGATTATATTATTGCCAAAAAAAGCTTCCTCAAATTTTACTTTTTCCTGCAAACCTAAATCATCTCTAAGTTTCTTAAGATACTGTAATTCCATTCCAGATATACTGGAATGACCAAAACCGAGAATTTTAAGTAAGGGTCGTTTATTTTCGGGGAGAAGACTGAGAGCTTTAATAACTAAGTCATGGGCCTTAACCACATGATAGATACCAATGCTTAAAATACAATTCTCCCTTTTATTCTCTGAAGAGGGTTTAAAAATTGTCGTATCGACTCCAGGATAAACCACTTTTCCGAGAATTCCGTAAGCAGATAAAAATCTTTCTTTACTGAAATAAGAATTTACAATTAATCCGTCGGCACTGGCTAAATTTTCTTCATCAGGTTTTTTTCTTATAAGATTATCGAAGAGAGAATATAAAGAAATCAATCCTCGGCTGAATCCCCGGTAATACTTTCGGTAAACATAATTTTTTTGAAAATTTCTTTCGTAGACAGTTCTTAAAGGATCTTGGGATATCAAAAGCTTGGGAAATTTTATGTATTTTAATATATAAGGATGTTGAAGTATCTTTGAGTTTGTAATTATTGCAACATCATAATCTCCTTTATTAATTTTTGAAGCCAATCTTTGAGAAAATCTTTTATAGCGCCAAAGATTAAGGGGTAATAGAATCTTATTAAGGCCGTATTTTTCACTTAACCCCAGGGAACGAAATATCTCTCCGCTGTAGGTATCTACTTTATGGCCGCGACTCTTCAAGCCGGTGATAATATTTTCAATTGCTTTTTTTGCTCCACCATCGGGAAGATTGTGATAAACAGCTATTTTAAGCTCTTTCACCCCGTTAGAAATTTTTTGTTTTTGACCCATATTAATTCAACTTAGTAATCCCGTTAGGGAGGGTAGAATTTCTAACGGGGTTCATAAATTTTCTTTCCAATAATCGATAGTTTTTTTGAGCCCCTCTTCTAAAGAAACGCTCGGTTTCCATTTGAGCAATTCGTGGGCATAACTAGCATTCAAGCTAAGATAAGGAACCACCGAAGGACGCCAAGGATAATCTTTTGGAAAACCCGTTTTAATTTCTCCCTCAAATCCTATCATTCTTCCTATTTTCTGGGCAATCTCTCGCATTGTAAACTCATAACCATTCCCAATATTAAAGGTAAAAGCTATTGGATTTTTTTCTGAAATTCGCATTATTTCTTTTGGCTCGGGTAATACAAATTCAAGCGCTTTTAGGTAGGCATTTACATGGTCATCAACATACATTAAGTCTCTAACCGCCTCTGGGGTACCAATTTGAGGACTCTTTCTTTTTAGCATTTCTGTAATAATGTATTCTACAATATAACCCCTTTCGTTTTTGCGACCAAAAGTGTTGCACAGTTTTAAAACAATTGCCGGAAAACCAAAAGCCCTGGTGAACATTTGAATATATTTTTCCGCGGCCACTTTTGATACAGAATAAGGACTATCGGGATGGAGAGGTAAGTTTTCTGTAAATGGCTTTCTAACAGGCTGCCAACCATAAGTTTCCATGGTAGAAGCAAAAATAAATTTTTCAAGGTTTTTAATCTTAGCTGCCAACTCTACTAAATTAATCGTGGCTAAGTAATTAATTTTCTGGTAAATATAAGGACTTTCAAAAGAATAACGAACCGGTGTAACGGCGGCTAAATGAACTATTATTTGGGGCTCAATTTTTAGTAAAATTTCTTTTATTCTCTCAAAGTTATCCAGGTCTGCATACTCAACAGAAACATTTTTAGGAAAGGGCCGCATTCCTATATCGCTTGGAGGCGCTATAGCTACTACCTGATATCTTTCAACTAACTCTGGGGTTAAGTGAGAACCGATAAATCCGGTTGCACCTGTAATAAGAAGAGTTTTTTTGTTGTTTTCCATATTTTTTAAAGCTGACTATTTAGTTGATTATTTATACGCTCCCAATCCTTTATTGTGTTAATAGTATCCCAAAATCCTTCATAAAGATATCCTTTAATTTTATTTTTTTTAACCAAAATAGGAAAGGTATATTTCTCTAAATCACCTTTAAGGTACGATTTAATTTCTTTAGAGAAAAGATAAATGCCAGCATTGGTGGGAGTTTTAATGACAGGTTTTTCTTTAAAGTTGATAATCATTTGTGTTTTGGGATCCCACTCCACTTTTCCAAATGGGAAAGTAGGATAAACAAGCCCAACGGTGGCAATTGGTAGGTTTTTACCCGAAAAACAAACTTCAACTAACTTTTTTAAAGGAAAAGAGGTTAACTGGTCTGAATTCATCGCAAAAAAATAGCTCTCTTTAATTTTTGATTTTTCAATATCTTCTTTTAGAGCATCAGCCGTACCTCCTTCTGGATTATGTTCGGTATAAATAATTTTCACTCCCAATTTCTTCCCATCCTTAAAATAGTTTATAATGCTCTCTTTTTGATAACCTACCCCAAATACTATTTTCTTTATCCCCCATTTTTTAAGCCATAAAAGAGTATATTCTAAAAGAGGCTTACCGGCTACCGGAACCATCGATTTGTGCATTTTTTCTAAGTCAAAGTTTTGTTTTCTTAAAGCATCAGGTAGAACCGAAAAATTTATCATCCTCTTTCCCCTTCCGCCGGCTAAAATAATTGCGGTTTCAATTTTCGGAAAATTTTTTATATTTTTCATATTTTCAAATCTTTTTTTATTGATGGTATCCCCATTTAATATACTTGACATTTTTAGAAAATTTCTGAGAGTTTAAAATTCTCCAGCAATCTATAATTATAGTTGGACGATTTGTGACGAAACTATTATCAATATTTTTAAATTTTTCATCCGGCGTGGTTATGACCCAACAGGAGGAATAAGAAAGACAACTTTTGATTGATTTCGCATATTGAATTTTATCACCAAAGATATTTTTTGTATTATCCATTGCTAATAGATCATAAACTGCAATTTTCACACCTCTTTCTAATAATTTATAAATAAGCTTTATTGCCGGAGATTCCGTAATAACCGAAGTATTTGGCTTGAAAGATAAACCCAATATTGAAATTTTTTTCTCCTTTATAGATGATAAACTTTTCAAAACAATTTCTGCCAAATGCGCATCCTGCAATTCGTTTATCTTTTCGACTTCCTTAATTAACCCCGTATTGGCGCCCCAATCCTCGGCAAATCTTATGAAAGATTTTGTGTCTCTTGGAAAACAAGTCCCACCAAAACTCAATCCCCCCTTAAAGTAATAGGGCGAAATTCTTCTGTCTGCTCCTATGGCTTTTGTAATTAGGTCAACATCCGCTCCCGGTATTTTTTCGCAAATATTAGCCAAGGCATTCACAAAACTCATTTTTGTAGTTATGTAAGCGTTTAAAGCAACTTTGGCTATTTCGGCGCTGATTAAAGATAGTCTGGTGACAGCGGGTTTATTTTCACAAAGCTTCCCGTAAACGAAAGCTATTTGATCGCCGGCAAATCTGTCGCTTTCGCCTATTACTACAAGATCGGGGTTTAGAAAGTCGCGGATAACGTTTCCGAGTGCCACGAAATCGGGCACATAACCTACCCCAAAACCGACATTAAGTTTTCTCCCCGAGTGCTTTTCTATTATCGGAATGAGCCTTTTGCCAATTGAACCAGGCATTACCGTACTGCTTATCACAAATAAATGATATCTTTTTCCGCTTTTTTTTAGGTTTTCAGATAGCGATTTCAAAGCGGATTCCACGTATTTATTGGAGAAATTTCCGTTAGGATCACTGGGGGTGGCGACAAGAATAACGGTAACATCCGTTTCTGTTATCGCTTCTTGAATATTTTTGGTAGTCCGAAAATTTTTTCTGAATTTTGTTATGAATTCCTGCAATTTCGGCTCAACAATTGGAGAAATCCCCTGGTTCAAAGATTCCACAACTTTCTCGTTGATATCTATCCCAATCGTTTTAAACCCACGGGCCGCGAAGCACGCCGCCAAAGGCAAACCAAGTTTACCCAATCCAACTACCGAAATTTTTTTCTTGTTTAGCAATATTTTTTTCATTTCTTTAAACCAATAATTTTGAAAATTTCATTTAATCTTTTTTCGCAAGTATGGTCTCTGATGCTACGTTCATATCCGGCTCTTGCAATTTTCTCTCTTTCTTCGTCGTGTGCAAAATAATATTTTATTTTTTCAACTAGTTCATTAAAATTAGAAAAAAATACTATTTCTTTGTCGGGCGTATATAATTCTTCCAACTTTTCGGCGTATCCGGTCAGGAGAAATCCACCACAGCCAAGGACATGAAAAATTCTGCCTTTTATTTGTTCTCTTTTCTGGGCTAATAACGTCTGAAAATTCTCATACCATTTTAAGGGGTTGTTTATACCGATTGACCTGTCAAATTTCCTGTGTATAAAAATCAGGGCTATTTGTTTCCATAGAACTCCGGAACTTTCGGCAAGGCTTAGATTTATTTTACTCTGGGAAATAATTCTTATTTTTTCTTCGTTTGTGATATGGCCATTTGGCCATCCGTCACCAAAGCATTCAACATGGATCCCGGCTTTTTCCAATTTTTTCATTATTTCTCTTCTAGCTCCATGTGGGCGGCCAATAAAAGTAACATCATAAATCTTCGGCAAGTTCAGGGGCTTATAAAGAAAGTGGTTATATCCCTGCGGCATAAAAATTGTATTCTTGTAGCCGATTTTACGGTATTTTGCAATCGCTAATGGATCGGTGGTAAAAATCCAATGGAAGAGAGGTGCCCAATATTTGGAGCATTTATAAAAATTCCAATGATCATCAAGAGACCAAGTAAAGGTTATTGCCCCGCTTTCTCGAGTAATCTTTTTTACGACCTCTTTTTGAACCGAATCCATATTAAAAACAAAAACAATATCCGGTTTTTCCTTAAAAACCATGTTAAGTAATTCTTTATTTGTTTCTTCCAGCCCGTTCTTTTTTATCATTATATCAATAGGAAAAAGTATAACCTCATTCTCTCCATTGTTCATCTGCACAAGACTCTCATAGTAATTGCTATACTCATTTGAAAAACCCAATTCCGGCTTACCGTGATCATATTGATTAGCTACATAAATAATTTTCATAATTTTAATTATATTTTTTTATTAATTTAACGATTCCTTTTTTATAACCATAAAGACAAATTGAATAAACTCCGGCGCCAATTAAAACAGAAAATAAAATATGAAGATGGTATATTTGAGGTTGACTTATTACAAAATACATTGGAATGCTGAAAAAAATGGCACCAATAAAACTTAAAAGCACTTTTAAATTAAGTGGGTTAATTGAAGTAAATTTTAAAGTCAATTTAAACAATAAAAAGAAGATTGAAAGCCAGGTAATTACAGTAGCAAATGCTGCTCCGTATAAACTGAATCTGGGAATTAATATTAAGTTTAAAATAACGTTAATTATTGCTCCTAATAAAGTAGCCCAGAAAATTTTTTTTTGCTGGCCAGAAGCAATTAGTAAGAGATAAAAAGGACTATAAAGAATAATAATTCCAGTCATTATTATTAAAATTTGGAAAGCTAGAATAGAAGGACTAAAAGTGGGATTAAAAATAAAATTAATAATTCTTGGAGCAAGAACTATTCCTCCAATCATTAAAGGAATGGATAAAAAAATCATTGTCTCCATGTGGTAATTCCATATTTCCTGAAATTTTTCCTTGGTTTCTTTAAAAGCTTTATTCAATGCTGGGAAAAAACTAGTAGAAATTATAGTGGCCGGAATTATAGCTGCTGTGGCAATTCCATAGGCAGCATTATACCATCCGGCTTGGGTAATTTGACCTAAAGAACCCAGCATCACCGTATCAATATGGTTATAGATTGCTCCAAAGAAACCGGCAAGAGCTAGGGGCCAAGACATCTTTAAATACTTTCTCCAAATCAATGTATTCCAACTGAAACGCAGGCAATAAATTTTAAAATGGAAAAAGGTTAAAAATAAAGTCATAAAGACCGAAACACCAATCAGGTAACCATAAGCCAAATTTTCAACGGAAGGAAAATTAAAAATAACAAAAAGTCCAAAACCAGTGTGAAGAACGGCTTCCAAGATTTTTGCCAGGGCCTCATGCTCCATCTGCTGGCGAGCTTCCAAAAATACATAAATTATCTGAGCAAAATTACCGATCATAACATAACCTGCTAAAATCCAGATTACTTTTCGAATGTTTGGATCAGAACTAATGAAAAAAGCGCCAATAAGAACTGCTATTAATGTTCCTAAAATTAAAAGGAGTTTTAAAGAAAGCAGAGCTGAGTACTCTTTCTCTCTTTCTCTATCTTGGGAAAGTTCGCGGACGGTAATTCGAGACAGACCTAAATCAGAAAAGATAACAAGTAAACCAACAAAAGCCAAGGCAAAAGTAAATTTTCCATACTCGGTAGCTCCAAGGATTCTTGCAACATAAATAAATAAGAAAAAAGTAAAAAGCCTACCTACCCCTGAAGATAACGCCAGCCAAAAAGTATTTTTAAAGATCGTTTGTTTGGTTGTTACATTATTAAACAAAAGAGCTTTAATCCTGTTAAAATTTCTGATTGTCATATCCTTTTTACTTTCTTCGCTTGCTCTTCAATCCATTTATAAGTTTTTTCTAATCCATCTTCTAAAGAAATTTTTGGTTCCCAACCCAAAACTTTTTTGCATAAAGTATTATCGGAATTTCTTCCTCTTACTCCTTGGGGTTTATCTAAAAGATGTTTCTTTTTTATGTCTTTTCCGGCAATTTTTATAATCATATCGGCTAATTCATCAATGGTTATCAATCTGTCTGAGCCAATATTTAATGGCTCTTTATGGTCTGATTCCATAAGCCGGAAGGTTCCTTCTAAGCAATCGTCAATATAACAAAAAGAGCGAGTCTGACAATTATGAACTGTGGCGGGCAGACAGTAAGTATGATCTTCTGTCTCTAAATTATATACATTTCCTTTAAAATTACTTTTAATAATGTCTCTTATTGGAACATAAATAAATTCTTCATCTTGGAACCAATGAACATTTATTGGTTTTTCAGCGTAAGTAAGGGTTCCGCAGCTCCTTCCTCTACCAGCCCAATTATTTAACCACATTATAGTGCCAAAATTTCCAATTTTAGCCAGTAAGATTTGGGTTCCCACAAGAATATCTTTTGATGTTGATGTCGCCTTCCACCTTTTAGAAGCATAAAGAGATTCAGAAGTTGCATCTCCTTTAAAGTATCCGTTTATGAATTCTCGGGTTTCTTCTTTTGGTAATGAAAAAAAGGTGGAAGGTATCCTTTTTTCTCTTGCTGAAGATCCAAAGTTCTCTTTTAGCCAACGCGATAGCGGACCATTTGCCACATGAGTTTCTTTGCTCCAAGGGGTAGATTTTTTATTATCTTCCCAATAATTTAATCCAAGCTTTGTTAAACGTTTATGAAGTTCTTCTCGAAGTTCTTCCTCATGACTACCCAGACACCAACTTACTTTTTTATTGTAAGAATAACCCTCAGCAAGATATAGACCTAAAATCCATGCCCAATCCTCATCAATCTCAATAATAGGAATGGAAGCTTGCTCTTGAGGTCGTCCATCTCCGTGCCCTTTAAGGGTAAAAGGACGTAAATCAACTTCAACTTTTTTCTCCTCTTTAAGTTTGGGCACACAAAGATAATCTTTATGACGACCTCTATCCTTCACAATATCACCGGGCTTAACCCATCCTTTCCAGGTTTCAATATTATGCCTACAATCGTGTCGGTGGCAAAAACAATTTGGTTTACACCAATGAGGAGCATGAGATTTACAAAATGTTTTTAAACGAAATACTAAAATAGGATGTTCGGCTGTGACTTTAAATGGCATCATCCCTTCTGGCTTTATGCTAAAAAGGTCGCCATCGTAATCGCGAGTAAATACATTAGTTACTCTTTGAAATCCTTTAACACCCAAAACCGTATCATTTATTTTAAAATCTTCAATACATTTAATCTTGGGGTTACTAATTATTTGTTCACCTGCAGGAAAACAACCGTCTCCCCATATCTCTATTTCTCCGGGATTAGAAGCCAAAGCTATTTTTCTAGATAGAGCTGCCGGCGCCTTTTCTCTGCCTCCATCATAAGTTCCTTCCGGGCCATATATATTATGATAACGGGAAATTCTAACCTCTAATCCATAATCTTCATAAAAATTTTTATACATTCTTTCTGAAATTAGTTTCTCCCATCCGTAACCATCTTCGCAATCTGCAGGATAGGCATCACTCTCTTTGAGGGGTGTAACATTAGTTTGCTCTTGTTTATATTTAGGATAAATGCAAGCGGAAGAAGAAAAGAATAATCTTTTTACGCCCACAAGTCGGCAAACTTCGGCCATGTTTGTGTTAATAAGTATATTGTCTCTAACCACATCGGCCTTGACGCTAGTAATAAACTTTATCCCTCCCATGTTAGCTGCTAGCTGATAAACTTTATCTATCCCCTTAACTGCCTCTGAACAATTCCGAAAATCTCTTAGATCTAAAATTAAAAATTCATCGGCTTCATCTTTCGGCGAAAATTCCGGATATTTAATATCCGCTCCCCTAACCCAATAGCCCTTTTTCTTTAAAAATCTGACTAAATGGTGGCCAATGAAACCGCCGGCACCTGCAACTAAAATTTTTTCCATATATTTTATTTAATTAATTATTAATTAATTTAAATATTTAGCACCAACCCTTGATGGCATTTGAATAACGTTCAAATGTTCCTGTATCTGTCCATTTACCGTTAAATTTGAAACCGGCTAATTTGTGTTCTTTGGCTAATTTGGGGAAGATATCAGTTTCAACCATGGTAAAATGGGGACCCGGGTGCGATTTTAAAATTTCTGGAGAAAAAAGATAAAGCCCGGAATTAATGTAATTAGATGGCGGATTTTTGGGTTTCTCCAAAAAATCCTGGGCAAAGCCATTTTTACAAATAACCACCCCGTAATCCTGAGGATTGGGAACCTTGACCAAAGCTATTGTTCCTAAGACTGGATGTTGATTATGAAACTGAATCATCTTCTTTAAATCAATTTTTTTTAATTCGTCGCCATTAGTAAAAAAGAAAGGAGTATCTGAAATCCAGTCCTTTAAATACCAAAGCCCCCCAAAAGTTCCAAGGGGCTCAGATTCTTCAAAAAATTTAATTTTAGGAACTTGTGGTGAGCTTGCCGAACCATAATATCTCTTTTTCCACCAATCAAATTCTTCCTTAAAATCTTTATTAATTAAAATAGCAATATCTTTTATTCCCTGTTCCAAAAATAAATCAACCAAATAATTAATAATTGGCTTTTTTTTAACCGGCAGTAAGGGCTTTGGGATTTCGTAAGTAATCGGATAAAGCCGGGTACCCTTTCCGCCGGCCAAAATTACTGCTTTATAATCCGGAAGTTTTACCACTTTTTAATGGTTTTTTTAGTTTTGTCTCTGACCTTTTGATATACTTTGTAAATTTTTCTTTCAACTTTTGGAGAAACCAATCTTAAAATTTCATCGCCCCAGATGCGATAAGTGCCGCCAACTTTGTAAGCCCTGATTATTCCTCTCTTTAAAAATCTCTTAATCGTGCTTTCGCTTATTTTCAAAAAATTCTGAGCTTCTTTGGTTGTATAGACTTCTTTTGGTTTAATTTCAGGCATTTTATTATTATATAATTAATAATAAGACACCTATTAAAAGGTGTCAAGATGTATCAGTATAGGTCAAAAAGGTCAGTTATCCACAGCCTAAAATAAAAGTGGTCCTACGTTTAAGCGGACCACTTTCAACTATCTCAATTTATCTCTATATTTATTCAACAGCAAATTGGAAAAAGACTATGACAAAGATTTAATTCGCTTTAATAAACCATCAATTTCTTCTGGAAATTTACAAGCTTTTCGATAAATTTTATCAGCCATTTTTTCATTGTAAGTATGGGCAATAAGATTTCTAGCCTTTAAAAAACCAATCCATTGTCCAGGATTATCAATCAATTTTATTCTGGCTGCTTCCCTAATACAATTATTTGGCCCAAAACATTCTAATCCTTGATCTTTTATATATACTTGCATTGTTTTCCAGCCTAATTCAAAGGTAAATTCAAATCTCTGGATCGTCGCATCTTTATTTATCCTTGTTGGTCTCAATTCTATTACTTCTTTTAATCTTTGATTCGCTTTCTTTAAATTTTTGATTAAATTATTTAGTTTAGTCATGGGTTTAAAATTTTAATTTTTGACAAAGCAATCTTTTTAAAATTTTTAGGAACCATAGAAAAATCAACAACATTTATAATATAAGGTAAATCTGAATTTTCGAATGCTTCATCAATTAGGCCCAAGGTTTCAAAAGAAACAGGTTTTTTCC
>Ga0210024_1004326_pt1 | contig 11224 bp, 10 predicted proteins | sample CryGeymeta201525_FD_183988 | JGI IMG/M metagenome (GOLD analysis project Ga0210024, IMG submission 183988) | Groundwater microbial communities from Crystal Geyser aquifers in Utah, USA - Crystal Geyser metaG 2015-25 (SPAdes) (version 2) | ecosystem: Environmental > Aquatic > Deep subsurface >... | reverse complement strand
GCGCAGCCGGAGCGGCGCGGGTCACGCGTGAAAGGCGCCGCGCGCTCGACCATGCCGCACACGCGCCCGTCGGCGCCGATGAACAGCATGTCGAGGCTGAGCGGCGTGTTCTCCATCCAGAACGCCCGCTCCTCTGCGCCGTCGAACAGAAACAGCATCCCGGCGTCCTGCGCCAGATCGGTGCGGAACATCAGGCCGCGCGCGCGGTCCTCCGCCGTGTCGGCGATCTCCACCGAAAAGGCGACCACGCCGCCGCGCTGGGTCTCGATCTCGACGCGATCCCCGGGACAGGCGGCCTGCGCGCCGGTGGCGATAACGGCGACGGCGAGCGCGGCGCCGCGCGCGAGACCTGAAAACTTCACGCCGTTCAATCCTCGCCGGAACCTGAAGACGCCTCGCCCCGAGAGGTGTGGCTCGCCTCGGTGTGGCTCGCCGCAGTCTCGGTCGCCTCAGCCTCGCTCACCGCAGTCTCGCTCACCGCAGTTTCCCAGGGCCGCACCTCCGCCGCCATCAGGCCGCGCGGGCCGCTGGTGGTGCGGATCGCCACCGCCTCACCCGGCGCCAGATCGGCGACGCCGGTGCGCCGCAGCACCTCCATATGCACGAAAACATCCTCATGCCTGCCGAAGATGTTGAGAAATCCGAAGCCCTTGCCCCGGTCGAACCATTTGACGCGCGCAGGCTCCAGCGGACCGTCGGCAGGCGCCGCGCCGACAAACTCGCTCGGCCGCTCGGCGAGACCCTGCTCGGGGCCTTCGCCCACTTCGAGAATCTGCACCGCCTGCCAGCCGCGCTCGAACAGCGCCGCCTCCAGCCGGATGGTTGCGCCTTCGGGAAGACTGGTGCGCCCCGAGGCGCGCACGCAGTTGGCGTGTGCGAGGATGTCGCCCTCCACGCCGTCGGATATGATAAATCCATAGCCGCGCAGCGCGTCATACCATTTGACGCGGCCCTCGACCTCAACGACGCTTTGTTCGGAAACAACGTCCACGCACTTTCCCCCAAACACGTTCGCACCCGCGCGGCCCGACGATCTTCACACGCTTCAATGCGACAACAGGATACGGTTAAAATTGGCGCAGATAAACTGTCATTTACACGCGCGGCTCGCGATCATGATCTTATCGGGCGTCATGCTCGCCGCCTGCGCCGCCACGCCGGAGGCGCCGCAGGGGCCGCTGGCGCGGCAGCGCCTGCTGCCGCTCGCCCCGCCGCCGCAGATCGTCGCGGGGTCGGAGGCCGGTTTGGCGGACGCGCTGACCGCCGTGCGACGGCTTGAGGCGAAGCGCGACGCGGCGGCGGCGGCGCCGCGCGTCGAGGCGGTGGCGGAGCCGTTTCTCTACGGCTCGCCGCTGGGGCGGCGCTTTCTGGCGCTGGCCCCGGCCCGCGCGCTGGCGATCGGCGATCCGCCGGAGCGCTGTCCGGCGGCGGGCATCGGCCACGAGCCCGGCGACGGCGCCGCCGCGCGACGGGCGGCGGCGGGCGAGGCGCTGCGCCGCTGCCTCGCCGCCGGCGACGGCCGCGCGGCGTGCGGCTGCCGACTGCTGGCGCTCGACGACATGCTGCTGGCCGGACCGCGCGCCTTCACCTACGCGCCCGGGGTCGGCGGGCGGCTGGTCGGCGACGGCGCGGGCGGCCGGGGCGCGCCGCTGACCGTCTCGGAACGCGCGACCGACGACCCCGCCCGCACGCTGATCGGCTTTTTCGATGCGGCGGGGCCGGTGGCGGTGGGCGAAGTCGATGACGGCGGCGCCGCGCGGCTGGTGATGCTGGAGTCGGGCGCGGTGTTTCAGGGCGCGCGGGAGCGGCGCGGCTGGCGGCGCGGGCGGATCATGGAGCGGCTGCTGCTCAGCGACGCCGCCGGGCGGCGGCTCATCGCGCTGATCGGCTTCGAACCCGCCGACATCGTGGCCGAAGGCGCGGCGCTCGCGGTCTGGCCCAGGGGATAGGCGCGCAGGCGTCGGCGCGCACTTGCGCTTGGCGGCGATTTGCGCCCCACTGGCGGCCGATCCTGCGAGAGCGCCGACAATGTTCCAGAGCTTCGATCTGCCCGACCACACCGGCCACGGCCCCGCGCGGCTGGCGCGGCTGCGCGACGCGCTGCGCGCAGCCGGCGTGGACGGCTTTCCGACGCCGCGCGCCGACGCGCATCAGGGCGAGAACGTCGCGCCCTGCGACGAGCGGCTGGCGTGGCTGACCGGCTTCACCGGCTCGGCGGGGCTGTGCGTGGCGCTGATGGACCGCGCGGCGCTGTTCGTGGACGGGCGCTACACCCTTCAGGCGCGCGCGCAGGTGGACGCCGCCGCGTTCGAGGTGGTTCCGATCGCGGAGACCACGCCCGAGCAATGGCTCGCCGACGCGCTGCCCGCCGGCGCCACGCTGGCGCTTGATCCGATGCTGCACACGGCGGCGGCGGTCGAGAAGCTGCGCACGGCGGCCGAACGGGCGGGAGGGCGGCTGCGGCTGCTCGACGCCAACCCGCTGGACGGGGTGTGGGACGACCGCCCTCCCCCGCCCACCAGCGCGATCTATCCCCACCCCGTGGAGCTGGCGGGCGAGGACGCCGCCGCCAAGCGCGCGCGCATCGGCGAAGCGGTGGCGCAGGCGGGCGCGGCGGCGGCGGCGCTGACCCTGCCCGACAGCATCGCCTGGCTGCTCAACATCCGCGCCGACGACGTCGCCCGCCTGCCCGCGCCGCTGGCCTTCGCGCTTTTGTTCGCCGACGGGCGCGTGCGGCTGTTCAGCCACCCCGACAAGGTGGACGGCGCCGCGCAGGCGCATCTCGGCGACGCCGTCACGGTGGAGGACGCGGCGGCGTTCGGCCCCGCGCTCGACGCGCTGAAGGGTCAGGCGGTGCTGGTGGACCGCGACAGCGCCCCGGCCTGGGTGAGCCTGCGGCTGGAGGCGGCGGGCGCGAGGGTGGTCTGGGGCCGCGACCCCTGCATCCTGCCCAAGGCGATCAAGAACGCGACCGAACTGGACGGCGCGCGCGCCGCGCACCGGCGCGACGGCGCGGCGATGGCGGCGTTCCTGCACTGGCTTTCGGTCGAGGCGCCGAAAGGCGCGCTGACCGAGATCGCCGTGGCGCGCAAGCTCGAAAGCCTGCGCGCGGCGTCCGGCGCCCTGCGCGACATCGCCTTCGAGACCATCTGCGGCGCGGGCGAGCATGGCGCCATCGTCCATTACCGCGTCAGCCGCGAAAGCGACCGCGCGATCCGCCCCGGCGAGATCCTGCTGGTGGACAGCGGCGGCCAGTATCGCGACGGCACCACCGACGTCACCCGCACCATCGCGGTCGGCGCGCCGGAGGCGGAGGCGCGCCGACTGTTCACGCTGGTGCTGAAGGGCATGATCGCGGTCAGCGCGGCGCGGTTTCCCGCCCGCACGGCGGGGCGCGAGCTCGACCCGCTGGCGCGCGCCGCGCTGTGGCGGGCGGGATACGACTATGACCACGGCACCGGCCATGGCGTCGGCAGTTATCTGAACGTCCACGAGGGGCCGCAGAGCCTGTCGCGGCGCGGGGCCGAGCCGCTGGCGCCGGGGATGATCCTGTCCAACGAGCCGGGCTGCTATCTGGAGGGCCGCTTCGGCATCCGCATCGAGAACCTGCTCGTGGTCTCGCCGCGCGCGCCGGTGGCGGGCGGCGCGCGGGAGATGCTGGGCTTCGAGACGCTGACGCTGGCGCCCATCGACCGCGCGCTGATCGACCCGGCGCTGCTGACGGCGGCCGAGCGCGCGTGGCTCGACGCCTATCACGCCCGCGTGCGCGACGACATCGCGCCGCTCGTCGCGCCGGAGGTCGCCGACTGGCTGGCGCAGGCCTGCGCGCCGATTTGAACGCGCGAGACCCGGCTCACGGGTTTGATCCCCCGGCGCAAGCCGCTATGTAGCCGAAAGTTGTATGAAGCCGGGGACGCCGCCAATGCTCGACATGCAGACACGCCTGGATGCGCCGGGCATGGGCAGGCTGGCCCACGCCCCCGCCGACCATCCCCCGGTGGCGCCCGCCCGCGTGGGCGTGCTGCTGGTCAACCTCGGCACTCCCGACGCCACCGACTACTGGTCGATGCGGCGCTATCTGGGCGAGTTCCTCAGCGACCGCCGCGTGATCGACTATCCCGCGTGGCTGTGGCAGCCGCTGTTGCAGCTCATCATCCTCAGCAAGCGCCCGTTCAGCTCCGGCGAGGCCTATCGCGGCATCTGGAACAATGAGCTGAACGAAAGCCCGCTGCTCACCACCACCCGCAGCCAGGCGGAGAAGGTGCGCACCGCGCTCACGCTCAGCCATGGCGACCGCGTCGTGGTGGATTTCGCGATGCGCTACGGCAACCCCTCGACCGACGCGGCGATTCGGCGCCTCAAGGATCAGGGCTGCGAGCGGATCGTGTTTTTTCCGCTTTATCCGCAGTATTCCGCGCCCACCACGGCGACGGCGAACGACCACGCCTTCCGCACGCTGATGAAGATGAACTGGCAGCCCGCGATCCGCACCGTGCCGCATTACTGCGAGCACCCGCTCTACATCGCGGCGCTGGCGCAGTCGGTGGAGCGCGCCTACGCCGCGCTCGACCACCGCCCCGACGTGCTGGTGACCTCGTATCACGGCCTGCCGGTGCGCTATCTCAAGGAGGGCGACCCCTACCACTGCCTCTGCGCCAAGACCACGCGGCTGCTGCGCGAGAAGCTGGGCTTTCCCAAGGAAGAAGTCGCGCTCACCTTCCAGTCGCGCTTCGGCCCCGAGGAGTGGCTCCAGCCCTACACGGTCGAGGAGGTCGCGCGGCTGGCGGGCGCGGGAAAGAAGAGCATCGCCATCATGGCCCCGGCGTTCTCCGCCGACTGCGTCGAGACGCTGGAGGAGATCAACGAGGAGATCCGCGAGAGCTTTGAGGAGGCTGGCGGCGAGCGCTTCACCTATATTCCCTGCCTCAACGACGACGAGGCGCACATCGCGATGATGGTCGCAATCCTTGAGAACGAGATGCAGGGCTGGCTGTGATGTAACGTGCGACTTACGTCGCAACCTTTGATTTATGTCAATCCAAGCTGACAGAATCGCGCCTACCGTCGTGCAGACCGGCACAACGGACAGGGCGAAGCCATGCGGATTCTTCTCATCCACCCCAACTATCACTCCGGCGGCGCCGAGATCGCCGGAAACTGGCCGCCTGCATGGGTCGCCTATCTGGCGGGGTCGCTGAAGGCGGCGGGCTATGGCGACGTCACCTTCATCGACGCCATGACAAACGATCTGCCCGATGAGGAGCTTGCCGGCCGCATCGCCGCAGCCAGGCCCGACGTGATCGGCGTCACCGCGATCACGCCGTCGATCTACAAGGCCGAGCGGGTGCTGGAGATCGCGCGCGACGCGGCGCCTGAAGGCCGAGCGGGTGCTGGAGATCGCGCGCGACGCGGCGCCGGGGGCGGTGCGGGTGCTGGGCGGGGTCCATGCGACCTTCATGTTCAATCAGGTTCTCAGCGAGGCGCCGTGGATCGACGTGATCGTGCGCGGCGAGGGCGAGGAGATCTTTCTTGAGCTGATCCGCGCCGTCGATGAGGGCCGCTGGCCCGCCGACCGCCGCAAGATCAAGGGCCTGGCGTTCATCGAGGACGGCGAGATCGTCGCCACCGCCGCCGCGCCCACGGTCAAGAACCTCGACGGCATCACGCCCGACTGGTCGCTGCTTGAATGGAGCAAGTATATCTATGTGCCGCTGGGCGTGCGCGTCGCGATCCCCAACATGGCGCGCGGCTGCCCGTTCACCTGCTCCTTCTGCTCGCAGTGGAAGTTCTGGCGCGACTATCGCGTGCGCGACTTCTTCATCCTCGCCGACGAGGAGCCGACCATCAACCGCAAGAAATTCATCGAATTCTGCGAGGAGCTGATCGCGCGCGGCCTGCCCGACAAGGTGAAATGGGGCATCAACACCCGCGTCACCGACATCATGCGCGACAAGGAGTTGTTGCCGCTGTTCCGCCGCGCCGGGCTGGTGCATGTCAGCCTCGGCACCGAAGCGGCGGCGCAGCTCAAGCTCGATCAGTTCAACAAGGAGACCAAGGTCTCCGACAACAAGGAGGCGATCCGCCTGCTGCGCGAGGCCGACATCTTCACCGAGGCGCAGTTCATCGTCGGGCTGGACAACGAGACGGCGGAGACGCTGGAGGAAACCTATCGCATGGCGTGGGACTGGCAGCCCGACCTCGCCAACTGGTCGATGTATACGCCCTGGCCGTTCACCCCGCTGTTTCAGGAGTTGAAAGACAAGGTCGAGGTGTTCGACTTCTCCAAATACAATTTCGTCACCCCGATCATGAAACCGGCGGCGATGGAGCGCGGCGAACTGCTCGACCGCGTGATGAACAACTATCGCCGCTTCTACATGAAGAAGGCGCTGTTCCACTATCCGTGGCGCGGCACCGGGTTCCGGCGGCGTTACCTGCTGGGATGCCTGAAGGCGTTCCTGAAGGCGGGGTTCGCGCGCACGTTCTACGATCTGGGCAAGGTCGGCTACTGGGGCCCGCAGACGAAAAAGACCGTCGATTTCCACTTCGACGACCAGCACGCCATCGCCCCGGCGCAGACTGCCGACTGGGAGGCCGCCGCCGAGCGGTCGCGCAAGATGAAGGAGCGTCAGGCGGCCTTGCGCGAACAGGGCAAGGCGCGCGCGGCGGAGCGCACGGCGGAGGCGGCGCTCGCGGCGCAGGCCAAGGCGATGGCCTGCGGCGGCGGCGACTTCCAGATGCCCGAGAGCATGGCCGACGGCGCCCCCGAACACGCGGCGCTGCACTGAAGCGATGGTCCATGCGCAAGCCGATGAGCCGCTGATCGGCCCTAATGCGGTGATCCAGACCGCCGCCGCGCTGATCGCGCTGTGCGGCGCGGAGGCGGCGGAGAAGGTGTTCGCGCAGGCGGGGCTGTCGCGCTATCTGCGCGCCGCGCCCGCCGCGATGCTGCCGCTGCGCGAGGTGGCGGCGCTGAACGCCAGCCTTGCGCAGGCGCTGCCGCCCGACCGCGCGGCGGCGGTGGCGGCGGAGGCCGGGCGGCGCACCGCCGATTATCTGCTGGCCTACCGCATCCCGGCGCCCGCGCAATGGCTGTTGCGCCACAGCCCGCGCCCGCTGGCGGCGCGGCTGCTGCTGCGCGCCATCGCCGCCAACGCCTGGACCTTCGCCGGCGGCGCGACGGTGCGCGGCTTCATGGCGGACGGCGCGGCGGTGATCGAGATCGCGGAGGGCGCGACCGACGCATGCGGCTGCGTCTGGCGCCGGGCGGTGTTCACGCGGCTGTTCGGCGCGCTGGTGAGCGCCGACGCCGCCTGCGCGGCGGCATGTCGCCTTGGCGCCGCGCCCTGTCGCTACGAAATAACGCGCATCAGTCAGAAAGGGCGCCCGTAATGCAGGCCACCGCCGTCAAGCCCGCGACCGACGCCGCCATCGACGCGGGCGTGATCGCCAAATACGCCGCGCGCCCCACCCCGCGCTACACGAGCTATCCCACCGCGCCGCATTTCGAGGCCGGTTTCGACGAAGCCGACTATCGCCGCTGGCTGTCCGCCGCAGACCCCGCGCAGCCGATCTCGTTCTATCTGCATGTGCCGTTCTGCAAGCAGATGTGCTGGTATTGCGGCTGCAACATGAAGCTGGCGGCGCGCTATGCGCCAGTCGCCTCCTATGTCGAGACGCTGTTGCAGGAGATCGACCTCGCCGCCGACGCCCTGCCCGCGCGCATGACCATCGACCACCTGCACTGGGGCGGCGGCACGCCCACGGCGCTGGCGCCCGACGATTTCTCCCGCATCATGGCGCGGGTGCGCGACCGCTTCGACCTCACCCCCGCCGCCGAGATCGCGATGGAGAGCGACCCGCGCACCCTGAGCGACGACATGATCGCGCGCATGGGCGCCGAAGGCGTGACCCGCGCCAGTTTCGGCGTGCAGGAGTTCGACGAAAAGGTGCAGGCGGCGATCAACCGCATCCAGCCGCCGGAGATGGTGGCCGATGTGGTGACCAAGCTGCGCGCGGCCGGGATTTCCGGGATCAACTTCGACCTGATCTACGGCCTGCCGCACCAGACGGTCGAAAGCCTGACGCACACCATCGACCTCTGCCGCGCCATGCGGCCCGACCGGGTGGCGCTGTTCGGCTACGCCCATGTGCCGTGGATGGCCAAGAACCAGCGCATGATCGAGACCGAGGCGCTGCCCGACGGGCCTGCGCGCGCCGCGCAGGCGTCGTCGGCGGCGGCGGCGCTGTCGGCGGCCGGTTATCAGATGATCGGCATCGACCACTACGCCCTGCCCGGCGATTCGCTGGCGGTCGCGGCGAACGAGGGGCGGCTGCACCGCAATTTCCAGGGCTACACCGACGACGGCGCCGAGACGCTGATCGGCGTCGGCGCCACCTCGATCGGGCGCACGCGGGCGGGGCATGTGCAGAACATCGCCGAGACCGGCGCCTGGGCGCGGGCGGTGCAGGCGGGAAAGCTGCCGGTCGCCAAGGGCCGCGCGATGTCGGACGCCGACCGGCTGCGCGGCTGGGTGATCGAGCGCATCATGTGCGACGGCGCGGTGGATTGCGGCGAGGCCGCCCGCCGATTCGGCGCCGAACCCGACTGGTGCGCGGCGCCGCTGGCGGCGCTGGCGCCGCTGGAGCGCGACGGCGTGGTGAGCCGCCGCGACGGCGCGATCACCCTCAACCCGGCGGCGCGCCCCCTGGCGCGTGTGGTCGCCGCCGCCTTCGACGCCTATCTGAGCGAGGGCAAGGGCCGCCACGCCGCAACCGTCTGAGCGCGCGCCGTTCGGCGCCGCGGTCCCCGGCCCTGAGGGCCTCGCGAAACCGGCGCTCCCGCCGGGTCGGACCCCCGACCCGAAGGCGAAGGCCGGCGCGGATGCCGCCGCTCGCCCCCCCCAAGCCGATACGTTATCGCGCGATCACGCGCGGCGCGCACGCCTGCCCCGGTCGGGGCGGTTCCGGGGCGGCGCGGCGGCGCTGGCGATTCGCTATTCCGCCGCCAGCGGCGCGGCGCGCGCGGCGGGCGGGCAGAGCGCCGCGACTACCTTGCGCAGCGCCGCCGCGAGGTCGTCGAAACCCGCGTTCGGCTCGACCCGCGCCTCGTCCATGTAGAGGCTGCGGTCGATCTCGATCTGCACCGCGTGCCAGCCCTGGCCGGGCCGGCCATAGCGCTGGGTGATGTAGCCGCCCGCGAACGGCGTGTTGCGGGCCACGCAGAACCCCGCCGCCTCGAACGCCGCCTGCGCCCCGGCTGTCGCCCACTCCGCCGCCGCCGCGCCGAAGCGGTCGCCCAGCACGACCTCGGGGCGGCGCCCGCGCACACGCGGCGCGGCGCGCAGCGCGTCGGAGGGCATCGAGTGGCAGTCATACAGAATCGCCGCGCCATGGGCGGCGCGCGCGCGCTGCATCAGCCCGGCCAGCGCCTGATGATAGGGCGCGTGATGGGCGGAGAGCCGCCGCTGCGCCTCCTCCCCGGTGATCTTGCCCCAGTAGATCGGCGCCCCCTCCGCCACCACGCGCGGGATCACGCCGAGGCCGGCGGCGATGCGCGGGTTCAGGCCGGTGGCGCGCACGCCCTCGACCACCGCCGGGTCCAGCTCCTCCGGCGCGCGGTTGAGATCGACGTAGGCGCGCGGCGCGGTGGCGGCCAGCAGCGGCGCGCCGCAGGACGGGGCGCAGGCGAACAGCCGGTCCACGAAGGCGTCCTCGGAGGCGCGCAGCGCCAGCGGCCCCAGCCGCGCGCCGCGCACGAAGCCATGCGGATAGGCCCGCCCGGAATGCGGCGAACTAAACACCGCGCGCCCAAAGGCGGCGGCGGGTTCCTCCAGAATGAACGGCGTCGCGTGATCCATTCCCGCCATGATAGCGCGCGCAGCGCGGGCGCCTAGCGTTTCCTGCGCGGCCCGAACGCCGCAGCCCCATGCAAAAACCGCCGCTGTGGCGCTTGCGCCGCGTCCCGGTTCTCAACTATAGCACTCCCGCGCAGACCGAAGAGCGAGACTCTTCGCGATGCGGGCGCGTAGCTCAGTGGGAGAGCACTACGTTGACATCGTAGGGGTCGCTGGTTCAATCCCAGCCGCGCCCACCATTCATGTCAAAATCGAAGACGCCGCAGCTGGGTTGAGGGGCAGCCCCGCTGTGGTCCGGCGACCCTTCGGCGGAAGGCTGCCGGAGCGCGCGCCGCTGGCCGAGAGGCGGGGAGATCGCCGACGGTCCGGTGATCGGCGCGGCTCGACCGGGCGCATTTTGCGCAACCGGCGCGCCGACACGATCGCTTTAGAGGCCGTCACCCTGCGGGCGGGTCGCCGGTCTCGCCCGGTTCGGGCTTCAGGCCATAGGGCGCCGCCAGCGCCCAGACATGCGCCGGGATCATGCGCTTCATGCGGCGCGGCGCGGCGCGGCGCAGGTGCAGGATGGTCTCGACCGCCTTCATCTCTCTCCAGCCGCGCACGGGCGAACTCGAGGCCCCTCGGCCCGATGCGCGGCATCAGCCAGCCCATGAGCGGGCGCAGCCAGTCAGGCATCGCGCGCAGCGGCAGGCCGCCCGCCGCGCGCTCGGTGTTCTTCGCAAACCCCGCTACCGCGCCGCGCCGCCTGCCCGCGCTGGTGGGCGCCCCGCTCTCCAACTCGTCGCCCAGCAGATCGAGCAGCGCCTCGCCGCGCGCGTTGCGCGCCAGCAGCCACTGCCGCCCCTCGCCGCCCATGTAGCCCACAGTGACGTCGGCCAGCACGTTGGCGTAATCGACGCAGGTGCGGCAGGTGAGCGGGAAGAAATCCGGCGGCAGCTTCGAGATCGGCAGCTTCAGAAACGGGATCACCCGCCGCCGCCCGTCGTCAAAGCGCAACTCGACGCGGAAATCGGCGCGGAACTCAAGGTAGCTGGTTCCACCAGTTTCTCGTCCCCGGCGCGTCGTCGAGCAGGGCGAGAAACTGGTGGAACCGCTCGGTGGTGGTGTTGTCCGAGCACGGCGTGCCGATCACATAGAGCGCCTCCAGCCCCAGATCGGCCTCCATCCGCCGCAGCGCATGGACCTGACAGGGGATGCCGATCACCGCCAGCCGCGTCCAGCCCGCCGCGCGCGCGGGCTCAAGCAGCGCGAGGAGCGGGGCATAGCCCATCCGCATCCCCCGGCACTGCGCCATGCCCTCGGCTCTGGTCACGATCACCGGGACGGGGCGCCAGCGGTCGTCGGGGTCGGGCGCCATGGTCAGCACC
>Ga0210024_1004325_pt1 | contig 11225 bp, 15 predicted proteins | sample CryGeymeta201525_FD_183988 | JGI IMG/M metagenome (GOLD analysis project Ga0210024, IMG submission 183988) | Groundwater microbial communities from Crystal Geyser aquifers in Utah, USA - Crystal Geyser metaG 2015-25 (SPAdes) (version 2) | ecosystem: Environmental > Aquatic > Deep subsurface >... | reverse complement strand
CCCTCGCTGACGCTGCCGGCGAGTTTGAGCTTGAAATCGCTCAGGCCGTCGTAGCCGACGCTGCGGCAAAAGCGTACCACGGTGGGTTTACTCACATGCGCCCGGTCGGCCAGCTCGCTCACCGGCTGCAGAGCAAAGCCGCGCGGGTCGGCCAGCACCAGTTTGGCCACGCGCTGCTCGGCTGGCGCCAGCGAGGGCAGGCAGGCTTTGATACGGTCTAGCACTCTTCAATCCAGCAAAAACCGTCGCGTGCGATCATGGTGCTGGTGGCGCTGGGCCCCCAGGTGCCCGCAGCATAAGGGCGCGGGCCTTGCACATCGGTTTGCCAGTATTGCAGGATCGGCTCGACCCAGCGCCAGGCTTCCTCTTGTTCGTCGCTGCGCACAAACAGGTTCAGTCGGCCTTCGATCACGTCGAGCAGTAGGCGCTCGTAAGCGCCTACGCGCTCCTGACCAAAGCGTTTGTCAAAGTCCAGGTCGAGCTGCACCGGCGCCAGGTGGTTGGCGTGCTGACGTTTGTCTTGTGCCTGGGCCAGCAGGTGCAGTTCCAGACCATCCCTGGGCTGCAGGTTGATCACCAGCCGGTTGGCCAGACCGATCTGGCTGTTGAAGATGGCGTGCGGCGTCGGCCGGAAATTGACGACGATGCGCGCGTCGCGTCCGGCCAGGCGTTTGCCGGTGCGGATAAAAAATGGCACGCCAGCCCAGCGCCAGTTGGAGATTTCGGTGCGCAGGGCGACAAAAGTTTCGGTGCTGCTGTTGGCGTTTACGCCCAGTTCCTCGCGGTAGCCCGGCACCGCCGTTGCGGCAATGGCGCCGGCCGTGTATTGACCGCGGATCACGTCTTGCTTGAGCGCCTCGACGCTCCAGGCCTTGAGCGAGCGCAGTACCTTGAGCTTCTCGTCACGGATCGCGTCAGCGTGCGAATTGATCGGCGGCTCCATGCCGATGGCGCACAGCAGTTGCAGTGCATGGTTTTGCACCATGTCGCGCAGCGCCCCGGTGGTCTCGTAAAAGCCACCGCGCTTTTCCACCCCTAGTTCTTCGGCGATGGTGATCTGAATATTGGCGATGTGTTCCCGGCGCCACAGCGGCTCAAACAAGGCGTTGCCAAAGCGCAGTGCAAACAGGTTTTGCACCGACGGCTTGCCCAGGTAATGGTCAATGCGGTAAATCTGGTGCTCGGTAAAGACCTGGCCCACCGTGTGATTGATGGCCCGGTTGCTGGCCAGGTCGTGGCCCAGGGGCTTTTCCAGCACCACGCGGGTGTGCGGCGTGTTCAGTCCGGCGGCGGCGAGTTGCTCGGCAATCGTGGCAAACAAGTTCGGCGCCGTGGCCAGGTACATCACCACGGTGTCGGCCTGGCGCTGCGTCAGTTTGGCGCGCAGGTAGGCGTAGTGTTCGGGCTTGGAGAGGTCCATGCTGACAAATTCAAGCAGCTGTGCAAACCGTTCAAACTCTTCAGCGCTGGGGCGTTTGGCCAGATCCACGTTGTCAAAACGTCCTTGAATCAGCGCGCGGTAGCGTTCGTCGCTAAGGTCGTCGCGGCCGACGCCAATGATGCGCGCGCCCTCGGGCAAGGTGCCGTGTTTGAAGGCCTGAAAAAGGGCGGGCATCAGCTTGCGCCAGCACAGATCGCCGGTGCCGCCAAAAAGAACGAGGTCAAAACTCATGGGGGGCTCAATGTAGAAATCGGGTTACAGTAAAAGACAGAGACGATGAACTGTAACTTAGTTTCACGTATTTTGGAAAATTAGGTAACTTCAAACTGACGCCATGACCGCTTGGCTTGGCGTTTTCCCCAGCAAGCTTTGGCGCATGTTGGGGAACAGTGATGCTGTGACAAATAGCGAATGTTGTTTTCAGGAGACTTTTTTGAAAAAACATTTCATGGCAGCAGCCCTTGCGCTGTCTCCCTTGGGTGCCAATGCCGGTCACAGCCGGTGTGGGCCTATTGATTGCCTACCTGCTGGCGCACACCGAGTTTCGCGGTCAGCGCGATAAACTTTTTGCTCACCGCCGAGAATGAGTTGGCCACGACCTACATCATTGATCGTGTCGGCAACGGTGACTGGTGTGGCACTGTCGTATTGCATCGCGCTGATCCAGTTTCTGGTGGGTGAACGCAAGCTGGGGCGGCGCAAAACCGCGGCTGCGGTGACAGCCATTCCCGCCCATTGAACAATAAGAGAGTAACCATGAACTTCGGCGTTGGACATAACAACATAACCATGCGTTACGGCGTGGATGCCAGTGCATCGCTGGTGATCAAGGGCTTGAACTTCGAGATTGAACGCGGTTCGCCCACCACCATCCTGGTGGCCACTGATCGCAACGTGAGCATGATGTTCCGGAGCTACACGCAGTTTTCGCACATCAACGTGTTGGGCAACGTGATGTATGGACTGAAGATGTCGGGCATCGAAGGCGGCCGGGCCAAACGCCGCGCCGTGGAAACTCTGGGCAATGTCGGCCTGGTGGGGTATGACGACCGCCTGCCCAGCGAACTCTCACGTGGTCAGTAGCGTGTGGCGTTGGTACATACGCTTGCACTGGGGCTGGTTGTGTTGCTATTTGACGAGCCCTTGAGCAACCTGGATGCGCGCCTGCGCCGCGCCATGCGTGAAGAAATCCACCTCAATCATCAGTACTCGCTCTCTGGATGTCCAATTTCGAACAGACCCTAAATTTCTAGGCATGGCTGATAGACTCAATTTTTTTAAAACCCATCCACCCATCCACCCATCAACCCATGCACTTGCTACTTGTGGAAGACGATATTGAACTGGGAACGGAAACCCAACGGGCGTTGGCTGCCCGTGGGTTTACAAGTGTGTGGGTGCGGTTAGCCAATGACGCAGAAAAGCAGTTCAAAGCATCCGATGCAACGGCGTTTGATTGCGTGTTGCTGGATTTGGGGTTGCCCGACATCGACGGAATGGCCTTACTGCAGGCCTGGCGCAGCAAGGGCTTGCGTGCGCCATTGATTGTGCTGACCGCGCGCGATGCACTGGACTCCAGAGTCACCGGGCTGAATTCTGGAGCCGATGACTACATCATCAAGCCTGTAGCCGCCGAGGAACTGGTATCGCGCATTTACGCTGTCACCCGCCGTGCTGCAGGACAAACGCAAACCCAGTGGATTGTGGGCGCTTTGCAAATTGACCAATCGCGTCGCGAAACCAGGTTGGACGGGCAAACTGTGTCGCTATCGCCGCGCGAGTTTGACATCTTGGTGGAACTGGCCAAGCGTGCTGGCCAGGTCGTAACCAAGCACCACTTGGCGCGCGCGATGGCCCCGCTTGGTGAACCCCTGCAATTCAACACACTGGAATTCCACGTTCACAACTTGAGGCGAAAACTGGGCTCCGTGCATATTGAGACACTGCGCGGTATTGGCTACGCCTTGCAATCATGACTGGCAACTGGTGGCGTCAATCCATTGCGCGGCGTATGTTGCTGGCCCTGTTGTTGGCTTGCACTGCACTGTGGGCCGTCATTTACTTTCTTGGCTCATACAGCACCCAAGCCATCGAATCCGGTTCTTTCGACCGCGACCTGAAGGGGCTGGCCGCGGCCATGGTGGCCACACTTGACGACAACCCCCCACCCCAGGCTATGGGACATGTGCTGTCTGGGTTCGATCACCTGCTTGAGTCCTATCACAAGCAAAAGTTTGTGGTTGATGGCTACATGGCATTTCATGTCTGGCAAGCCAATGGCGCGCCCGCAGGTCACAGCCGCCATGCGCCCGCAAGCTACCGTTTTAAACCCGACTACAGCGGCTTCGTTGACGACACTGAAGGCCCCACACCACTGCGGGTGTACGCAGTGTGGACTGCGGACCGGAGCTACCGGGTGGACATCACTCAAACCCTGGCAAGTCGGCAAATCCAGTACGACAGTGTGATGCTCACCCCCACCAGCTTGGGTTTGCTGGCTGCCAGCCTGGTGGTGCTGTGGCTGCTGGCCGTGCTCACCGTGCGTCTCGGCTTGCGCCCCTTGCACCGGCTATCGCTGGAGATGGCCCTACGCCGTCACGACGACCTCCAGCCTGTGGCCACCAACAAGTTGGATCGTGAACTGGTCCCGGTGGTTGAAAACCTGAATCAGACGCTGTCACGGCTGCGGCAGTTACTGGATCATGAGCGTAACGCACTGGCTGATCTGGCGCATGAATTGCGGACCCCATTGGCCATCATGACCCACCAGATCGATGCGGTGCGGCATGCGCAGGATGAGCCTGCTCGACAAGCGGCGGCCCTGAGGCTGGAGAACGTTCTACAGCGTACCAGCCGGTTGGTGCACCAGCTTCTTGAACTGGGTCGACTGGAAGCCACCACAGAGGCGAACTGTGCGCTGCGGCAGCTTCCCGATCTGGTGCGTGAAGCACTCGCTACACATGCGCCTTTGGCAGCGCAACGTCACATGACACTGTCCTACACCGGACCTGATCAACTGGAATGCAGCATGCCTGGTGCTACTATGGAACTGATAGTGGACAACCTGGTGCGCAACGCCATCCGGCACGGTAAATCAGGGGGGCAGATCGAAGTGCGCCTGTCGCCTGGCCCCAACGCCGCCGACCTGCCGCCGCTGGGAACGGCATTGATGGAGCTGACAGTGCTCGACGACGGGCCAGGCGTGCCGCCGTCCGAATGGTCCCGCCTGTTCGAGCGTTTCCACCGTGGCTCCCAAGCTGCTGGCGAGGGCTCTGGTCTGGGCTTGGCGATCGTGGCATCGGCTGCTCGGCAATTAGGCGGCCAGGTGCGCGCTCACATCGGTCTCAACGGCATCGGACTGGGTGTAACTGTTTCTTGGCCGGTACAAACAGCCGCGCTCAGGTAATCCTCAGCGTCACTGACATACCATGCCTCGGTCTTAACTCCGATGCGATTTTTCTCCCATGTTTAACAAGACTTACCGGCAAGCCTTGAGTGCTTTGTTGCTGATTTTGTCGATGTCCCTGTTCTCTGGCTGCACGACTTTGCCGGGAGTCACCACTGAGGCGGTAGGGCAACGCCACATTGAAAGCCGTTTGACCCGCCACGGAACCCCTGTTGTCGTTATTGAAAATGGGCTGGGCGGCACCCTGGACTTGTGGGGCAAGGTGGTTCCAGAGCTCGAAGCAGAAACCACCGTACTGGCTTACAACCGGGCCGGGTATGGTCATAGCAGCCCTGTTGACACCCCACGCGACGGGCAGCACGTGGTGCAAGAGCTGCGAGAACTGTTACGTGAGCGTGGCCTTTCGCCGCCCTATGTTCTGGTTGGGCACTCGTTGGGGGGGCTTTACATGCAATGGTTTGCACGACGTTACCCAGAGGAGGTTCAGGCATTGGTGCTGGTGGATTCCACCCACCCGGCACAGATGCGAGGGCAGGGTGACCCGGAACATTGGCCTGCCTGGCTTCGCCTGGCTTTTGGTGCTTTGACCAATGACACCGCGAAAGCGGAACTGAAAGCCATTGACTCCACAGGCCAATCTGTTTTGAGCATGCCCAGCTACACCAGCGGCCCAGTGGAGGTGCTGAGCGCCTTGCGCCCCATGCAAGATCGCCCAAGCCCCATGAGTGAGTATGCCAATCAACTTCGATCAGATCTGGTCAATCTCTATCCAGGTGCACGGCAAGTGTGGGTGGACAGCGGCCACGTCATACCCCTTGAAGCCCCTGAGGCCGTGGTGTCAGCTATCAAAAGAGTGCTCGCAAACAAGCAGCAGCCCCTGCACTCGAATTGAACCAAGGTCGCGCTGCACTCATGCGGCCTTGGACACATGATGGCGGCATTGGCGCGACTTGGGTGGTGGCATCCGAGTCACCCATGTGGCTGACTAAACGGTTGGCGCACTGAACGCCTGAGCCAGCAAGTCAAACACCACCCGGATACGCCGGGCAGTGTGCAGCTCGCGGTGCGTAACCAGCCAGATGGGAAATTTGATGGGAGCTATTTCGTCGAGCACTCTTACCACTGAAGGCGTGAGTGCGGCAATTTCTTCCATCGTCACGCCAATGCCCAGGCCCTGGAGCACCATTTGCCACGAAGCCACGGTGTTATCGGCCAGAACACTAAAGTTTGACTCGGTCAATTGCAGCCCGCAGTCCTGCAAGAGCGCCAAATAGTGACCGCTCCGATCAACCCCAATAAACCGGTGTTTGAGTGCGTCTCGTGCTGAACGTGGATGTCCATTTTTCGCGATCCAATCGGCAGATGCGTAAAAGTGTGCGCTGGCATGGCGCAACAGGCGCGCGATGAGATCGGGCTCTTGCGGGCGTACATGTCGAATCGCAATATCGGCCTCACGCATTCGTAAATTGCTGATCGTGTCAGTGGCGATGACTTCGATCGTCACGCCAGGTGCCAGCTCGCTGATGCGTTGCACCGCTCGGGGCAACAAAAACGCCGCCACGGCGTCTGTAGCGCTGACTGAAACCACGCCGTCCACCGACTTTGACGTTCCCGTAGCCGCCAATGCCAAGTCCTGGGCTGCTGTGCCCATGGTGCGCGCGTACTCGAGCAGACCTGACCCGGCCTGGGTTATCACCACTGCGCGCCCGACGCGCTCAAATAAAGTTACGCCTAACTCAACCTCGAGTGCGGATACCTGGCGGCTTAGCGTGGACTGGGTAACCCCCATGTACCTGGCCGCAGCGGACAGCGATCCGCGCTCGGCGGTTTGCAGAAAAGCGTGTAGGTGGTTCCAGTCCATATTCTTATCAATCAAAAATGCATAAGTAGTCTGCAAATTCTCCTCTATTTACAGATTAAATGCATAGATACCATTGCACAACTATGCAAGAGACGTGCACGCCAGCGATGACCCTTCCCCTTGATAAGACTGCCCATGTTCCGTTTCTTTTCGAGGCCTGCACCGCTTGTTATCGCGCTGGCCTTCTTCGCCTTCATCCCGGTCCTTACCGCGCTCGTTCAAGTGTTCCAGATTCCATTTGGCACCTACCCCAAAGACAGCGCCCGTCTGGCTGTTGCCCCCATCGCATGGTTTGCCCATGTACTGACCGGGGTTGCCTTCGGGATCACTGGCCCCGTGCAATTCGTCCGCGCTCTGCGTCACCGCTTTGGGTCGCTGCACCGTGTGTCCGGTCGGATATTCGTCCTTTCAGGGGCAATTCTTGGCATCTCGGGCCTTTCGCTTCTCGCCCAGGTGACATCGTCAAGAACGCCCCTGGTCGACATCGCCCGCAGCCTCTTTGGCCTGGCGCTCCTGATCGCGCTCGCTCTGGCGATGGTAGCGATCCGGGACCGCGATTTCCTGCGCCACCGCGCCTGGGCGATCCGCGCCTATGCAATCGGCATGGGGTTGGGTGCCGTCTCGCTGGTGTTTTTTCCGATTTACATCATCACAGGCCAGCCCCCAACTGGCCTGGTCTCTGACATTCTCTTCGTCGCCTCGTGGGGGCTGACCATCGCCTTCGCCGAGGTGATCATCCGCCACCTTTCCCGCTTTCCCTACAGAGTTCACGCATGAAAGTTGTTGTCAGCCCTCGATGCTCAGCAAACCCTAAGAGATGTTTCACACGCCCAGACAACAATGAAAGTGATTCGTTTAGCAACTCATAGCGCAAAACTTTAAGGAGTTCGAATTAAGCATGCCCCGTGCAGTGATCCTTGTAATGCTAACCGCATGCTGCTGGCCTGATCGCTGAAATGCGTTGTATGTCCAGCATGCTGTGTCGGCGAGAAATTTTGGATGACCCCGTCTTTGTAACCCTTATGTATTGAACTTTTCTAATGGAGATGAAATTGAAAAAAATGACGATGGTAATTCTTTTCGTCGGTGGTGCACTTTCTGGTTGCGCTGGTGGTGTAACCGGTGGCTTTGATAGTATGAACTTCAGCAATGCGGCCCAAGTCCACATCTTTACGCCTGAAGAGCAAAACGCAATGACGGCCGAGGGCACCAGTCCGACCATGCTTTTGCCATCCGAAGTACGGGCACATTTTGAAAAAATAAGAGCTGGCAAAAACACCAAGCCAACGGGGGTCGTGACTTACTGTGATGCCGGTCTGGCTCAACTGATTCAAGCCCGAAGAAAGCAAGCGCTTGCCGCGATTGATGGCGCTTGCGGTGGCAAAGATCAATATGAAATTCGGCACGAAGGTCTTGGTAACCTGAAAACCCGCTATGCAGGTAACTTCCAGATCGGAGCAAGCTGTACACGTAGCAAGGAAGTCATATTCAGGTGCAATGGTGTTCAACCCAAGCCCAACCTGAATAAGTAGTGATGCAAACCATCATGATGAAAACGCTTGCCTTGTTTGGATGCCTGCTCTTAACAGCTTGCGCTGTTAGCACTGACAGCTTGCAATTGAGTAATGGGAAGGGAGCCAACTATGCGGTGACCGGAAAGAGCTACGAGCAAATATGGAGGGCAGCAACAGTCGCCATGAGTACAGATATGGAAATCGTTGAAAGCCACAAGCCGTCTGGTGTGATCAAGTCAAAGGTGGTCAACGGGACACGTGGAAAAGTCGTGGGCTTTTTCATCCAGCCTGCTCATGCATCGGCACCACGCTACACCATCAACATCGTGAGCAGGTGGCCGCTCCAAGCGCCGAACGAGCGCGATGGCGAGCCATCCGTTTGGGAAGATTTCAGGCAGGCATTGAACAGCAGATAGGTAGCCATGAAAGCCACATCAAGTTTTGTTAGTTGAACCGAAGCAAAACGTTATGAACATCAGTGAGATATTGAGCGCGCGCACGTCGAACGCTTCCATCAATGGTCAGATGACTGCGCAAGCTGCGGCCGCTACCTTCGCCGTCAAGCGCTCAAGCAACTGGAAGACTTGTCCGACTAGCGCAATAGCAAGCCAGGCAACTGATGCAACTTGCCGACATCGACCCGACGTTCACAATTCATAGTCAACTTCCGACGAAATTTCCTTTCCTACTTTTGTAGGGCTGCGACGATGAAATTTACGACTCACTCAATTTTGCATCTAGTTAATTCAATGGAGAAATTTTATGAAGATGGGTCATGCTGGTTCAGTCTCATCGTTGTTTAAGCCGTCCGCGAGATTCGCGGCAAACTCGGTAAGTTCTGGCGACAAAAATAGTTCAGGCACTGCTAAGGTCAGTTCTGATTTCAGTGGAAAGCTACAAAGTGTAGTTAATAAGCAGTCAATTGACGCTGGTAAGGCTACGGCGTCGATCGTGGAAAAATATGACCTCCGGAACATTTCTTATGTCGACTTGCAAAAGATGGCAAAAGAATTGCTTGATGTTGGTGCACTCAAGGAATCCCAGTATCTTGATTTTCTCCCTCCTTCGGAGGAGTTCGCGAGTTTGGATGGCTCAATAAATCTTGACTGGAATCAACCAAAAGATTACATAAAGATTATTGAAGATCAGATTGCTTTTACGAAACAATATCAGCCGCATCTATCGACCAAGTTTCTGGAGTATCAACTTGAGCTTAAACAACGCTTTAGCCCAAGCAAATAGTATTTATCGTTGAGTTATCAACAGAATGTTGTTCCTGGCCTTGTGAGCCACCGTGCGACCAGCTGTTCCAAGTTGTGTTCCCTGCAAAACCTCCTCCATTGAAACGACGGGAAATTTGGATGATCACAAACACGCACAAGCTTCTTATTGCCATACTGGTAGTTCTGTTTCAAACGGGATGCTCGGTGCACCAGGTTTTTGCAACCGGCGAGGCCTATCAACGCGAGGGGTGTTTGCGAATACTTGATAACCTGCAACGCAAGCATTGCATGAGTCAGATATCAACCGACTACCTGGAATACGAGCGCGAAAGAAGCGCAATTTCACATTAATATTTAAATCACCCATCGCCATGAGAAAACGTTTGAATCTATTGCCTTTGGTCACAGTTCTACTCCTGATGAACCCGGTTTTTGTGTCGGCAGAGTACCTGCTCTGCAAGAACGAATCGGTCAATGTGGGTGACACCCGATCGGCACTTCTTCAACGCTGTGGTGAACCAGTTATCAAGGACACCTTCTGTAAACCCGTTGAATCAATGCCAAGCACGCCGAGCGGCTCTGGTATCGTTGTTGCTGTTCCGTCCTGCAGAAATGTGGATGAGTGGACCTACAACCCAGGTCGTGGCCAATTCATGACAACGCTACAAATTGACAGCGGCAAAGTTGTTTCCATCAAATACGGTGACCGGGTGCAATAGCTCAATCGTTCCTTTGCAGGCTATCAGGACGCCATGACACGTGATACGAAAGCCACAATGCCACTGTTGGCTGGGATGCTGATTCTCTGCGTCGTCCCGGCCTTGGGCGGCGGTGCTCGGATTATCGAAATTTTTGTCGGCGGCAATATGACTGCTGAGAACGCGCGCTTCTTCGCCTCGCCGTTTCCCGTTGTGTTGCATATCGTTGCATCGTTGATCTTTTCGATTGGCAGCGCATTCCAGTTCTTTTACGCCCCGCCCAGAAGTATGGGTGGCCGGCACAAACTGGCTGGGCGCACACTGGTCTTTTGTGGGCTGCTGGCTTCGTTAACCGGACTCTGGATGACGCAGTTCTACCCCCGTGCAATAACGAATTTTGACGGGCATGCGCTTTATTTGGTGCGCCTCGTGGTGGGGGGTGCGATGACGTTTTCTATCTGCTGTGGTCTGTATTGCGCGAACCGAAGAGACTTTGTGAGTCATCGCAATTGGATGATTCGAGCCTATGCATTGGGTCTCGGTGCCGGAACTCAGGTTTTTAACCACATCCCTTGGTTCGTTTTTCCTGAGCTGCGAAGCGAAATATTACGGACGCTTTGCATGAGCGCGGGTTGGGCCATTAACGCAGTTGTTGCCGAGTGGGTGATCATGAGACGATCGCATCCTCGATCTATAGAAAATGGGCTTATTCCAGATATCAGGCAGTGATGACGGACTCTTTGCGATGCTGACCGACCTCAGATCGACTTCGACAATGTCAGTATGATGCCCAGACAATGAAATTTTCTATGGCAATGCCCGGCAGCATGGTCAAGCCGTAACCGTTTGGTATTTTGGGGTCAGAAGTTCGACACCATTTCCCAGAATTTCCGGTTTCTCTGCCCCAACGCCCCAATGAATTCAGCCACTTACGACGATTCATAGGCCAAGAATAAAAAGTGCTTGTAGTGGCACGTTTGGCTGTACCGGTAGTTTCAATTTTTTTGAATCTGCGCTACACTCAGCGCCATGTTCATCAAAGTCACCCAATCCGGTGGTCGCCGCTACGCGCAGCTGGTCGA
>Ga0210024_1004297_pt1 | contig 11264 bp, 13 predicted proteins | sample CryGeymeta201525_FD_183988 | JGI IMG/M metagenome (GOLD analysis project Ga0210024, IMG submission 183988) | Groundwater microbial communities from Crystal Geyser aquifers in Utah, USA - Crystal Geyser metaG 2015-25 (SPAdes) (version 2) | ecosystem: Environmental > Aquatic > Deep subsurface >... | reverse complement strand
AAGGGCTGCACCAGAACCGACCCCAACTCCAACCCAATTGCCAGTTAAGGTCATACCTTAAAGTGATTTTGACCAAGACTCCTCGCTTTTCGATCTCTGGGTTTTGTCTTCACAATTTTCTCGTCCCCTTTGCCCACGAAGGTAAGATATAAGCACGTCAGGGGTGTCAATTCAAATGTTAGTTCTATCGTGCACACTTATCTTGAATCCGAAATCTTAATTTATCTCAAACGTCTTTCCAACTATGTCTGTACTCTTGCTGGGTATTCAGATTTCGAAGAAAAGAAAAAAAGATTGTGGCTAAGAAAGACAAAAACTTGATCTAGAGTTGGAGTTGGTTTTCCATTGTTCTTTAAGTTTTTCCCAATAATCCCGTATTTGCGGGTATTTTTCAGTTACATAGTTTGTAATATACTTTTGGTTAAGGATTGATTTTGGATTTGACGTTTCGTTAAAAAGAGCTTGCAGCCAAGCTTTGGATGCTTTGTCTCCTCCGAACGTTTCTTTGAACTGTTGAAAACCGGTGTTTTCAACTAATCTTTGAACATCTTCCGCTGTTTCCTCCAGGGAACCAACCAAACAATCAAAGCCGCTTATTCTAATTCGTGGGGAAACTCTTATATTAAAAGAGCTTCTTAGGTCGGGGTTTATTGCAAGTATCCTATCCGGGCTTGAATGAAAGAAGCCTAATTTAGCCAATTGAGGAGCAATTTCCTCCACCGCCTTTTGGGAAGACTCCCAAGTTTGCTCTTTTCCTCTAAACTGACTGGGCCAGAATTCCTCCCACTCATATAAGTTGATTTTATCGGTCTCTCTTTTTATTCCTATAGAGTCGATGTTTATATCTATCTCTCTAAGAATTAGTTCTTCGATGCTTGGTTTAACGGATCCCTTTTTAGGATCATCGAAAATATCTTGATAATTATAGGTAGATATTGCTTTTTCGAATGAGCCGTGTACGATTATCCAGACCAGGTGGGGTATGCCGAAACTCCTCGTTTCTTCGGCCTTAGTGTAAATTTTATTTTTAAATATAAAATCTGCAAGTTTTTGAGGATCTATAATAATCATTTGTCCCAAACAATCGACTTTAGGTAGAACCAGTTGCCCATCTTTTGTGGAAATAGCCACTAAAGATTGTTTTTTCAGAGTTTTGGCCAATGTTTCTGTATTTTGTTTGTGGCTACCAACCTCAACAGAGGATACAAATTCACCGATAATTGAATCAGCCCTCTTAAAAAAATCACCAAGGTCAAGTTGAAACCTTCCCGTATAGTGACCAAATTTAGTTTTCTCTTGGCCTCCTTCGTGCCACTTCACACCCCAATTAGTTTCCCCATTTCTTATTAGAATTAACTCCCCGCCCTGTACTTGTGACTGTTTGTATATTGGTTTTTTAGTTTTTTCACCCGCTGTAATCGTTTCTCCGCTGGTTAGATTTAGAATAACATCGCCTTTTCTTATTGGGAAAAAATAAGGGTCGGGTGGAAAAATCTTGTACTCTTGAATTGCTACGCTTGCTCTTTCTCTAAATAGTTCTGGAATCCAATTAAGATTATGGAGAGGGGTTATTTGTAGTGGCTCCGGTTCTGTAAAGGCTCCTATAGCAAGTTTTTCTTCAGTTACTAGTCTTAGCCCTTCGGGATGGATATTGGGGAAACGACGGTCAGTTTGGGCCTCGTCGGCGGTAACGTATTCCATTCCTTAATTGTATCATTAATCTTTTAATCAAAATGACAGAAATTTACGTCTTACTTTCCTTCAAATATTCTTTCAAAAGGATAACACCCCCAATAATTATCAGGCAAATCTATACGAAACTTTAATTCTTCTTAATGGGCTTTTTATGTCTATACCCTTGCCCGATATTCAAATCGTATAATAAACTACATGCGGCCTAAAGGCCGCAGTTTTAATCTTTCTGTGGCATACTTTCCTTGTTTTCTTGGATGTACTTTTTAACTTCTGTGAAGTTGGTTTTCCCCACCGATTCGGCAAAGTAGCCATCTGACCAGAATGAATCGCCCCAGAGAAATTCTTCAAGTTCCGGGAATTCACTTCGAAGAATCCTGCTACTACCACCTTTGAGGAAATTTACCACCCTGGAGAGACTTTCCTTTGGCTGGATTTGTATAAGCATGTGGAGGTGGTCTGGAAGAACCTTGATTTCGTCAATCCACCAGTTATTTACTTTGCAAGCCTCGTAGAATAGGCCTCTCAATCTCTCAGCTACTTTGCCTCTTAATACCCGCCTACGGTACTTTGGTACCAATACAAGATGAAGAATAATTCTGTGTTTAGTGTGCGCTCCGTGCCAATATTTAAACCCCATTGGCCCAAGTATGCCACAAACTATGCTTCAACCTCCAGCCTAAAGGCTGTGGCTGTATGCAGGGATTAGCACACCCTTTTATGTCGTCGCGGTCAATCCACGACTCCAGTTCATGGAAAAAACCTTCTTTCCTACCAACTATAAAACGCAACTCCATGGTTTGTTCAAAATGTTTATAAATACCCAACATCCATTCGTAAGATTCTGTACCACATCTGGCTATCGGATCTATCGGATCACGCAGGTCTGCATTCCGTAACGTTCCTGTGTCTTGGCATTTAATAACATCATACACTGCAACTTCTATTGCTCTCGGTCGAAAATTATTTCCTTTGCCCGTCCAAATCACCATTAGCCGGGACGGTTCTTCTTTACTCCTGGCAAAAAACCATTCCGCTTTCCCTTTAACGCCCGCCCTTTTTTGTTCCACAGTTACCTGTAATCTGGTTTGTAACAATTCCAGTTTTTCCCGTTCTAATAATCTATTAACTTTCACTGGAATTTCTTGGCCTAGTCCAACTCTTTCTAATGTATCCTCTGGCATATATATAAGAAATTATATCATTCCACCCATAGGAAAGTCCATCCTAGTATGTCTAGGCGAGCGAAGTCGGGGTCGCTGTTTCCCTTACTTTTGGGTGAGTGGGCCGTCAACCGTAGCCGTCGCACCATCATACGGTGAAATGGCCGAATACATAGCCATTCGACGGTGCTTCATAAATACCTTACGGTGAACCATCAAGCAACCGTCAGCTTGTATTGAGTTCTGTATAGTTCTATGTTGTGTGTGTCCTGCAGAGCAGGAAAAAATCGCGCGTGGAAAAAAAGGTGTGGTAAAAACGACTGGAAAAAAAATCTAAAGGTGTTTTGTCTCGATTGAAAAAAGTTTATCTCCGGTCAGAAGAATTATCTTCTTGTCCTTTTCCGAAACAACTAAACCTGTAGCTTGACCAATCTCGTCGGCCAAATACTGGGCTTGATAGGTACCGTTTTTCTCCAGGACAACAATCCTTTTTTGCTCCGGCTCCAAAACATAAAGATATTTATCCTCTTCATTCGAATAAATTGCCGCAGCATTGGTAATCTCCGGAAAAACTCCTTTAGAACTGAAGGCTTGAGGACTACCTAAACTGAATTTAGAGATTTTGAAGGGCTCGCTAAGCACCCAAACCGCTCCGTCAATAAAAATCTGTTTTGCATTCGTAAAGTCCGGTTTGGTCCCGGCTGCCAACCAGTTCTGCTTTGGCCCAAAGCTCCCTCCGCCGGTCGGCGGACTCTGATACCTCCAGATTCCGCCTGCTTCTTTGTCCAAAATATAAATATTGCCTGCGTAAGCATAAGCCAACACATCTTTCTGCCAGTCTTTGTCTATTACTTTTTCTTTTTTATTGCCTAAAAGATAAATCCCGTCGCCAAAGACTCCGTAGACATCATCTTCGTAGGCCAAAATGTCTAAGACTCCGTCTGCCTGGTCAGGTCCGGCCAAAACATTTGTTTTTTTGGTTGCCAGAACTACGCCTACCACCCTCTTGCCGGCTTTATCCAAAACATAGAGATTATCTCCGGAGGCAATCATCCGCTCGCCTTCAAAACCGCTGGAAAGAAGGGATAAATCCAGATAAAGCTCCGGGGTTGGGCGGTAAATCCCCATAATTCGGCCTTCCTTTTCGTCAATCTGCTTTTTAAGATCGGTTACCTCCTTGTCATTTATTTTCCTGACCACCAAGTCTTTAATTTTTGCCTGGCTATCGGTAAAAAGAGTTCTGGCCTGAGCCGGATCAGAAGAGGCCAAATTTTGTGCCTGAACCAACTGATCTTTAGCCTGGATTAAAATATCCTGATAACCGGCCTTAAATTTCCGAGTTCGGTTCTGTCTAATACCAAAGCCGATGCTAACTAAAAGCAAAACCAGTAAAATTGCCCCCACCAGCAGCGTGTTTTTCCTGCCAACACCGACACTTTCATTAAGGCTAGCCCTTTTGACAAAGATTTTCCGCTCAGGCAGAGCCTTAACAAGAGAAAAAAACAGTCTTTTAAAAAACAGGGTAGTTTTTGATTTTATCTCCGGCACGGGGTTAACTACTGTCTCCGGTACATGCAGGAAGGTTTTGGCAAACTTAATAATCACGCAGCCGATATTGCCCGAGTTGGGATTAGCATGGATCACCGAGGCCAAAGACTCAACCGCCGCCTGCGGATCAGGCCCCTCCAGGGCGGCTTTGATAATCCCGGCAGAAACACTCCTGAAAAAAGATTTTGTTCCTAAAATAATCTGGTCGCCGGATTTAGGATAACCTGAAGCGCAAACCACACCGGAGGCACCTGCCTGCGCAGGCAGGGCACTTTCCAGGATTTTGGCCATGTTACCTTCCCGATAAATTTCCACCCGACCGCCCCCCCCGGCGGCCGAATAAACCACTTCTTTCAAAACTACGGCGGCCGCCACCTCAACCTCCTCCTCTTTCTTGGCAAACTCGTCGGTTACTTTTTGAACTGTACTCTTTAAGGCATAAAAAGCGGTTGTCTCGAGAGCTCCAAAATACTCCTCTTGAATCCTTAAGATCAGTTCCCGGCCGGCCTGGGGAGCGGCAGCGACCACCGCAAAAAGATGACCCCTTTGGTTTAATTTCTCTGGATCATCAGGTTTAAATTCATGAACCTGACTCCAGCCTGAAGCTCCGGGAGTTCCCGTAATTTTGATTGAGGTCACTAAAAAACTCACAGTATTAATATCGCAGCAATAAAAATCATCACGGCAAAAATAAAGTGCAAATAAGAAAAGGCCCTGATCGGGCCTTCAAAACCCACCCCGACCGTATCGGTCATCAACTGAACCTGCCTGACCACCACCAGAGCAAAAACCAAATATAAACCCAGTAAAATCAAGGCGGCAATCTTGACAATCGGCCAAATTGATATTCCGAAAATCGGTAAAGTTCCTACCATGTTATTTAGATTCTCGTTCACCTTTGCCAAACCTTAAATCTTCCAAAATCTTAACCACCCGGGCCGGGTTGGGCACGGCTTCAAATTCAAACTGCTCGATTTCAGCCGCGGTTTGAATTACGACGTCGCCGAAATTAAAAATTGTCCGGATCACTCCGCCCATGTTATAGCTGACATCTTGAATCTTATTAATATTGGCGTCGGAAACGTTTTTATAAATCAAATTGACAAAATCAATATCCACGATTCTTAAATTAGTCACAATACAAACATTAAAAAACCAATCTAAAAAATTCTCCATGGCAATTATCAGCGTTAAAAGATACCAAGCTAAAATAAGGATCAATTCAAAACCATGAGGCAAAAAAGCTAAGATTCCGAGCCTGCCAACTAAAAGCGGGGCCAAAAGCATCGCTACCACCAGCAAAATCCAGGGAACATTAACCAGGGGGTGCTGTCTTAGGAACAAAACCACTTTTTCTTCTTTTTCTTTGGTTTCAAATCTGACTTTATCCGGATAAAGAGCAAAAGCGGAAAAACAGCTTGGGTGGTTCTTTCGAAAAGCGGGAGGGGTAGCGGGTGAGGCATCAGGAACAATCGGGGAAGGCTTAGGCGGTAGGTTGGGAGTAGGGGGATTTACAAAAATATCAGGCATTTTTCCAAGGTTACACTAGTTACTACCTTTTTTCAACGTTATATAAAGGTCCGACAATTTGAATATTGGCAGGGGCCCTAAGATTAAAATAGTTTTTAAATTCCTGTCCATCCAGCGTTCTCCCATCAACTGTTACAGAAGTTGTTCTTCCGAATCCGTAATCGGCCCCAATTGATATATTGGATGCGGTATCCAAAGGTGTAATTTCGTGACCTATCAGTTCACTTTTAACCCTTCCTGCGTCCCAAGTTTCCACCCCCTCAGGATTTGGTTTATCTGGTTGGGATAAATGCGGCTGGGCGGAAGAATCTGCTTTGACAAGAAGCATAATGTTGACAATATCGGCAATCTCTTCGGGTCTTAGCCATGCGGTTTTATTGTTTGCCGCACGAGACCCCCAATCGCAGTAAAAAACAGGAGAATTTTTGTCATATGCGCTATTAAATAAATCTGAAAAACCTCCAATACCCCCTGTTGCATCCGTCATCCTTTTCGTCCAGCTTGTTGCTCTCCAACCGATATCCCCGGAATTATATGCATAGCCTCCGTGGGTAGAAGAAAACCAAGCCTTAACAGGGCTTCCCCCTGCAGTCAAAACAATTCCCCTGGTTGCATCAACCGCAGACTGCCAAGCCCCGCTATTTAATTCCCTTTTAACAACCTGACAACTTTGGCTTGGACAAATTAAACTTGCGCCGTTATTTGTGTAAGCAAGAGCATAGCTTCTTGCGGCAATTGCCTGAGCCTTTAAAGCTTCCATGGGCCAATCTGCGGGCATTTCGTAAAGGTGTTTTAAATAGTCTTCGATGTCCCAGGTATCATTAAACGATTGTCCAAATTCATTCTTTCCTGAAACATGAATATTAATCCCGGCGTTATAACCGGTAGTATAGTCTGCGTTATAGTAGGCAGAAAGAATCGTTTGAGCGTTTTGTCCTGCTTCCGCCCTTCCTTTTGCTCCAAACTGGTTAAGTCCGACTCTATTAGGAACTCCGAATGAGAAAAAGGCAATTGCGGGGGAAAACCCAGGACTTTTAAAAGGATTTATGTCGCTTGAGCATCCTCCTTTCATATTGTATGCAGATCTGGAAAGACCTAATGATTCTAGTTTTGCAGCCAAAAAGTCCTGCTGTTTAGCTGTCAAGGTTGCAAGATATACATCAACCTTAGCAACTTCACTTGCCAGAAAACTTGTTCTTTCTGCAACTTGTTTTTGAATAGCTGCAACATCAGTTTTATTCTTTTCTAAAGTTTCCTTGTCTTTTTTCAAACTAGCAAGATCGTTAGCATATGATTCAATTGAGAGTCTGTCATTTTCAACAGTTTTTTGCTGAAAAATAAGTTCCCTAAATGCAGTAGAGGCGTTTTCAGCCAGAAAAGGCATAATTGGATCATAAGTTCTGATAAAGCGGTAGTTATTAACCGTTTTTTCTTCAAATATTTTTTGTGTGTAGGCCATACTTTCTTCCCTCTCCCTTATATTTTTGGCAAAGATAGTAAGTTGAGTGGTCATTGCGGCGATTCTTTTATTTAAATCGTTAAGTTGTGATTGGAGAGTGGCCAGATTTTTCTTATTCGTTGTCTGGGCCGAAAGATATAGATTTTTCAACCTATTAATCTCTGCAATACAATAATCCCTATCATCATTTGAAGTTATTGAAGCAGAGTTAAGGCAATCTAGCGCGCCCTTAATTAAATTCAAGGAATAAGAAAGAGCAAAGGTAACAACGACCAAAGCAATAAAACCTAAAATTTTTATTTTCATCTGTCTTTTTTCATTATATCAGTTAAACATACTCCACAAATTAGGTATTAATCTATTGACAAGACTCCACAAATTAGGTATATTAAGAGCAATGCTAATCAGACAGCTTGAAAAAACCATCAAAAATAGTCTTAAACAGGGATTTATTAATGTTATCTACGGCCCAAGAAGAGTTGGAAAAACTGTTCTTCTTGAAAAATTAATTGCGGATAACCCCATTGAAAAAACTCTTTTTATCAACGGCGACACCCAAGAAGGAAGAGACGTCCTAAGTTCCACTTCGGAGGTAATACTTTCCAAATTGGTAGAAAATTTCTCGGTGGTTGCCGTTGATGAAGCCCAAAGAATCCCCAATGTTGGTCTTTCTCTAAAAATACTAATTGATAAATTTCCAGACAAGACCATTTACGTTACGGGCTCGTCTTCCCTAATGCTTGCTCGGGGAGTTAAAGAACCTCTAACAGGCAGGTCTCTAAAGTATAAGCTCTATCCTCTATCGACAAATGAAATGACGCAAAGTCTTCCCAACTTTAAAAAAATATCTGTTCTTGAAAATCAGCTCATCTTTGGCGGATATCCCTATCTTGAGCAATTAAATAGTAGTGAAGATAAAAAAAATTATTTAAAATCTATTATTGACGACTATCTATTCAAAGATATTAATCTTTTAAAAGAAATTGAGTTTCCCGAAACCCTTAAGAAATTGGCAACACTTCTGGCGTTTCAGATAGGTTCCATTGTTTCATTAAACGAACTTTCAAGAAACCTGGGAATTGACGTAAAAACAGTAGCGCGCTACGTAAGTCTTCTAAAACAGAGTTTTGTTATATTTGAAATCGGATCATTTTCCAAAAACCCCCGGAAAGAGTTAGCAAAAAGCAAAAAATATTACTTTTGGGATACGGGAATCAGAAACGCATTAACCGACCAATTCTCGGCTATTGATGTCCGTTCGGATATTGGCCAGCTCTGGGAAAACTTTCTGGCAGTTGAACGGCTTAAAAAACATGAGTATTCAAAAACACTGAAAGAGTACTTTTTTTGGAGAAGCTATGAAAAAGCCGAAATTGATTGGATAGAAATCTCGGAAGGGAAAATCAATCCTTTTGAATTTAAATGGCAAGCGAAAAAAATACACACACCCAAGGCATTCAAGAATACTTATAAAGAGAACTTAGAAATTATTTCAAAAGAAAACTATCTCGAGTTTATTTCTTAATGGTGCTAAACTGAAAAGGAATGAAAAAAATATTCTTCGCCTCTGCCCTTTTTTTATTGGCTATCTTTTTAACACCAAAGGTTGCTTTAGCGGAGAGAACTTGCATGTGTGCACCGATCGAGAGTTTCTGTAGTGAAGTAGTGTCAAATTCTTGTGGCTCGGGATACACACCCGTTTGTAACCCTTCTACCTGTGACACAGATTGTAACTGCCTTGTTGCTCCTACTCCTACACCAGGCCCTTGTCTACTGGACGGGACACGATGCTTTTCGGGGTCCACCCCACGTTGCTCTAATTGTTGTAATGGTTACCATGTAGTTGGTGGCCCTGGAGGTGGAGCCAGCATTTGTGGCCCAGCACCGACCTCAACCCCAACACCCACACCTACTCCCAACACCGGTGGTAATACCGATCTTTGGTGTGTGAAAAACAAAACTCTCAATACAGCAATTGGCTGTATACCAATATTAACAACCAAAGAAGCATTTTTGGGTTTTATCCTGAAATGGGCCATAGGAATAGGGGGAGGAATTGCTTTTCTCTTAATCATCTACGCCGGTTTTATGCTAATGACCTCCCAAGGCAATCCGGAAAGGTTGCAGGCCGGCAAGGAACTGATGACTTCCGCCATTTCCGGCTTAATTTTGCTTATTTTCTCAATCTTTATTCTAAAAGTTATAGGAGTTGATATACTAGGTATACCGGGATTCGGAACCGGACCATAAACATGCTTGCTCAAGACTTAAACGCTATCCAAACCAGCGCCATACCTACTTTTGCCTTTTCGGGAAAAACCCTGGGGGATATTATTTCGGCAATCCTTCCTTATATTTTTACCATCTCCGGAATTCTAGTTCTTCTCTATTTCCTGGTCGGAGGGTTTCAATTGATGTTTGCCGGCGGAGATCCAAAGAAAGTCCAGGGGGCTTGGGTCAAAATCACCAATGCGTTAATCGGTTTTGTCATTATCATCCTGGCTTATTTTCTTACCCAGCTTTTCGGAAAAATATTAAACATTCCTAAAATAATGAATATTTTTCAATAAAATGGATAAACTGGCTTGGGTAGAAATAGATAACGAGTTTTTTGGGTCCGGATTCACAAAGCTTAGCGAGCTCTCCGGAGTTGGCCAACTAGTTTCTCTTGTCCTTAATTTTGCTTTTGTCGCTGCAGGGGTAATTCTTCTTTTCTTTATTGTTGTCGGCGGAATCGGACTAATTTCAGGAGCGGGACAAAATAATCCGGAAAAAGCCGAAAAGAGCAAACAAACCGTCACCTCGGCCCTGATTGGTTTTCTAGTTGTCTTTGCCGCCTATTGGATAGTAAAATTAATTGAGCAAATCACGGGGGTGCCAATTTTGTTATGAAAAATTTTTTACTGGCGCAGACATCAAATCCGTTCGGAACGATTCCCCTTCCTTCCTCACTATCCAAGTTCGGAGATGAACCCGGCCTGGCGGTCGGAAAATTTATTAACTTTATCTTGCAGCTATTGATCGTAATTGCCGGAATTTATGCCCTGATTAATTTAGTTTTGGCCGGCTACGCTTTTATGTCAGCCGGAGATGATCCTAAAAAAGTCGCTGGAGCCTGGGCCAAAATCTGGCAAAGTTTATTGGGCCTCGCTATCACCACTGGCGCTTTTGTTCTCGCCGCCATTTTCGGACAATTAATATTTGATGATTGGGAATTTATTCTTAAACCGTCAGTTCCAACACTATGAAATTATCAGCTATCGATTTATTTCCGCCCGGGGGATTTAAGGGTTTCGGTCCCCTGGGTAACCCCGCCGGTTCGGGCATTGCCACCTTCACAAAATTCATATCCACAACTATTGGCCTGATGACCATCATCGCCATTATCTGGTTTGTCTTTGTTTTGATTACCGGAGCTATCGGTTGGATCGGAGCGGGAGGAGATAAAGCTGCGGTTGAGGCCGCCAGAAAAAAAATTACAACAGGATTGATCGGCCTAGTTGTCGTAATTGCGGCAATTTTTATCATCAGTCTGATGGGCAAACTTATTGGAATTGAAAATATTCTTAATCTTGAGGAGCTTTTTAAACAAATCCAAAAATGATAAACAAAATTTTAGCCGTCGTAGAGGGTGGGGGTGGAAGTGGGGGTGTGGGAGGCAACCCAGAAATAAACAACCCGGCTCTTGGACCCAGATTGCAAGGAAAAACAGGAATACAATTCTTTCAAGCGCTTATTCCCAACCTCATAACTTTAGGGTTAATAATCGGGACCGTAATTTTCCTGTTTATTATTATAATCGGCGCAATCCAGTGGATTTCTTCAGGGGAAGATAAAAATGCCCTCGAGGAAGCAAAACATAAAATCACCAA
>Ga0210024_1004289_pt1 | contig 11282 bp, 9 predicted proteins | sample CryGeymeta201525_FD_183988 | JGI IMG/M metagenome (GOLD analysis project Ga0210024, IMG submission 183988) | Groundwater microbial communities from Crystal Geyser aquifers in Utah, USA - Crystal Geyser metaG 2015-25 (SPAdes) (version 2) | ecosystem: Environmental > Aquatic > Deep subsurface >... | reverse complement strand
AAGGATAATACGCCAAGGGATAGTTTCCCTTGTTTTATCTGTAAAAAAATAATTATTAACTGCGGAATTAAAAGAATTGTTTGTACCGACAATAAAAATGACATAGTCATATTTAACGTGGAAGACTGGATTAAGGAGTGGCAGGAAAAAGACATACTTGACGATGAACATCAATTCGGTACTGATTTAAATATTAAAGAAGGGTATAACTAATAAAATTTCAAATGAAAAAAATAATTGGCGTAGTTGGTGAAACCGGCTCGGGAAAAGATACTTTTTGTGACTATCTAAAGAAAATTAAGAGAAATGTTTTTGTCTTTCGTTTTTCTCAGCCATTAACAGAAGCGCTGAGCATTTTTTTTGATGAAGTTAAAAAGGAAGACCAGCAATGGCTGGCACCGGCTTTAAGGGAGAGATTTGGCAACAATATTTTGGGTGAAGCAATAAAAAAGAAAATTAAAAATATTAAAAGAGGAATAATCATTTTAAACGGGATTAGAGCTTTTGAGGAGGCAAAAATGATTAAAAATTTAGGAGGCAAAATAGTTTATATTACCGCCGACTCCAAAACGAGATGGCAAAGAATACAAAACAGAGGAGAGAAAAAAGACGATAAGGTTTCTTATCAAAAATTTTTAAAAATGGAAAAAGCCGCCACTGAAATTTTAATTCCGAAAATAGGCAAAAAAGCCGATTATAAAATAGAAAATAGCGGCTCAAAACCACTTTTTTATAAAGAACTTCGCAAAATAATACAAAAAATCTAAAATTTTAGTTTACTAGTTTTTTGGTTAGCTAGTTAAGGCGGCAAAAACCATTTTTTTATTTTAAAATTGACAAATTAGTAACTATTAACTATTATCTATTTTGGTAGTTTGAAAAATTTAATAATGAAAGGAGGAAATAAAAATGATAACAGTCAATTTAGTAAATTGGAGTGAAAAAGATCCAATAGAAGCGATTTCTCACGCTGCAAGGGTGTGCTATCAAGGCACTGCTCCAGAATGGGGCAAGACAATTGATATTAAAGGCAGACTTTTTGAGACAGGACACCATACTACTTTTCAGCATGTGTTTTGTACGTTTAATATTGAAGGTATAGCTGTTGGCGATGTGACATTCGGACTTCACTTAGCTAGCCCGTTTTATAATAGTAGCCAGAGGTCGGGAAGATTCTGCGCTGGAATGTTTACGAATCCAGATTTTGAGCTACTCGCTAGTTACGTAAAAAATTATTGGCCAGAAGTCGAAGGCGAGGTCTTAATAAATGTATTGGAGTATTTAAAGGATAGTATCGACGTCTACCGCTCCAATATCGAAAAAGCCGCAGAAAGAGCAAAGAAATTTATCAGAGAAGAAAGACCAAATGCCAATGATAAATATCTTGAGCAGAATGGTCCGAAGATTGCTCAAGAGCAGTTAAGGGTTTTTGTTCCAATAATCTTTCCAACTGCTCTTGAATTTACGGTTAATCTTTCGGTATTGGCCGCGCTATATCGCTCGGCATGGTCTCCTGTGATGAAAGATGTTACTGAGAAAATGGTTGGCCTTGTTTTGAGAAAGTGGCCAGGATTAGATTTTATGTTTGAAAGACAAGAAAATCCCGGCTTTCTGTTTCCGGCTGTGAGAGGTTATGTCGGACTTGAGAGGGTTGTAAAAAAGCCATATATAAAATTGATATCGTCTGGAGAGTTTAATTCGTTTGTCCGTCCCGAGACTGAAGATTTACATCCTATAGACCTTCTTCATTTCTCGCCTTGGTTGATGGATAATAATACTTCCGCAATTGAGACCCATATTGAAATTTCTATAGCAACAATGGGACAGGATCAGAGACATCGAACAGTCCGAAGGAGCCAGCCCTATTTCACCGGCGGATTTTACCTTCCTCCTATTCCTGATAGTTTGGGATTAGAAAAAGAAGCGATGCAGTTAATGGAGAGATGGCATTTCCTGATAATGAAAAAAATACCTCCTACTCTGGCTCACATTCTCGCTCCTTACGGCGCAATGGTTGGTTATAAAAGATCCGCTTCTTATAATGCTGCAATTCACGAATTAGGGAAGAGATTGTGTTGGTGCGCTCAGGAAGAAATTTATCATCTCGCTCGTACCTTAAGAAGGCAACTTAAGAAGCATCCGATAGTAAACGTGATGTCTCCTAATTGTGTTCTTACAGGAAAGTGTGGAGAAGGCGTCCGTTACTGCGGACGAGACCTAACGAGGTTGAAAAACGATCCTTTCCCAGAGAGGAAAGTATAAGGAAAGTATTAGGGGGTGGCAAAAGCTGCCCCTTTTTGTTAAAATTATAATTATGTTTATCGTCTTTGAAGGGCTTGACGGCTCGGGTCAGAGTACACAAGCCAAATTATTGAAGGATTATTTAGAAAAAGAAAGAAATCTCTCGGTGGTTTTAACCAAAGAACCGACGGATAAGCCGCCGATCGGTGATCTTATTAGGCAGATTTTAAGAAAAGAAATTTCCGTCAGTCCGGCTGCCTTGCAACTTCTTTTTTGTGCTGACCGAAGCGAACATTTAGAGCAGGTGATTAAACCGGCCCTAAAGAAAAATCAATGGGTAATCAGCGACAGATATTTTTACTCTACCGTTGTTTACGGTTCTCTAAATTTAGACGTTGAATGGCTGATTAAACTTAATGAACAATTTTTAATACCGGACGTCGTTTTTCTTCTGAAAGTCAGACCGGAAATTTGTCTCCAAAGGATTGACGAGAACAGAGACAAAAGAGAATTTTTTGAAGAATCAGATAAATTAAAAAGAGTTTGGCAAACCTATGAAATTCTTAGCCAGAGATTTTCAAATATTAAGGTTATTGACGCTGAAAAAAGCATTGAAGAAGTTTTTGAAGAAGTTAAAAGAATTTTAAAATTTGAAAATTAAGGAAATTAAATGGTCGGGTAATTTTTATTATATTATCAAATTTTTATGACTTTTGAAGAATACCAGAAATTATCGAGAGAAACCGCTATTTATCCCGATAAGGATAAAAACTTTGTGTATCCTACGTTAGGACTTGTTGGTGAAGCAGGCGAAGTGGCGGAAAAAATCAAAAAAATTTTAAGAGATAAAAACAGCGTCATTGACGAAGAAACAAAGAAAGAATTAGCCAAAGAACTTGGTGATGTTTTATGGTATCTTTCGCAACTTATCACCGAATTAAATTTGTCTTTGGATGAAATTGCCTCTTTGAATATCAACAAATTATCTTCTCGTAAAGAAAGGGGCACACTTCACGGAAGCGGAGATAACAGATAAAAGAAGTTATGTATCAACCCACCATCGGCCTTGAGATTCATATAGAACTCAAAACCAAGACTAAAATGTTTTGCGGCTGCCTTAATGACCCCGATGAGAAACATCCAAACCTGAATATTTGTCCAATATGTCTTGCTCACCCCGGAACTCTTCCAACCATCAACAAAAAAGCCGTGGAAGCGGTTTTAAAATTAGGCTTGACTTTGAATTCTAAAATTCCCGAGATTTCAAAGTTTGACCGGAAAAATTATTTTTACCCGGATTTGCCCAAGGGCTATCAAATCAGTCAATATGATAAACCATTGGTTGTCGGCGGCAAATTAAACGGCGTCAAAATTACAAGAATTCATTTAGAAGAAGACACTGGCCGTTTAACACATAATGACTATAACGATGACAATGACAACGATAAAAATAGTCATAGTCATCGTCAAAAGTCATCGTACAGCTTGGTTGATTTTAACAGGGCCGGAATTCCCTTAATGGAATTGGTAACAGAACCTGATATTGAAAGCGGTAAAGAGGCCGTGGCTTTTGCCAAAGAATTACAATTGATTTTGCGCTATCTGGAAATTTCTGACGCCGATATGGAGAAAGGACAATTAAGGGTAGAAGTAAATTTGTCAATAAGTAAAAATAGCGTATTAGGCACAAAAGTTGAAATAAAAAATCTTAATTCTTTTAAAGCAGTTGAGGAATCCATAGATTATGAAATAAAAAGGCAATCCGAGATTTTAGAAAAAGGGGAAATGGTTAAACAAGAAACCCGCGGCTGGGACGATATAAAAAAGCGAACTGTTCCCCAACGAACCAAAGAAGAAGCTCACGATTACCGCTATTTTCCCGAACCGGATTTGCCGCCATTAGATTTAACAAAATTTAACCTTGAAGAATTAAAAATTTCTGTTCCGGAATTGCCGGTTCAAAAACGAGCTCGGTTTGAAAAAGAGTATGGCCTTTTGGCAAATCAGACAGAAATTCTTATTGAAGACAGGGGATTGGCTCAATATTTTGAAGAATCGGCTTCTGAATTACGGACAAAATTACCAATTCCCGATTACCAATTACTTCTTAATTATTTTTCCAGCGATATGAGGGGTTTAATGAACGAACAAAAAATCACTGTCAAAGAATTAAACATTACTCCGGAAAACTTTGCCGATTTGATTGTTTTGCTCAGTAAAGGCGAAATTTCCAGCCGCTTGGCGAAAGACATTTTAAAGGAAATGTTTTTAACCGGCCTTGACCCAAAACAAATTATTCAGCAAAAAGGATTGACTCAAATTTCAGATGATGCTATTATAGAACGAATAATTGAAGAAATAACAAGAGAAAACCCAAAGGCAGTTGAAGATTATAAAAAAGGTCAAAAAAACGCTTTACAGTTTTTAATCGGCCAGGCGATGAAAAAATTGAAAGGTCGGGCCGATCCGAAAATCTTAAAGGAAGCGATGGAAAATAATCTATTATGATGGAGAAACAGGAAAAACAAGGAAAACAAGAAGGATTTGTTGATATCGGAAAGAAGAAACAAGAATACGTGGAGGAGTTGAAAGAGGGGAGGCCGGAAGAAGTAGAAGAGAGGCGCCGTCAACTTTACGAAGGCAAAGATTTAACTGTTTCAACGAGCGAACAAATGAAAATTCCTAAAAAAGAATTGAGCGGTCCTCCTATTGATATCGAGGCCTTCCGAAAAGCTTATTTAGAATACTTAAAAAATCCGAAGGAGAAAGCTAAGCCGAAGCCTGAGGATTTCGTTCTAAAAAAAGAGAAATAATTCTCTCCGCTTCTTTTTTATTGTTTATCCAAATGATTTTCCGGTCGCGCTTAAACCAAATCATTTGACGCTTGGTATAATGCCAACTTTCTTTAAGAATGGCCTCAACCATTTCTTTTTTGGTTATTAATCCTTGTAGATAACGCGAAACATAGCGATATTCTAACCCCAAATCATCAAGTCGCTGCCAGCTGAGACCTCTGCCAACTGACGGATTGTGTATTTTTTTTACCTCTTTTATTAGGCCCTGGTTGAGACGTTTTTTTAATCTTTCGGCAATTAATCTTTTTAGTTCTTTGGGGGATTTTTTTATTCCAATTTTTAAAACTCTATAATGAACACTTTCCTGTAGGGAAGTGCTTCCCCATAGGGAAGCGAGTGAAGGAACTGGTTTCTTGATAGTTAAAACAATCTCTAATGCCCGGATTAAGCGCCGACGATTATTTTTATCAATATTTTTGGCTCGCTGAGGGTCTAATTTTTTTAATTGTTTAAAGAGCTGTTCGGTTAATTTTTCTTCCAATTGCTTCCTTAATTTCGGCTGGGGCGCCACTTCGGGAAATTGATAATCATAAATTAAGGCATCAATATAAAATCCCGTGCCGCCGCAGATAATCGGGATTTTACCTTTTTTAAAGATTTTTTGAAGCGCTTTTTTAGCGAGTTTTTGATATTGAACAACTGTAAAAGTTCTTTTCGGTGAAGCCACATCCAAAAGATGATGTTCAATTTCTTTGTAAATATATGGAAGAAATATTGAATCTCTTAGCACTTTACCGGAACCAATATCCAATCCTTTATAAACCTGCCTTGAGTCGGCCGAGATAATTTCACCGTTGAATTTTTGCGCCAATTTTACTGCCAATTCTGATTTTCCCGAGGCAGTGGGTCCTAAAATAACAAGAATTTGTGGTTTTTTAGATTGTCTTGTTTTCAATTTCGTTTTTAAGTTTTTCTATAAGTTTTTCAATTTTAATTTCGCCTTCCTGGCCGCGGCGATAATGCCGGACATTGACGGTTTTATTTTTAATTTCCTTGTCGCCGACTACTAAAATATAGGGGATTTTTTGGATTTCCGCTTCTCGGATACGTTTGGAAACAGTAAGGTTTTCATCGCTTAAATTAGTGCGGATGTTGTTAGTTGTTAGTTGTTGGTTGACAAAGTTGGCATATTGGCGATGAGCTGAGCCGACATTAATAATTTCAACTTGGATAGGGGACAGCCACAAAGGCAAAGCACCAGCAAAATGCTCCAATAAAATTCCGATGAATCTTTCAAAAGAACCGATAGAAGAACGGTGAATAATTACCGGTCTTTGCCTTTTTCCTTTTTGGTCAATGTATTCAAGATTTAATCTTTCGGGTATTTGAAAATCCAGTTGAATAGTTGAGACCGTCCATTTTCTGCTTAAAGCATCCTCAACATCAATATCAATTTTCGGTCCGTAAAAAGCGCCGTCTTTTGGTCGGAGTTCGTATTTCAATTTGTTTTTAGTCAAAGCGAACTGAAGGGCTTTTTCCGCTTTAACCCAAAGTTTGGGGTCGCCCATTGCTTTATCGGGCTTGGTGGCAAAAGCAAATAAAGTTTTTAAATTAAAGGTTTTGTGAATTGTAGTTATTAATTCTAAAACGCCATTAATTTCTTCAAAAATCTGGTCCGGCTGACAGTAAATGTGAGCGTCATCCTGAATAAAGCCATAAACTCTGAAAAGTCCGGTCAATGTGCCTGATTTTTCTTTGCGATAAAGATTGCCAAACTCAGAAAGCCGAAGCGGCAAATCCTTATAGCTTCTTATTTTTGAGCTGTAAATATAAGCGGATTCCGGACAATTCATCGGCTTTAAAGCAAAAATCTCTTTATTTATTTTTAAAGGAAAAATATTTTCCTGATAATGTTTCCAGTGGCCGGAGGCCTCATAAAGTTCTTTTTTAACTAATATCGGAGTAAGAGTTTCCAAATAACCTCGTTTTTGCTGAAGTTCGCGAATATATTTCTGCAATTCATTTAAAATAATCATTCCTTTGGGATGCCAGAAAACCGCGGCTGGCGCGACATTATGAAAAGAAAACAAATCCAGTTTTTCTCCTAATTTCCGGTGGTCTCGTTTTTCAACTTCTTCCTGTATTTTCAGATGTTCGTCTAATTCTTTTTTATTGGCGAAAGCCACACCGTAAATCCGGGTGAGCATCGGATTTTTTTCGCTGCCTTTCCAGTAAGCGCCGGCGATTCTGGTCAGCTTAAAAGCGTCGGGATTGATTTCTTTGGCCGAGACAACGTGCGGTCCTTTGCATAAATCTACAAATTCTCCGCTGGTGTAAATGGTGATTGGTGATTTTGTCTTTAATAATTCTTTGATGAGTTCTAATTTATACGGCTGGTTTTTGAAAAGTTTTTTGGCTTCACTGGAAGAAATTATTTCTTTTTTAAATTTCAAATCTTTTTTAATCAAATTCCGCATCCGCTTTTCAATCTCCACTAAATCGCCTTCGGCGATTGCTGATTTACGCTGATGAGTACGCTGATTTACGCTGATTTTTTTATCCGCGTTTAATCCGCGTTGATATCCGCGTTTATCCGCTTCTACAAAATCAAAATCATAATAAAAGCCGTTTTCAATGGTCGGTCCGATACCGAATTTGGCTTTGGGAAATATTTCCAAAACAGCCGCAGCCAAAATATGAGCGGTAGAATGCCTTAAAATATCTGATTTGTCTTCTTTGATTTGCTGTTTTTTCATAATTTAATTTTTGATTAATTTGTAATTTGTTTTCCTGGTGGTGTTATGCTATAGCATAACAGTCGGTAATGCGTAGTGCCCATTGCCCGCTATGACGCGTCATAGCGGCATCGCTATGCTATAGCATAGCACTTCAATTTTAAAACCCCATCTCAAAAATTTGCAAAAAGCAAACTCTTGGGACGGGGTTCTTTTTTACCTCGTGGTTCCACCCAATTTCTCCGACCGCGGTCGGAGCACTCTTTAAGCCAATATCGCTGGCTAAGTGCGTGAGCTCAGCGAGTGGTGAATCCGCCTCATCGCTCTAAATTATTATACTATAAAGATAGCATTAGTAAAATAGGTTGTCAACAATAAAAAAAGGAGCCACAATCTGTGACTCCCGCTGCCTTAGCCCCCTCAATCGTTCAAATTTTATAGTTTCATGTTAAAAACTAAAAATTTGAACTCATATTTTCTAAAAATCTGCCCTCTGTTTTAAAAAGATTACTTTTTTCAAGTAGCATGCGCTGCATAATTTTAATCAAGCCGTCCGCTACGATTTCTGGTTCACTCGAAGACAGCACAAGACGCAAAGTGTGTTCAGGGGGTTTATTGTAAGATAGTTCGTTGTCGCCCAACCAAATTACGAAAAATTTGATTTTTCTATATTCTTCAGAATTCTGAAACGGATTTAAAACAATTTTAAATTTGACACAAAAGTTGCGTCTTTCCCACTCTGCTAGTAATTCTAGTTTTACAAACTCCACAATTTTTGCGGAGTCTTTATTGGTTCTCGCTTTGTAGAAAAGAGTTTTCATTATCTCAAGGGATTTATCTATTAAATCCGCACCAACCAACATTGAATCATCAATCATTATCTTCATCTTTTCCTCCTTTTAGCTCTCCAAGGAGCTTTTAATTGTCCGGGCTCAGCGGCCTCGGATTTAAGAGGTTAAATGTTTTTCAGGGCTTTTTGCAGCAGCCAGCTGAGAGTTTTAACAAATTCCCAATTGGCCGCCGCAAAATAGTTTTCAAAGAGCGTTATTAGAATAAATGCGTTATTCTAAAAAGTCAAGGTTAAATTCTATCAACTACCACCCACTATGCCATAAAAATTTCTTTTTTTCTGAAACCTGCGCAGGCGAACGGGCATGGTCCGAGCACATAAAATAAATTTTATGTGCTTGGGAGCGAGCCGAGGAATAAACGAGCCCGCCACGCTGGGGCGGGCGAAGCGGGTTGAAGAAAAAGAAATTTTTATGGCAGACCTACAACTCCACTGCTTGTTGGCAAATAAATTTCGGTTCGTTGTTTCGCCAGGAAAGCCGGCCATGAGCGATAATGACGTTATTTTCCCGCCAGACAGTCGGATTTTTCGCTAAAGTGTCGCTGAAAACAACTATTTCCAAAGCCCCGCTTAAATCTTCAATTTTTACAAATAAAATCGGCTGACCCAGTTTGCTGATAATCCGCTCAACCTTGAAAATCACGCCGGCAATTTGATAGCCGTTGCTGTTAGATTCTCCCTTCTTAGCCAAAATTTCTTTAATCGACCTTACTTTATAATTCTGAAGTTTTTCAAGATATTGTTTTAGAGGATGGCCGGAAATATAAAGTCCCAAGAGCTCTTTTTCCCAGGCAAGCTTTTCTTTTGAAGAAACAGCCTGAATATTTTCATCGGATTTTTTCTCCAGAAAAGCCGGAGTGTGATAGTTTGTCCCAAAAAGAGAAACCTGGGAAGAATTCTGGGATTTTTTAATATTTTGACAGAAAGACAAAATATTATCAAGATTGCTTGAAAGATGGCCTCGTTCGGTATTCAAAGAATCAAAGACCCCGACCCTAATCAAACTTTCCAAGGACTTTTTGTTTAAATCTTTATGCCGGACCCGGCACAAAAAATCATTTAAATTCTGGAAGGGCCCGCCAACCTGTCTTTCTCTGATAATCGCTTCCACAATATTAAGGCCGACGTTTTTAATCGCCAAAAGTCCGAAGCGGATATTTTCTCCTTCAGGAATAAAATTAACAAAACTTTTATTGATGTCCGGCGGCAAGACCTGGATGCCATTTTTTTGGGCATCGCTAACCAAAAAAGCAATTCTTTCTGTGTCGCCACTATCGGCGTTTAATAAAGCAGTCATAAATTCAATCGGCCAATGAGCTTTAAGATAAGCGGTGCGATAAGCGATTAAAGCATAGCAGGCGGCATGACTTCTATTAAACCCGTAGCGGGCAAAAGGCGGGAAAAGTTCCCAGATTTCTTTAGCTGTTTTCTCATCAATTCCATTTTCCATCATCCCTTTCATTAATTTTTCCTTTTGGGATTCAAGTAAAACCTTGATTTTTTTGCCGATGGCTTTTCTTAAAGTATCGGCTTCAGCCAGAGAAAAACCCGCCAGGTCTCGGGCAATCCGCATCATCTGCTCTTGATAAATCCCGATGCCGTAAGTATTTTCTAAAATCGGTTCAAGTTTGGGATGAAGATATTTAACCTTTTCCCGGCCATGTTTGCGATTGATGAAAGAGGGGATTAGCTCTATTGGTCCGGGCCGGTAAAGAGAAACCATAGCAATAATATCTTCAAGTTCGGTTGGTTTTAATTCTTTAAGATTACGCCGCATCCCGCTGCTTTCCAATTGAAACACGCCTGTACAATCAGCTTCCTGAAGCAATTTAAAGGTTTTTTTATCATCAAGAGGAATTTTGGAAATATCAATTTCTTCATCGTGAAGTTCTTTAATTAAACGAATAGTTTCCTCAATAATCGTCAGGTTCTTAAGCCCTAATAGATCTATTTTTAAAAGTCCTAAATCTTCAATGCTGTGCATTTCAAACTGGGTAATAATAATATTTTCATCCTGAGGTGAGCGCTGAAGCGGCACATAATCGGTTAATGGCTCTTTACTAATAACAATGCCGCAGGCATGGACCGAGGCATGACGAGCCACGCCTTCTAATTGTCGGGCTGCGTCAATGACTTTTTTGGCATCCGGGTTATTTTGATAGAGAGATTTAAGCTCGGTCACATTTTGAAGAGACTTATCAAGCCAGCCCACTTTCATTCCTTGAGTTGGGTTAAAGGGAATTAATTTTGCCAGCTGGTCGCAGAAGGCATAAGGCAGTCCCAGAGCCCGGCCGGCATCGCGAACCGCGGCCCGGGCAGCCATTGTCCCGAAAGTAATAATTTGAGCTACCTTATCCTCGCCGTATTTTTGACGAATATAAGCAAAAACTTCATCTCTCCGGACATCGGTAAAATCCAAATCAATATCCGGCATGGAAATTCGGTCAGGATTCAAAAATCTTTCAAAAAGCAAGTCATATTTTAAAGGGTCAATATCAGTGATACCTAAAACATAAGAAACCAAACTGCCGGCGGCCGAATTATGAACTGCGATTTCATTAGCAACGTAAGAGCTGTCTTTTTCCACTGTTAAGTCACAAACCTTGCCTTTATATCTTTCAAAAGAAATTTCTTTTACTGGAAACCAAATATAATTTCGCC
>Ga0210024_1004288_pt1 | contig 11283 bp, 13 predicted proteins | sample CryGeymeta201525_FD_183988 | JGI IMG/M metagenome (GOLD analysis project Ga0210024, IMG submission 183988) | Groundwater microbial communities from Crystal Geyser aquifers in Utah, USA - Crystal Geyser metaG 2015-25 (SPAdes) (version 2) | ecosystem: Environmental > Aquatic > Deep subsurface >... | reverse complement strand
GGATTGACGGACTCAAGGAAGCTTTGGTAAAAATTGCTACAATTAATCCTAAGGATTGCCGAGAGCATGTAGTGAAAAATTTTTCAACAGAAACCATGGTTAATAATTATGAAAATCTTTATAAAGAGATATTAAAACAAAGTTAAGGTCGCGAATTCAAGCGACCGAATATAACTTTATGAAAAAAATTGCTTTGCTTCATTTTGCCTATCCGCCTAATATCGGCGGCGTTGAAGGCATGGTTAAAGAACACGCTGAAATACTAACTAATCTCGGTTACGAGATTACTATGATTACCGGATCGGGAGAGGAAAAAAATCCAAAAATTAAATTAGTCGTCATTCCCGAATTACAGTCTGTGATGAGTTTTAATCCTTTTTTGCAAGAAAAAATTTTGGATAAGGGTATCATCGACGATGAATTTTATAAACTGGCTGACACGATTGACCAAGGGTTGGAAAAAGCCCTTGATAAAATCGACGTTGTTGTCACCCACAACATGATCACCATTGTTAGAAATCTGCCTTTTGTCTATGCCTTTAAAAATTTCGTCAAAAAATACCCGAAAAAAAAATATTTCGGCTGGATTCATGATCATTCATACATCAACGAGTTCCAAATCAAAGATCTCAGCAAAATTGTTAATTCAAAATTAGAAAAAGAGCTTTTAACAACGCCGATAAAAAACCTTACCTACATCCTTATTTCAGAAAGCTTCAGAGAACCTTTTGTGCACCTTATGGGGCTTCATGACGGCGAAACCGTCGTCATTCCCAATGGTATTGATATTAGGTATTTTTTGGAAATTGACGATCTCATCTGGGAAATTATTGAAAAATATAATTTGATCAAAAAATTTCCTCTGATTCTTTCTCCGGTAAATATATTGGAGAGAAAAAATATTGACTACTGCCTCGATATTATCCGCGAACTTAAAAAAACCTATCCTCAAATATGTTATATAATCACCGGCAAACCTTCAAGCCATCGTTCTACCGTTGAATATTATGACCGATTGAAAAAAAAGATTGACGATCTTGACCTAAAAAATAATGTCATCTTTTTCAACGATTTTCTTAATCGGGCGCTGATGAGATCGGAAATCCACGACCTCTATCAAATCGCTGATATAGTCTTTTTCCTATCCAAAAGCGAAAACTTCGGCTTGCCCTTGCTTGAAGCGGCATTAACCAAAACAGCTATCTTAGTTTCCGACCTAAAAGTTTTCCGCGAAGTAGGTGGAGAATTTATCAAATATATAGATTATAGAGCTGTCAATCCGGAAAAGGCCGCCGAACTGGTAAAAAACTTTATCGAACAAAGCCTGAGAGTAAAACTAAACTACCGCAGCCGTACCCAGTATGATTTAAAAACTATTCTTAAAGAAAAATTTATTCCTTTGATAGAAAAAAAACCCATCAAGTTGGTATAATTAATCATGAAAGTACTTTTTGTCGTCTGGGAATTAGCTCCCTTTTTCCAAGTAGGAGGACTTGGTGATGTTGCCCGTTCCCTTCCCAAGACTCTTTATACTCAAGGTATCGACATTAGGATAATTCTACCTTATTATAGAGCCTTTAAACTCCATCGGGTAAAAAGAAAAGAAATCAAAACTTTTTCCGTAACTTACGATAAAAAAAAGGAAAAAATTACTCTTTATCAAATTCACTTTTTGGACTCCCACCTTCCCGTTTATATTATAAAAAACAAAAAATATCTAGACGTCCCAAACCAGGATTTATTTCCTTTTTTAAACCTGGTTATTGTGGAAATTTTGGAAAAAAATTATCTTTCCTGGCAGCCAGAAATAATTCACTGTAATGATAGCCATGACGGATTAATTCCCCTAATAATAAAACATAAAAATTTACCTTATAAAACACTTTTAACAATCCATAATCTTACCCATCAGGGAAAAATGTCGGTTGACACTTTGGCAAAAATGGGAATTGATCTGGGAAAATGTCACGTCTTAAGGTGGGAAATAAAAAAAAGACAAATAAATCGTTTACTTGAAGGAATTATTCATGCTGATCTTGTTAATACTGTTTCACCAACCTACGCTAAAGAAATCCTAACTGAAGAATACGGCGCTGGACTTGACGAAATCATTAAAAATGAAAAACAAAAAATATTTGGCATCTTAAATGGTATAGATTATGACTCCCGCTGTCCTTTAAAAGACAAAAATCTTATTTACCATTACAATGCAACCAATGTGACCGAAAACTATCCTTATAAAATATATCCCCTTCATCAGGGAAAAGAAATGAACAAAAAGTTTCTGCAAGAAAAATTAGGATTTACTGTGTCGGAAAAAATTCCTCTTATTGGATTTATTGGCCGGTTTGATTCTAAACAAAAAGGGATAGAATTAATCCATAAAATGTTCCGCCGGATTAATCTAAAAAAATTCCAGTTTGTTATATTAGGAGAAGGAGAAATTGAATGGGTGGAAAGATTTAATTGGCTTGCCAGTTTTTATGAAAAAAACATTGCCTATATTCCCGTTTTCGACAGTAGGCTGGCGTCACAAATTTACGCTGGATGCAATTTTCTTTTGGTTCCTTCAAAATATGAACCCTGTGGTCTTATTCAAATGATTGCAATGCGCTACGGAACGTTGCCAATCGCCCGGGCAACCGGTGGTTTGAAAGATTCAATAAAGGACGGAGAGGATGGATTTTTGTTTAAGAATTACAGTTCTTTTGATTTGGAAAAAAAATTAAAACAAGCTGTTGCAATTTGGCAGAATGATAAAGTGAAATATCAGAAAATGGTTTTGGCAGCAATGATCAAGGATCTTTCCTGGAACAAAAGTGCAAAAGAATATATTAATCTGTACCAAAAATTATTAACAAAGATTTAATAATGCAGTCCATCAAAGACATATTAAAAAAATTCAACCCCCTTGAAGACCGCTATGTTTCCCGTGAATTTCAGGCGTTTGGCGTTCATCTGGCAAAAAAATTAGCTGATGAAAGGCGGAAAAGTCTTTATATCAAATTAGCCAAAACCATCCCCAGGCCGGTCCTTGAAGAAGCCCTTCGTTATGTCATTGACTCTAATGCGAGAAAAAAAGCAGCGCTTTTTATGTGGAAACTGAAAAAGCTAAACGCTTTTACCAGTCATAAAGTCGTAAAGTCAAAAGTCTATAAAGAAAAAACTTTATGACTTTAAAGACTTTATAAACTTTATGACTAATTTTATCGGTTGACAAACTATAAAATATTCTTTATTCTAAAATTTAGTATGAAGATTACAATTTATACAGTAACCGACTGTCAGTTTTCCAAACAGGAAAAAGAATATCTGACTTCTCATTCCCTTCAATATGAGGAAAAGAATCTGGAAGCCAACAAGGAATTTTTGACGGAAATGCTCGCCGTTTCCAATAACTTTGCCGGCACACCGGTAACCAAAATCGAAAAAGACGACGCTACGATCGCCGTCTTGAAAGGCTTTACTAAAGGAGAGTTTGATAAAACTTTAGGATTTAGCGCTGAACCGCCAATTACAGAAGTCAAGCCAGCTGAAGAACCAGCAAAACCAGCAGAAGCTCCTTCCACTCCTCCTCAACCCGCCTCCGCTGAAGCTTCAACGGGCAAGCCACCCGTAGTTGAGCCGCCAAAAGAAGAACCTAAAAGTGATGAATTAAATGCAGTTATCAATAAGCTCGAAGAGAAAACCGAAACTCCCCCAGCTCAATCTTTCGACTCCGCTCAGGATAAACCAACTTCGACCAATTCAACTAATTCAACCGATTCAACTGTCCCTCCGGCTAATCCGCCGAACATCCCTGATTTTTCATCAGACATCAAAACTACTGCTTAATTTTTTAATATAATAGTTTAATGGTTCTGCTGATTGTTCTTTTTCTGGCTTTCCTTTTTTATAAAGAAACTTTGTTCTATTACTTTATTAGCGATGACTTCCTGTCTTTTGTAAAATACAAACATTTTTTTGATCTTGTTAAAATAAATCCGGACAGTAATCATTATTCTCCTGTTGTTGGTGTCTTTAACTACTTTCTTCATCAAATATTCCTTCCAAATCCTTTTTTCTATCATCTGTTCTCACTGTCAACTCATCTAATCAACATTTGTTTAGTCTACTGGTTAACCAGGCTATTTATTAAAGATAAGGTTAAAGGTATTATTGCTTGTTTAATTTTTGCCTTTTTTTTCGCCAACTATGAAGTCGTTTATTGGTACGGCGCAAGCAATAACTTGCTGTTGGTGACTTTTTACATCTTGAGTCTGATATTTCTTATGAAATTTGTCCAGACCAAAAAGACTGTTTATAGTTTAATATTTCAGATTGCCGCGGTTGTTGCTATTTTGACACATGAATATGCGGTCAGCCTGATTCCGGTTGGACTAACATATTGGTTTTTGTTTACCAAAGAGAAAAATCTTATGAAATTAATCAAAATATTTTTATTTCCTAGTGTTATCTTCTTGTTGATAACGATCTTGAAATTTTTTCTGGTAAAAATTCCCTTATTGGTAAGAACTTCTTCGCTTTTAAAATCGACTGCTTTCATTTTAAGATCTTTTGTCTATCTTTTTATCCCCAACCCTTATTTAATAGACAAAATCCCTAATTTTTTAATTCCAATAATTTTTTTAGAGATTTTAGTTTTTCTCTTTAGGTTTACCAAAAATAAACGGACGTTGTTTTTATTGATCTGGGCTAGTTTTACTATATTTGTTTATTCTGTAACCAGTGCTCCACAAGCGCGCTATTTTTATCTCTCCTCAATACCGATTATTATCTACATCCTTTCTGTTGCGAGTGTCGAGATAAAAAGCGCAGATACCTATTTTCGAATATTTCGGGAGGCACCCTCCGCCGAAGGCGAAGAGGGGGGTAGCCCGTTTATGAGAAAATACGGTATCAAGCTTTTTTTACCAAAGTCGAATACCATTTTCTATCTTTTATTTATCCTTATTTCCGGACTCGTCTTTTTGCAAAATCAAAAATATTACTGGCAGTTAAGCAGTGAGATTACGAAAAATGTCATTAAAGATATGAAAAAATATCAGTCAACAATTAAAAAAACTGACGTTCTGTACTTTGTCAATTTGCCAGATAGCAGCAATGATTCTATCTGGAAGGCTTATGTTTTTCGGGCCGGTTTTAAGGAACTTTTGAATAATTTTGTTAATATTTATCCGAAAGAGATTGTTTTTTTAAGATCGTTTACACCAACTAACCATACCATTGAAGCGCCTTATGTAAGTCCGAACAAACTAAAAACATTAGCAAAAGAAAATATAGTTTTTGTTTATAAGGAAGACCTTAAAACCGTGGTTTTGGTTAAATAAATAATATAATTTTGTGCCTGGACACCCTTAGGGTGTCCAATTCTATTTATAAAGTAATTCTTATCTCTCCTTTTGTATACTGACGCAAAAGCATTGAGATTAAAGTCTGATATGGCAAATTATTCTCGGCCGCTTTGACTTTAAGCTTTTGAATATCGCGCTCCGAAAGACGGATATTAATATTTTTGGTTTTTTGAAGAGTATTCTTGGCCGCCTCTCTAGCTCTTTTTATCTCCTCTTTTAAATTAGCTACCGATTTATATTTACCAGCCTCCACGTCTCTTAATATCTGTAATTCTTCCTTATCAAGTTTATAATCTTTCATGTCTAAATTATAGACAATATTTATGACAAATAATATGAAATGTCAATATGTGTAAAATAGCCTCGTCACCCTACGGGTGGAAAACTTATTTTAGATATTCTTTTATCGGCGAAGGATTTCATATCCAGATAAAAACTCCTTTTACCAGTTAATTTCTGTATTGTTTCCTGGCCTCTTTCATAAAGTTTTTTTATTATTCTTGGATCTTTTATATAAGGTTGCATAATTTGGTAAAGTAACGGATGAATAAGACCCGGCAAATTAATAATATCGTCAAATGGTATAAATAGAGTGTTTGGACTTTTTATTTGAGCTTTTTTTTCTATTTGGATTTCGTAAATTTTGAAAATAGGAGGAAATAGTCCTAACTTCATAAAATAATCAGTCGTATCGATATTTTGTAATACTTCTCCTTCCCTGGTAAGTTCTTTTACAATCTTAAGTTTTACCTGACCGAAGATCTTGACTATTAAACGGCAAGCGATGTCTTCCGCAGTTTTGTCACCTTCTTTTGGATTAACAAATCCATGAGGAATAGCCCAAACCCCTTTTATGGGACTAGTGCTGATTTGTTTAACTAAAATTTTATTGTTTCTTATAACAATAGCGCCTCCCATCGGTCTATTAATAATTTCATAAATAGCTTTCATGCCTTTTTTTCTTATTTGAGAGTATAAAATATCTGCTAAAAGAAAATTCTCTTCATAAAACGATTTAATGGGAGCGAAAGAGGCAGAAAGTAAAAATCTATCTGTTTCGACAGGATTTAAATCCAATGCTTTGGCTATTTCGATAATTATATTCCTTTTGGGAGGACTGCGAAGATTATTCTCGATTTTAGACAGGTAAGTATTATCAATAGAAACTACTTCTGTTAACTTTTTCAGAGTGACGCCGGATTTTAAACGATATTGTCTTAATAAAGCTCCAAATTCCATAAGTTGCCAATTTGTCAACTATTTTACCAAATAGATTCTCTTTATGCAAGAATCTATATAATCGGTTTTAATTATGGAGAATCATTTTGTCGAAAGTCGAAAAACGAACAATTCACGTCCGTTGCTTAAAATCGCCTTTGGTTTTTTAGGCATACCCGCGGGAACATTAGGTAAAGTAGCCATAGACGCATTGACAATCCATAAACTAAGCCCCGCAACAGAGATAGCAATACCTCTTAGTTTCGTTGCAATTTTTACAGCTTTAGCACTATCATATATAGGTCTATATATAGATGCGAAGGCTGTATCTAGTTCAAGCCCAAAAAAAATATATCCAAAAAGAAAAATCAAAAATTAATTTAAAACCATCGTGGAGTTTTTTTCAAATATTTTTTGTAATCTTTCCCAAACTTTTTTTTCAAAGTCGGTTCTTCGTAAAGAGTGATAAATAGGTGGAAAAATCCAGCCAAGAGAAACAAATAAGTTAATAACATAAGATGGCCGAAAAAGAAAAAATATCCTAATAAAATAACTAGGACGCTGATATACATCGGATTTCTCGTGTATTGATATAAGCCTTTAATGACTAAATTTTTCGGTGGTTGAGTCGGAACTGGCGTGCCTTTACCTAAGAAATGGAACAATCCGGCGCAATATAACCAACATCCTCCTCCAGCCATAATCAAAATCACTCCTAGTATTTTTAATACTAAAAACGAATAAACCGACAAGAAAAAATATGAATTTAAGCGGATAAAAATCAGCGGAAAAACAAAAAAAACTGACAAACCATAAAGAAAAGCAATAAATAAGGTAAGGGGCTTCATCAAGCAGGGGCGGAGGGAGTCGAACCCCCATCTAAGCTTTTGGAGAGCCCAATTCTGCCATTGAACTACGCCCCCTGTTTCAAACTATCGTTTTTGTTACGCTTCTTTGTGTGCCCGGAGAGAATTGAACTCTCAATTTCAGCCTCCGCAGGGCTGCGCTCTATCCGTTAAGCTACGGGCACATGTACTTTACCAGCTATCTTTTCTCCAAGAGCGTATCCATATTGTACAATTTTTTCCTTCAGATATACATTGTAATACTTTACAAAACAAATACCTCCGTAATTTCTTCTAAATTTTTTTTCTTTACTTCTTGACTTTCTGTATATTTTTTCAAATTGGTTAGTTGGAATGCTAAGAAGTTTGGACCAATAAGCCTTTATTTCTTTCACTTTGTGATAATAATGCAAATGTAATCTTATTCTAAATTTGCTTTCATCCAGTTTATAACATTGTCGTAATAGATTGATAAAAAGCAAGATTAATTTGGGATCGGTATTGGCAAATTGTAAGGCGCCTCTCACTTTGGTACCTTCTGCCCAATATAACAGAGAAAGTATCGCTTTTCTTGTTTCATGATTAATCTGTATTTTAGAAACTTCGTTTTTAGCTTCCTTAATAATTTGACTTACGATTTTTTCTCTTTTTCTTTTATTTCCTTGAGCTCCTAAAGGCTGTATTTCTTTAATCCAACGAATCCTGTCAAGTCTACTGAATTTAGCCGGTCTTTTTACTCCACGAATCCATTCATGCAATGTACTTTTAGGTACTTTTAACTCTTTTGTTAATTGTCCATAAGAATATCCCTGTTTACGTAATAACCTTGCTTTTTCTTTAATAGTTTCTTTCCATTTAGGACTCATGTCGTACCTACAAATATAAGTTGTAGTATATATAGCTTAATCCTATTATTACTAGAAGTCAACTTTATTACCAACTCCCTCCTCCACCACCGCCACCACCTCCGCCAGAAAATCCTCCGCTAAAACCTGAAGAAAAACCAGACGAACTTCGCGTTGGCGTCGCCGCCGTCCGGAAACTGCTCATCGAAGAACTAAGACTGCTGACAAAAATCCAACTGTTAAACGGTCCGCTAGAATAACTCTGATACCAATCAGGCTCCCTTATATTCATTGTTTCAAACCGCTTCGCCCAAACTTTCTCGACTCCAAAAGCCACTGCATATGGCAGTAGTCTCTCAAACATCACCTGCCTGCCGGCAGTCAGGTCTGTTTCAGCCTGAAATTTTAACTGTCTTTCTTGACTCGTCAAGAAATTTCTTAAAGAAAATGCGACATTTTTAGCATTAACGCCTTCGACGGTTTTTCTCGGCATTACACGACCAAAGATAAAGGCTACTATAGCTAGGAAAAAATTAAACGTAAACAAAGCAATACCAGCAATCACATAATAAACTGTTCTTACTGATTGGGGATTTTTCGGAAAAAGTCCGGCTGTAACGGTTTGTTCGTAAAGACTTTTTTTAATTTCTTCCACTTCTTCATAAAGATGCTCGTTTTTTAATCTTATTTCGCTTTCCGTCTTAAAAAACTTATTCAGTAAAAGTTGTTCAAATGACAGTAAAGATCCGCCTTCGTCAAGACTTCGGCGGACAAGGAAAAAATCGCCCTTCTTTCTCTCTTCTATCCTTAAATATCCGCGCCTTGCCAAATCAACAATCGTTGCTGAAATATCTTTAAGATCAACTGTCTCATCGCCCAAGGTTCCCACTTCTCCGGGAGTAAAAAATCTTTTTCCATCCGAAGTTTTCGGCGGGTCATACCAGGCAGTAGTTATCCCAACCGTTCCTTTAGGATCGCGTCCAGTTTTAAACCATTTATAGATGATGGAAAAAGGCAAGAAAACATACCAAATTAACGCTAATAAGCCAATTACCAATCCGACCAATTTACCAATGAAAGTGTTCCAAAAACTAATAAATTCTTTCGGCTCCAAAACCGCCACAATATTTTTCGGAAAACCAACCACAACTGTCAAGCCTTCTCCCGCGTTTAAAGAACTAATTGAATTAATACGAACTTTGTCACGATCGTGGTAAAAGTTGCACTGACTTTCACGACTACCAATAATTCCTGTATAACAGGTATAACTTATAGTTCGAGTTAGTCAAGAACTATCGTTATTTTTCTCGACTTTGCTCGAAAAATAAGGTAATGTTATTTCTGAATTAACATAATTAATCGGCACATCCCATTCATTTCCCGTCACATTCCAGTAAAGCTCGTCATGATCGGAAAAGTACGTCAAGGCGCCACCGACTCGATAACTGATAACATAACTGTGAACGCCCGTTACTGTCATATTTGAGTCACCTATTTTAAGCTGAATATTGTTATTTATTGTTGAACGAGAATATCTATAAGATAAATTATTCTCATCGGTGACGGAGAAGCTGGAAAAATCAAGTTGAAGTTTTTTCCCATCTTGGTTCGTTTTTATATAAGGAATGTTCCTATAAATCCCGTGACGGTAAAGATCGCCAAAGTCATAAGTTATCGTTTCTTTAACATCTATTGTTCCGTCTTTATTAATTTTAATATCAGACTGAAAACTTTTTATTTCTTCAGCATTAACAGCAAAAACGATTGAAAAAAATAAAAGAAGACAGATCAGGATTTTTTTCATTAGTAATATAGTATCATATTTAAAAGCGAAGGTATAAAATTTTTTTGGTTGAATTAGTTGCGGGTGTCGAGGGGAAAGGGATCCCGGACGGCCTGCCTGCCGGCAGGCAGGCGCGCAGTCGAGGGGTATCGTTCGAAGCGAGCACCGACGGGAATGAACCCGAGACAGGACCCGCAACAAGATTAAAAAATTTCGGTATCGAGCTTTTAAATATGAAATTCTACAAAGTCTCGTGGAAAGAACTCGAAACAGATTGCTTTGCGCTTTACAAAAAAATCAAAAAATATAAATTTGATCGGATCCTTTGTGTCTCTCGCGGCGGCTTGGTCTGGGCACGGATGTTCTCCGATCTTCTCGGCAACCTTCCTATTTCTCATCTCACTGCTGTTTCTTATACTGGCATCCATAAACAAAAAAATGTGGAAATAACAGAGTTACCCGAGCACAAAAAACTGAACAACCAAACTCTTTTAGTTGTCGATGAAATCGCCGATCACGGAAAAACTTTTGCTAAAGTAAAAGAATATTTACGGACGTTAAAGATAAAAAAATACTACACTTTAGCTCCGATTATTAGAACCTATATCAAACCAAGACCTGACTTTTATTTAAAAATCATCGATGACTGGATCATCTACCCTTATGAATTAAAAGAAACTTATAAAGCTTTCTTAAAAATCTATAAAACTAAAGAAAAAGCTCTAAAAATGCTTTTGAAAAATGGGTTTAAGGAAGACAATTTTAAGGGTTTGTTTTAAGTTAATCTTGTTATTTTTTTTACTTCGTCGACTACACGCCCTGGATAATAATCGCTAAAAGTATCTATTAGCTTAATTATTTTCAAACAGGATTTTTTTATTTCTTCTGCAGATTGTTTAACAGGAGCGCACCTGAAAATTGGAAAACGAAAATATTTATTAAAGGATCCTAACAGTCTTTCTTTTAATTGTTGTAAATTATAGTCATGAGGCTGGATAAATTTTGGATCGGTTAAAGATTTACTAAAGTCGGTGAATAGTCTTCCGGATCTTTTCCTTTTTCTCCAATCAGATCATTAACAATGTTTAGGAAAGCTGCTACCAATCGTGACTTTTTTTCCTCTTCAGAGTAATACCACCTTCTAATCCCTCGAAAATAATAAAGAGCTCGTCTAAAATACTCGTAATTCTCCCCTTCAAAAATTATCCCTTTTGATAATAGTTTTGAGTGAATATCTG
>Ga0210024_1004276_pt1 | contig 11301 bp, 10 predicted proteins | sample CryGeymeta201525_FD_183988 | JGI IMG/M metagenome (GOLD analysis project Ga0210024, IMG submission 183988) | Groundwater microbial communities from Crystal Geyser aquifers in Utah, USA - Crystal Geyser metaG 2015-25 (SPAdes) (version 2) | ecosystem: Environmental > Aquatic > Deep subsurface >... | reverse complement strand
CGGGTATTTCCTTGGACCTGATGGCGATGTCGTGGACCTCACCGAATGCACGCTCACTGGGAATTCCGCTTCCTCTGGCGGTGGCATCTTCATCTTCAGCAGCACTGTCCTGAAGGAGCTGAACCTCGACGCTTGCACCGTCGTCGGAAATTCAGGCTCTGATACTGCCGGTGGAATTTTCAGCGACATTCCGGTGTCTCTCGAAAATGGTCTCCACGAGCGAGGTTGGTGATGATGCCTTCCTTTCAGTCAACACGGAAGAGAACTATGCCTTCATCGTTTATTCCGACGCCAATCCTCCTTTGCCGAAAGCCTTCTATCGCCTGCAATCCGACTACACCCCGCCGCTGGTGCCTTGATGATCTTGCGAAGCCAAGCGGGAGACCGGGAGCCCTGGTCCATGAGCGGCCCCGCACCCCGGATCACGGGCGAGGAGCGATCGGCCGCACCCATCCGGCTGGAGCCTTTGATTCATGGGGCATCGGGGTCGTCAGCCTTTCAGGGTTTTCCCGCCGTAGTCCAAAATTAGAGCATATCCCGAGTGACGAGATAGCTGGCGGCGCAGCGGGGGCACTGGATGGTGATTTCGTCGGCACCTTCGAAGAGTTCGTCGGGCTTTTCGCGCCAGCTGCCGAGGACGGGGAGGATTTTTTCGAGATTGCAGCCGCAGTGGAAGTGGAACTTGCGGGTCTCGAGAACTTTGGTTTCCTCGTCTTGCTCAAGGCGGGCGACGGCGTCTTTGTCGAGACTGGCGAACCATTCTTCGTCGAAATCCGGCTGGGCGACGATGAGGACGAAGACTTCGTCATCGAGGCGGAAGGCGCGGGCCGGGCGCTGCTCGGATTGCTTGTAATACTGCTCGACCCAGTGAAGGGGATCGCGGTCGTCGACTTCGAGGGTGGAGAGCCGGGGTTCGGGCAATTTTTCCGAGATGGTCTGGGCGTAGAAAAAGTTCCGGTCAGGTTCGCGGACGCCTTCGGTGAAGAGGCGGCCGACGATGCTTTCCTCGAGGGAAGAGGCGGAGGCGAAGAGATTTACGCGAGGGGCGCGAAGGTTGATGGTCCAAGCGATGGTCTCCGCCCATGGTCGGGCGACGGCGTGGAGCGTGAGCATCGCGAGGGTATCCTTGAGCATCTGGTCGAGCTCGCTGGCGTGCCGGATCTTTTGCTCCATGAGGTGCAGGTAGTGATCGGTATAGATCGGGGTGAACTGGGCGCGGACGGCCAGCACGTTGCGATGACGGACGAAGATGGATTCGACCTTGGTGAATTCTTCGACGGAGATTGGTTCGGACACGGAGATAGGAGAATCTTTAAACTCTAAACTTCAAACTCCAAAAAAGCGGGTAGAGGAGCGCGACGCTCCTTGCACGGACTGGAGCGAGACGCTCCAGCCACTTTTAGAAGAGTTCCTTTTCTTCCGGGGCTTCGAGGCGTTTTTTGGCGACGGAGAGGTAGTAGTCGTCGAGTTCGATGCCGGTGAAATGGGCGATCTGCTGGCTCTTGGCGGCGAGGGCTGAGGTGCCGATGCCGAGAAAGGGGTCGAGCAGGCGGGTGTTGGGGCCTTTTCCGTGGAGGCGGATGCATTGCTCGACGAGTCCGATGGGGAAGGTGGCGGGGTGCGGGCGCTCTTTTTCGCGGGATTTGATGGTGTCGTAGGGGATGAACCAGGTGTTGCCGCGGCAGCGCTTGTCCTCGCCGCCGGTGTGGCCCCAGCGGGCGATGTTGGATTTGTCCTGATAGGGGACGCCGGCGCCGCGACGGTCGAGCGGGACGGTGCCGGCTTTGGTGAGGTGGAAGACGTATTCGTGGCAGTCGTTGACGTAACGCTTCGAGTTGATTGGCTTGAAATGCCCGGCGCTGATCTGCTCGCCTTTGCGGGTTTCGATGGTGATCGATTTGATCCAGTGAAAGGTGTTCTGGAGGACGAAGAGCTCGTCTGTTAGAGCGAGAAGAACCTGGTGGGGGAAGAGCGGGTTCGAGGGGGCGGCACCGACGTTGAGGAAGAAGGAACCGTCGTCTGTTAGGACGCGCTTTACTTCAGCCGACCAAGCGCGGCACCAGTCGAGGAAGTCAGAGCGGCTGGCAGTGTCGTCGAAGGAGCGGTAGTTGATCCCGAGGTTGTAAGGCGGGGAGGTGACGACGAGGTCGTGGGAGGCTTCGGCGAGGGTGGGGAGGACTTTTAGGCAGTCGCCATGGAGGAGGGTCATTGAGTTCTATTCGTGTAATCCTTTCAACCAAGGGATATGAGCCCTCAGTCTGACAATGATCCAAAATTTGGCCAAGGTCGAATTTGACTTCCTTCGTTCCTCTTGAAATCGGCGGCGATTTCATCATCAGTCATGTTGGCACGGCAACGAGTTGCCGCATCACCTCGGACCCATGCTTCGTAGACTCCGAGATCCACATGTGGATCTGGCGGGTGGTCGGAAAGGTCCGGGAGGTTGAGGTCGATGATCTTCATGAGGGATTTTTGATCATGTCGAAAGTCTGAGGGGTGGCGTAGCGCTCGCACATGAGTCGGAGTTCCTCGTCGTTCACCACTGCTGGATTATTGAGCAGGAGCTTTCTGATATCAAGCAGGTCCTTGTATCCCCGTTCATCATTGTCTTTGAGCGCGTAGAGCTTCATGGCAAGAAGGGAGGTAAAGCCGACCATGGGAACTGGCAAAGGCGGCGACGATTGTGTCGCGGTCTCTGACATGGCATTGAAAGTTTTATCGTCGACCCAGATGAGATCGGTAAATGGAATGGAAGGGTCGCGGATGTGTTTGAATCGCGAGGCCATGCCGTCAGTGGCTTTATCAAATCCCAAACCGGACATCAGCTCGCACGCTTTGTCGTAATGGGAACGCTGGCAAATCCAGTCGACGTCGAGGGTGGTTCGAGAGTATCCGTGAAAGCACACGGCCCAGCCTCCTGCCAAAAGCAGCGGAATGTTCTCACCTTCGAAGCGCGTGCAAAGTGAATGGGCGAATTCGGGGAGGTAACGTTTGATCTCCATAAGTGAGTTTGAGCTTCGCGATTGGGTGGATGCCGGTCGGAGGCTGGGGGGCGGGGGCTACTGAAGTTTGGATCGGAGGATCTCGGTGACTTGCTTCGGGTTGGCTTTGCCTTTGGAGAGCTTCATGACTTGGCCTGTTAGGAAGTTGATGAGCTTGTCGTTGCCGGCTTTGATTTCGGCGACTTGCTTGGGGTTGGCTGCGATGGCTTGGTCGCAGAAAGCTTCGAGTTCGCCGGCGTCGGCGGGTTCGAAGCCCATTTCCTTGGCGATGGCGGCGGGGTCTTTTTCGGGGGCTTCGAGGAGCACGAGGAGGACTTCCTTGGCCTGATTGAGGGCGAGTTGGCCGGACTCGACGAGTTCGAGGAGTTGGCCGGTTTTCTCGGCGGAAAGTGGGGCGTCGGCGATGGCGATCGAGCGCTCGTTGAGGAGTCCGAGGAGGGTGTTGAGGAGGAAGTTGGCGGCTTTCTTGCCGCGGACCTTGGGGTTGGCGGCGAGGGCTTCGAAGTAGAGGGCGAGCGGGAGGTCGGAGGAAAGGACGGCGGCGTCGTAGGTGGTGACGCCGAAGTCGGCTTCGTAGCGGGCGGCGCGGTGGTGCGGGCGTTCTGTTAGGAGCGGGCGGACTTTTTCGAGGATCGGCGCGGTGCGGATGGGGAGCAGGTCGGGGCAGGAGAAGTAGCGGTAGTCGTGGGCGTCTTCTTTGGTGCGGAGGAGCTGGGATTCGCCGCGGTCGTCGTCCCAGCGGCGGGTGGACTGGATTTGGAGAATACCTTGATCGAGGTCACCGGATTGGCGTTCGATTTCGTAGTCGATGGCGCGTCTAACAGCAGAGATGGAGTTGAGGTTTTTGAGCTCGATGCGGTTGCCAAGGGGATCGCTTTCGTTTTTCCGAATGGAGATGTTCACGTCGCAGCGGAGTTGGCCTTTCTCCATGTCGGCGTCGGAAATGCCGCCTTGGCGGAGGATCATCTGGAGGCTGTTGAGGAAGGCGAAGGCTTCGGCGGAGGACTCGATGTCGGGCTCGCTGACGATTTCCATCAGAGGGGTGCCGGCGCGGTTGTAGTCGATGATCGATGAGCTGCCGAGGTGGGTGGATTTGGCGACGTCTTCTTCGAGGTGGATGCGGTTGAGGCGGACCTTCAAGCCGGGGCGTGGGATATTTTTCCGCACGTCGGTGGGGTAGCAATGATCGTAGAGGGGGACTTCGCCGCCGAGGCAGAGGGGGAGGTCCATCTGGGTGGTCTGGTAGTTTTTCGGCATGTCCGGATAGAAGTAGTTCTTCCGGTCCCATTTGGAGATTTCGGGCGAGGTGCAATCGATGAGCAGGCCGGCGAGCAGGGTTTTCTCGATAGCGTGGCGGTTGAGGACCGGGAGGGCACCGGGGAGGCCGAGGCAGATGGGGCAGGTGTGGGTGTTCGGCTCGTCGGCAAAGGAGGTGCGGCAGGAACAGAACATTTTGGTTTCTGTTTTTGCCTGGCAGTGGACTTCGAGGCCGATGGTGACGAGGTAGGACATGGATGTGGGGAAAAGGAACCGCCAAGACGCCAAGGACGCCAAGGTTTTTGAATGAAAATTTAGAGGTCGAGATCTTGGAGGACTTCGCGGAGGTTGTCGTTTTCGAGCATCTGATCGAGGCGGGGGTCTCGCAAAATGTCGGAGTAACGACCGTCGCGAGCGAGCTGGCGGAGGTCGGGGTCGCCGAGGATGATGGTTTTTATTGCGGGCACCTCGAGGACGGCGGTGGCTTTTGGGGCAGGATCGTCGGCAGAGGAAATGAGCTTGGCGAGAGTCATGCGGAGGTCGCTGGTGAGGGGGTCGACTTTGGAAAACCAGTCGGACGGGACGGCTCCTTCGATGTCTTGTTTGAGTTTGGCGAGGAAGGCGGTTTGGTCGGATACGGGCTGCTTGGCGATTCCTTCGACGTAGGTTTTGATCTCGGCGACGGAGCCGGCGTGACGGAGCAGGGTAGCGCCGGCGAACCAGAGCAGACTGGTCGGGATGAGACTGAGAAGAAGAGTGACGACCCAGCGGGTGGGTGAGCGTCGGCCGTGTTCGGCGGTTTCGTCATTGGATTCGCCAAGAGGTCGGGCGACGAAACGGCTGACGGCGCGAAGGAGGAAGAAGACGAAGAGGAAGGAGAGCAGTGGGAGGGCGATCGAGAACCATGAGGGCTCTTGTTTGAACCACTGCTGAGCGAGGGAATGGGCGTGCTGCCAAGAGAAGAATGCGGCGAGTCCTGAAAGGCAGAGAACGGTGGTGCCCCATAGAATCCTCAGTAGTCCGCGCAGTACGGCGAGGCTGGCGATCGCGCCGAAAATCAACAGGGCTGCCGTTCCGAGGCTGAGCTGCGGAATGTTTTCGAGGTTGAGGGATGAGATGAAAGGCTGCATGCCGAATTGAACAATACCGATGAGGGATTCGGCGTTCTGTTAGCTCCCGCACTGCGCGCGCTGGCGCAGGAGGTGATCGCAGATGACGAGGGCGGCCATGGCATCGACCATGGGGACGGCGCGTGGGAGGACGCATGCATCGTGACGCCCGCGGCCTTTGAGTTCGGTGTCTTCCCCGGAGGATGTCACGGTTTCCTGAGAAGTCATGATGGTGGCGGTGGGTTTGAAGCCGACGCGGAAGATGATGTTTTCGCCGTTAGAGATGCCGCCTTGGATGCCGCCGGAGCGGTTCGAGGTGGTGCGGACTTTGCCGTCAATCATGCGGAAGGGGTCGTTGTGTTCGCTGCCGGTCATGCGGGTGCCGGCGAAGCCTGAGCCGATTTCGAAGCCTTTGGTGGCGGGGAGCGACATCATGGCTTTGGCGAGTTCGGCTTCGAGTTTGTCGAAGACCGGTTCGCCGAGGCCGGGAGGGCAGTTGCGGATGACGCATTCGACGGTACCGCCGATCGAGTTGCCGTCGGCGCGGATCTGCTTGATGCGCTCGATCATTTTTTCTGCTGCGATGGGGTCGCCGGTGCGGACGATGTTCGATTCGATGTCGGCGAGGGTGACGGTCGAGGGGTCGACGTCGGCTTCGAGGTCGTGAATGGATTTCACCCAGGCGAGGATTTCGACATCGGGGAAAAGGGAGGCGATGACTTTTTTTGCGACGGCGGCTCCGGCGACGCGGCCGATGGTTTCGCGGGCGGAGGCGCGACCGCCACCGGAGGGGGCGCGCAGGCCGTATTTGGCGTCGTAGGTGTAGTCGGCGTGGGACGGACGGTATTTCACGGCCATTTCGTCGTAGGCACCGGGGCGCTGGTCTTGGTTACGGACGGTGATGCAGATCGGAGTTCCGAGGGTGAGCTTGTCGTGGAGGCCGGAAAGGATCTCGCAGGTGTCGGACTCCTTGCGCGGGGTGACGATTTCAGACTGGCCGGGGCGGCGTCGGTCGAGTTCGAGCTGGATGTCCTCGGCGGTGAGCAAAATGCCCGGCGGGCAGCCATCGATAATGACGCCGACGCCTCCTCCATGGGATTCGCCGAAAGTGTGGATACGGAAAGCGTGGCCGAAGCTCGAAGACATGGGGCGAAGTGTAGTGGTCCGCGCGTCGCTGCCAAGGGCAGATGGTCAGGTCCGGCTGAGGTTTTGATCGCAAAAGGCGTGGCCTCGTCGGTGCCGGGGTGCCATCCAAGCATTGCCATGGAAAGCGAACGAGATGAAGCCCTTGGTTGGGAAGAATCCTGATACTTTGATCCATACTTCTCTTTCACCTCGCCGTTTCGGCTCAAGCCGTCGATCACGGACCGATTGTTCAGTGGTCGGAATCGCCCGATTCCAAGGCCTCGCTACGCTGGATCGAAGGGGCCGGTGCTTCTTCGGAGCAAGGGACGGGGCGATGGTTCATCTGGTTTGATTCCTGGGCAGCGAAGGCGCGAACACCGGACGCTCGCTTACGACCGATGGTCGCAGTGAGCCGAAGTGAAGGCGCTTAGCCTTTGCTCAGGCGTTGGCGCGGCGTGGGTTGCGACGGCGACGACGGCTGCCGCCACCAGCACTACCGCCACCAGAGTTTCCTGGGTTGGATGATCCGCCTGAGCGGTTACTCCCAGCGGAGCGACCGCCACCGCCCGAGCGGTTGCCTTGTTTGATCTTAGGAACGCCGTTTGAGCGATTGCCGTGGCGGACGTGGTCCTGTGCCAGTGAGGCGAGGTGCCAGCACTGGTCGGTGTCGACGGTAAGGGTGTTGCCAATGAGCTTCTCGACATCACGCAGATAGTCGCGTTCGTCAGGGCAGCAGAAGGATACCGCGGTGCCGGTGGCCCCGGCACGACCGGTGCGGCCGATGCGGTGAACGTAGGCTTCCGGTTCGTTTGGGAGGTCGAAGTTGACGACGAGAGTCACTGCTTTGACATCGACACCGCGGGCGGCGACGTCGGTTGCGACGAGCACGGGAACCTTTCCTTGTCGGAAGCGTTCGAGGGTGCGGTCGCGCTGTGGTTGGGAGCGGTTGCCGTGGATGGCTTCGGCGGGAATGCCTTCCTTGCTGATCATGCGGGCGAGCTTGTCCGAGCCGTGCTTGGTGCGGGAAAAAACGATCGCTAGCTCGCCTTCCTTTTGTTCGCTGAGAAGTTTGATGAGAAGCGAGCGCTTGTTATCCCGTTCGATGAAGCAGACGCGTTGTTCGACCTTTTCTGCGGTGGTGGTTTCCGGAGCGATGGAAACGGTGGCAGGATTAACGAGGATCGTGTGCGCGAGCTGGACCATGGCCGGGGCCAGGGTGGCAGAGAAAAAGAGCGATTGGCGCTTTTTGGGGAGCAGGGCGACGATGCGTTGGACATCGCGCTGGAAGCCCATGTCGAGCATGCGGTCGACTTCATCGAGGACGAAGAAGTCGACGCTGGAAAGGTTGATGTGGCCTTGGTCGATCAGGTCGAGCAGGCGACCGGGGCAGGCGACGAGGACGTCGACTCCGCTGCGCATGGCATTGACCTGCGGGCGTTGGCCGACGCCGCCGTAAACGAGGGCATGCTTGATTTTAATGTACTTCCCGTAGGTTTCGAGGCTCTTGCCGACCTGGGTGGCGAGCTCGCGAGTGGGGGTGAGGACGAGCACGCGCGGGCTTTTGGGGCGAAGCGGACGAGGGTCGCCGTAGAGCTCCTGCAGAATCGGCAGCGAGAAGGCGGCGGTTTTTCCGGTGCCGGTCTGGGCGCAGCCTAGCAGGTCGCGGCCCTCGAGCAAAAGCGGGATGGCTTGAGCTTGGATCGGCGATGGGGTGGTATAATTGCGCTCGGCAAGTGCGCGCTGGATGGGCGCGGCCAATGGCAGCGCCTCGAATGTATGCGGGGTCATGTTGTTTTGTTGCCCGGCTTCCAATAGCTGGTGCCTGAGCGGGTCTCGATGAGGGGTGTGTTAGGTGGAACCCAGGACCATTCTCTCATCGATGAAGACCGGCAACGGGAGCGGTTCGACTGGAGAACCGCTGAGTCTTCCGGGACGGAAGACGCCGGGTTCATATTCCGAGTTGCGGGAAAGGCAAGGATAAACGGGACTTTACCTCCGGCGAGCATCGAAGCGCGGAGCGACAAACAAAAAAGCCACTGGGAAGACCCAGTGGCTTTGTGAAATGATTCGATCCAGAGATCAGGAAGTTAAGCGTAGAGCGCTTCTTCCTTCTTTTCGTGGTCGTCGTCCTTCTTGCACTTGCCGCAGTCAGCGAGGGCAGGATCTTCGTCCTTGTCGCACTCTTTCTTGCACTTGCCAGCGAGCGCAGGATCTTCGTCCTTGTCGCACTCTTTCTTGCACTTGCCAGCGAGCGCAGGATCTTCGTCCTTGTCGCACTCTTTCTTGCACTTGCCAGCGAGCGCAGGATCTTCGTCCTTGTCGCACTCTTTCTTGCACTTGCCAGCGAGAGCAGGATCTTCGTCCTTGTCGCACTCCTTCTTGCATTTGCCAGCGAGGGCAGGATCTTCGTCCTTGTCGCACTCCTTCTTGCATTTGCCAGCAAGGGTAGACTCTTCGTCCTTGTCGTCATCGCACTTCTTGCACTTGTCGGCGAGCACGACTTCGTCCTTGTCAGTGTCCTTTTTGTGCTTGTCGCAGGTGTCGCAGGCGAAGGCCATAGGAGCACAAAGGCCGGCCATGATGAGGGTTTTCAGAATGAATTTCACATTTTGGTTTCGTTAGTTGGATTGATTGTTCCTGGGCGTTTCACCCGATGGGTGAACCATAGAGGAATAGAATTGTTCCCGAAAATGTCCAAAAAATTTTGGGATTGAGGCTCTTTTTTTCTGGGGGGTTGATGATCAACGACTTAAGTTTTCTCAGTCGACGAGTTCTGGGTAGTATTTTGAGGCCAGAGAACTGGTCATTTCCAGAATGTCGAGGCTGAGCGGTGTTTTGAGGGCTTCATTGGCCATGGTGCTACATTCCGAATGGCTCAGGGCGCGGATGGCTCTGCGGACGCGCGGGACCTGGTGCGGGCCGACGGAGAGTTCTTCGACGCCGAGGCCGAGAAGAAGAGGGGTGAGAAGGACATCGCCGGCCATTTCACCGCAAACACCCGTCCAGATGCCGTTCGCTGTGCCCGCGTCGATGGTTTGTTTAATCAGCCGAATGACGGCGGGGTGGGTCGGACGATAGAGCTCGGCGACGTTGTGATTCACACGGTCGACGGCCACCGTGTATTGAATGAGGTCATTGGTGCCGATGGAGAAAAAATCGACTTCTGGAGCGATCAAGTCGGCGATCACCGCGGCGGAGGGGACCTCGATCATCACACCGGTTTCGAGATTCTCGTCGAAGGGAATATCAAGGGCGGCGAGTTCGTCCATGCACTCCTTGATCATGTTCTTGCCGCGGCGGACCTCCTTGATCCCGGAAATGAGGGGGAACATGACGGCGACGCGACCGTGGGCGCTGGCTCGGAGGATGGCGCGGAGTTGTTCCTTGAACATGTCCGGGCGATCGAGTGACACACGGATGCCTCGCCAACCGAGGAAGGGGTTTGGCTCGGGCTCGGTGAGGGGCTCGATGGGAAGTTTGTCACCGCCGGCATCGAGGGTGCGGATGATCAGAGGATGGGGTGCGAGGGCTTCGGCGAGGCGCGTGTAGGTCTCTGTCTGCTGGGTCTCGCCGGGAAGTTCCTCGCCGTTGAGAAGGAGGAATTCGGTGCGGTAGAGCCCTACGCCTTTGGCTCCGCTGTTCTGAACGAGTTGGAGTTCCTCAACGAGCTCAATGTTGGCAGAAAGCGTGATGGCCCGGCCGTCGTTGGTGACGGCGGCATCGTCGCGGTGGGCCTCAAGTTCATGGCGGACACGATCCTTGGCTTCTTTGAGTTCCGTGTAGTGACGGAGGGTTTCCTCCGTTGGGTCGAGGATTAGTTTTCCGGAATAGCCGTCGAGAATCGCGGGGGTGAGTGCTTTGACGGCCAGCACAGCGCCCTCGATTCCGACAACAGCGGGAATGCCGAGTGCGCGAGCGAGGATGGCGGTGTGGGAGTTGACGCTGCCGAGTTCCGTGGCGAAGCCGAGCAGCAATTGCCGGTTCATCGCGGCGGTGTCCGATGGCGAGAGGTCGTAGGCGACGAGGACGTGTTGTTCCTGAGGCGCGCTATCGCGTTGGTCCTCGTGAGAAAAGTTTCTCAGGACCCGCTGGCAAACGTCTTCGATGTCGGCAGTGCGCTCGCGTAGGTAGGGGTCCGGGACGCGGCGCATGGCTTCGAGGAAATTCTGGGCAACGGCGTAGAGGGCGAACTCGGCATTTTGACCGCGTTCGACGATAGCTTCCTTGACCCGATCGACGATGGCCCGGTCTTCGAGCATCATCAGGTGAGCCTCGAAAATCTGACTGTCTTTTTCGCCGGAAATTGACTCGATCCGCTTCTGGAGCTCGGAAAGTTGTTCTTTGGTCTTCTCCAATGCGACGGAGAAACGGTGCTTCTCGAACTCGACGTCGGTGATTCGATAGACTTCAGGCGCGTTGAAGCCGCGGGCGATGACATGGATGGGGGCGATGCCGATGCCCCGTGAGACGGGGATACCGTGCAGGGTGATCTCCCCGGAAGTATGTGGCCTGACTGGATCCATGTAGGCGGGGATCGTGGGGATGGAAGGGCAAATAGGGAAGGGCGAATTCAAGCTAGTAGCGATCGGCGACGATGATCGCCCCCTTTCTTGACGAACTGACGCAGCGCCTTGCGTTCGCAGGAGTTTCCCGCCGTGATGAGTGCATCGCAAGCACCCTGGCGCAGCACGGAGCACTTCAGATGCAGCTTGGCGGCGCGGTTTTGATCGTTGAGCCAGAGTGCCCAATGCATGCGTGGCAGGGCGGGCAGCAGCGTGCCGTCCACGAGCTTGAGTTTGTCGGTGAGA
>Ga0210024_1004260_pt1 | contig 11316 bp, 9 predicted proteins | sample CryGeymeta201525_FD_183988 | JGI IMG/M metagenome (GOLD analysis project Ga0210024, IMG submission 183988) | Groundwater microbial communities from Crystal Geyser aquifers in Utah, USA - Crystal Geyser metaG 2015-25 (SPAdes) (version 2) | ecosystem: Environmental > Aquatic > Deep subsurface >... | reverse complement strand
TGAGGTCAAACTAAAAAGAAAGGATGAAACTCCGATTGATGTTCTCATCACCGCAAGCGTGAGGAAAGACGAAGCGGGGAATATTCTTGGCTATGAGGGGATTATTAAGGACATCTCGGGACGGAAGAGGATAGAAGAAGATCTCTTTCAAAGAACGGAGGAACTTCAGACTCTCCATCATTTGAGCAACCTCCTCAACCAATCCCTCAAATTCGATGAAGTTCTAAAAGTGGCACTCGATAATATCATAGAATTAACTGGATTTGAAATGGGGAGGGCCCTCATCTTGCAAGAGGACGAAAAGACACTCGAGACGAGATTTCAAAAAGGATATTCAACTCGTTTCCTGGATGAAGCGAGCCAGTTTGATATAGGAGAAGGTCTTGCCGGGGAGGCTATTAAGAAAAGGCAACCCTTGGCCATAGAGATTGATGAACATCCCTCTCCTCGACTTCAAAACCTCCTGAAAGAGGATGGAATTCAGTCTCTGGTAAGCGTTCCGCTTTTCGCAAAAGATCGAACCATTGGAGCAATCAATTTGGCAACTCGCACTCAACGAATTTTAACTCAAAAAGAAATAAATTTATTGGAGAGCATTGGGAACCAGATCGGACTCGCCCTTGAGAATGCCAAGCTCTTTTCTAATGTAGCGGAGGCCAAATCAGAATGGGAAACCACCTTCGATGCGGTTACCGACTTGATCACCATCCGAGATAAAGATTATCGAATCATTCGTGCCAATAAGGCGGCGTTTAAACGGTTCGGATTGAAACCAGATGAAACAATTGGAAAGAGATGCTTTGAGACTCTCCATCAAAGCAATCAACCTTGCGAAGGGTGTTATATCTCTAAGACGCTTGAGACCAGGAAAGCTGAATCCGGGGAAAGAGATAGTAAATATTTAAATGGTATTTTTCAGTACTATACTTTCCCTATTTATGATGAAACAGGGGAAGTGGTGGCGGTGGTTGATCTGGCCAGAGAAATTACTGAAGAGAAACGATTGGAAATGGAAAAAGAGGTTGTTAATAATATCAACAAAATCCTTGCCTCCAGTCTCGATGTGAGGCAGGTGATCAAAGCCGTCCATGCTGAATTAAAGAAGGTATTCGATTCCGAAAGGATGACTATCACCCTATTGGACGAAAGAGGAGAGGGGTTTCGATATTTTGCTTTGGAAAAGGATTATGAGGCCAAAGAATTGGTGAGGGGGGTGACCTATCCAAAAGAAGGAACACCCTTTGCAAAAGCAACGAGTACAGGCCTGCCCATCATTGTGCCGGATACCGGGAAAAGCGATTTCTGGGTTGATCAAAAGTTACTAAAAGAAGGGATTCGCTCTTCATTGGTTTTTCCATTGGAATATAAGGGGAAGTTCATTGGCACGATGAATTTTGGAAGTAAAAACCTCAACTATTTTTTAGATCGTCATGTTGATTTTCTATGTTCCATTGCATCTGGACTGGCCATTTCGATTCAAAACGCCTTGCTCTTTGAGGAGACGAAAAAGAGACTGGATGAATTCGCCATCCTTTATGAGATCATGAAGATCTCTGCCACTTCGTTAAACTTAGATAAAATGCTGAGAGAGATCATGAGTGCTCTAAATAATTTCTTTAAATTTGAAGCAATGGGTATCTTGCTGGTTGACGAAAATACCAAGAGATTGATGCCGCACCCCGCTTCCTATAATGATCTTTCTATCAAGGATATTGGAAAACTTGGGCTCTCCGTGGGGAAAGGCATTACAGGATGGGTGGCTGAGAAGGGGGAACCTCTCTTAGTGAACGATGTCAGCGAAGATTCAAGATATGTCTGTGGCGACGAGAGCATCTGTTCTGAAATATGTGCACCTCTAAAGCGGGGTCAAAAAGTAATCGGAGTCATTGATGCACAGAGCAAAGCATTGAACGCCTTTTCAGAAGATGATCTCCGGTTGTTTAACATCGTCGGTAGTCAATTAGCTACACTCATCGAAAACATCCATTTACAAGAGGAGATTAACCAGTCAGAAGAAAAATACAGGACAGTGGTTGAGGGCACCATGGATGGAGTCTGCGTTATTGGAGGAGATTATCGGTTTAAATATGTCAATGAGAAGTTGGCAGAGATCCAGGGCTATAACAGTGAGGAATTAATCGGGACGGATTTTAGAGATTATCTGAATGAAGAGAGCAAGAGCTTTTTGGCTGATCGAGAGGCCCAACGAAAGAAAGGGATTAAGTTACCACCTCATTTTGAATTAACTATTCTTCGGAAAGATGGAGGGGTTAAGAACGCGGAGATCAGTGCCCGGAGCATAAAAGATTCGAAAGGGAACGTAAAAATTATCGTCATTCTTAAAGACATCACTGAAAAGAAAAAGATGGAAGAGCAGTTGCTCCAGGCTGAAAAACTTCGATCTCTTGCGGAAATGGCCAGCGGTGTGGCCCACGATTTCAACAATGCCTTAGCAGCCATCCTCGGGAATACTCAACTCCTGCTTCATACCGTTCAAGACGAGGAGACGAAGGAAGCCCTGGAGATCATTGAAAAAGTCGCAAAGGATAGCGCCCAGACGGTCCGACGGCTTCAGGACTTTACGAGGAAGAGAGTTCATCAGGAACTTTTTAAGGTGGATATCAACTCGATCATTAAAGATTCCATTGAGATTACCAAACCGAAATGGAAGGACGAGGTTCAAAGCAGGGGAGTCCATATTGAAATCGTTTCAAATTTTGAGGAAATTCCTTCGGTGTCAGGGAACGCCTCTGAATTGAGGGAGGTCGTCACCAATATGATTTTCAATGCGATTGAGGCGATGCCCGAAGGGGGAAAGATCGAAATCCATACCTTTCAGAAGAGAAAGAAAGTCTTTATCCAGATTTCGGATACCGGAATGGGAATCGCAGGAGAAGTGAAAAAGAAGATTTTTGAGCCCTTTTTTACGACGAAACCATTCACCAATACAGGGCTTGGGTTAAGCATGTCTTATGGAATCATCAAAAGGTATGGGGGAGAAATCGAAGTTGAGAGCAAAGTTGGACATGGAACGACTTTTACCATTATTCTGCCCATTGGAGAGAAAGTAGAAGAAAAAGCGACCGATTCACCAGCTATCATAAAAGGGAGAAAAGCTCGTATCCTGGTGATCGATGACGAGGAGTTTGTCCGAAGCGTCCTTTCTCGGACTCTCGCTCAGGTCAACCATCAGGTGACCCTGGCTGAGGATGGAGAAAAGGGCGTTCAACTTTTTAAAGAAGGAAAATTTGATATAGTTCTCACCGATTTGGGAATGCCCGGGATTTCAGGTTGGGAGGTATGTAGGAGGATTAAAGGGATAAGTCCCCACACACCCGTAGGAATGATTACGGGATGGGGAGCAGAAATGAGTCGAAGTAAAATGGAGGAGTATGGTCTTGATTTTATTATCTCAAAACCTTTCGATTTCAATCAGATTTTGAATGTGGTGGCTAAGACCATAGAATCCAGAGAGGAAAGATTTTTATCTTGACTTTATTCTTCATGATATGAAAAACTATTGTTGACGTCATCAATAAGGTTACGTATGAAAATGTAGCGCAAGCCTTTAGGCTTGCTTTAAGCAGGGCTAAAGCCCTGCCCTACGTATAATTATTTTGGACTATAGACTATAAATGAGAAGTTTGAGGTTCGTCCTTCAGGATTTCATTTCATGGATTTATACTTCCTTTATTTTGTCCTGTTTTCTTTCGTATTGATCGCTTTAGTCCTCTTCATGGTTTTCTTCACAGATGAACTGAAGCGGATTCAGGGCCATTTTAAATGGAAACAATACATCGTCTACCTCTCGGGAAGCCTCTTTATCTTAGCAAGTATTTTGTTATCTTATCTTATCTACCTTCATAGACCTATTTGGTTGGCCATCTTCATTTTTGCCGTATTTAATGCAATGGCCGTCTATTTTTTATATCGAGCGAGTACCATTGTGAGGGAAAGAGAATGGAAAGAGTGAAAAAAAGGGGACTCTTTCTTCTTCTCTTCTTCCTATGGGCCCTCCAAGAATCCCCAGCGATCGCAGAGATCGAGACACTCTTTTCTCCAGAGGTGAGCATCAAAGAGAATATCCTGAAGGAAATGGAGTCCACCTCTTCAACTCTTGACTTGGCGATTCATGAAATTACCTCCCTCGATATGGCCCAGGCCTTAGTGAAAGCAAAACAACGAGGCGTCAAGGTGAGAATTGTGGCGGATTCTAAACAGGCAAAAATTAAAACTTCCCAAATCAATTATTTGATCCGTCAAGGAATACCGGTCAAGGTGCTCGGAGGAAAAGAGAAAGGAGTGATGAACCACCGCTTTGCCATCTTCGATGGGAAGCGAGTTCTTACGGGTTCTTTTGAATGGTCTGAAGTCTCAGCAAAATGGAATTATGAGAACATCTTGATGGTCCATGAGAGTGAAGTGGTGGCGACTTTTCAAAAAGAATTTGAAAGGCTTTGGCGAGAAAAGAGGGTGATTAAATAAGAGTTAAGAATTGAAAGTGAGGAATTGAGAACAAATGGGTGAACAAGACGAAAAGAAGCGCTGGATCGTTCTTTTTATCATTGTCGCCATCTTTTCCCTGATCGGAGTATCCGCACTCACATTAATCCTCCATAAATTATTTAAAGGTTAATTGACAACCCCACCCTTAGAGACTGTGTCACAATTGTAGGGGCTTGATTTATCAAGCCCGCTAGTAGGGCTCAATGAATTGGGCCCCTACAACATCTTGTGCATGCCCATCACAGGGCCTGCGGCTGCTGACGGCGCGAGCGCTAAAAATGCGGTAGAACAGGGACTGAAAGAGGTGAATGATGCAGGGGGGATCAAAGGGAAAAAAGTAAACTTAATTATCTATGACGATCGGCTAAACCCTCAGGAAGCGGTTGCCATCGCCAACAAGCTGATTGAGAAAGACAGGGTTGTCGGCGTGGCCAGTGGCTCTTATAGCGGCCCCACCCGAGTGACTGCGCCAATTTTTCAGAAGGCTGGAATGCCCATGGTGGCGGGTTATGCCGTACATCCCGATGTCACCTGGGATCCAAAAGAAAAAAAGCCCAACGATTTTTGCTTCCGCAACGGTTTTCTCGGTGAGATTGAAGGGGCAGCGGCTGCTGAATTTGCTGTGAAGAATCTTAAAGCCAAGAAAATCTCTCTTATTTTTATGGACAATGACTTTGGAAGAGCCATTTCTTCAGGCTTCGCAGCCAGGGCAGAAAAACTGGGAGCAACGATCCTCTCCAAGCAAATGTACAAATTCCCAGGGGAGAAAGATTTTCGTCCCTACCTCACCCGGATCAAGGAAGGAAATCCTGATTTAATCTTTGCCGCAGGATATTATAATGAGGCAGCTTCCATATGCCGCCAGGCGAAGGAGTTGGGAATTACAAGCCAGATATTGGGAGAAGAAGGTTTTGATTCCCCCAAGTTTTTGGAGATTGCCGGGCCGGCCGCAGAGGGTGTCATCATTGCTACAAATCTTGATCGGGATGACCCCCGGCCACTGGTTCAAAATTTCTTGAAAAACTACCGAAAGGCCTACAATGAAGATGCGGATATGGTTGGGGCCTCCAGTTATGACGCCTTTATGATCCTCGTCAACGCCATCGGGAAGGCAGGAACAGATGCAAAGGCGATCCAGAAGGCTCTTCTCGGAACTAAGGACTACAACGGCCTGACGGGTAAGATCAGCCGCTTTATCCAAGGTGAAGTGGTTAAACCTGTTCAGATTCAAGTGGTCAAAGGTGGAAAGTTCCATCGGCTTGGGGTGGTCGATAACCCCGAAGTCATTACCCCACCCACCAAAAAATAAGTTTGAGGTTAAAGGCTGGAGGATCGCTTCGCTTGAGGATCATTTTGTTTAAGGCAAGAAACTTTGCCTCTCTCCTCGAGTCCTTCTAAGAAGGACGATCCTCTAACCTCAAACGCTTCTACGAAGCGTATGCTCTGGCAACAACTCGCTAACGGAATTGCTATAGGTAGCGTTTATGCCCTTATTTCTCTTGGCCTCACGATGGTCTACGGAATCCTGCGCATTCTGCACGTGGCGCATGCTGGCATTTATGCCTTGGGGGCTTATGTTGGTCTGTTCTCTTTCCGGCTCATCGGCAACTTCTGGCTCTCTTTAATCGTTGGGATGGCTGGAGCGGCTATCGCTGGATATTTTGTAGAGCGTTTGTTATATACGCCACTTCTTCATTTACCAAGGATTGCTCCCCTCATCGTGTCCATCGGCCTCTTCACCGCTTTGGAAGAAGCCTTCCGAATCGTTGCAGGGCCTCATACACTGGCATACAACGCCCGTGTTGGGCTGGGTGACCTTTCCATCGGCAGCTTCCACCTCACAGAGACGCAGATTCTTATCCTCCTTGTTACTCTGGCAATCTTAATTTTTCTCTGGGCCTTCCTCACTAAGACCCGCACCGGCTTGGCGATGCGGGCCTGCGCTCAGGATCCTGAAACAACCTCATCATTCGGGGTGAATGTGAGCGCCATCATCGCGGTAAACTTCCTGATTGGCTCGGCCATGGCCGGCGCAGCAGGAGTTCTGATCGGGGTCTATGATAATCAGGTGTGGCCGACGATGGGCAGCATTCCGGCATATAAGGCTTTGGCCATTGTCGTTCTTGGAGGTTTGGGAAATATTCCAGGAACCGTGCTCGCATCGATTGTCGTGGGACTGGCTGAGACCTTCTTCATCGGTGTTCTCGCCATTCCCTTCCCGAGAGATGCAGTGGCTTTCGTGGCCATGATTTTAGTTTTAATGTTTAAACCCTACGGGTTGTTAGGAAAAGCCTGAAGATGGATATCAGGGTATCAGAATATCAGGGAATCAGGCGGAAGATTTTAGAATCAGCCTGATATCCTGATTGCCCGATTTCCTGATAACCTAAGGATTCTCGTGATCAGCGGATACCTCGTCACCATTCTCATCACCATCGTCATCTATGCCATGCTGGCGCATAGCCTCAACATCATCACGGGTCATGCCGGGCAGATTTCTCTCGGCCATGCAGCCTTCTTCGGGATCGGCGCTTATACCTCGGCCATGCTCTATACGGAGGCAGGATTTCCTTTCTGGACTTCTGTCCCTCTGGCTGCCGTGGTCGCAGGGATCGTTGGAGCTCTCCTTGGGGTCCCTTGCTTGCGTGTCCGTGATGATTTTCTGGCCATCACCACCATGGGGATTAATTTTGTTGTGGAAGCCATTTTTCTTTATATCCCCTTTTTCGGCGGAGCCATGGGCATCGGAGGAATCAACCTCCCAAAATGGTTTGGACGTGAAATGACCAAACCTGAATATTTCTTTCTCATTCTTGTTGTCTTCGTCTTTTTTCTCCTCCTCGATCGTCAACTGGGTCGTTCATGGATCGGCCTGGCATGGGCTTCGATCCGGGAGGATGAACAGGCCGCCGGGGCCATGGGAGTGGATGTCGTCCGTTTTAAAGTCCTGGCTTTTATTCTGGGCAGCGCCATCGCCGGGCTTGCTGGAGGATTTTATGCCCACTTCTTAACATTCATCATGCCCCAGAATTTTGGTTTCGGCCAATCGATTGTTATCCTTTCTATGGTCGTCTTCGGCGGAATTGGAACCCGGTGGGGTCCGATAGCCGGCGCTATTATCCTGGGGGTTCTGCCAGAGATCTCCCGACCCATCATGGAGTACCGCACTTTAATCTATGGAGTCCTTCTTCTTGGCATGATGCGCTTCCAACCTGGTGGCCTCTTGGGTCCTGAATCTATCCTTTCAAAAACTTTCCAGCGAACTATTTATCGCCTGGTGAGTCCGGAGTGAGTGAATGCCCCTTTTAGGAATAACAGCTCTGAGTAAAGAATTCGGCGGCCTGCGTGCTCTGGATAGGGTGAGTTTTACAGCTAAGGAAGGGGAGATCCTGGGAATCATCGGTCCCAATGGAGCAGGGAAAACGACTCTCTTCAACCTTATCTCAGGCATCTACCCACCATCAGGCGGGGAAATAATATTTCAGGGGAAGTCAATTCTCCGCCTGAAACCGTACCAGATCAGTCATTTGGGTATTGGCAGAACTTTTCAAATTGTCCGCCCCTTCCAAAATTTGGATGTGGAGACCAATGTTCTGGTGGCCTATGGACATCGTTTTTATCCATCACTATGGAAATCCACCGGGCCATTTCGTCAGCCGGGAAACCTAAGGGAGGTTCAGACTCTCATCGAGCGAGCTGGCCTTCGGTCCTATGCTAAACATTTAGCCAAAAACCTTCCTCTTGGCTTTAAAAAGCGTCTTGAAATAGCGCGTGCATTAGCGCTTCAACCTCATCTCCTCCTTCTCGACGAACCTTCTGCTGGTTTGCGTTTTGAAGAATCAGCCCAGCTCATGGAACTTATTCGCCAGGTGTGCGATCAAGGCATTGGCGTTCTTCTCATTGAGCACAACATGCATGTCGTGATGGACCTCTGCAAGCGGATCGTGGTTCTGGATCACGGCTCAAAGATTGCGGAAGGTTCTCCTGAGGAGATTCGTTCAAACTCCCTGGTCATCCAAGCCTACCTGGGGAAGGAGGCATAAATGCTGGAAGTGCGGGGGATCGAGGTTTCTTATGGTGAGTTTCTGGCCCTCAGGGGAATAAGTTTCACAGTCCAGGAGGGGGAGTTGGTCACTATCATTGGAGCAAATGGAGCAGGTAAGAGTACGATTCTTCGGGCTGTCATGGGTTTGGTCAAATGTCGAAAGGGGAGAATCTTCTTCAATGGAGAAGATATTACTTCGAGTCCCACTCATCACCGGGCCCGTCTGGCCATCAGTCTTGTTCCAGAAGGTCGAAAAATTTTTCCTGATTTAACAGTGGCTGAAAACCTTTTCATGGGAGCATATATTCAGGAGGATCGCAGGGCAGTTCAATCTTGCATGGAAGAAGCATTTAGTCTTTTTCCAGTGCTGAGAGAAAGACAGAATCAGGTGGGAAAAACCCTCAGCGGCGGAGAGCAGCAGATGCTGGCGATTGCCCGGGCTTTGATGTCCCGGCCCCGGGTAATCTTGATGGATGAGGTATCTTTGGGTTTGATGCCCATCTATGTCGAAGAAACCTTTAAGGTGATCGAAAATCTGCATCGGCAAGGAGTGACCATTCTTCTGGTTGAACAAAACGCCCGCAAGGCCCTTCAAGCAGCTAACCGGGGCTATGTGCTTGAAACCGGCGAGATTGTTTTGAGTGATCAAGCTAAAAAATTGGCCCTGAACCCCCAGGTCAAAAAAGCCTATCTGGGTGGGACGTAATCGGGAGGAGAGAAACCCCAAGCTCCCAATCCCCGATAATCTCTCATTACCAAAATTCGAAACAATATCGATAAGTCTTTGCGACTTAATGCAGATCTTTTGTATGTTTCCCTACCCTTGAAGGACTCCTCATCAAAATAAAAGGCTGTCAGAATAAAAGTCTTGACAACAAATAGAAAATGTCTTACATTGTCTGACATGAAAACAGCAACGTTAACCATTCGATTGGACAAAGATCTTGACCGCCTCTTATCCAAAGCCAGTAGGCGATCTGGGAGAAATCGGAGCGAGATTGCTCGCGAAGCTCTGCGCCGACAACTCCGACTTCAGCAATTTGAGGAGTTGCGTACAAGGATCATGCCCTTTGCAGAAGCACGAGGATTTTTGACTGACGAAGATATTTTCTCCCAGATATCATGAAGATCTTTCTTGACACGAACGTTTTAGTGAGCGCAGCCGCTACCAGAGGTCTCTGTGCGGATGTGTTAAGAGAAGTGCTGAGCTCGCAGCAACTCATTATTTCTTTTCTTATGGTTAATGAATTAAGGATGGTCCTCCGTCAAAAACTTAAAGTCCCAGGCGAGCTGATCGATGAATTCATCGGAATGATTCAACAAGATGCTCATTTCGCGACTTCAGGGAAGTTGCCTGATGTTAGGATTCAGGATAAGGATGATTTGATGATTCTGTCCTCTGCCCTGAACGGAAATGCAGATCTATTTGTCACTGGAGATAGGGAGCTTTTAGATTTGGGGAAGGTTGAAAATATGGAGATCGTTTCTCCGAGAATGTTTTGGGAAAAATTGAAAGCGCAAGCATCGCAAAAGAGGTGATGATCCTTATAGAGCGCGATTGAGGGGAAGGAATATGGAGAAAAAGAAAGTAGAGGTTAAGGAAAAAGTCGAGACGCTGACAGGCATTCAAGTTGGGATCAAGGCGCCGAGAGGATCGAAAATCACCTGTAAAAGCTGGCAGACCGAAGCGGCGTTGAGGATGTTGATGAACAATCTCGATCCCGAAGTCGCCGAGAAACCAGCGGAGCTTGTCGTTTATGGTGGTTCTGGAAAAGCTGCCCGAAATTGGGAGGCTTACCATTTATTGGTAAGGTGTTTGAGAAATTTAGAGAACGATGAAACCTTGCTTGTGCAATCGGGCAAACCTGTTGGGATCTTTAAAACTCATGAGGATGCACCACGAGTTTTAATTTCAAATTCGATGTTGGTTCCCAATTGGGCCAACTGGGAGAAGTTCAGGGAGTTGGAAGAATTGGGGCTCACGATGTACGGCCAGATGACGGCAGGAAGCTGGATCTATATCGGAACCCAGGGAATCCTTCAGGGAACTTATGAAACTTTTGTTTCTGCAGCCAAGAAGCATTTTGGAGGAACGTTGAAAGGAAGGCTCATTCTCTCAGCAGGCCTTGGTGGAATGGGAGGAGCACAACCTTTAGCGGCCACCATGAACGAAGGGGTTTTTTTAGGGGTAGAGGTTGATCCGGCAAGGATCAAGCGCCGTCTCGAGACAGGATACTTGGATGTGATGGCAGATCGTTTGGAAGACGCTCTTATATTGGCCCTCGGTGCAAAAGAGAAGGGAATTGCTAAATCAATTGGTCTGGTTGGAAATGCAGCAGAGATTCATCCAGAAATTGTGAAGAGAAATATTGTCCCAGATTTAGTGACAGATCAGACTTCAGCCCATGATTCATTAAATGGATATATTCCTGCCGGATTGAGTTTTGATGAGGCCATTGAACTGCGGAGGAAAGATCCAAAAACCTATATTCGTCGAGCCATGGAATCCATGGCGGTTCATGTACGGGCAATGCTGGAATTACAGAAGAAGGGGTCGATTGTATTCGACTACGGCAATAATATTCGGGCGCAGGCATTCCAGGCGGGAGTAAAAGAGGCATTCAATTATCCTGGATTCGTTCCAGCCTTTATCCGGCCTCTCTTTTGTGAAGGAAAGGGACCTTTCCGCTGGGCCGCTTTATCAGGAGACCCTGAGGATATCTATAGAACAGATGATGCGATTCTAAAAGAATTTCCTGATGATG
>Ga0210024_1004254_pt1 | contig 11328 bp, 9 predicted proteins | sample CryGeymeta201525_FD_183988 | JGI IMG/M metagenome (GOLD analysis project Ga0210024, IMG submission 183988) | Groundwater microbial communities from Crystal Geyser aquifers in Utah, USA - Crystal Geyser metaG 2015-25 (SPAdes) (version 2) | ecosystem: Environmental > Aquatic > Deep subsurface >... | reverse complement strand
GTTCTTGTCGCGTTCTTCGCGTGCCATCAGGATACCGTCCAAATACTCTCCGAGCCTGGAATTCGTTGAACTGGTGAGGTGCGCGGATCCTTGCTGCACGACAGCATGGGAAAATTCCCGGGCGATGAGATCTTTGGCTGATTCAATGTCTGTGATGGCATCCTCCTGTTTGGTGATGCCGACCTGTCGGGTGAGGTATGGAGTGAGAAGCTGGCAGACGCGGTGGGGAAACTTGCCACTGAGTCCGCCGGGCTTCAGATTTTCGGCGATGGTGCGGTAAAGTTGCAGTCCGCCGTAGTCCCACTTGCTGCCCCAACGAGAGATTTCCCCGGAGCGCTTCATGAGAGTGATGGAAAAGGAGGGGCGACCAATCGTGGTCTTGGCACGCTTCTCTGCCCTTTGTGCTTCGCGGATCAGGTCCTGAAGAGGGGCGTGAATGTGAGCGATGGCGATACCGGCGGACGCATCAGGTTTCCCGCCAGTGGATTTGGTTCCATCGGTCGCGTCCTGGAATGCGGTGCGGAGTTGGGCTGCCACCTCAAGTGCGGCATCCGCCGGGACGAGGCAGACCACATCATCTCCACCGGCATAAATGAGTTGTCCGAGGGGAACCTGAATGGCGCATCCTTTCTCATCCGTGCCGTTCACTGGATTCTCGACGATTTCCCGGACTCTGTTCAGGGCGAAGTTTGAGAGCGCCTTGCTGAATGCCGAGTGGTGCTGCTTGAGGTCGAGTTCGTGGGTTTCGGGCAGGAAAGCGCCGTTGACCCATTGGCCGATGGAATCGCCGTCGAAGGCGATCGCGGCGATATATTTTTCTCCCGACGTCTTTTCTTGGGTGTCTTCCTCGTCATCAAGTTTCGACTGGCGGGCGGCAATTGCGGGGATCGAGCGAATGTGAAATTGTTTGGAGTCGGTTGGGAGTCCTTGCTCGTCTCTGAGGTAGGCAAGATGCCAGACGCGCTTGATGATTGCGACGGCGCTCATGTGGTCGGAGTGCTTATTGAGTAGGTTGTGCCAGACATTTGCTTTGTTTGGATTGCCTGAGCCATGGAAGACTGCTTCCTCCTTACCTGAGAGGCTGTCTTTTTCCGAAGAACCATCTGCGGATTTCCAACCCTCGAATTCACGCGTCTGGCGCACGGCATCGAGATGCCAGCCGTTGTTTTTGTAGGCCTCCAGATAGGTTTCGGGCGACTCATCCTCGAGTTCGGTGGCCATCCATGCAATCGAGAGGTGGCTGTCGACTTGGGAGAGGAAGCGGGCTTTGGTGGATTCGGGAATGCCGAGAGACTTGTGCGTGGCCCAGACTGCCGTGGCGATCTTTTCCCATTCGTCATTGATGGCTTTGGTCACATCTTTGGCGGCTTGTTTTGGGCCGCCTTGGATTTTGGCAATAAAGATGTTGGGAAGATTGGGGATAAGGATGCCATCGGCGGAAGGATTGAGTGGAGTTTGCAATAGGGGTTGCCGGTCTTTGCTTGGGAAAATGAGGTTGTGTCCCTGCGGGAGCGCTTCAATCCCCTTCGCCACAAGCCAGCTGAGCAGGAAAGATCCACTCCAGAGGTCGCGGGTGGAGCGGGCGGCGGCGATGAAGTCCTGGACTGGGCCGAGCTGGAATTTAAGAAGGTAGGAGTTGGACATGGTAGTTGTAAGAGATCGTGAATGGGCTGCGGGGTGGATGGAAGGTGGCAAGTTCCGTGGCTCTTATTCGCGAGGAGCTGGCTGGGTAGATCCGGTGATCAGGCGGGAATTATTGAGGCATGCAGCTTGCGGCGCCAGTGGAGCTTGGTTCTAGAGTTCATGAGCAATAGCGGTGAGTGACATAAGTGATTCCGGAGGAGTGTTAGAAGTAAGACATGAATCCGATTTGGATCAACGCTTCAGAATGTCTGCGGATGTCTGTAGGGTGGTCGAAGCTCGGATGAGATCTTTCGTAAACGATGACGATTTTCGAGGGAGGCAGCCGTCTGGTTGCGGTCGTGCCGTGCGGAGTCTGGATGCTAATCGCGGCAGGTTTCACGTTGCTGGTGAAGAACGATGGGCCTGAGTAATGAGGTTTGCTGTTGCCATGCTGCTTTGTTTGACTGGCTTGGTGATGAGCGAATCCAAACGTCCGGTGATCTATCAGGTGCTGCCGCGCCTATTCGGGAATATCAACGAGACACGGAAGCCCGGGGGAACGATCGAGGAGAACGGCTGCGGGAAGTTTGCGGACTTCAATGATGTGGCGCTTGGCGAACTGAAGAAGTTCGGGGTGACGCATTTGTGGCTGACCGGGGTGCACGAGCAGGCGAGTGGAACGTCGTTTCCGGGGCGGCCTGCGGATCCACCGGATATTTTGAAGGGTAAGGCGGGGAGTCCGTATGCGATCCGGGATTACTTCGATGTGTGTCCGGACTATGCATTGGACCCGGCGAAGCGGATCGATGAGTTCAAGGCGCTGCTCAAGCGCTGCGAGTCGCATGGGTTGAAAGTGATGATCGACTTTGTGCCGAATCATGTGGCGCGGAGTTATGCTTCGGATGTGCGGCCGGATATGAGTTTCGGCAACGACGATGATCACTCGAAATTCTTTGAGTGGGATAACAACTTTTTCTATGTGCAGCCGTGGCAGGCGGAGGGTGAGCCACCGTTGAAACTGCCGACGGCGGGAATGCAGGGTTGTAGTGGTTTGTTCGAGCCTGAGACTGACTTTGTGCGGGTGACTGGGAACAACGCGATCACCTTTTCCCCGAACATCAACGACTGGTATGAGACGGTGAAGCTGAACTACGGGCACGATTTCACCAAGGGTCGGGATACCTCGGATTTGCCTGGTCCGGATGCGAAACCGGAGGAGGTTCCGGACACGTGGCGGAAGATGGATGAGGTGTTTGCCCATTGGCAGGCGATGGGTGTGGCGGGTTTCCGGGTGGACATGGCGCACATGGTGCCGATGGAGTTTTGGAAGTGGATGATCACCCGGGCCCGCGAGCGGGATGCGGGGACTTACATTTTTGGTGAGGCCTACGATGGTGATCCGGCGAAACTGACGGAGGGAAATGTGCTGGATGCTCTGCTCGATGCGGGCTTCGATGCCGTTTACGACGACCCGGTTTATGACTCCTGCATGGGGCTCTACGATGACTTCGCGGGCGGCTACAAGTGGGCCAATGATCTCGATGGGCTGACCTTTACCGGGGACCGCTTTCATGCCTCGCTGCGCTATGCGGAGAATCATGATGAGGTGAGGCTGGCGACACCTCGCGAGTGGGCGGGGCTGGGGATGAAGGTCGGGCGACCGGTGAGTGCGGTGATGTTCGGGATGGGGCGTGGTCCGTTGATGGTATATCACGGCCAAGAGGTCGGTGAGCCGGCGATGGGCGCGGAGGGGTTTGGCGGGAACGACGGGAGGACATCGATTTTTGACTACTGGTCGATGCCGGAATTCCAGAAGTGGGTGAACGGTGGGAAGTTCGATGGAGATCGTTTGTCGGATGATCAGAAGGCGCTGCGGACTTGGTACGCGCGTCTGTTAGAAGTGGTGAAGCAGCCTGCTTTTTCGGAAGGTGACTTCTATGGATTGAATCACGCGAACAAGGAGAACCCAGCCTTTGGTCGGGTGGGTGATGAGTCGGTAAGTGGCCATTGGCTCTATGCCTATTTACGCCGTGACGAGAAGTCGGGGCAGGCTTTTCTGGTGGTGGCGAATTTCCACGGAAGTGAGACGCTCAAAGGTGTGCGGATCCAGATTCCCGAGGACGCGTTGCGCTGGTTGGGGGATCGGAAGGGGGCGCTCCAGTTTGAGGAGAAGCTTGCCGGTGAATGGAAGTCCTCGCTTTCTGCGGAAAGATTGCCGAGTGAGGGTGTGAGCTTGCCGGATCTTGAGCCACTTTCGGCGCGGATGATCGAGATTCGTCGCTAGTGGCGCACACCCCCGGTGTGTGATGGTTCGGTCAGCGCCTCCGGCCTGACCGCGAACAACTGAGCGGCTTGATTGAAACGCCCCGAGCTTGAAGGGCAGAGGATGAACACTCCAAACTCGGAATAGATTTGGCTGCGTTCCAGAGTTCAAGCGAATTCAAGGGTGAGTCGAGGACGGGCCGGAGGCAGCCGTCCTGACATTCGCACACCAGATGTGTGCGCCACTTTCATGATTCGATTCCGTATCACTCGATGATGAGTAGGTGCGCGCGGTGATCGCTGGCTTTGCTCCAGGATTCTCCATCAAGCACTCGGCTGTCATCCCAAGCGATCTTTGAAACGAGTGGGGGTGACATAAGAATGTAATCGAATCGGGAATAAACGTCCTGATAGGACCAGAAGTGAGTCCAGGACTCGCCATGTGAGTCGCGAAGGTGGGCCATTTTCAAGGACTTTGGCCCGTCGCGGGGGCCTTGAATGGTGCGAATCGCGGAGGTCTGACGCGTATCGTTCATGTCACCATAAACGATCAATTGGGTATCCGGATTATCCGAGAGGATGCGGTCAGCTTCGCGGCGAAGAAGATGAGCTTCGGCACGGCGCATCATTTCCTGGTCACCATCCGGAATTTCGCGTTTGGACTTCAGGTGGGTGCCGAGAAAGTGAAGTTCGCCTGCTGGTGAATCAATTTTGGCGTCGAGGATGCCTCGGCCCATTGTCCGTGTGCGGTCGCCAAGTTCGTAAGTGAGGTCTTCTGGGACGCTGGTTGAGGTGATGGGGAAGCGGGAGAGCATGCCAAGATGGCGGACCTCATCGCCTCCGCCAGTGTGGAAGGAGTAAGGAAGATCGATGCCGGCAACCTTGAGCCGCTGTTGGAGATCGGCGAGGTCCTCTTTGGTTCCGATTTCACAGACGCCTAGGATGTCGGGCTGAGCGTCCTTCAGGATGGCAATGACGGCCTCGCGTTCTTCTTCAGGCTTGGGGGTGGAACCGGCGGGTTTGCGATCGACGTAGCGATCCATGGTGAGCCAGTTTTCGAGATTATAGGCGACGAATCTGACCGAGCCTTTTCTCGCTGGCTTCTGGTCGCTTGGCTTCGGCGTTTCCTCTTTTTTGGGCGCGGTTTCCTTCGTTTCGCTTTGCTTGGTCTTGGCTACCGATTCGGCTGAAACGGTTTCGCCCTCCCATGGTGGGGTGGTGCTTTTTTTCTCGCAGCTCGGGAAGAGAAAGAGGGCTGGCAAAAGAAACGCCCCGAGGAGACTCGGAGCGTTGCGTGAGAAGAAGGTGAGGCGCATCTTTCAGATTTCGCGGGGTTCCTTGCCGGCAACCTCTTTGATCTTCACTTCGTCGTCTGACTTGCTTGCTTCTGCCTCGGAGTGCTTGATTTCGCGCTCAAATTCCTCACGGGCTTTTTTGAATTCGCCCATGCTTTTGCCGAGTCCTCGCGCGAGTTCCGGTATTTTCTTCGCGCCGAAGAGCAGTAGCACGACGACGAAGATTACGATCCATTCCATTCCTTGTGGCATTCCCATGACGATAAAAGTGGTTAACTGGCGCTAAGCTAGGGCCGATGCTGCGGCTTAGCAAAGGGAATAACGGGCGGGATTCGGCGGGTATTTCAGGTTTGGCGGGTTTTTTGTGCGGTGATCGTTGAATATTGGGCTTGGCGGATGGTTTCCGTGGTCACTGGATGAGTCCGTGCGCTTGCCAGTTCATGAGATTGAGGAGGATTTACGGGCTGCGGTGGCGGCGGAGGGGACGCGGGTGCTGCTGAAGGCTCCGACGGGTTCGGGAAAATCGACGGCGGTGCCGGGGATGCTGCGGGATGCTGGTTTGGACGGGCGGATTCTGGTGATCGAGCCACGGAGAATGGCGGCTCGGATGCTGGCGAGCTGGGTGGCTCGGCAGCGAGGCGGAGATGTAGGTGGCGAGGTGGGGTATGCGGTGCGGTTTGATTCGCGCTATGGGCGGGGTACCAAGGTGGTTTATCTGACCGATGGTTTGTTTCAACGGTGGCTGCAGGATGATCCGGAATTGAGCGGAGTGTCGGCGGTGGTGTTTGATGAGTTCCACGAACGGAGGTTGGCGGTGGATGTGGCTTTGGGGAGGTGTCTGGATTTGCAGGAGAGTGCGCGTCCTGATCTGCGGGTGGTGGTGATGTCGGCGACGCTGGAGACGGCGGGCCTGGCGGAGTTTCTTGGTGGCGATAAGCGTGGGGTTCGGGCCGAGGAGCGAGACGCTCCTGGCACGGACTGGAGCGAGACGTTCCAGCCACGGATTTTGGAGGCGGGAGGGCGGACCTTTCCGGTGGATATTTCCTATCGGGCTTCGAAGCCGGTGCGGGATCGGAGTGGGCGCATGGCGGAGGTGGCGGTGTGGGATCAGGTGGCGTCGGCTTGCAAGGATGCTCTAACCGATCCGGAATGTGGCGACGTGCTTTGCTTTCTGCCGGGGACGCATGAGATCCGGCGGACGGTGGAGCTGTTAGAAAATGCGGGTTGGGCGAAGGAGAGGCAGGTCTTTCCGCTGTATTCCGGTTTGCCGCCGGCGGCGCAGGAAGCGGCGGTGGGGCCGTGCAAGCGGGGGAAGATCATTGTTTCCACGAATGTGGCTGAGACTTCGCTGACGATTGACGGGGTGCGGACGGTGATCGATGCGGGCTTGGCGCGGGTGTCGGGCTTTGATCCGAGACGTGGGATTTCGACGCTTTTGGTGCAGAAGATTTCGCGGGCGGCGGCGGATCAGCGGGCGGGTCGTGCGGGCCGGACGGCAGCTGGGCGATGCATTCGTTTGTGGAGTGAGAGCGAGCATGCGCGGAGGGAGGGCTTCGAGGTTCCGGAGGTGCGGCGTGTGGATTTGTCGGAGGTGGTGCTGCTGTTGCTGGCGTGTGGAGTGGAGAATGTTGCGGAGTTCCGGTGGTTGGAGGCGCCTTCGAAGGAGGGCTTGGAGCGGGCGCTGGGTTTGCTGCATGACCTGGGGGCGACGGATGTTAGAGGGGCGATCACGGAGGAAGGGAAGGCGATGGCTTCGTTGCCATTGGAGCCGAGGTTTGCCCGATTGATGATGGCGGGGGTCGAGCAGGGCTGTGTTTCGGAGATGGCTTTTGTTTGTGCGGCGGTGCAGGGCGAGGGGATCTGGGCTTCGAGGAAAGGGGGCGGCGATGAGTTTGTTAGAAAGGACGACTTCACGGATTTTCAGGCCGAGTGGCGTGGCTTCGATGCGGCGGCGGGGATGAACTTTGATCCGAGGCGGGTGAGCCAATTCGGCGTGCATGGTCGTGGGGCGCGGGAGGTGGCGCAGGGTTTTGAGCGACTTTTGCAGATGGCCTCGAAGAGGGGCTGGCCGACCGAGGCGGTAGATTTTTCCGCGAAGCGCGAAGGGGTGGGACACGCGATGTTGGCGGGTTTCAGCGATCGGCTTGGGGTGAAGGTCGGGGAGGCGACTTTGGCGTGTCGACTGGTGGGGAAACGTCGGGGGAAGCTCGATGATCAGAGCGCGGCGAAGCGTTCGGCGGCCTTTGTGGCGGCGGAGATCACCGAGGTGGAAGGTCGCGAGGTGGTGACTTACTTGAAGCGGGCTACGGCGGTGGAGCTGGATTGGCTGCGCGAGATTTTTCCGGAGGATTTCAAGGAGGTCGATGGGGCGGCATGGGATGAGGCGAGGCGGCGGGTGGTAGCGCGCCGGGAGCTGCGTTTTCGGGATCTGGTGCTGGAGTCCAAGGACAGCGATCAGGGGGTGAATCTGGATGCGGCAGCGGAGGAGCTGGCGAGGCGGGTGTTAGAGGGCGAGTTGGTTTTGAAAAAGTGGGATGCGGCGGTCGAGCAGTGGTGCGCGAGGTTGGCGTGCCTAAGCGAGTGGATGCCCGAGATGGAGATGCCGAGTTGGGGCGCTGACGACAAGGCGGCGGCGGTGGCGCAGATTTGTCATGGCGCGACGAGCTACAAGGAGATCAAGGACGCGGCGGTTTGGCCGGTTTTGAAGGAGTGGCTGAGCGTGCCGCAGCAGGCGGTGCTGGAGAGCTACGCGCCGGAGAGGTTGGACTTGGTGAATGGTCGATCGGCGAAGGTCACTTATGAGGTTGGCAAGGACCCGTGGATTGGCTTGCGCGTGAGGGATTTGTTTGGGGTTTGGGAAACTCCGAAGATTGCGGGTGGGAAGGTGCCGGTGCTGGTGCATGTGCAGGCACCGAATCAGCGGGCGTGGCAGATGACCAAGGACTTGGAGAGTTTTTGGCGGAGCGGCTACACCCAGATGCGGAAGGACTTGGCCGGAAGGTATCCGAAACATCCTTGGCCGGAAGATCCGAAAAAGCATGGTGGGAGCGCTGGTCTTTGACCGGCATCCTTCTTAAGGCAAATTGACGACGAGCGCGTCGACGGCTTTACGTAACTCGGCGGCCAGGATCTCGTCTTTGATGCCTTCGTTGGTGAACTGGTCGTAGAAGGAAGGAAGGCTGAAGGTGGCGCGGAGGTCGGCTCCCATTCTTGGGAAGGTGGCGGTGGCGGTTTCCAAGACGGTGGCTCCGCCGCGAGCACCAGGGGAGGTGGCCATGAGCAGCATCGGCTTGTCAGACCAGAGCTTCGTCTCGATGCGTGAGGTCCAGTCGTAGAGGTTCTTGAAGGCGGCGGCGTAGGAACCGTTATGCTCGGCAAGGGAGATGATGATGGCGTCGTGCGAGCGGATGGCTTCGAGGAAGGCATGGGCGTCGGCGGGAATGCCGTTGTCGCTTTCTTCGTCGGAGCTGTAGATCGGGAGGGTGTAGCTCTTGATATCGAGGGCCGTGATGTCCGCGCCGGGGATGAGACTTGCGGCGTGGTTGGCGAGTTGACGATTGACGGAGGTGTAGCTGGTCGAGCCGGCGAGTGCGAGGACTTTCATGTGTTATTGGATATTAGAGATTCAGTTGAGGCGGAAGACGAGGAATTTGCTGGAGGCGGTGGCTTCGATGGGAATGGCTTCGGGGTTGTTTTCGATGGCGATGCCGTCGCCGGTGCTGAGGGTTTCGCCGAGGAGTTTGAGTTCGCCTTCGATGAGCTGGATCCAGGCGTTGGGTGTGCTTTCAGAGGCGGGAATCTCGATGGAGCTTCCGGTGTCTGCTTTGCCAAAATAGATCTCTGCATCCTGACGAATCTCGGTGGAGTTGTTACGGCCGTCGCCTGAGAAGAGCAAGGTGAGGGCGTTTTCCTTGGCGGCGGTGCCGAGGGGTTTCTCGGTGTAGCGGGGTTCGCCACCGCGCTGACGAGGGTGCAGCCAGATCTGATAGAGAGTGGCGGGGTTTGCGGACGAGGGATTGAACTCGCTGTGGCTGACGCCGGAGCCGGCGCTCATGTACTGAAGGTCACCAGCTTTGATGGTGGAGCCGTTGCCCATGCTGTCCTGGTGGGCGAGTTCGCCATCGACGATGTAGGTGAAGATCTCCATGTCGCTGTGCTGGTGCATAGGGAAGCCGCCGCCGGGAGCGATGGTATCGTTGTTCATGACCCGCAGCGTGCGGAAGCCCATGTGATCGGGATCGAAGTATTGAGAGAATGAGAAAGTGAAGCGGGCTTTGAGCCAGCCGTGGTCGGCGGTTCCTCTGTCCTTGGCGCGGCGGATCTTGAATTGGGGGATGGCTATGTGTTCCATGTTGGGACAATGGATCAGGCTTCGATTTTGCGCGAATACCTTGTTTTTCTGGCTGCCATGCATTTTGGTTATACCTATGGAGCTACGGCATTTGCGCTACTTTGTGATGGCAGCGGCTGAGAAGAGTATCAGCCGGGCGGCGGCGCGGCTGAATATCTCACAGCCGGCGGTGTCGCGTCAGATCCGGGATCTGGAGGAGGAACTGGGCGTGCCGTTGTTTGACCGGGATAGCAGTGGGCTCTCTCTAACAGAAGCGGGTTTGGTGGCGTTGCCTCATGCACAGGAGTTGTTGCGGCGGGCAGGGGATTTGAAGGTGGCGATGGATGTTTTTGGGAAGCCGGTGAGGAAGACGATCCGGGTGGGATTCATCGAGACGGCACTGCCGGGATTTCTGGCGAGTGCGATGAGGCGCTTCAATCAGCGGCATGATGATGTCTGCATTCAGATCCGCAGCATGTCGCCGCAGGATCAGGAAAGGTCGCTGCGTGCGGGGCAGATCGATCTGGCGCTGTTAGGGACGCCATGTCCGCAGTTGGCGAATGAATTCCGGGTGGAGCCAATCAAGAAAACGCCGATGGCGGTGGTGCTGCCGGACGACCATTTGTTGTCCCTGAGGAAGTCGATCGACTTGTCCGAGCTGGCGAACGAGCCCTTTGTGAGTCTGCATGAAGCGCAGTTTCCGGGGCGGCCGGTGATGCTGGCAGAGCTTTGTGGAAGGGCGGGATTCGTGGCGGATGTGCGGATGAAGGCCGCGGGGCTCCAGGAGATGTTAGGACTGGTGGCGGGAGGCGCGGGCGTGGGGGTGCTGCCGCTGGATGTGAGTCTTTTACCTCACTCGGGAGTGGTTTTTGTGAAAATGCGGACGCCGACCTTGATGCTGGTGTCGTCTGCCGTGTGGAAGCGGGAGGGCCAGACGAAGGAGTTGCTTGAGTTGATCAAGCTGATGAAGGAGTCGATTGAGGCCAAGGGGGCCAAGTGAGTTTGTTGGGAGGCTGCGCGTTTGTCTCAGCCTTGGTCATCGACGAACTTGGTGTCACGAGCGACCAAAACGTCAGTCAGCCAAGCGATCATCGAGTAGTTGGCGAAGTAGGTTTCTCCGACTTCATCAAGGATCGCCACTCCGGCTTCCTTTGAAACGATGCACTCAAATTTGAGGTTGGGGCCTTCAAAATCGCGGGCGCGGACGCCGCGTGAGCCCTCTCCCTCCGAGCGGGTGATGGTGAACCCGGTTGCTCCGTTCCTCCGAAGCAGGGCGATGATTTTTTCCTTGAGCAGGCCTTCGGTGACGATGGTCACGAGGGTCATTGGGGCTTTCATGTCGAGTGGTGGGTCAGGTATTTTGCGAGCTCGAGCATCACGGGGATGCCGATGGCGAGGTTGAAGGGGAAGGTAACACCGAGCGACATCGTTAGGTAAATGCCTGGGCTGGCCTGGGGCAAAGCGATCCGCACTGCGGCGGGGGCGGCGATGTAGGAGGCGCTGCCGACCATGGTGCCGAAGACAGCCGCGCCGCCGGGAGCCATGCCGACCCAGACGGCGCAGGCAGTGGCGATGGCACCGTGGAAGAGCGGAAGGAAGCAGCCGAGGATGACGAGTCTCCATCCGGCGCTTTTCAAATCACGAATCCGGCCGGCGGCGACCATGCCGAGTTCGAGGAGGAAGAGGCAGAGGACGCCTTTGAAGGGGGTGATGAAGAAGGGGGCGACGGTTTCCACCTTCGAGGCTCCGCAGACCGCACCGATGATGAGGCCGCCAATCATGAGAAAGATGCTTTTACCGGTGATGACCTCGTGGAGG
>Ga0210024_1004250_pt1 | contig 11335 bp, 12 predicted proteins | sample CryGeymeta201525_FD_183988 | JGI IMG/M metagenome (GOLD analysis project Ga0210024, IMG submission 183988) | Groundwater microbial communities from Crystal Geyser aquifers in Utah, USA - Crystal Geyser metaG 2015-25 (SPAdes) (version 2) | ecosystem: Environmental > Aquatic > Deep subsurface >... | reverse complement strand
CCTCGTCAATCTTCGAGGCGGATTTGGTGAGCCGCTCGCGCAGCCTTTTGAAGAATGACATGGGCGGCCTCCGGCTTTGCCCGCTGACAATTAAGCGATCCGGTCGCCATGGGAAAGGGCGCGGCGCTCCTTCGCGGCCCGGCTGCGCCGTTGACCGCAGCGCGCGCGCGCCTGTAAGCAAGGCGCAGAGGGCCTGTAGCTCAATGGTCAGAGCGAACCGCTCATAACGGTTTGGCTGCAGGTTCGAGTCCTGCCGGGCCCACCATATCCGTCAAGGGGTTGCGACGGATTTGCAGCTTCCTTGCCGGTTCGTTGAACGGAAGACACCACAGAATCCAGTATTTCGGCCTCTGCGCCCAGGGGGCGGGAGCAAACCGTCAACGGCGGCGTGATGTCGCGCCGCGCGATCATCACCCCGTCCTCGGGCGCGGCCTGCGCCGCGAGGGCGGCGATCACCCGTGTCCTTGCCGGCGCAGGACGGGCCCACGATCAGGAACAGCCGCCCGGTCATGCCGCTGTGGCCTGCGCGCCGAAGCCATAGACCTGCGCGCCCGCGACCCAGACGGCCGCCACCGACAGCGAGCCGCCGGGATCGCGCGCGCGGATCAGGTCGGCGCGCTTGCCGAGGCCGATCTCGCCCCGGTCGGCCAGCCCCGCCGCGCGCGCCGCAGCGCCCGCCATCAGGTCCAGCGCCTCTGGCCAGCCGAGGCCCATCGCGCCGGTCAGCACGCCGAGCGCAGGCAGCATCGCCTGCGGCGCGTAGTCCGAACACAGCGCGCCCGCCACCCCTGCTGCAATCGCGTCGCGCGCAGACAGCGCCCCGGACTGGCTGCGCCCGCGCAGCACGTTGGGCGCGCCGAACAGCGTCACCAGACCGGCGGCCCGCGCCGCCCGCGCCGTGGCCAGATCCAGCGGGAATTCGCTGATGCTGGCGCCCACGCCGGCCATGAAAGCCACCCGCTCGGCGCCCTCGTCGTCATGGCCCGCGAGCGCCACGCCGCGCGGGCGGGCGCGGTCCGCCAGCCGCCGCACGCGGGCCGCCAGATTGCCCGCCTCGGCCTGTTTCGCGGTGATCCGGTCGCGGATGTCGCCTTCGTCCTTGGCATAGACGCGCGACAGATAGGCGCCATAAGCGGCGGCGTTCTTGAACTGCCCCTGTCCGGGGGTATGGTCCATGAAGGACAACAGGCTCGCCACGCCGTCTTCGATCAGTCGCGTCACGCGCGCCTCGGACCCTGCGTCGGTCAGTTCGTAGCGGACATGCACACGGTGATCGACCACGCCCGAAAACCCATGCAGCGCGCGCGCGAGCGTCTCGGCGAACGCCACGTCGCGCACGCCGAGTTCCCCCTCGGCGAAGCTGACGCCGTGGAACGCGGTGGTAACGCCCGCCGCCGCCATGCGCCGGTCGATGGCGTCGAGCGCCACGGGCAGCGGGAAAAAGGCGTTGGGACGCGGCTCCACCTCTTTCTCGATGGCGTCGCCGTGCAGGTCGATCAGGCCGGGCAAGAGCAGGTCGCCCCCCATGTCGAGACGCGCGGCCCCTTCGGGTGCGGCGGCGTCCAGCGCCGCGATGCGACCGTCCTCGATGGTCAGGCTGCCGTGATGGATCCCCTCGGGCGTCACGATGCGGGCGTTCTCCAGATGCTGTCTCATGCCGCATCCTCAAACGCCTTGCGCCGCACCTCGATCTTCACGTCGGCCAGACGGTCCACCAGCGCCAGGTCGTGAAAGATCCCGACCATCGCCACGCCCTCGGCCTTGGCGGCCTCGATCATCGCGCAGACGTTTTCGCGCGAAACCGGGTCGAGGCTGGCGGTGGGTTCGTCCAGCAGCATCAGCCGCCCGCCCTGGGTGAAGCTGCGCGCGATGTTCACGCGCTGCCGCTCGCCGCCCGAAAAGGTCGCGGGCGTGGCGTCCCAGAGTTGTTCGGGGATGGCGAGCGCCGCCAGCATCCGCGCGGCTTTCTCGTGCGCCGCCGCCCGCGCGACGCCCTGTTGCAGCAGGGGGCGAGCGACCACGTCGAGCGTCGAGAGCCGCGGCAGGCAGTGCAGGAACTGGGTGACGAAACCGATCTCGGCGCGGCGCAGCGCGGTGATCGCGGTCTCGGGCGCGGTCGCGAGGTCAACGATCCCGCCCGTCGCGCTGCGATAGAGCACCTGCCCCGAGGACGGGACATAGGTGCGGTAGATCGCCTTCAGCAGCGAGGATTTTCCCGCCCCCGACGGCCCGACCAGCGCGGCCAGTTGCCCCGGTTTCAGGTCGAAGGACACACCCTCGGCTGCGGGCACATGCTTGGCGCGGTCATGGATGTAGAACCCCTTGGCCAGATCGCGCACGGAAAGAATATCGGTCATGGCGATCCTCAAAGCGCGCTGGAGACAAGTTGCTGGGTATAGGCGGCCTGCGGATCCTCAAGGATCTGGTCGGTCAACCCGGCCTCGATGATGCGGCCGTGTTTCATCACGATGGTGCGGGTGGTGAGGTGGCGCACCACGCCAAGGTCGTGCGTCACCACCAGCATCGACACGCCCGTGACCTCCTGCAACTCCATGATGAGATCGAGGATGCGCGCCTGCACCGACAGATCGAGCCCCGTCGTCACCTCGTCGAGAAACAGCAGCGGCGCGCCGGTGGACAGCGCCCGCGCGATCTGCACGCGCTGCTGCATCCCCCCCGAGAAATTGCGCGGCAGCTCGTCCATGCGCGCGGGCGGCACTTCGGTCCGGGCGAGCAGCGCCGTCGCCTTGGCGCGGATCGCGCGATAGTTCAGCTCATCCGCCATCAGCAGACGCTCGGCGATGTTGCCGCCGGCCGAGATGTCAAAGTTCAGCCCGAGCGCGGGGTTCTGATAGACCATCCCCATCCGCGTGTCGCGCAGGCGCAGTTGCTGCGCCTCGTTGAGCGTGAACAGCTCATGCGCCTGGCCGTCATCGTGGAAGATCGCGCGGCCTGCGGTCGGCTTGTCATCGAAATACAGCATCCTGACCAGCGAGGATTTGCCCGAGCCGCTTTCGCCCATGATCCCCAGCACCTCGCCCTTGTGCAGCCGCAGCGACGCATCGGCGACGGCCACGACCGAGCCGCACTGGCGGCAGATGTTGGTGTCATGCGCCGGCCCGGTCACCTCCAGACAGGCCGGGCAGCCGGGGCCGTGGATGCGGGTGAGGGCTTCGACATCGAGGATCGGTTTCATTCCGCCGCCTCCAGCCGGTCGAGGCGCATGTCGCACCAGGCGGCATCCGAGCACTGAAAGACGCGCGCGCCGTCATTGTCGGGAAATTCGTCGAGGAAGCTGTCGTCCGCCCCGCAGCGGCGGCAGACATGGCGCTTGCCGGTGGCCTTGTCGCGGAAGCTCTCCACCGCGAAGGTCACGTCGTTGAAGGTGATCGGGATCGCGTCGGTATGCGGCGGAACGGCGTAGATGCGCTTTTCGCGGCCCGCGCCGAACAGATACAGGCAATCCGCCTGGTGCAGCTTCGGCACGTCAAAGCGCGGGATCGGCGAGGGATCGATGATATAATGCCCGTTGATCCGCGTGGGGTAGCGGTGCGAGATCGTGATCTCGTCGAAGGCGACCATGTCCTCGTAGAGCTTGACCCAGAGCCGCGCGTAATCGGCGCGCCCGTGCATCCGCCGCCGCTTGGCCGCGTTCGGCTCGACCACCACCAGCGGGTCGGGATAGGGCACCTGAAACACCAGGATCTGGTCGGCGCGCAGCGGCAGTTCCGGGATGCGGTGGCGGGTCTGGATGACCGACGCCGCTTCGGTGCGCAGCGTGCCGGTCACGCCGGGGCAGGTCAGCGCGAAGAAGGCGCGGATGTTGGCGGCGTTCACGCTGTCGTCGGCGCCCTGGTCGATCACCTTGCAGGTGTCGTCGGGGCCGAGCAGCGCGAGCGTCAGTTGCATCCCCCCGGTGCCGAAGCCGCGCGCGATCGGCATTTCGCGGCTGGCGTAGGGCACCTGATGGCCGGGGATGCAGACCGCCTTGAAGATCGCGCGCCGCAGCTCGCGCTTGGCGTCCTCGTCGAGAAAGGCGAAGCCGTAGGCCGCGCCGTCGCGGCTCTGGCCCATGGTGTCAACGGGGTGCATCGGCGGCCTCCCCGGCCTTGGTCCGGGCGGCGCGCAGGCGGTCCATGTCGGACTGAAAGGTGACGTAATGGGGCATCTTGTAATGGGTGCAAAAGCCCATGCTCTCGATCCCGTCCACATGCAGCAGCACGAATTCAGGGTCCTCGGAGGGGTTGGCGACGCGGCCCTTTTCCCTCGCCACCGAAATCGCCCGGTCGAGCACCGCCATGGCGATGGCCTTGACCTCGTTGTGGCCAAAGCAGGCGCCGTAGCCGAGCGTGAACACCGGCGCGCCGCTGTCGGTCTTCTCGAACATGGCGACGATCTCGCATTCCGTGACCAGAACTTCGCCCGCCTCCATCGGCTTGCCCGTCACCGGGTGCGGAACCATCACCGGCACATAGCCCACCCGCAATTCGCCCACCGTGGGGTGCACGTCGCCGTAGCCGCGCATGTTGGAATAGGCGAGCGCCAACAGGCCGCCAGTTTCGCCGCGCGCCATCGTGGCCAGTTGCGCCGAACGCGGCACGGGGAAGATCAGCGGTTCGCGCGTGATGTCGAACGGAGACTCGTCGCTCTGCGCCAGCGGCGCGAGCAAGCCTTCCGCGCGCAGGGTGTCCAGCACCTTGGGGAAGGTCAGCGGCGCCTCGGCCTTGGGGCGATTGCCGAACCAGTCGCGCGCGATCTGGTCGAAACGCCCGGCATCCTCGTCCATCAGGTCGAAGCGGAACAGCCGATGCAGGTAATCGGGCGTGGCGCCCAGCATCTGCCCGCCGGGGATGTCCTTGAACGCGGCGGACACGCGCCGGACAACCCGCATGGTCCGCGTATCGTGCGGCGCGGTTTCGCCAAGGCGCGGCTTGGTCGAGCGGTAGGCGCGCAGGAAGAACGCCGCCTCCAGACTGTCGCCAAGGCTCTGTTTCAGCGCCAATGAGGCGAGACGCGGATGATAGAGGCTGCCCTCGGACAGCACCCTGGAATGCAAAAGCGGCATCTGACGTTCGATCTGGTCAAGCTCCAGCGGCGCGGATGCGCCCATGGCGCGCAGCGCGTCCATCAGCCGGGCCGACCCCTCGATCGCATCGGCGCCACCGCGAATGGCGACATAGGCCATGGTTCAGGCTCCCTCGATGTGGGTTGTGCGGGGCAGGACGGCGATCCGGGTCTGATCGGCCAGCACCAGGTCCACCCCCATCGGGAAATCGGCGCACCAGCGCGCGCGCGCCTCCAGCCAGTCGGGCGCGAGGCCGCCGGGCGCCAGACATGCTTGCGACGCGATGCCGGGGCCGGTCAGTGTCAGCGGTGCGCCATCGGTCACGCTGTCCACCATGACCACGATCAAGGCCCCGCCCTCGGGCGCATCCAGCGTGCCGAGGCGCGGGGTGAAGCGGGGGGCATCAGCGCCGCGGGCGAGGATGAATCCCGCCTGCTCCACCGGCGCCGTGCGCACATCGAGAAAGGCGCGGTCGCTGTCCGACAGCGCGCCGGTCGGATCGGCCAGCGTCTGCGTGTTGTCGCAGAAGGTCGCCAGCGCGGCCAGCGCGGCGGGGCGGTCGTCCAGCAGATCGGTCAGGTCGGCGATCCGGCCCGGACGCGCCGCGACGTCCAGAATCCGGCGGAACAGCGCCTGATGCGTCTCGGGGCGCCAGAGGCGGGGAAGGTCCAGCACGCTCACGCGTCATCCTCCGACAGAAGCTGGAAATCGACCCTTGTGCGGTCAAGCGTCAGTGCGCGCCGCGCCCGGATCTCCGCCTGCACCGCCATGCCTTGCGCAATCAGCGCCTCGATTTCCGGCGCCTCGGACAGTTCGGCGCAAAGCGCCGCGTCGAGGATGGCGAGCCGCGTGACCAGCGCCAGATCGTCGCTCATCAGCGCCGCGCCGCCCTCGGCCGCGCCCTCGGGGGCTGTCAGGCGCAGATGAACCCGCGCCATCGGGATCTCGCCCAGATGAAACAGACTGCCCGCCACCGACTCCCGCATCTGCATCAGCATCAGCCCTTCGCGCGGCGGCGCCAGCGGATCGACGGCGGCGCGGCGCCGGATGCGGTCGGCCAGCGCGGCGACCGCGTCCGCGTCGGCGGCGGCGAGCGCGCAGGCCCAGTGTTCCCGTTCGGGTCTCATGACCTGTTCCTCATCCGATCAGTCGGGCGCGGACGCGCGCCGAAATTTGGTCGAGCACGAAGACGGTGAGAAAGATCACCAAAAGGATCGTGCCGACATGGCCGTATTCGAACAGGTCGTAGCGGCCCTTCAGCTCCTGCCCGATCCCTCCTGCGCCGACGAGACCGATCACGGCGGCCATGCGCACGTTGCGGTCGAGGATGTAGAGCGTGTAGGCCACATAGGCCGGCGCCACCTGCGGCAGCACGGCGGCGCGCAGCACGCGCAGCTTGCCCGCCCCCAGCGCCGTCAGCGCCTCCTGCGGCTTGCGGTCGGCGGCCTCGATGTCCTCGGCGTAGAACTTGCCGAGGAACCCCGCGCCGTGCAGCCCCAGCGCGAGATAGCCGGCGATGGAGCCGAAGCCGTAGCCCAGCACCAGAAACATCGCGATGATGAGCTCCGGCATCGAGCGCAGGAAGCTGACCAGAGAGCGCGACGCCGTATAGAGCGCGGGGTGCGGCGTGTAGTTGCGCGCGCCGAGGATCGCCAGCGGAATGGACAACAGCACGGCGATGATCGTGGCCCAGACGGCGATCTCGAAGGTCTCGACCATCTTGTCGAGCACCTTGAGCAGATAGCCGAAGGGGTGGACGAGATACTCCTTGCGCTCGACCACCGGTTCGGCCTGCAAGGTCGTCGGGTTCATCTCGTAGCGCGTGGTCTCGATGGTCTCGATCCGGGTGAAGCGCGGCAGGGCGTCGCGGTCGAGATCGGGCAGCCGGGCGACCTCCTGCCGATCTGCGATCGCGAAGGGAAACAGCGCGCCGAACATCCGGCCAAGGCCGCGGCCGACCTGGCTTTCCTGCTGCAAGCCCACCTGGGCCAGCGCCGCCTCGCCGGTCAGGCGCAGCATCCGGTCGATCTCGACGCGCTGCGCCGACCAGATCAGCGCCAGACCGATCAGCAGCGCCGCCAGCGCCGCGCGCCAGCCATAGGGCGCGGGAAGGCGCCATTCCCCCGGAGGGCGCGCCGCCATCGCGGGGGCGTCGTTCGCGCGGGGGTCAGGCATAGATACGGTCCTCGATCAGGCGGGGCGCAGGGCGCGTCGGCATGTCTGCGGCGCCATAGAGCGCGGCCTCAGCGGCGGCGTCGAAGCGGGCGGGCGGGCCGTCGAACGCCACGCGGCCGTGGCGCATCCCCACGATCCGGTCGGCGAAGTCGCGGGCGAGGTCGGTCTGGTGCAGGCTGCACAGCACGGTGGCGCCGCGTTCGCGCGCCACATCGCGCAACAGCGTCAGGATCTCGCGGCTGATCGCGGGGTCGAGGCTGGCGACGGGTTCGTCGGCGAGGATCACCTCGGGGTCGAGCAGCAGCGCCCGCGCGATGCCGACCCGCTGCTGCTGGCCGCCCGAAAGTGCTGCGGCGCGGCGCGGCAGGTGGATCTCGTCCAGCCCGACCCGGTGCAGCACGGCGCAGGCGCGGGCGCGCAGGTGGGCGGGATACCAGCCCAGATGCACGCGCCAGGCGGGCGCCTCGGCCACCGCGCCCGACAGCACGTTGGCGGCGACGCTGGCGCGCTCCACCAGATTGAAGGACTGATGCACCATGGCGACCTTGCGCCGGATGGCGCGCAGCGTGGCGCGCGTCATCGCCGTATCGCCGAGCCGCACCGCGCCGCCGTCCAGATCGGTCAGGCCGTTGACGCTGCGCAGAAGCGTGGTCTTGCCCGAGCCCGAGCGGCCCAGCACCACGCAGAATTGTCCTTGCGGCACGTCGAAGCTGACGTCGTCAAGCGCGCGCACCCCGTCCGGAAACCGCCGGACCAGATGGGCGAAGGAGAGGTGCGCCCGCACCCCTCCCCCGTCCTGCGCCAAAGCGGCGCGGGCCATTATTGCGCGGCCTTGGCCAGGATCGCCGTGCGCAGATCGCCCGACACGCCCGACAGCACCACCAGCGCCGGCGCCATCATGTCCTCGGAGATCGAGGCGTCATAGCGGTCAACCTTGCCGCCGCCGTAGCCGCGGATCATGTCCGGGTTGACGCCGGGGGCCTTGTGCACCGTGTTGAAGGCGTTGCGCAGCGCGGCCTTCACCTCGGCCGTCAGTTTGGTGGACATCGCCAGCGGCGGGTTCGGGATCGGGTCGGACTTGACGATCGCCATGAACTTCGCCGGGTCCAGCGCGCCCTGATTCATCGCCTTCTCGAAGCTGTCGAACGAGGCGGCGGCGGCGGCCACCTGACCCTCGGCCAGCGCCTTGAGGCTGTTGGCGTGGCTGCCGGTCATCCGGATCGCGCCCAGATCGTTCACCGGGTCCAGACCGGCGGAGACGATCATCGCCACCGGATAGACGAAGGACGAGGTCGAGTTGGCGTCGCCAAACGCGACGTCCTTGCCCTTCAGGTCGGCCACAGTGGCGATGCCGCTGTCTCTGGCGGTGAAGATCCCCGAGAAATAGGTCGAGTTGCCGTGATGCACGTCCACCGCCAGCAATTCGGCGCAGCCGCGCTGCTTGGCGGGCAGGTAGGAAGCCGGGCCGAACCAGGCGATCTCCACCACGTCGCCGCAGATCGCCTCGATCACGTTGCCATAGGACTGGCCGACCTTGATGTCGAAATGGATGCCGGTCGATTGCGTCACCGCGTCGAACAGCGGCTTGAAGTCGGCCTTGGTGCCGTCTTCGGTGCCGCCATCGGCGGGCACCAGCATGACGCGGTAGGGGTTGGCGGCCGTGCCGTCGGCTTGTTGCGCGGCGGCGCCGGTGATACACAGGAAAGTCGCGGTTGCAGCCGCAACAAAGGTCTTGAGGATGGACATGGTTCTTCCTTCGGGTTTGCGTTGATTGACTGGGGAGTCAGGGTTGCAGCCGCACCTCAGTCCGGCGGCGGGTCTTCGGCGGCCCAGCCGGGCTCGGCCACCGAAAGCTGGATGCGATCGCCGCGGAACTGGCTGATCGCATATTCCTGCAGTTCGCCGCATGCGCGGCAGGCGTTCACGCCCTTGACGCGCAGCACCGGCTGGGTGCGCGGCATGCGCAGCGCCAGCGCGTCCTCGGGCAACGGCAGGCGCGTGGTGATCAGGCTCTCGACCCGGTCAAGGGTCAGGCCCGCAGTTTCGCGCAGGTGGCGCGTCAGCGACCCGCCCGCGTAGGTTCGCGCCGCCTCTGCCGACGCGCCAGTCAGAAAATGCAGCGTGACGGCGAAGGGAACGTCGCCATCGCCGCGCAGGGTGCGCAGACGCAGGACGGGCGCGCCTTCGGCGACGCGCAGCCGCCGCGCAACCCCGCCCACGGCGCCGACCTCGGCGCGGTCGAGCAAGGTGACCTGCGCCGTGCGGCCCGACGCCGCCAGCCGTTCGGTAAAGCGCGTGTCGCGCCCGATGCCATAGACCAGCCCCCGCGCCAGCACCCGCGTGCCGCGCCCGTGCGCCCGCTCGACCAGCCCCTCGGCGATCAGCTCGTCCACCGCGCGGCGCAGCGTATGGCGGTTGACGCCGAAGCGCGCCGCCAGCTCCGGTTCGGCGGGCAGCCAGTCGCCCTCGTCCAGCCCGCGCTCGATCTCGCCGCGCAAGGCTGTTGCGATCTGCGCCCAGACGGCGAGGCCGGATTGTCTGACAAGCTGTGGCAACGGCCCCTCCGAATCTCGATGTTGAGACGTCTAGATGAGTTGTGCGACGTGCGTATGACGGACGGCGTTCCTTGAGCTTGCCGCATGCCGCATGCCGGCGGAGCGGCTGATGGAAAACGCGCTGCGTCCAGCGAATAGATCGGCGCGCAAAGGTGACCCCGTTCGCGGGGAGAGCCGCGCTCAGCATCACGCACGATGGCGCGCCGGTCATGATAGGTGGCAGGGGCGAACCGCAGTGTCCGGCAGATCGGCTCGACCCCATGCATCTGGCGATGTTCTTCAATGAAAGCGGTTATTTGCGAATCGGGCGGTTGAGCTCCGCCTGAGCAAGATACGCTGGCGCCTTCTTCAGTATCTCATTGGCCCGCCACAGTTCCCGGTTCTCACGCTCAAGTTCCCTGATCCGCGCCTTCCCGGCGCTTGTCCGGCCCGGCCGCGCGCCGCCATCGCGCTGGCCCTGCCGCACCCACACGCGAAGGCTGTCTTGCGAACACCCCAATTTGCTTGCGATCGCCGTCAGCGCCGCAGCTTCGCTTTGATACGCATCGCGGTGTTCTATCGCCAGCCGCACCGCGCGTTCGCGGAACTCGGGTGAATACGGCTTCGAGGTCTTCTTCTGTGTCTGGTCCATAACGGGCAATCCTCCGAGAGTTTTGCCCTCCGGGGAACCCGCAGCGGTTCACCCATCTTCGCTCCGGGCATGGGGACGGAGGGGGGCGCCGAATCCACCGATCGAGGAAATGCGTCATCAACCGATCAAGCGCGTCCAGCGTCGGCCGCCGGTAACGGTGGCGGCTCCTCTGTGTCAGCCCCGGCTTCTTCGCGACGATCATCGCGTTGCGCATCGCGCGCTCATCCAGCGGGTGGTTCTTGGCGGGACCCGCCACGGTAAAGACCGCGCTGAGATGTGACAGCCAGTTCGCCACGGTCTGAGGCGCGACGCCCGTCTTCAACTTCTCCTTTGCGAAGGCAACGATGTCGGCGCTGTCGATCTCGACATAAAGCTTGTTCGCGATGTCGAACTCTTTGATGCTTTTCAGCACCTGCGCCCTGGCCCGACCGATTGCCTTCGCGCTGTCTTCCACATATTGGTTGATCGCGCCGCCGAGGGTCACATCGCGGCGGCGGGTCTCTCCGACAGGCGGGTTTTCGAGCGCTCCTCGCCTGGCCAGATGCTTCTCGCGCTTCTCGATCCAGGCTGCGGCGGTCGGGCGCAGATCGAAGGTCCGGCTCTCTCGCCAGACGGTTTTTCCAGCCGGCCGAACGGCGATCCGGGCGAGCCAGGCGACTGGCCGGTCTTTGCGCTTTCGCTTGATGATGGCGCCGATGAGCTTACAGCGTGATGCCAAGGTTAAATGGTTGTAAGGTGCGCCGAAAAAGGGCGCGAATTACAACATGTGAGACAACAACGTGCCTGAAGATGGGGTGATAAATGCATGATAAACAAGAAAAATCTAGTAATTTTAATATGCCCCTTTTGGCGGTTGCGCCGATGATGGACTGGACCGACCGGCATTGCCGGTTCCTGCACCGCCAGTTC
>Ga0210024_1004247_pt1 | contig 11342 bp, 8 predicted proteins | sample CryGeymeta201525_FD_183988 | JGI IMG/M metagenome (GOLD analysis project Ga0210024, IMG submission 183988) | Groundwater microbial communities from Crystal Geyser aquifers in Utah, USA - Crystal Geyser metaG 2015-25 (SPAdes) (version 2) | ecosystem: Environmental > Aquatic > Deep subsurface >... | reverse complement strand
GCCGCGGCCTCCACTTCGGCGGGCGAGGCGTCGGGGCGGGCATACGTCAGGTTGGTGCGGATGGTGTCGTGGAAAAGGTACGTCTCCTGCGTCACCATGCCGATGGCGTTGGCGAGCGAATCGAGCGTCACGTCCTTCACGTCATGCCCGTCAATGCGGATGACGCCGTCGGTGGGATCGTACAGGCGCGGGATGAGATACGTCAGCGTGGTTTTGCCAGCGCCCGAGGGGCCGACTAACGCGACCAACTGTCCCGACGCGGCGATAAAGGAGACTCCCTCCAAAGCGACCTCGCGCGCCTGGGAGACCGCGTCCGCTTCCCCTGAGTCGGAGGCGGGTTTTTCATCCTGACGAGGGACACTGATTACTGATGACTGATCACTGAACACTGCTTTCACGTCTTCCATCCGCCCGTAGCGTTTGACATCCTTCAATAATTTGGATTCGTCCACGCTGTAATTGAAGGTAATGTTGTCGAACTCAAGATCGCCCTTTGCATTTTGCAGAACGAGGGCGTTTTCTTTTTCGGCGATATCTTGGGGCAGATCAATGATCTCGAAGACGCGCTCGAAACTAACCATCGAAGTTGAGAACTCGACGGGCGCGCCCGCCAGTCCTTGAAGCGCGCCGTAGAGTTGACCGAGGTACGAGCCGAACGCGACGATGGTGCCGACGGTAAACGTACCTTGAATGACATACCAACCGCCGAGGCCGTAGACGAGCGCCGTGCCGACCGCGCTGACGAGGCCGAGCATGACGAAGAACGACGAGCCGATGACCGCGCGGCGGATGCCGATGTCGCGCACGCTGACGGCGCGCTGGCGGAAGCGGTCCGTTTCCTGGTTGGCGCGCCCAAACAACTTGACGAGCAGCGCGCCGCCGATGTTGAGGGTCTCGTTCATGTGCGCGTTCATCTTGGCATTGTGATCCATGGCTTCGCGGGCGATGTCGCGCAGAACGTTGCCAAGCCGCTGCGCGAAGAAGATAAACAGCGGCAGGATCAGCACGCTGACGAGGGTCAACTTCCATTCGAGCGAAAGCATGACGGCCAGGATCGCAATCGCTTCGATGATGTTGGTGATGATGCTGACGATGGTGTTGCTGATGGCGTTCTGCGCGCCGACCACATCGTTGTTGAGGCGCGACATCAACTCGCCGACTTTGGTGTTGGTGAAGAAGCGCAGGGACATCCGTTGTAGTTTGCCGAAGAGCGCCACGCGCAGATCGTAGATGACGCCTTCGCCGACGGTGGAGTTGAGTCTGCGCTGGACAACGTTGATCCCGCCTTCGATGAGCGGCACCGCCAGCAGAGCGCCCGCCAGCAGAATCAGTTGATTGAAATTTTTATTCGGCAGGGTATGGTCAATCATCTGCCTGAATATCAATGGCGTGACGAGGCTAAAGCCTGTGGTGAGGAGGATCGTCACCAACATCCCGCCGATGTGCCACCAGTAAGGTTTGGCGTAGTTGAGCACGCGCAGTAAAAGTTCTCTTGTGACTTTGGGCTTTTCGTCGCCCTGTCTCATGGACATGAACCAGCCGTATCCGTGCATTTGTTAGTCTCCTGGTCGGGTAGTCTCGTGGTCAAATGGTCTTGTGGTCAAATGGTCGGTTTTGACCATGCGACCATCCGACTATAAGACCATCTGACTAAACGCGCAACTGGACGAGTGGGGAGGTTAATGAAGGTATGATGATACGGAGGATTGTGAATGCTATAATGATCTGGCGAACAATAACCTGATTCTATAAAATGGAGGTTGCTATGGATAAAATCCGCCCTTCCTTATTTGATACGGTGATTGGTTTGATTTTTATCTTGCTCCCTGGCATACGCGGGTATTCAGACTGGCAAATTCACGAATATGGTCTAATACCTCGACTTTTGCACCTTAAAAACCAATACTCCGGGCCGCCAATTTCATTAAACCGTGCCAGAGATCGTCGGGCTGGTTAGCGTGCCTGTGATTCTGCCTGATTCCGCGTCAAGATAGTCTCCCCGATGAGAGCAGATGCAAAAACCAGCCGCGAATTTCACGAATTGACACGAATTTCCTTTTTCCCATTCGCGAAAATTCGTGTAATTCGTGGCAAATACCCCCAACTGCTCTTGAAAGGGGGACCACCCCAAAGTCCAGTTACCCAAATCTTTCCTCCTTCCACACATCCGCGCGGTTGTGATAGCCGGCCTGTTCCCAGAATCCCTGGCGGTCACGCGGCATGAACTCCAGTGAGCGCAGCCATTTGGCGCCCTTCCAAAAATAGGGCGTGTCCAGTTCGCGGCCGGGGATGAATCCCACCACGCCGCGCAGTGGATAGCCATGGTCGGCGGTGATCGGCTCGCCGTTCAGGTGTGTGGCGAGCAGGAAGTTTTCCGCCAGTACCACCTCCAGCGGCAGGTTGGCGGTGAACCCGTATTCCGCGTGTTGCATCACGTGCGTGGCGGAGGGCTTGATTTTGATGAGTCCACTATCCGCCAGCGTCCGCACGGACACGCCTTCCCAGACCGTATCGAATTTGCTCCAGCGCGTCACGCAGTGGATGTCCATCTGGATTTTGGCGCGTGGCAATCCGTTGAACTCATCCCACGTCCAGCGCTTCTCCTGCTCCACCTCGCCCCAGATGCGGAAGTCCCAAGTGGAGGCGTTAAAGGCTGGGACCGGCCCGTAGTGCAGGACGGGAAATTTGAGCGTCAGCGCCTGGCCGGGAGGAAGGCGTCCTTCACTGCGGACGCGCTCTTCTTCCTTGCGCCGATCTTGATCCATGGAGAACATAATCAACCTCGCTTTCCAATTAAAAAAGGGCCACATCCAGGGTATGGTGATGTCAATTGTTATACGATTAAAGTCATCACGATGTGGATGCTTCACCATGTAGTGACGAATTTATTCGTCCCAAACGACTGAAGTCGTTACTACGTGGGTTTGGGCAATGATACCAGGATGACCCCGCATCACGATAATATCTTACGCGTCTTTTCAATGTCCGCGTGGATTTGCGCCAGCAGGGCGTCCACCGAATCAAATTTCGCCTCGTCGCGCAGGCGGGCAATGAATTCCAATGTCACTTGCTCGCCGTAGAGGTCGCGGTCGAAATCCAGGATGTGCGCCTCCACGTTGGCGGTGCGCTTGTCGGGCGTGAAGGTGGGATTAAAGCCGATGTTGACCACGGCCGCAAAAAGGTCCGCGCCGAGGCGGGCGCGGCAGGCGTAGATGCCGTTGGCGGGCAGGAGTTTGGATTCGGGATAGTGGATATTCGCGGTGGGGATGTTGATCCTGCGCCCGCGCCCGTCGCCGTGAATGACGGGACCCGAAAGCGCGTATGGACGCCCCAGCAGGTTCGCGGCCGCGCCCGCGTTTCCGAGCGAGACCAGTTTGCGGATCTCGGTCGAGGAGATGACGCCGCTCTCGTCGCTGACCGCCTCCACCACCGAAACGGAATAGCCGAGTTCGCGTCCCAGTTCAGACAGGCGTCCGGCGTTGCCTTCGCGCCCCTTGCCGAGGGCGAAGTCGTAGCCGATCAACAGGCGACTCAGTCCGAGTCGTTTTTTCAGAAGCGCCATAAAGTCCCGCGCGCTCATCCCGGAGACGGTGCGGTCGAACGGGTGCGTGATGACCGCCTCCAGTCCCAGCGCGGAGGCGAGGTCGGCGCGCTCGTCCGGCATGGTCAGCAGTTTCAGGTCGCGTCCAGACAAAACGACGGCGGGATGCGGGTCAAAGGTAAGCAGAACGGCAGGCGCGCCGTTGGCGTGCGCGCCTGCCGCGAGTTGACGCAGGATGGCCTGGTGGCCGCGATGGACGCCGTCGAAGACGCCAATCGTCAGCCAGGTGTTCTGAAGCGAAACGTCGGCGAGGGAACGATAATGTTGCACGGATGACGGTAGGGGACGGGTTCACCCCGTCCCTACTGTGCGGCGGCTTCGCTGGTGAAGAAGACCTTCTTGGGCTGCCATTCGGGCGAGCCATCCTCGCCAATGGCAGGCAACATCAGGGCGATCAACTCGCCCGCCGCGCTCACGCCGCGCACCAGGTCGGGCTGGGGAACACCGGGAACCGCCTTGGCGCGGTGGCCGTGGCGGACCTCCTCCACGTCATCGGGGTTAAGTTCCACCGCAGGCACATCCGTCAGCGCTTCGGCCGCGGGGATCAGGTACTGGTACCAGTTGCCGGCCTGGAAGGCCTCCTGCAATTTTCGCAGGGGCGTGGCGTCGCGCAGGCTGAAGCGTCCGCTCTTGGTGCGGCGCAGTCCCACGAGATAGGCGCCCGTGCCGAGGGCGTTGCCCATGTCATTGGCCAGCGAACGGACATACGTCCCGCTGGAGCAATGCACATCCACCACGACTTCGGGCAGCGCCCATTCCAGCACTTCCAGGTGATGCACCTGGATCTTGCGCGGGGCCAGTTCCACTGCCTCGCCCTGGCGCGCCATGTCGTAGGCGCGGCGTCCGCCCACTTTCACGGCGGAGTACGGCGGGGGCGTCTGCTCGATCTCGCCCTCGAACTGCTTGAGGATGGTCTCGAACTGCTCCTCGGTCACATTGACCGGCGCGTCCGTGCGGACGAATTTTCCGTCCGCGTCGAACGTGTCGGTGCTGGAGCCGAGTCGGATGATGGCCTGGTAGCGTTTGTCCGAAGCGGAAACGTACTCGCTCAGGCGCACGGCCGGGCCGATCAGGATGACAAGCACACCGGAAGCGCGCGGGTCGAGCGTGCCAGTGTGTCCGGCGCGGCGGATGCCTGTCCCGCGGCGGATGGCTTCCACCACGTCGTGCGAGGTCATGCCGACGGGTTTGTCCACCACGAGGACACCGGAAATGGCGTTCTTTACGTCTTGACTGTTCATTAGGATTTCCTCCTGGATTATGCGCAGATTTCGCCGCAATCCAATTTTGACAATTGTATCCGATTTAGATGAGTCTTACTTTAGACCGAGCATCTCACGCGTCGTTTTCAGGACGAGGGGCTGGATCTCGCTCAACGAGCCGGGGATGTCGGCCCCGGCCGCCGCGGCGTGACCGCCGCCGCCGAAATGCTTCGCGACCTGCGACACGTCCACGCCGTCTTCGATGGCGCGCCACGAGATTTTCACGCGCTGGTCGCTTTGTTCAACGAAGATCATGCCAACCTGGCTCCCGTCAATCGCGGAGATGACGTTGATCAGGTCGGCGTCGTCGTTGCCGCCGTAGCCCGCGGCTTTGCGGTCGGCCACCGTCAGCGTGCCCCAGACGAGTCCGTCCGAACGCTCGAGGCTGGAGAGGCCCGCGCCCCAGTAGCGCGCGGCGGGGTAGGTGCGCCGCACCAGCGCGCGGCTGTACAGGTCAGGCAGGTCCGCGCCGCGCTCCATCAACAGGGCCGCCTGGCGCAGGGATTCGGGCGTGGTGCTAGAAATGCGGAATCCGAGCGTGTCGGTGACGATGCCGGTCAACAGCGCGGCCGCGATGGGCTGCGTAATTTCCAGTCCCCACAGCGGCAGGCAATCTGTCAGGATGGCCGAGGTGGCGACTTCCTCGCCGACGATCAGGTTGATTTTGCCGAACTTTTCGTTGGTGATGTGATGGTCAATATTGATGTCCGGTTTGGGACCCGACTGGAAGGGCTTGCCGAGGCGTTTGAAATCGGCGCAGTCCACCGAGATGAATGTGTCCCACTCTCCTTTCGGTTCTTTTTGGACCTGGTTATGTCCCTGCAAATGACGGAACGATGCCGGGACGCCATCCTGCAATACCATCTGGACGGTTTTTCCCGCGTTCTGCAATGCCAGCCCGAGGGCGAGCAATGCGCCAATCGCGTCTCCGTCCGGGCGGACATGAGATGCGATCAGGATGCTTTGGGCCTGGTTCAGCCGATCTTTGATTTGCGAAATAATCCCACTGTTCATTGTTTTTTCCAGCTAACGTTGCCTGACGTTTGGCTATCTCCTTTTTGATTCCCAACAATCGCTCACATAGGCAATTGTACTGTATGTTCGTGACATTGTACTACATTTTTATGGGACATTGGTACCAGTTTCCGCGGCTTAGTATCTGTGTATGAATAACTTCCTGTTTTCAAAGTTCACGAGCGGTCCCACAGGGATGCTTCGCGATTGCACCCCTGGCACTGCCCGCCAGGGCAAGTGTGCGAGACCGTCAGCAGTTCAACTGCTGACGGAACACGGAACTCTGCTGACTTTTCGATGGCGCAGCGAGATAATATCTCGCTCTACGCCTTTTTCTTCTCTCTCAACTCCGCCAGCGCCTTCTCGACGCGGTCGGCATTCTCCGGGGTGGGGTCCCAGTGGAAACGCAGGCGGGGGAAAACGCGCAGGTCGACGCGCCCGGCCAAAGTCCGGCGCATGAAGCCGTTGGCGCTCTCGAGACCGGCGAGAATCTCCCGGCGGCGTTCGTGGCCCTCGAGCGCGGACACGAACACGTCCGCGTAAACCAGTTCCCGATCCACTCTCACGTCGGTCACGTAGATGAGCGCGAGGCGCGGGTCGCTGATCTCGCGGACCAACATTTCCGAGAGTTCCTGGCGGATGCGATCCGCGATGCGTTGAAGGCGAACACCTGAGGGCATGACTAACTCCGTATACAGGTATACAAGTACACAGGTATACAGGTTGTGTCACGTGTGTACGTGTGTACCTGTTTACGTGTGTACGTGTCTCACTACTCCGACTTCTCCAAAACGTAACACTCGATGATGTCGCCCGGTTCGATGTCGTGGAAGTTCTTCAATCCCACGCCGCACTCGAAGCCGGTGCGGACTTCTCGCGCATCATCCTTCTCGTGCTTGAGCGAGGATAACTCGCCCTCGAATACGATGTCAACCCCGCGCTTCATGCGGATCTTGCCGTTGCGGCGAATTTCACCTTCCGTCACGCGGCACCCGGCGATCTTGCCGATCTTGGAGATGGGGAAGACTTTAAGTACCTGCGCTTTGCCGAGCATCTGCTCCACGAACTCCGGCGCCAACATGCCTTTCAGGGCTTTTTCGATATCTTCGGTCAGGCGATAGATGATGTTGTACAGGCGGACGTCCACGCCTTCGGTTTCGGCCAGGCGGCGGGCGGCCACTTCGGCCTGCGCGTTGAACCCCAGGATGATGGCTTTCGAGGCGGAGGCCAGCATCACGTCGTTCTCGCCGATGTTGCCGGTCTCGGCGTACAACACGTTAATGGTGATCTCGCCTTTGCCCAGTTTTTCCAACTCACCCAGGATCGGTTCGAGCGAGCCTTGCACGTCCGCTTTGAGCACCAGGTTGAGGGATTTTGCCTCGCCCTTCTCATACGAGGAGAACAGGTCTTCGAGCGAGACTTTCTTGCGCTCCTGGGATTTTTTCTTGATGGCATCCGCGCGTTCGGTGACAATCGCGCGCGCGGCGTGGTCCGATCCCACCACCTGGAACACGTCGCCCGCCGAGGGGATTTCAGAGAGACCCATCACCAGCGCGGGCGTGGACGGGCCGGCCTTCTTAAGCGGCTTGCCGCGAAAATCCGTCATGGCTTTGAGACGGCCAAAGGCCGTGCCAGCCACCACGATGTCGCCGGTCTGGAGCGTCCCATTCTGGACGAGGAGCGTGGCGACCACGCCCCTGGCTTTGTCCAGTTCCGATTCGATGATCGTGCCGATCACCTTGCCGCCCGGATTGGCGCGGATCTCGGCATTATCGGCCACCAGCAGGATGGCTTCCAGCAAATCGCTGATGCCCTGTTTCTGCTTGGCAGAGACCAGTACCACCAGCGTCTGCCCGCCCCAGTCGTCGGGGACGAGTTCCTGCTCGGCCAGCTGCTGTTTCACGCGTTCGGGATTGGCGTTCGGCTTGTCAACCTTGTTGAGCGCCACGATGATCGGGACGCGCGCCGCCTTGGCGTGCGCGATGGCTTCCTTCGTCTGCGGCATCACGCCGTCGTCCGCGGCCACCACCAGCACCACCACGTCCGCGCCCTGCGCGCCGCGGGCGCGCATGGCCGTGAACGCCGCGTGGCCGGGCGTATCCAGGAAGGTGATCAGGCGTCCCTTCTGCTCCACCTGGTAGGCGCCGATGTGTTGGGTGATGCCGCCCGCCTCGCCCGCGGCCACGTCCGTCTGGCGGATGGCGTCCAGCAGGGAGGTTTTGCCGTGATCCACATGGCCGAGGATGGTCACCACCGGGGCGCGGCTCTTGAGCAGGGACTTGTCCTCGCCGGCGATCATCTGCCTCCACAGGGGCACCTCGCCCACTTCCTCCTTGACAGCTTCGATCACTTCCTCAGGGACGGCCTCGAATCCATACTCGCCCGCCACAATCGCGGCCGTGTCAAAATCCACGGACTGGTTGATGGTCGCCATCACACCGTTCGTCATCAGTTTTTTGATGATATCAATCGGGCTTTTTTCGACAATCTGCGCCAGGTCACGAATGACAATATTGGCGGGTAGTTCGATCTTGTGTCCGTTTTCGCTCATGGGACACCTCCTTCGTTGGAATAAATTCCAGACTCTGCCCCCGCAGAGAAATCGCGAAGCGTGCCACTGAACGAGGATCGGTCAGGCGATCACATGGCAGGCGCGTCCGCGGATGATTCTGCCGGGAGGGCGTTCGCAAAAACTTCCAGGCGCTCCCGGTCGGCAGGCGTCAATTCAACCTTCAGGGCATGAGACAAGGCGCCTTGCAGGCCGCGTTCCCAGCAGGCGCGGCGGTCGTGCAAATAAGCCCCGCGCCCGGCCAGTTTGCCGGTCGGGTCCACCCGCACCCCCTCGGCGGTGCGCACGATGCGGATCAATCCCCGCTTCGCAAGCACAGTGCGGCAGCCAACGCAGGTTCGCTGGGGAACGTGTTTGACGCGTTTGACAGGTTTGGCAGTCATATCCTATCCCTCCCCCCTGCCCTCTCAAAAAAACAGAGAGGGGTTGGGGGTGAGGGCAATTTCACTATTCTTCCCAGACGCCATCCGCGCGCTTGTGCTTCTTGCGCGCCACCACTGCGCCCAGTTTCTCGTCGAACTCCAGTTCAACGGATTTCTTCTTGCCCTTCTTCTTGCCCTTCTTTTTGTCGTCGCTCTCGGACTCTTCCTCGGGAACGGGCGCCGTAAAGGTCTCGGGCTTGAACACGAACATCTCCTCGAGCGAGACGCCGTCTTTGACCGCGGGTTCTGCCGGCGCTTCTTCGACAACTTCCACCGGCGCGACCGCCTCGGGCTGGACTTCCGCCACCGCTTCCGCCTGCGCGGGGACGCTGACATCCGCTTCCGCGCTGACCTCGGGCGGGGCCGCCGTTTCGACGGGCGGTTCCAGCGCAGGCTCGGGGAACGCCAGCGCGGCCAGCGCCTCTTCGATATTATGCATGGTCTTCGGGCCAATACCCGCCAGGCCTAGCACCTTGTTCGAGTCGGCCTTCAACGCCAGCATCAGGTTCCCGACCGTCTCGTAGCCGGCCTCGGTCAGGATATTGAAGATATGTTCCTTGATGCCTGCCTCTTCGAGTTTCATGCCAAAAGCGGCCTCGGGAATTTCAGCGCGAGCGGCGGCGGTCTTCTCTTCTTCGACGCGGGCGGCCTCCTCTTTGATCTGGATGGTGCGGCGTTCCACGTGTTCCACGAACTGGGCCAGCTGGCTGAACTCTTCGGGCGTGATCGGGCGATTCTCGGCCTTCTTGACGAGGATCTCCTCGATGGCGGGGATCATCGTCACCGCGTTCGGCAGGAGCGCCGCCAGTTCAGCATCCCCTTTCAGTTTTTGCAGGGAATCAGCCGTCGACTCGATCAGGCTCTTGATGTCAATGCGCCAGCCGGTCAATTTGGCGGCGAGACGCGCGTTCTGCCCGTCGCGTCCGATAGCCAGGCTCAACTGGTCCTCGCTCACCACAACCGTGGCCGTCTTGTTACCCTCCGCGTTCTCCGACAGAAATACGCCGTTGACGCGCGCCGGGCTGATGGCCTTTGAAATATATACCACAGGATCGGGATCCCATTGGATGATGTCAATCTTCTCGTCGTGTAATTCCCGCACGATGGCCTGAATACGGACGCCCTTGACGCCCACGCAGGCGCCCACCGCGTCCACGCCGGGCTGGGTGGCCAGCACGGCCACCTTGGCGCGCGCGCCGGGTTCGCGGGCAATGGCGCGGATCTCCACAATGCCATGATAAATCTCGGGGACTTCGTTCTCCAGCAGGCGGCGCAGGAAGTTGCGATGCGCGCGCGAGAGAATGATCTGCGGGCCGCGCGGGCCGTCCTTCACTTCCAGCACCACGGCGCGCAGGCGGTCATGCACTTTGAAACGTTCGCCCGGCACCTTCTGGTTGTTGGGCATGACGCCCTCGGCCTTCATATCCAAGCCCAGGGTCACACCCTGCGCAGGGTTGCTGGCCTGCACCACGCCGCTGATGATCTCGCCCACCTGCCGCTGGAAATATTCCAACTGTGAGGCGCGCTCGGCTTCGCGGATGCGCTGCTGGATGACCTGCCGCGCCGTCTGCGCCGCGACCCGCCCAAAGTCCGCGGGGGTCGTTTCCACCAGCGCCATGTCGCCCAACTGCGCCTCGGGGTTGACCTTGCGGGCCTCCTCCAAAAGCACTTCGGTGCGGTCGTCCATAATATCTTCAACGACTTCCTTCTCCGCAAAGACCGTCACTTTGCCGGTCTCGGGGTCAACCCTGGCTTCCACTTGTTGCGCGGTGGAGGCGTTGACCGCCCGCCGATAGGCCGAAACCATGGCAGACTCAATCGCCGCAAGGATGATCTCCTTGGGCAGTTGTTTGTCTTCCAGCACCTCGTTGAATGCGAGGGCAAATTCGTTCTTGGGCGTTTTGGGCGTTTTGGGCGTCATCTTCATGCTACTACCTTGCTCCGTGATTGATCGTATTACAAGCAGAAAAGTGGGGGTTGCCCACTTCTCAGCGCTTTCGATATTGAGTTCCCGTACGTTTGTGATTTTAGCATAATGGCACAGGAGGCGCAAGGTATAATCCTGCCGATGAATCAACGTGACCTCGACAAAGCCGCCCTGCGCGGCGAACCCTCCTACGTCTGGCGGGCGGGACAGGAACGCCGACTCGACATGATCGTGCGCGCGGCGGGTGAGCGCATCCACGGCCTCGTCCTCGAAAACGGATGCGGCGTGGGCATGTACGCGGAAAAACTCTCGGCCCTCGGCGGGACGGTGATCGGGCTGGAATATGACCACGCACGCGCCATCGAAGCGCGGAGGCGTTCCCCTCACATCCTCAACGCCGCGGGAGAACAAATCCCGCTTCCTTCTGGGACTTTCGACCTGATCCTGAGTCACGAGGTGATCGAACACGTACAGGATGACCGCGCCGCCATCCGCGAGATGGTGCGCGTCCTGCGAAGTCCCGACCCCGCGTCGGGGAAACCTGGCG
>Ga0210024_1004245_pt1 | contig 11343 bp, 12 predicted proteins | sample CryGeymeta201525_FD_183988 | JGI IMG/M metagenome (GOLD analysis project Ga0210024, IMG submission 183988) | Groundwater microbial communities from Crystal Geyser aquifers in Utah, USA - Crystal Geyser metaG 2015-25 (SPAdes) (version 2) | ecosystem: Environmental > Aquatic > Deep subsurface >... | reverse complement strand
CAGTTCCTGCATTTCTTCCAGCGCAGCGATCACCTGTTCCAGCGGCAGGCGCGCCCAGCGGCGCAGCTGCTGTCGGCGCGAGCCTTCGAAGGTGGTCACGCTCCAGTCGAAGCTTTTCGTGTTCGATTCATTCTTCGGCATCGTCTTCAAGCCTCATGCGCAGGTGCTCGATATCGATTCGGTCCTGTTCTCGGCCTGCGGCTTCCTTCATCTTGATCAACGTCGGGATGCTGACGAACCTGACCTCGATAGCGCCATACAGCGGTTTGATCAAGGCGTTGGCATATTCCGGATCGAACTCGAACGGCTCACGGACGAATATGTCAACCGATGTTTCGGCATGGCCATCGCTCCACAGTTGCAGTACCTGCATGCCCTTGTCGCGGATCCAGCCCTCGCGGGTCGCTGGGTCGGCAAACTGTTCTGCCGTGACCGGTGCCAAAGGCCGGTAGCCCAGGGGTCGCAGGGCTTCGAGTGCGCGCGTGATGTTCTCCGGTAGCAACTGAACAACCAGATCGACATCCTTGGTAAAGCGCAGAAAGCCGTGGGCATTGACGGCGAGTCCACCGACAACGAGGTAGTGGACACCGGAATCGTTCAGCGCCCGGGCGATGGCCTCGAAGCTTTTCAGCTTCATTGCTGTTGCTTCGCTTTCATTGCTGTTGCCTCATTCAGGGGTTGATCAGCATTTGCTTGCGCTGTTTCCAGACCCCGGTTCCAGTGAAATATCCACCGCTACCGGCCGCCAGGGATCATTTCGGAAGTCGAGGTCGCAGATGCGTGCAGCGAGTGTTCGGCCTTCATCGAGGAGGCGGGCCGCTGCGTAGTTCTGGTCGCGCGGCAGGTAGCCGAGGCTCTTGCCATTCCAGTCGAGGCGCACGGCATCGGCGTCATGCGGGTTGGCGGGCTCGCGCACCAGTTGCAGGCATTGACCGGGCTCGAGCTCGTCCAGCAGCTGCGGGCCATGGTGATAGTGGTGGCCGGCGATTCGGGTTCGCAGGATCAAGGTCGGTACGGATGCAGATGGCGAGCTGGCACCGGCCGCGAGCGGCCCGGCAGTCAGTGCAGCGGCAGACAGCTTGAGGAGGCTTCGGCGTTTCATCGCGTGGTCAGTCCCACAGGGTGGTCACGACCCGTTCTACCACCCCGGTGGCTCAGAGGATGAGCCTGCGATGGAAAATTCAGGATTCGGCGGGCAGTTCTGCTCATGGCGCGGCCGCGTCGTCGTCGCCGGGACGATAGCGTGCAAGGGCCTGTTCCAGTAGCGCGCCTGCCTGATCACGCAGTTCTGGTGGCGCGAGGATTTCGGCCTCTGGACCGTATCGCAGGATTTCCATCAGCAATTCGGTTGGCTCGGAGTAGGGAACCTGCAATTCGTATTGCCCGTCGACCCAGTAGCCAAGCTGGTCGCTGTGCCATTGCTCGTCGGCAACCCAGCGCGCGGCATCCGGCGTGAAACGGATTCGCGCCCAGGCAGCAGCCTCACCGGAAAAGATGCCGAAGCTGGCGCTCAGGAAGCGGTCCAGCTCCTGCGCCGTCGCCGGTATCCGAGCCGGCTCGGCCGGGTCGGAAATCTCGCCGATGCGCTCCAGCGAGAACAAACGCAGCCCCGCGGCTCGTTCACACCAGGCCAGCAGGTACCAGTTGGCGCGGTAGTGCACCAGCCGCGCGCAATGCACACGCCGGCATGTAACACGATCCTGCGTTCGCGCGTGGTAAAGAATCTGCAACGCCTTGCCGCCAAGCACCGCGGCGGCGATGCTGGTGAAGCGGTCGGTATCGGAGCGACGGCCGGCAAATCCATGGACGTGCACGCGCTCGGCCACGGTTTCGGCGTCGTGACCGCTTTCGGCCAGCAATTGGCGAATGCGCGTTTTCAGCGGGCCGAGCTTGGGCGCCAGAATGCCCGGCTGCACCGATTCGAGAATCCGCTCCGAGGCCAGCAGTGCGAACAGCTCCGATTCATTGAAGAACAGGCCGGGCAGTTCGAACGCCGGCGCATCAGGGTCGTACAGGTAGCCGTTGTGCTCGCGGTCATACACTACCGGGGCACCGAAAAAGTTGCGGAGATAGGCGATCTCGCGGTTTACGGTGGCGCGCGAGGCCTCGCCGAGCTGATCCCGGAGCCGCTCCAGTGAAACCGGGCACCGACCGCTGAGCAATTGATGCAGCCGATAGATTCGTTCCGCTCTGTTCAAGACGCCCCCGCACTCGTCTGCCGATCCGACCGCGCCTCGCCGCCTGCAACGCCGGTACTTGAGGTGAAAGGTGATCGGAATTCATTCCGCCTGATCCAAGTCTATAGCGCGCGCCTCAGGCGAGCAAGCGTCGGTTGGCGCATGTGTTGGCGCATGGCCGGTTGGCCGGTCAGACCGACTGTGCGTCCAGAAACGCCTGCAGCGCGGCCGCCATGGCAGTCGGGTGTTCCAGCATCGGGAAGTGGCCGCAGTCTTCCAGCCAGGTGAGTTCGGCGCCGGGGATGGTGGCGGCCAGGCGTTCGGCGATGGCGGGCACCGCGACCGGGTCGCGGCGGCCCCACAGGATCTTGACCGGCAGTTCGAGTTCAGCCAGCGGCGCCGTCCAGCGTTGATGGTGCCGATAGCGCTCGCCGACATAGCCGATCGTGGTCGGCATGCGGCGCAGGCCGTCGTTGTGCTGCATCAATTGCCACATTGCACGCCACTCTGCCTCGGCCACCGGCCGGGCGACGACCCGGCCGATCTGGCGTCGGAACAAGGGCCAGCGCGCCAGCCGGGCATAGAGGCCGGCCAGCGGCGAGCGCAGCAGCTTCTGCGACAGGGTCAGATGCGCCAGCTCGATGTAGACGCTGCCGTTGGTCAGCACCAGCGAGGCAATCCGGAACGGTAGTTGAGCCTGTGCCTGCCGCGCCAGCAATTCACAGGCCACGCTGGTGCCCATGTCGTGGGCCACGAGATGGATCTGTTGGATGCCGCGCGCGGCCAGCAGCTGCTCGACCCGATCGGCCTGCTCGAACAGCGAGTAGCTGTATTCGACCGGTTTGGCTGACAGGCCGAAGCCCGGGAAATCGAGCAGCAGCATACGGCGCGGGCAGTCGATGGTCTCGATCACGGCGCGCCAGTCCAGCGAACTGGAAGGAAAGCCGTGCAGCCACAGCACCGGGGTCTGGTTCGGGTCACCGGCGCGATCGTGCACGAAGCAGTCGATGCCAGCGAGCGATTCGATCCGGCCGGATTGGCGCCAGCCGGACAGGATCGACTCGGGTTCCGGGGCTTGATTCGGGTTCATGTCGATGGCGCTCGCTGTGCCGACGGCAGGTTCATTCCCGTGCCGGGCGTGGTGCGACAAGAGTAGCGCAGGCGACGTCGGCCGCGCCATCCGGAATGCCGCGGGCTGTACTGTCGCGCGCGGCGGTGTCACCATGCAAGGTGATCAACGAGCCAGGAATTCATGCATGAACCACGCTGACCCATCAGGACTTTTGATCCGTCCGGCCCAACCCGGTGACGCGGCGATGCTGCTGGGGCTGGTGCGCGAGCTGGCCGTCTACGAGCGCGCGCCGGATGCTGTGGTGGCCACGCCCGAATTGCTGCACCAGGCGCTGTTCGGTGTCCAGCCGAGCGCAAATGCCGTGCTTGCCGAGTGGCACGGCACGGCGGCCGGGTTTGCCCTGTATTTCTTCAATTTCTCGACCTGGCTGGGTCGGCCCGGCCTGTACCTGGAAGACTTGTTTGTGCGCGAATCGATGCGCGGCCGCGGCATCGGCAAGGCGCTGCTGCTACATCTGGCCGGTATTGCCCATGCCAGAGGCTGCGGTCGGATGGAATGGTCGGTGCTGGACTGGAACGCACCTGCGATCGACTTCTATCGCAGCCTGGGTGCGGTGGCGATGGACGAGTGGACCGTCTATCGGCTCGACGCGGCGGCGCTGGAGCGATTGACCAAAGGCACTTGAGTGAGCGCGAGCGATTGCCTTGCCGCCGGCCCGGCCCTCCGCCGCGCGCAGGCCAGGGCGAAAGCATCGACCGGCAGTCACGCGGTTCGGCACTTGCATCTGCGCCGGTTCGCTGCCATGTAGATCAGCATCAACCCACTTCGACCCGAGGACGCAAACGATGAACCTGCTGAAAGGCCTGCTCGGCACCGGCACCCGTCGCATCGTCAGCTTGAGCCTGCTCGGCCTGGTGGTGCTGTGTGCGGCGATGATGTTCTGGCTCAACGAAGAGCCAGAGCCCTTCGACCCGGTCGCGCGCGCTGAAGTGCGTGCCGCGAAGCTCGGCCACGAGATGGCCCCGGGCTATGTCACGACCGCGACCCTGATCGAGGTGATGGACCTGCTGCTCGGCAAGCGCGGCGGCTACATGAACAACGACGTGATGCCACCATGGAGCCTGCTTGACAACATCCCGAACTGGGAGGTTGGCGTGGTGTTCCAGGCGCGCGATCTGGCGCGCTCGATGCGCAACGACTTCAGCCGCTCTCAGACCCAGTCCAGCGAGGACCCGGACCTCGCGATCGCCGACCCGCAGTTCAGCTTCGACAACGGCTCCTGGCTGCTGCCGTCGACCGAGCGCGAGTACCGCAAGGGCATCCGCGCACTGGAAGCCTATCTGGAGCGCCTGGGCAACGCCGATGCCGCCGACGCCCGCTTCTACAGCCGCGCCGACAACCTGCGCGAATACCTGGCGCTGGTTGAAAAGCGGCTCGGCAGCATCGGCCAACAGCTCTCGGCCAGCACCGGCGAGCAACGCCGCAACACCGACCTGAGCGGCGATCCGAATGCCACCGAATCGGCCGCCATCGGACGTGAGGTCCGGGTGCGCACCTCGTGGTTCGAGATCGATGACGTATTCTACGAAGCCCGTGGCACGACCTGGGCGCTGGTGCATTTCCTGCGCGCGATCGAGCATGATTTCGCCGGCGTACTGGACAACAAGAACGCCGAGGCCAGCCTGGGGCAGATCATCCGCGAACTCGAAGCCAGCCAGCGTCCGCTGTGGAGCCCGATCGTGCTCAACGGTGCCGGCTTCGGCATGTTTGCCAATCACTCGCTGGTGATGGCCAACTACATCGCGCGCGCCAATGCCGCGGTGATCGATTTGCGGCGGTTGCTGGAACAGGGCTGATGTACCCCGCGGATCGTTCGGCCGGGCATCGGTTTTCGCGGGAGCGTGCCTGCGCGCGAAAGGCTCGAAATCCGCTCCGCATGCCGCGCCCACGAATTCGCCTGCAAGCAGACTTGCCGACAGGGCACCTGTCTACGACCGAGCGTCACTGAGCCCCGCGATCGGTCGATCGGGCACGACCTGGGTGTCCCCGATTCCAACCTTTTGCCGTCTGCGCGCATCCTTGGCTATAGATGAACGATGCCCTCGCCCGATCCCTGCCCGATGCCGCCGCTGAACGCGCCGAAGACGCCGTGCGCGTGGCGGCCGCCCGGCGCGGCGACCGGGCGGCGTTCGAGGGCCTGTACCGACGCCATGCCGGCTGGCTGCTACCGATGCTGTGGCGGCTGGCTGCAGGCGATCGGGGCCGAGCCGAGGACTGGTTGCAGGAAGCCTTCGTGCAGGCCTGGCAGAAGCTTGACCAGCTGCGCGATGGCGCCGCCTTTCCGGCCTGGCTGAAGCGTCTGGCGGTCAACCTGGCGCTGGCCGATCAGCGCCGCGGTCAGCTCACTCTGGTCGACCAGACCTCGGAGCAAGCCGCGCCGGAGCCACCCTGGCCGGCGGCCGATCTGGACCTGGAGCGCGCCATTGTCAGCCTGCCCGAGCGGGCTCGGCACGTGCTGGTGCTGTTTCACCTGGCCGGCCTCGGCCACACCGAGATCGGCCTCGCGATGAATATCGACCCCGGCACTTCGAAGGCGCAACTGCATCGCGCCCGTACCCTGCTGAAGGAGCGACTGGCATGAAGATCGACGACAGCAGACTGGACCCGTCTCTGGACCGGCGCCTGGCCGCGCTGACGCGCGAATATGCCCCGGATCCGGCGCTCTGGCATGGCATCGAAGCGCGGCTGCCCCCGCGTCGCCGGAGCCGACGACTGGCCATCGCCGCAGCGGTCGGCGGGCTGGCGCTGATCGTGGCGACCCTGACTGCACAGTTGCAGCGCGAGCCGCTGCTCGACCCCGGCCGGATGACCGTCGACGCCGAAGCACAAGCTCTGCGGGCACTGGAACCCGAATCCATACCGGCTGCCTGGACCGAGGCTGCTGCGGGGCTCGAGAGCGCCTGGCACGACAACCAGGCCGCAATTGCCGAACTGGAACAGGCGCTGGAGCGCTCGCCCGGCAACCGACTACTGCTCGACTTCCTTGCCCAGGCGCGGCTGCGTCAGGCCCGGTTGATCGGACAGGCAGCGACCAGGAATTCCGTCCCCATCTCCACCGAAAGGAAAATCGACACATGAAGAGCAATCATTTTCTGAAACCCTTGCTGACATTGATGTTTATCATGGCCGGCCCGTTGGCCGCCGAGACCGTCAGCGAGTCACGTCCGACCAACACCGACGCGCGCATCGAACTGATCGCGGTGACCGGCGACTTCGAAATCATCGGCCACGATGGCAACAGCTTCGAGCTGAGCGGCGAGCTTGGCGAAGACGTACGCGAACTGGTGATCGACGGCTCCCCGGAGCACTGGAAGATCGAGCTGAAGATGGTCAGGAACCAGCGCGGCTGGGGCCGCAAGAAAAGCTCGGAGCTGAAGCTGCTGGTGCCGCGTTCGGCCCGTCTCGAGGCGCGCACCGTCAGCGCCGACCTGGAGCTGATCGATCTCGACGGCGCATCGATCGAAGCCAGCACGGTCAGCGGCGACATCGAACTGGTTCGGGTGCGCCCGTTTGAGCTGCGGATCAAGACCGTCAGTGGCGACATCGAAAGCGATGGCGGCGGCTCGACCATGAACCGCATGGAGTCGGTGTCCGGAGATCTCGAACTGAGCGGCGCGCGGGGCCGGGTGCAATTGCAGACCGTCTCCGGCGACATCGAGGTCGACGGCACGGAAATCGATGACTTGCAGGCCGAGACCGTATCCGGCGACATCGAGGCGCGAATCCGTCCGACTGCCGAGGCGTGGATCAAGCTCAGCGCCCACAGCGGCGAGGTCAATCTGCAGCTGCCGGCGGGTACCGAACTGCGCATCGAAGCCGAGACCTTCTCCGGCGATATCCGCAGCGCCTTCGGCGGTGATGTCGAGCGCGGCCGCGGCCCGGGCAGAAAGCTGCGCTTCGAGGCCGACGGCGCGGCCATTCGCGTCGAAGCCGCGACCTTCAGCGGCAACGTGGTGCTGAGCGAATTCGACTGAGGAGCTCAACACCGGCCCGCACCCCGACCTCACCCGAGCGACGCAAGGCGCTTGACTCTGGAGCTTCGAAACCGGTCCCTTCCCCCGCCTGCGGGGGAAGGTCAGGATGGGGCGATTTTCCCGATGGTCGCGACTCAAGGCCCGAGACGCCTCCGGTGGACGGCTACTTCCCGAACACCAGCCTGCGCGACAGCAGAAAGTTGAAGCACATGCCGACCGTGCCACCGGCCCAGACTGCCAGCAACGGCAACAATGCGGCCCAGTGACCCTGCAGCTGGGCACGCGCGCCCAGCACCACGATGACCGAGAACACCGCGTAGTTCAGGGCCCCACCCAGCGAATGTACGCTGAAGAACCGCAGTAGTTCGTGCCACAGGGTGCGGAAACGGTCCAGGTGATGGAACGTGAAATAGCGGTTCAGCAGGTAACCGGCGCACATGGCCACCGCGTAAGACGCCAACCGTGCGCTATAGATGTTGAAGCCGGGCGCGTCCTTGAGCAGGTACAACAGGCCGACATCGATCATCGCGATGGCACCGCCAACCGCGGCGAAGCGCAGGAAGGTCGCGCGCTTGCTCGATGAGCGCACCACGCGCAGCAGCAGATCGATCGGCGCAGATAACGAAATCGGACAATCTCCGGGCAAAAGGCAATGCCCGGGGCGCACACAGCCCGAGCGGACGACAGTGTAAACGCAGCTCCGCGCGCCCGGAACGACACCGCGGCGACGGTATACTTTCAGCTCTGCTCCCTCCACGGACCTTTCCGCCTTGAATTTTCAGGATTTCATCCGCGCGCTCGACGACTACTGGGCCGCCCGCGGCTGCGTGTTGACCGCGCCGCTGGACATGGAGGTCGGCGCCGCCACCTTTCACCCGGCCACCTTCCTGCGCTCGATCGGACCCGAGCCGTGGAACGCCGCCTACCTGCAGCCCTGCCGCCGCCCGACCGATGGCCGCTATGGCGAGAACCCCAACCGGCTGCAGCACTATTACCAGTACCAGGTGGTAATGAAGCCCTCGCCGCTGGACTTCCAGGAGCTCTACCTGGGCTCGCTGGAGGCGGTCGGCATCGACCCGATGATCCACGACATCCGCTTTGTCGAGGACAACTGGGAATCGCCGACGCTGGGTGCCTGGGGCCTGGGCTGGGAGGTCTGGCTCAACGGCATGGAAGTCACCCAGTTCACCTATTTCCAGCAGGCCGGCGGCCTGGAGTGCAAACCGGTGATGGGCGAGATCACCTACGGCACCGAGCGCCTGGCGATGTATCTTCAGGGCGTGGAAAGCGTCTATGACCTGGTCTGGACCGAAGGCCCGAACGGCATCGTGAGCTACGGCGACGTGTTTCACCAGAACGAGGTCGAGCAGTCGACCTACAACTTCGAGCGTGCCGACACAGCGGCGCTGTTCCAGGCCTTCGCCAATGCCGAAGCGGCGGCCCGCGCGCTGGTCGCCGACAACCTGCCGCTGCCGGCCTACGACCAGGTGATGAAGGCCTCGCACAACTTCAACCTGCTCGACGCGCGCCAGGCGATTTCGGTAACCGAGCGGCAACGCTACATCCTGACCATCCGCGACCTGTCGCGCGCCGTGGCCGAGGCCTACTACGCCCGACGCGAAGCCCTGGGCTTTCCTGCCATCAGGACCGCGGAGGTACGGTCATGAGCGCGCCGCTGCTGATCGAACTGGGCTGCGAGGAACTGCCGGCCAAGGCCCTGGTCGGCCAGGCCGAACTGCTGGTAGCCGGCTTAAAAAAGCGTCTTGGCGACGCGGGGCTGCTGCTGGATGAGCGGGTGCGCTGGCTGGCCACGCCGCGCCGGCTGGCGGTAATCGCCGAATCGGTCGCCGCGCGTCAGCCGGACCGCAAACTGGAGCGCAAGGGCCCGGCCGAATCAGCTGCCTTCGATGCCGACGGCAAGCCGACCCGCGCGGCCGAAGGTTTCGCCCGCAGCGTGGGGCTTGCGGTCGACCAGCTGCAGCGGCTCGAGAACGAGCAGGGCCGCTGGCTGTATGCCGAGATCGACCAGCCCGGTCAGGCTCTGGCCGAAATGCTGGGCAGGATGCTCGACGAGGTCGTGCGCGAAATGGCCGGCGCCCGCAGCATGCGCTGGTCGGACCGCAGCGACCGCTTTCTGCGCCCGGTGCGCTGGCTGCTGGCGCTGCACGGCTCCACGGTCGTGCCCTGCGAACTGTTCGGACTCGAAGCGGGCAACACCACCCGCGGCCACCGCATCCATGCCCCCGGCGAACACGTCGTCGCCTCGGCCCACGACTACGAAGCCGTGCTGGAGCAGGCCTTTGTGCTGGCCGACTTCGACCGGCGGCGGGCGCGGATCGCCGAGCAGGTATACCAGTGCGCTGCCGACCACGGCCTGACCACGCACGACGACCCGACCCTGGTCGACGAGGTCGCCGGCCTGGTCGAATGGCCGGTGGCGGTAGTCGGGCAGTTCGAGGACGAGTTCCTCGAAGTTCCGGCCGAGGCCCTGGTCAGCTCGATGCGCGAGCACCAGAAATCCTTCCCGCTGTTCGACAGCGACGACCGGCTGGCGGCGCGCTTCATCAGCGTGGCCAACCTCGAGAGCCGCGACCCGGCGCTGATGATCCACGGCTTCGAGCGCGTGATCCGGCCGCGCCTGGCCGACGCGCGTTTCTTCTACCGCCAGGACCGCCAGCAGCCACTGGAAGCGTGGCTGGAGCGGCTCGAACAGATGCTGTTCCAGGAGCGTCTCGGCAGTCTGGCCGACAAGACCGGCCGTCTGGAGCAGCTGGCCGCCGCGATCGCGCCGCGGTTCGGTGCCGAAGCGAGCGTGGCCGCGCGCGCCGCACGGCTGGCCAAGTGCGACCTGATGAGCGAAATGGTCGGCGAATTCCCGGAACTGCAGGGCACGATGGGCCGCTACTACGCACTGGCCGACGGCGAGCCGGGCGCGGTCGCGACCGCGATCGAAAGCCACTACCTGCCGCGTCATGCCGGAGACACGCTGCCGGGCGATCCTGCCGGCCAGGCGCTGGCCGTGGCCGACCGGCTCGACACCCTGGTCGGCGTGTTCGCCGCTGGCAAGAAGCCCAAGGGCGGCAAGGATCCGTTCGCGTTGCGCCGGGCCGCACTGGCACTGGCGCGCATTCTCGAAGCCACCGCCTGTGGTGCGACCGTCGCTGAACTGCTGGCGCACAGCGCCGAGGTGCTGCGCCCACAGCTGGAAGTCCCCGAGGCCCTGCTGGTCGAGCTGGCCGACTTCATCGACGACCGTCTGCGCGCGCATCTGGGCGAGCGCGGCATCGAGACCAACACGCTGCACGCGGTGACCGCCGGGGCTACCGGCACGGTGGCCGACTTCGTCGCCCGTGCGGCCGCGGTACAGGCCTTTGCCGCTGACCCTGACGCGGCCAGCCTGATCGCGGCCAACAAGCGTGCGGCGAACCTGCTGGAGCAGGCCGGCGCAAAGGATTTCGGCGACGTTGAGCGCAGTTCACTGCAGGAAGACGCCGAAATCGCCTTGTTTGATGAAATACAAACCTGCGCGGACGGCCTCGACCTACTGCTCGAACGAGGCGACTATCCGGCCGCGCTGAAGCGCCTGGCGCAGTTGCGCCCGACGCTGGATCGCTTCTTCGACGAGGTCATGGTGATGACCGACGATGCAGCGCTCAAGCGCAACCGCCTGGCGCTGCTGCACCGGCTGCGACGCCTGTTCCTGCGCATCGCCGATGTGGCGCGACTGGGCCGCGTATGAAGCCCCCGGTGCTGATCCAGGCCGAGCTGGTCGGCACCCCGGAGCAGCCGGTACATCCGGCACTGCTGCCGGCCCTGGCCGAGCTGCATCAGGCCGGTCTGCCGCTGCTGCTGATCGCTGCACGCCCGGATCGCTGGGCGCCGACCCGCAACCGGGTCGACCGCGCCTTCATGCAGCAGGCCACGATCGAGGCTGAACTGCGACGCGCCGGCGGCGCGCTGGACGCGATGATGTATCTCGACCTCGGCCTGTTCAGTCGGCGCAAGCAGCACGAGCTGGACCTGGCCGACATCGCCAACCGCTATGGTTGCCAGCTCGAAG